>Ga0194122_10002302_pt1 | contig 21232 bp, 18 predicted proteins | sample TA2MahCa10mmetaG_FD_155487 | JGI IMG/M metagenome (GOLD analysis project Ga0194122, IMG submission 155487) | Freshwater microbial communities from Lake Tanganyika, Tanzania - TA2015021 Mahale Deep Cast 10m | ecosystem: Environmental > Aquatic > Freshwater > Lake | place: Tanzania: Lake... | reverse complement strand
GATGTGCTGCCAGGTGATGTCGAACTCAAACCAGCGCAGGCCGTGGCGGGCGCTGGAGGGGTGGGCGTGGTGGTTGTTGTGCCAGCCCTCGCCAAAGCTGAGGATCGCCACCCACCAGCAGTTGCGCGACAGGTCGGGGCAGTCGAAGTTGCGATAGCCGAAGGCGTGGGTGGCGGAGTTCACCAGCCAGGTGACGTGATACACGAGCACCAGCCGCAGCGGGATCGCCCAGAGCACCAGGCCCAGGCCGCCGCCGTGCACCTGGGCGGCGTTGCCATACCAATAGAGAGCGGCGCCGATGGGGATCTGCAGCAGCAGGAACCAGCGATCCAGCCAGCGGTAGAAGGGGTCCTGGAGCAGATCGCCGGTGAAGCGGCTCATCTCCTTCAGGGCGGGGATGTCGTGCAACATCCACTCGCTGTGGGCCCACCACAGGCCGCGGGCGGCGTCGTGGTGGTCGTTGGGCTGGTCGGAAAACTTGTGGTGGTGGCGATGCAGGCCCACCCACTCGATCGGGCCGCTCTGGCAGGCCAGGGTGCCCATCAGCACCAGCACCCGCTCCACCCATTTCGGCGCCACAAAACTGCGGTGGGCCACCAGGCGGTGCAGACCCAGGGTCACTCCGAGCACGGTGGTCCAATACAGAACCGCCAGCACCGCCAGGCCCTGCCAGCTCCAATACTGCGGCAGCAGCGCGAACACGGCGCCCACATGGATGGCCAACATGAAGCCGGTGGTGCCGAGCTTGTATTTGCGTTGGCTCCGCGGCAGTTGGGCCCGGGGCACCACCAGGGCCGCCCGCATCCGAGCCTCCTGGGCTTCGCTGTAACCGCCTGAGCTGCCCTCCAGGTCAACGCTGACGCGTTGGGTGTGTGCCGCGGAAGCGGCGTCTGGGGCTAACACCAAAGTGAACTCCTAGAGGATGCGCAGGCTCCGGTTCGCTCGAGGGCCCCGGAGGACCTACGCACCACTGGCCTGGGTGGCGGCGTGAAGCCGCATCACCAATCCGAAAAAATCTAGACGGATGGTGCACCGTCACGCGGCCGGCAGCATGGAGATCCGTTGCGACTTGCCATGACCGCCTCCCATCAGGCCTGGGCGGCCGATCAGCTGGCTGCTGCCCTCGAGCGCACGGCCCCCCTGGCCCGCGAGCGGCGCGCCGGTGTGAAGCCGAGGCTGGAGCGGGTGTTGGCGGCGTTTGCCGCCGAGCGGCTGGGCGTGCACCACTTCGCCTCCGTGAGCGGCTATGGCCATGGCGATCTGGGCCGCGAGGTGCTCGATCGCGTCTTCGCGCAGGTGCTCCAGGCCGAGGCCGCTGCCGTGCGCCTGCAGTTTGTGAGCGGCACCCATGCCATTGCCGCGGCGCTCTACGGCGTGCTGCGCCCTGGTGATCGCCTGCTCGCCCTCACCGGCCGCCCCTACGACACCCTCGAAGAGGTGATCGGCATTCGCGGCAGTGACCAGGGTTCCCTGGCGGAATTCGGCATCGCCTACGACGAGCTCGATCTGCTGCCCGATGGCACGGTGAACGAGGCGGGCATCGCCGAGGCGCTGGCCGTGCCCACGCGCATGGTGTTGATCCAGCGCAGCTGCGGCTACAGCTGGCGCCCCTCGCTCACGGTGGAGCAGATCGGCCGGCTGGTGGAGCGGGTGAAGGCGATCCAGCCCGGCTGTCTGGTGTTCGTGGACAACTGCTATGGCGAGCTGGTGGAGCTGCAGGAACCCACCGCCGTGGGGGCGGATCTGATGGCGGGCTCGCTGATCAAAAACCTCGGCGGCACCATCGCGCCCACCGGCGGCTACGTGGCGGGTCGCGCCGAGTTGGTGGAGCAGGCCTGCTGCCGGCTCACGGCGCCTGGCATCGGCAGCGAGGGCGGCACCGGTTTCGATCTGCACCGCCTGCTGTTTCAGGGGTTGTTCCTGGCGCCGCAGATGGTGAGCGAAGCCCTGCTCTGCGCCGAACTCACCGCCGCGGTGTTCGAGGGGCTCGGCTATGCGGTGAAGCCGCTGGTGGGTGGGGTGCGCAGCGATGTGATTCAGGCGGTGCGCTTCGGTTCGCCCGAGCCCCTCAAGGCGGTGTGCCGTGCCTTCCAGGCCTGCTCGCCGGTGGGCAGTTACCTCGATCCGGTGCCGGCGCCGATGCCCGGCTACGCCAGTGAGCTGGTGATGGCCGGCGGCACGTTTATTGATGGCAGCACCAGCGAGTTCTCCGCCGATGGTCCGCTGCGCGAGCCCTATGTGCTCTACGCCCAGGGCGGCACCACCCAGGCCCACGCTGAGCTCGCCCTGGAGCGGGCGCTGCTGGCGCTGGCGGAAGCGGGGTGGTGCGGGCCAGCCTGACTCAGGCCCGATGCAGCGACACGTCGTAGCTGGGCCAGTGACGATCAGCACTCACGGCCATCAGCCCCTCCAGCCGTGCCTGGGCGATCAGCAGGCGATCGAACGGGTCGTCGTGGATGCGGGGTAAGGCGCTCGTTTCGATGGCGTGGCTGTCGAGCACGGGTAGGAGCGTTGCTCCGCTCTGCAGGCAGTGATCCCGGAAGCTCTCGGGCGCCACGGGCAGCTTGCCGAGGCGGTGCTTGATGGCCACTTCCCAGATGCTCGCCACGGACACCAGGCAGCTGTGGCCGCGGATCAATTGGCGGGTGTCTGCTTTGAGGCGGGGGGCATCGAGCAACCACCAGAGCATCACCTGGGTGTCGAGCAGCAGCCGCATCAGCCGTTGATCAGCGCGCTCACCTCAGCCTCCACGCTGTCGCTGAAGGCGGCATCACAGGCTTCGGGGTGGGGCATGGCGGCGCAGAGGGATCCCGGCGCAGCGAGCCCAGATTCCACAGGCAGCGGCACCAGCTTCACCTGAGCCTTGCCGTGGCTGGCGATCACCACCTCTTCGCCGGCGATGGCGGCCTTCACCAGCTTCGAGAGCTGGCTTTTGGCCTCCAGCATGTTCACTTGCATCGCCGCACGAATTCGCCTTAGCCAGCTTAGCCAGCTCGTTGTGGTCGCCGATTTCCGACAAACTGCTGCACAGCGATCCGCCCAGGCGGCCCCATGGCCCTCAGCTATCCCAACGACTGCCGTTACGCCGACAGCCACGAATACGCCCGGGCGGAGGGTGAGCTGGTGCGCATCGGCATCAGTGCCTTCGCTGTCGACCAGCTCGGCGACATCGTGTTTGTGGAGTTGCCTGAGGTGGGCTCGGCCCTCAGCCAGGGCAGCAGCTTCGGCAGCGTGGAATCAGTGAAGGCCGTGGAGGAGGTGATCGCACCGATCAGCGGCTCGATCGAGGCCCGCAATGAAGCGGTGCTTGCCAGCCCGGAGGAGCTGCAGAACGATCCCTACGGCGAGGGCTGGTTGCTGCTGGTGCGGCCCAGCGATCCGGCGCAGCTGCAGGGTCTGATGGATGCGGCCACCTACAGCGCCCAGGTGGATGGCCACTGATCCAGGCGCGGCGCTCAGCCCTTTTGCTGCGCGCCACATCGGCCCCACCGCCGCTGAGCAGGCCGTGATGCTGGCGGATCTGGGGCTCGGCTCCCTGGAGGAGTTGATTGCCGAGGTGGTGCCCGCCGCGATTCGCCTCGATGCCGCCGCCGCTGCAGAGGGCTTGCCCGCCGGCTGCGATGAAGCGGAAGCCCTGGTGGAACTGCAGCAGATCGCTGCGGCCAACCAGGTGCGCCGCAGCCTGATCGGGCTCGGCTACCACGACTGCATCACGCCGGCGCTGCTGCAGCGCCACGTGTTCGAAAATCCGGCCTGGTACACGGCCTACACGCCCTATCAAGCCGAAATCAGCCAGGGGCGCCTCGAGGCGTTGCTCAACTTCCAAACCCTGATCAGCGAGCTCACCGGGCTGCCGATCGCCAACGCCTCGTTGCTGGATGAGGCCACCGCCGCTGCCGAGGCGATGAGCTTGAGCTACGGCGTTTGCAGTGATGCCGATGCCAGGCGATTTCTGGTGGATGCCGAGGTGCTGCCGCAGACCTGGGCGGTGCTCCAAACCCGCGCTGAACCGCTTGGCATTGAGCTCGTTCGCATTGATCCGCAGGAGCTTGAGGCGGCTGCGGCCAGCGCTGAATCCCCCTTTGCGGGGGCGTTTGGACTGCTGCTGCAGCTGCCCGGGGCCGGAGGCGGGCTGTGGGATCCCACCAACGTGATCGCCGCCGCCCGCGCCGCGGGCGTGCTGGTTACCGCTGCGGTGGACCCGCTGGCGCAGGTGTTGTTGAAACCCGTTGGGGAGCTGGGGGCTGAGATCGCCATCGGCAGCAGCCAGCGTTTTGGCATCCCTCTCGGTTTCGGCGGACCCCACGCCGCCTTTTTCGCCACCACCACTGCCCACCAGCGCCGCATTCCGGGCCGCTTGGTGGGCCAGTCGGTGGATGCGGAGGGTCGCCCCGCCCTGCGCCTGGCCCTGCAGACCCGCGAGCAACACATCCGCCGCGACAAGGCCACCAGCAACATCTGCACGGCCCAGGTGCTGCTGGCTGTGCTCGCCGGGTTTTACGCCGTGCACCACGGGTCCGAGGGGTTGGCCGCCATCGCCCGCCGGGTGTTGTGGATGCGGGAGGTGTTGCGCCGTGGCCTGGCGGAGCTGGGGCTCCCCTGCGAACCGGGCTGCGGTTTCGACACCTTGCGGTTGCGCACCCCTGCGGCGGCCGAGCTGTTGGCCGCGGCGGAAGCCGCTGGTTTCAACCTGCGCCCTGAGTCAGGCGGTTTTGCCATCAGCCTCGATGAGCGCAGCAACCTCGCTGAACTGCAGCAGCTGCTTGAGGCATTGGCGCCTGTGGCTGGGTCGAACCCGGCGCTCCAGGTGGCGGATCTGGAGGCGCAGCTCCAGCAGGAGCTGTCGGCTGCCGGTGCCAGCGAGGCGCCCGAACAGCTCGTCTGGGCTGATGCAGTGCCCCGCCGTGAGCGCCCCTGGCTGCAGCAGGCGGTGTTTCAGCGCTATCGCAGCGAAACCGAGCTGCTGCGCTACATCCAGCGGCTCGTGGCCCGCGATTTCTCGCTGGTGCACGGGATGATCCCGCTCGGCAGCTGCACGATGAAGCTCAACGCCGCCGCTGAGCTGCAGCCGGTGAGCTGGCCTGCCTTTGCAGGGATTCATCCGTTTGCCCCTGCGGCCCAGAGCGCCGGCTACCGGCGCTTGGTGGACGATCTGGAGCGCTGGCTGGCGGCGATCACCGGCTTTGCGGGGGTGTCGTTGCAGCCCAATGCCGGTTCCCAGGGGGAATACGCCGGCCTGCTGGTGATCCGGGCCTGGCAGCGCAGCCGCGGCCAGCAGCAGCGCGATGTGTGCCTGATTCCCACCAGCGCCCACGGCACCAATCCCGCCAGCGCCGTGATGGCTGGCCTGCAGGTGGTGCCTGTGGCCTGCGACGCGCAGGGCAACATCGACCGCGCCGACCTGCAGGCCAAAGCCGAACAGCACAGCGATCGGCTGGCGGCGTTGATGGTCACCTACCCCTCCACCCATGGGGTGTTTGAGCAGGGAATCCAGGAGATCTGCGCTCTGGTGCATGCCCATGGCGGCCAGGTGTATCTCGATGGCGCCAACCTCAACGCCCAGGTGGGTCTGGCCAAGCCGGGGCTCTACGGCGCCGATGTGTGCCACCTCAACCTGCACAAAACCTTCTGCATCCCCCATGGCGGCGGCGGCCCGGGCGTGGGCCCCATCGCCGTGGCGGAGCATCTGCTGCCGTTCCTGCCCGGTCATCCCCTGGCCCAACACTGCGGCGGCGTGCAATCGATCGGGCCGGTGAGTGCTGCCCCCTGGGGCAGCGCCAGCATCCTGCCGATCAGCTGGATGTATATCCGCTTGATGGGTGGCGCCGGATTGCGCCAGGCCTCAGCGGTGGCGTTGCTCGCCGCCAACTGGTTGGCGGAGCGGTTGGAACCCCACTTCCCGGTGCTCTATCGCGGCTCAGGCGGCCGTGTTGCGCATGAATGCATCCTCGATCTGCGGCCCCTGAAGCGCAGCGCCGGCCTGGAGGTGGATGATCTGGCCAAGCGGTTGATGGATTACGGCTTCCATGCCCCCACCGTGAGCTGGCCGGTGGCCGGCACGGTGATGGTGGAGCCCACCGAGAGCGAGGGGCTGGTGGAGCTGGAGCGTTTCGTTCAGGCGATGACGGCCATTCGCGCCGAGGCCGCGGCGATCGAAACCGGTGAGAGCGACCCCGCCGACAACCCGCTCAAGCGGGCGCCTCACACCCTGGCGGCGTTGATGGCGGAGCAGTGGGATCGCGCCTACAGCCGCGCCCAGGCTGGCTATCCCGCGGGTGAGCAGCAGCTGGCGAGCAAGCTCTGGCCGGCAGTGGCGCGCATCGATAACGCCTATGGCGATCGCCATTTGGTGTGCACCTGCCCATCGGTGGAAGAGCTGGCAACCCCAAGCCTCTGAACACGGTGGCGTTGCGTTTAGATTTCGGCGGAACAAAAAATGCGGAATTTCTTTTCGCATGCACCCTTGCTTTTCCAGCAGGATCTGCTGCAACTGCAGGCATCACTGCTGATCGGGTGATACCGGCATCGGGAAGAAACCATGAGCACTGACGACAAAGGATCCACTTCAAGCAAAGGCCACGCGGATCTGTTGCTGCCCACCCTCGCTGCTGATCAAACCCTGCGGGTGGAAGGCACCAATGTGGTGCGGGTTCCCTTTGGCGTGCGCCGCCCCCGCCGCAGCCGCCCCGCTCGCCCGGAGCGTTGGGCCACCGTGGTGCTGCCTTTCGTGGCAGGTGGTTCGACCCCGCCCCCGCCTCAGGCGGCCTGATTCAGGCGCCAGTCGATCAACGCTTTCACGTCGTCCACCGAGCTGGCCGGCGTGCGGAAGGGCAGCAGGATCATCGGGCTGCGTTCGGGACGCACCAGCCAGGTGAGGTCGTTCTGGGGAATGAGCACAAAGCCGCGGTAGCGAACCACCCAGCGCTGGTGCGTTGGGTTGGGATCGAGGGCGGTGCGCATCTGGGTGGTGTTGCCGATGCTTGCATTTGAGCCGCGTTGGCGCTGTTTGCCCGAAGGTTTGTTTTTTCTTCAGGCTCCGATGAACAGGTCTTAAAAATCCAACAAAGCCATCGCGTAAACCCCTTCCGCCACCTCGCTTTTGCCGAATTTTGTGATTGGGTTAAGCCTTGGCTTCAATGTGGTGGTTGCTACAGCCTCGGCTTGCAGATTGTGATTTAGAGATGAGAGCGACGGATCAATAGTTGGCGCCGCTGCGGCGCTGGTGCACAGCGGTGGTGGCGGCCGCATCCAGCACGGCGCCGGCCTTCACCTCGGCATAGAGCAGCCAGTGGTCGCCGCATTCCATGCGCTGTTTCACGCTGCATTCCAGCCAGGCGAGGGCTTCGGGCAGCACGGGCTGTCCGGCGGGGCTGTGCTCCAGCTCCAGCCCGGCGAAGCGATCGGCCCCAGGCGCGAATGGCTGCAGGAACTGCTTCATCGGTCCGGTTTCACGGCCTGACGCAAGCACATTCAGCGCGAAGCCATCCCCCACATGCAGCAGGGCCTCCACGGCGCGGTCTTTGGCCACAGCCACCGTGAGCCCGGGTGGCGTGAAGCTGGCCTGGCTCACCCAGCTGGCCACCATCGCCCCGCTCAGTTGGGCTTCGCCGCTGCCTTTCACCGTGGTGAGCACGCACAGGGAGCCCACCACCCGGCCCAGGGCCAGCACGGCGGGATTGCTGCGGCTTTCGCTCAGGCCACCGCCGCCGCCGCTGCGGCGCTGCTCCTTGCGCTGCTCGCTCAGCAGGGAGCGGCCTAAGGCTGTGCCCGTTTCCTCAATCGTTTTGAGGGTGGCGGCATCAGGGCTGAACTTCACCTTGATCGGCTCGAAGGCGAAGCGGAAGCCGCCATCGCGCAATTTGCTCTCGAGCAGATCGAGCGCTTCGCCGCTCCAGCCAAAGCTGCCGAAAACCCCCACCGGCTTGGCGCGGTCGCCTTCGGCCAGCAGCGTTCCGAGTGCCGACACGATCGGCGTGGGCGCATGACCGCCGAGGGTGGGCGAGCCGATCAACACCGCATCGCAGCTGCGGATCGCCTCCAGCAGCTTGTCCGGCGGGGTGAATTCGCAGTTGATGCTCTCCACTCGCACGCCCGTGCGCGCCACACCCTGGGCGAGGCCATCGGCGATCGCGGCGGTGTTGCCGTAGGCGCTGGCGTAGAGCAGGGCCACCGAGAGCTTGGCCCGCTCCTGGGTGGCGCCCCAGCGGCGATAGTCCACCAGCAGGCTGCGCCAGCTTTCGGCGATGGCCGGGCCATGGCCTGGGGCGATCGTGCGGATCGGCAGCTCGTCGATGCGATCCAGCACCGCTTCCACCTGGCGCACCATCGGCGCCATCAGGCAGTCGTAGAAGTAGCGGCGGTCTTCCTCGGTGCTGCTGCGGTTGCTTTCCGCCCAGTCGCCCGTGCAGAGGTGGGCCGCGAAAAACTTGCCGCTCATCAACAGGCCACTGCTCTCCTCGAAGGCCATCAGGCCCCCGGGCCAGCGCGGCGTGGGGGTGGAGAGCAACTGCAGGCTGTGGCCATCGGCGCGCTCCAGCTGGAGTTCGCCGCGCACCACCTGCAGGGGCGGTAATGGCGGCAGGGCTTCCGCTTCGCTGGTGGCTTCGGCGCCGGGGGGCGTGAGCTTGCGCTGATCCCAGAGTTCGCGCAGCAGCTGCGCACCGGGGTTCGAGCTGATCAGTTCCAGCTGGGGCCAGCGCTGGGCCAGCTGCCGCAGCAGTTGCACCCGGTTGGGGTTGGTGTGACCCACCACCACCTGCAGCCTGCTGCTCGGGGGCACCCGTTCAGCCAGGGCCGCCAGGTAGGGCTCGGCGAAGGTGTTGCCGGGTGGGTGCACCAGCAGGGCCGGATCCTCGCCGGCGGCCAGGAACAGAAAGCTATTAGCGGTGGTGCCCCGCTCCAGGCCGTACTCCACCTCAAAACGCAGCCGCTTGGGGCTGAGCCCCCGCAGACACACCAGGCCGGGCTCCACCGGGATCTGCACCACCCGGCGGTCGTTGGCAGACGTGGTCATTAGTAGTGGTTCCCCACTTTGCGGTGATGCACCGCCGTGCCGGCCTGGTGGTCGGCCACGTTGCCCTGCTCCACTTCGGCGTAGATGATCCAGTGGTCGGGCCCTTCCAGGCGCTGCAGCACCCGGCAGCCGAGGTAGGCCAGGGCGTCGCCCAGCACCGGACCGCCGGCTGCCACGCCCTCGAGGGTGTTCACGCCGGCGAAGCGATCGGCGCCGGGTGGGAAGCGCTTGAGGAAGTGGCGCAGCAGGCCCTGGTGGTTGTCCTCCCGCAGGATGTTGAGCACGAAGCGATCACCCACCTGCATCAGCGCTTCGATGGCGCGGTCTTTGGCCACCGCCACCGTGAGGCCGGGCGGCTCGAAGCTGGCCTGGCTCACCCAGCTGGCCACCATCGCCGAGGCGCGCTCCTCCTGCCGGGCTGTCACCACATAGAGCCCGCCCGAGAGGCGGCCGAGCGCTTTGTCGAGGTCGCCATCGAGCGACTTCATCGCCGCGATCGTTTTGGCGCGGGTGAGCAGTTGGCCCAGGTCGGTGCCGGCCTCTTCGCAGCGCTGGTAGTCGTTGCCATCGGGCACCTGACGGATGCGCAGCGGTTCAAACGCCTCCTTCTGGCCCAGGCCCCGCAGCTGCGAGGCCACGGTGTCGATCGGCTCGTCGTTACCGCCATAGGCGTCGTAGGTGGCCACCCACTGCTTCGGTTGCAGGGCAGCTAGCAGGGTGCCCACCGAGGCCTGCAGGTCGGCATCGGGATTGGCGGGCCAGGTGGGCACCACCACGGCGCTGGCTTCGCCCACCAGGGCGCTCAGTTCCTGCGGGTCGGTGGCGCGCAGATCCACCAGCTGCACCTGGGCTTCCGCCTTGCCGATGCCGCGGGCGATGGCCTGGCTGAGGCGATCGCAGAAGCCGTATTGGCTCACGTAGCAAACGGCGGCGTAGGCCTCGCCCTTGCTGCGCCCTTCACTCCAGGCGCGGTAGTCGCCGAGCCAGAGGCTGAGGTGTTCGCGCAGCAGCGGCCCATGACCCACGGCGATGGTGTTGATCGCCGGCAGCGCGTCCATGCGCTTCATCGCCTGCAGCACGCTGCGGGCGTTGGGGCCCATCAGGCAGTCGTAATAGAAGCGGAAGTCCGGAGCGATGGCGCCGGGATCCACATCGAACACGTCGTCGGAGCAGTAGTGCAGGCCGAAGGCGTCGCAGGTGTAGAGGACGCCGGTGCCGTGGTCGAACGAAAAGATCGTGTCAGGCCAGTGCAGGTTGGGGGCGCTCAGGAACTCGAAGCGGTGCTGCACCCCGCTCTCCGGGTTGGTGCCCAGATCCAGCTCTTCGCCGCTCTTCACCGCCCGGCTCTTGAAAGGACGGTGCACCTGGTTCTCCAGGAACTGGATCGCCACCTTCGAGCCCACGATTTCGATCTCGGGGTTGAGGTCGATCAGGTGGCCGATCAGGCCGGAGTGGTCGGGTTCGGTGTGGCTCACGATCAGGTGATCGATCGCCTTGGGGTCGATCTGCTCTTGCAGCAGCGGCAGCCAGCTGCTCTCGAACTTGAGGTGGCTGGTGTCGATCAGGGCGGTGCGTTCCCCCCGCACCAGAAAGCTGTTGTAGGTGGTGCCGTTGCGCAGGCCGAACTCAATGTCGAAGCGGCTGCGGTCCCAGTCGAGCGAGCGGATCGTGGTGGTGTCGGCGGCGATCCCTTCGCACTGCAGGCTCAGGCGCGCTGGGCTGGCAACGGCAGTGGCTTCAGCCATGGGATCCGCTCGCGGTTGGGGCCAACTGTAGGGAAGCCAGCTGGGGCCAGGGGTTGACGGCTTCGGATGCTCCCCATCGCCGCAGCTAGCATCGATAGAAAGGTTGCGGTGGCCGTGGCTGATCTGCTGTGATCAGCGAGGCGCGCAAACAGCAGCGGGCTGATGCCGGTGTGCAAGCGTTCTGGGCTGACGCCGCGATCAACAACACCCCCCTGTTTTTGCCTGCGCTGGTGATCGGCGAGTTGCGGCGCGGTGTTGATTTGATCCGCCATCGTGGAGATCTACAGCAAGCGCAGCATCTGGAGCGTTGGTTGGCTGACGTGTTTGATCTGTATGGCGATCGTGTGTTGGCGCTCGATGCCGATGCCGCTCAGCTGTGGGGCCGCTTGCGGGTTCCTGAACCAGGCCATGCACTCGACAAGCAGATCGCAGCGCTGGCCCTGCTGCACGATCTCACCGTTGTTACACGCAACACGCGCGACTTCGCGGCAACGGGCGTGCGCCTGCTCAACCCCTTCACGTCGTGATCGAAGGCTGGTGTCAACAAAAAGCCCCGGCCGTAGGGCCGGGGCGCAGTCCCGTCTCGTTTGGTGTGATTGCGCCTGAACGTCAGCCTTCCACCTGCACGCTCACCGTGGTCATGGTTTGTGCTTTGGGTGCCGTCACCGTGAGCAGGCCGTCGCGGTAGTTGGCGGTGAGGCCCTCGCGATCGATGCCGTTGGGGAAGCGGAAGCTGCGGCTCCAGGTGCCGTAGCGGAACTCGCTCAACAGTGGTGCCGTTGGGCCGGCCTGGCCCTCGGTTGGTGTTGGTTCGTCCGCCTGGGGTGCCTGGCGTTCGGCGCTGATCACCAGGCTGCGGTCTGTGGCTTTCACGTCGATCGTGTCGCGGGCAACGCCCGGCAGCTCCAGGCTGATGCGGTAGCCGGCTTCAGTTTCGTGAACCTCAGCGGCGGGCACGCGCTCGGCGGTGTGCACCTGTTGCTCGAGACGCTTGAACAGATCGGACTCAAGCCGATCAAAAGCAGAACGATCGAAGGCGGATTGGCGCAGGGTCAGCATGGCTGTTCCTCCAGGATGTGCGGGTGCGGGGTGTTCACCCGCCACGCCAATGTGGCTGGCCTGGTTGATGGCTAATAGGGCAAGAACCGACCCTTTCGGTGCGGTGCTTACACCCTCAGTTCGGCTGCCACACTCACCGTTTCGTAGGAGCCGAACCGGTCGCTAAAGCCACCACCAGCTGCTGAACGCTGCCGCCTGGCCGCAGGGTTGATCGTCTGGGCTCCAGAGGGTCCACAGACGGGCGTTATGGATCTGAAAGCGGCGGCCGCTGTTGCTGATGCGCACGCCGCTGTAGCCCTCGCTGGCGTGGTGTTGCAAGGCGGTGGCGAGCATGCGGGCGCGGCCGGCCCGCTCCTGCGGTTCGGCGGTGAGCCGCGAGGGCATGCCAACCATCTCAGCCCAGGGTCGTTCCCACAGCTGCAAGGCGGTGGCGTTGGCATAGATCAGGCAGGGATCGGCACTGCCGTCGTGGGCGAGCACGGCGGTGTCGGCCCTGAACAGATGCTGGGCTGCGTTGGCGGCATTCACCCCCGCCAGCAACGGCCGCCCGAAGGCCCGCTCGAAGGAGCCCAGGATGCCGGCCGCAAGGCGTTGCTGGTCGGGGGTGAGCCAGGGGGCTGGCGCGGAATGGCTGGGTGTTGCCATCCAGCTCAGCTGTTGCTGCCGGCGGCCATGGCGGTGGCCATCGCCTCGGTGCTGCAGCTCGCCCCATGGGCCTTGAGCTGCTCCACAAACAACTTGCCGGCCTCCGGGAAGCGGCCGTCTTCAGCCAACGGCAAGGGGCCGGCTTCATCGAGGCCGGTGTCGCCCTCCATGGCCGGCGTGATCACCACGAGCCCCGGATCGAGAGCGGCGCTGTAGGTCCACCAGCGGTTGGGATCGCGAATGGCTGCGGGAGCGGGATTGAGGGAGCCTTCGGCGGCTGGCTGCGGGGGCGCATCGGCTGGAGCTGCGGCCTTGGCCTCCTTGGCTTTCTTCGCCAGCAGCGCCCGCCGCTGCACCGCCAGATCGCTGAGCAGCTGGGTGCGGGTGCGGCCCCGCAGCTGGAAGAGCACGAAGGGGTCTTCGCTGAAGCGCTCGCCCATCAGGTAGTAGACGGCGCTCACGTGTTTGCAGGGGTTGATCTTGTCGGGGCAGGTGCATTCGCTGCGCACCTCCTGCAACTTGAACGGGAACAGGCGCCGGCCGCTGGCGGCGAAGGCCCGTTCGATGTCTTGCGGCATCACCCCCGCCAGCAACTGGGCCGACCAGCGCGCCTTCTGGCCGAGGGCCTCGAGCACGTAGCCCCAGTCGTCGTCGCTGAGCACATCGAGCCAGAGCTTCACCTTGTAGGGGTCTTCGCCGCTGCCCTGCACGCGGGCGTGCACCCGGCGCCCCTCGAAGCGGATCGAGAGCACGTTGCCGCTGCGGGCGTAGTCCCAGGCGCGCTCGAGCCGTTTCTTGAAGCGGTAGCCGTTGATCAGCTCCATCCACTGTTCCACCCACCAGGGCTGCTGGCCCAGGCCCTGATCGCCCAGCTGGGTGGTGATGGCGTTGGGGGTGATGGTCATGACTGAGAGAGGGCGTTTTCGCTCGAGTGAAGAAGAAGCGACAGAAAGTGGGGATCAGCTAACGGTAGTAGCGTTGCGCTGCGTACCTGTAAAGACTCTATGCCTGAGTGGATCCAGCAGCATCGCAATTGGTTTCTGTTGTTCTTGGGATGTTTTCTGGCGGTTCATTGGCAGGAGGTTACATCTCCCACTTTTAATGTAGATGACTGGGCTCTAATAGATAGTGCCATCCCTCAGGCATCAATGGGGCGTCCCGGCTGGGACCTGGTTTACCGCCTTGTTTTTCAAGGGTCTTTCTCACCCTTCCTTGGTTGGTTATTGGCCGCAATCTCAATCTACGGCTGTGGGGCCGTGATGGGATTCTTTGTGACATCACTCACCCCGTCTTGGGTTTTTGTTCTTTCGCTAATTACGGCTCTTCACCCTTACCAGGTTGATCTGTTTAATTTTAGTTTTGCGATTGGGCTTTATCTTCTGCCAGCCTTGATCTCCTTATTAGGGGTTTGGATGATGGGGATAGCTTATGCACCAGGCAATCCACGCTCTGCTCTGATCGGGTTATGGGTTGCCGGCGTTGCCTTATTTGGTTTTGCGATCAGCATTTATCAGCCGACTGGTGTCTATGGAGTCTCATTACTCGGTGTGGTTTTGGTTTCGCGAGCACTTTCTTTAAAAAAACGACCTTTCTTCAACTTGCGGAGCGCGTGCACAGGGATTGGTGTCAGCGGTTTTTCATACTTGCTCGTTGTGCATTTTCTTCTGGCATCCGTTCCTGCTGAGACACGCATGCAAAAAGGACTTGCAAGTTTGCCAACATTCTTTGAAAAGTTACATGATCCAAGCCTCTTGAGAGCCTTATACGGCTTGTATTTACAGCCACTGCCTTCTGAGCCACCCGCTTCTCAGTTAATGCTGACGCTCTTGCTGGGGATTATCCCGGTGCTGGCAGCTTATTCTTTGTTGGTTGGACATCATTTCAAAAAATCTATAGCGTTGCTTGCTGGATCCGCGTGCTTAATCATGCTTCCAGTCGCTCTCTTTTATGTCCTAGAGGTTGACTATCCGCAAAGAGCAATGGCTATGGGCAATTTTGGCATCGGCTTACTTGCTGTTATTGTGCTTTCAAGCTGGTGTGCTGGCAATGAGTTATTGGGTATGCCAAGATCCTCACTTGCCCGAAGACGTATCGCAATTGCGATAATTTCTTTGTGGGGATCCGTCTATTTATTCCCACAAGCTGTCTATGCTTCGAAACTTTGGGACGCTGTCCAGGTTATCGAACGTCGCGATCAAGCATTGGCTGCTTCCATTATTGCTGATGTACATAGAATAGCTCCTAGAAATAGGATGCCTTCTAACAACTTTGTCGTGTATGGATTCACTCAGCCCCATCCGCTTGAATGGAGTAGTGTAGCGCGATCAGCCTTTCGTGCGGAGTGGAGTATTCCTGCAATCTTTAAACAGCTATATGGCGTCAGTGTGACATCCATTAAAGGCATCAGAACGGGTCGTGGTGAGAGCCTGGCTAACCAGCCTGATCTACCAGCGTGTCGTCCATATCCTGAGCCTGGTTCAATCCAAGTGTGGAAAGGCCAACTATTGGTCTGCCTGGAGTCTAATGATTAAACCTCAGCCTTTACGAGTATTGCCGCGTTGGTATGAGTAGCGTGTTAAAACAAATGATGAGAGCATCCATGCAAGTGTTGAGATAACTCCAATCGCCATGCCATTAACCTTTAGCATGCCAAGTAATTGCGAGGTTGTTACAGCTATTGCGAGGCATGCTGCTTGCACTGCTGCATAGCTTGCCAGTAATGAGCGACGGAATGGAACCCGAAAGCTCACGCGTGCATGAAGATATGCATTCATAGCCAAGCAAATGCTGCCGGCTGCAGCTACGGCAAGAGATGGGACAAGACCCCAATGAAGCATGAAACTGAAAAGGCCGAGGTAGAGTAATTCGCCAAGGCCACCAATAACTACGAACCTGATCTTGGTACTATCGGTGATTGCTCTAACTAGCATGGCCTATTGTATGTAACGTTGCGGATACAGCTTTGTGGTTTGCCGCCTACAGTGAGCAGTATTCTGCCAATATATTCGCCTAATATTCCTGTAAGCAAGGCCTGTAGACCTCCAAATATAAGAACCGTCGATAGTAACGAGGCCCAACCAGAAACTGTTACTCCCGCCACTAGTGTGTAGATAATCACGGAGGCCAGTGATAGTAGCCCTGCGATCGCCAGGAAAACTCCCAGGAGTGTGGCTAGCCGAAGCGGCATGAGTGAGAAGCTAGTCAGAATATTAAGCCATAGACGTATAAGTCTCCTTAAGGTATAACCACTAGAGCCTGAAAAGCGTTGATCATGGCATACAGTAATGCTTTCAATGGCTTGCGTCAGCTGGCTTAAAAGCCCATCGATGTAAGGATATGGACCTTTGTAGCGAGCTGCAGCTTTTGCAATTGGTTGGCTGACACACCGGAAGCTCGATAGGTAGAATCGACCTGGTAAATCAAGTAAAAGGTGAGCTGTTATATTTGCAAAATAGCTACCTAGGTTGCGCCAAGCTTTATGCTGCTTTTCACGATAATCGCCGTACACGATGTCTAGTTGATAGCTTTTCGCCCACTCCCATAGGCGGAGAGCTTCCTCGGGGGGATTCTGGAGATCATCATCCAGATTAACCACATAGTTTCCACGGGCATAGCGATATCCGCTCAATACAGCTTGATGTTCACCAAAGTTGCGTGTATGTTGAATGACCAGAGCTTGAAGTGAAGTGCGTTGTAAGCCCTGTAGCAGTAAGGCATGACTTTGATCAGGACTTCCGTCATCGACGAAGATAACTTCCCAAGGTACCTCGATCTTGAGCGCAACCAGCCGTTTAAGCAAAGCATCAATAGAATCCTGACTCCGGTAGAGTGGAATCACGATTGTAAGTTCTGGCCTGACGCCTTTGTTCTGAGTGGAAATCATAGTTTTCTTGCGGTTAGGAATATAGATGTGCCAAATAATGGCTTCACAAAAGGCGATACTCTGGCTTCGACCTTGAGAATTGCTTTCAAGACATTGTTAATCCATTCTGGCGGGAGTCTTAGATCGGACCGTTGATCCTTCAGGCTCTTCTTGTGAAACAGATGGCCTGCACGCTTCGTCTGAATGCTGATCCAAAGTATCGGCACGAGCCAGCTGTTCCAATAATGCAGCTCACTGACTAGAAGCGCATTATTCTGGCAGAGCTTTCTTAGGGGCTCTGGAAGAAAACGACGTGCTCCCATCACATTCACATCATGCTGTCGACTTAAGCATGGCATGGCAGCTGTATTGATAATGAGCAGACCGTCTGGCTTAAGCAAGTTGCTGAGAACCTTTATAGCCGCATCTGGTTTTACATTGGCGTGGTATAGTACATCCAGGCAGAGAATAATATCGTACTTCGCCTTTGACTGATAGTCTTCGATGCGGCATTGTCTGACAGGTAGTTGTTTTTCTAAGCATGAGTTGTAGGCCCAAGGGCTTGGCTCGCAGCCATGGAGATTTATCCGACTGCTTGATGTCTTCCTGCTCTCTTGTATCGCTTGGAGCATGCCACCCGTTCCGCAGCCTGCATCAAATAGATCTAGGGTGCCACTCTTTGTTGTTGAATAATGCGTAATCTTTTCCAGCACAAGTGATCGCAAATGCTGATACCACCAATGATGCTTTTCTACTTGCGCCATAGCGGCATATTCCTGCCTCTTCATTGATTCTTCCTAGAGGCGACTCTTTAAAAAATCAGAAACATCGGCAATGTCTCCTTTTCGCAGGTAGGGGTGCAGTGGTAGTGAGAGTATTGTTTTTGTTACTTCCTCGGTTCGAGGTAAACAAGTAAGCTTGTCGAGGTTTAGATAGGGCTGATGGTGGCAAGGCTTTGAATAGTGGATCGCAAGAGGGATCCCCTCGCTGCGAGCCTTCGAAAGAATATGATCTCGCTTATCTTGTGCAACTTGAATGACGTATAGATGGTAGCTATGTTTCCAGTTCTTGCCGTCTCCTGGGAGCGAGATTAAATCACTTGATCCAAGGAGCGGTGAGAGCTTTTCTGAATACCACCCTGCGATCTGGCGTCGCTGCAATATTCTTTTACGGAGATCCTTTAGCTTCTGGGTTAGGAGTAGCGCTTGTAGTTCATCCAATCGGCTATTCACCCCCCACTGCACAGCGTCGCGGTATTCATTCCATCCATATGCTCTAGACCGGCGACAGTATCCTGCCTTCTCTAAATTACTATTAACAACTAGCGCTCCACCATCGCCAAGAGCTGCGAGATTCTTGGTTGGGTAAAAGCTAAAGCAAGCATAATCTCCCCATGTTCCTACAGTTCGGCCTTCGTAGGTTGTTCCACAGGCTTGTGCGCAATCTTCCACAAGCGGAATTGATAAGCGTTTGCAGATAGATTGGATTGCAGTTAAGTCGCAGGATTCTCCATAGAGATGCACCGCAATGACAGCCTTCACGGCTTGTGATGCTGATGTGACCGCTTTGCTCAGAGCTGAAGGACAAAGCGTGTGGCTGTGGAGCGAAATGTCAATGAATAGAGGATGAGCTCCGAGTCGCAATATTGCCGCAGTCGTTGCATATGCCGTATGTGAGGGAAGCGCGACGAGGTCTCCCTTCCCTACCCCACACGCATGCAAGGCAAGTTCAATGGCATCTGTGCCATTTGCCACACCGATAACCTGCCTGGGATCGATGCTTGGATCGAGCCACGTTGCAAACGCCTGTTCAAAAGCTGCCAAACCTGGCCCAAGCACTAATTGTCCCGACTCTTCTATCTGCTTGTAAGCCCAATAAAGGGCTTTGCGGTAGCGGCGAGCCTCTATTTGTGGGAAGTTCCAGCGACTATCTGGATCCCGGAGTAGACCTTTAAGTGAGGGGAATAGACTAGGCATTGCCGAGGTAGCTATCGAGGTTCTCTCTGTAGTATTTAATTGTGCGTTCTAGTGTTTCGGCTAGTTGCCGCTTGGGCTCCCAGCCGGTTGCTGTTGTGAATCTATCATAACATGAATAATAATCCCCAATGTCGATCTTTCTTCTTTGCTCAGGATATTGCATCGTTTTGGCTTCGCCCTGGCCATTGATCGAAATGAGTAGTTGGGCAAGATCGGATAGCCTTATTCTTTCGCTGCTCCCCAGGTTGAAAGGGCCTGAATATGCGGATGAGTCCTCTGCGGCAAGTAATAGGGCATCTACAACATCCTCTACGTCATTGAAGTCACGCCACTGTTCGCCACCCCATACCTCGATGGGCTTTCCCTCTAAGAGGTTGCGAATCCAAATGCCTACAAAAGTCTGGCGTGCGTCTTTGATGCGCATGCGCGGTCCAATCGTATTTGTTAGCCTGAGCACTCTGCAGGAGAGTCCATAGACCTCCTCGTAAAGCTGATGGTAGAGCTCGGCTGAAAGCTTGTTGATCCCGTTGATATCAACAGGCGCAACGGTGTGACCTTCGTCCACTGGCAGGTATTGCGGGCGTCCGTAGATCTGTCTCGTGCTTGCAAAGATAATCCGCGCATCTGGATTGATCTTGCGGCAAATCTCAAGCAGGGAAAGCTGGGCTTTGCAGTTAATCTCTAGGTCTGTTGTGGGGTCGGCCATTGAATCCATGTGGCTTGTTTGGCCGGCCAGATTAAAAATTACTGCTTGGTCTCTGAGGATCGCTTCGAGTGAAAACGGATCGCGGATATCTGATAGGTTAAGGCGTAATCTGTTTTCATATCCGTGCAGATTAAATAAATTCCCGCCGTAATTGGGTATTAGGCTGTCGACGATAGTCACCTTTGCTCCAAGATCGCATAGGCGGCGAGCCAATGTCGAGCCGATAAACCCAGCGCCCCCGGTAATGGTTACTAGGAGGTTGCGCCAATTGTTCTGGGCATCGTTCATCTCTGTGGTGTTACTCATCGCTGAGAGAGACGAGTTCCTTGAGTTGGCTCACGTCCATGCCTCCGAGCCAGTCTTCGCCGGAGCCCACGATGTCTTCGGCGAGTTTCGACTTTTCTTTGATCATCCGGTCGATGCGCTCCTCCACCGAGCCGCTGGTGATGAACTTGTGCACCATCACCCGGTTCTGCTGGCCGATCCGGTAGGCGCGGTCGGTGGCTTGGTTTTCCACCGCCGGGTTCCACCAGCGATCGATATGGAACACGTGGCTGGCGCGGGTGAGGTTGAGGCCCACGCCGCCGGCCTTGAGCGAGAGCAGGAACAGCTGCGGGCCGCGTGGGTCGTCCTGGAAGCGATCGACCATCGCCTGGCGTTCGGCCTTGCTGGTGTTGCCGTAGAGGAAGGGCACCTCCTGGCGCCATTTCTTCTCCAGGTGGGCCTTGAGCAGGTGGCCCCATTCGGCGAACTGGGTGAACAGCAGGGCCCGATCACCCGCCTCGATCACCTCTTCGAGAATTTCTTCGAGCCGCTGCACCTTGGCGCTGCGGGCGGCGAACTCCTTGAAGAAGCCGGTGTCGGTGGGGTCGGGATCCTGTTTGAGGGCCAGGGCCGGGTGGTTGCAGATCTGCTTGAGGCGGGTGAGCAGCGCCAGCACCTGGCCGTGCTTCTGCCCCAGCGGCGCCCGCGCGATCGCATCGAGGCTCTCCTCCACGGTGGTGTTGTAGAGCTTCTTCTGTTCGGGGGCGAGGCCCACCCATTCGCTCAGTTCCACCTTCTCAGGCAGGTCGGAAATGATCGATTTGTCGGTTTTGAGGCGGCGCAGGATGAAGGGGCTGACGCGGCCCTTGAGATCCCGCAGCGACGACATGTCGCCATAGCGCTCGATTGGTAGGCGATAGCGCTGGCGGAAGAACGGCTCATCGACGAGCACCTTGGGGTTGAGGAAATCCATCAGCGCCCACAGCTCGCTGACGCGGTTTTCCACCGGTGTGCCGGTGAGGGCAATGCGGAAGCGAGGGCCGCTCTTGCTGCCCCGGCCGGGGCGGCCGAGATCCCGCGCCGCCATCGATTGCTTGGCGTTGTGATTCTTGATCGCCTGGGCCTCGTCGATCACCACGCCCTGCCAGTCGATCGCCTCCAGCAGTTCGCTGTCGCGCTGCAGCAGGCCGTAGGTGGTGAGCACCAGATCCACGCCCTTGAGCGCTTTCTTGATCGCCTCGGGGCTGTTGGGCCGCCGTGGGCCGTAGTGCTCGTTCACCACCAGCTCCGGTGTGAACGCTGCCGCCTCGCGCTTCCAGTTGGTGAGCACCGAGGTGGGCGCCACCAGCAGCACCGGACGCTTCAGTTCCTCCTCGGCCTTGAGGTGCTGCAGGAAGGCGAGCAGCTGAATCGTTTTGCCCAGGCCCATGTCGTCGGCCAGGCAGGCGCCCTGATCAAAGCGGTGCAGGAACGCCAGCCAGCCCAGGCCGCGCTCCTGATACGGCCGCAGCTGGCCGGCGAAGCCCGGGGGAGCCGGCAGGGGATCGGGGGCCTTCTGCTGGTGGTATTGCTCAAGCACTGCCTGCAGGCGCGGGCCGGCGGTGAAGGCATGCACCGGCAGCCGTTGCAGCGTTTCGCCCTCGTTGCCGGTGATGCGCAGGGCATCGTCGAGGCTGAAGGGGGGTTCGACGGCGCAGAACTTTTCGGCGTTCTTGAGATCGAGGGGCCGCAGCTCGATCCAGGCGCCCTTGTGCTGCACCAGCGGGCTGCGCTTGGCCGCCAGCTTCTCGAGATCCCGCAGGTTGAGGGTGACGCCCCCGATCATGAACTCCCAGCGCCACTCGAGGGTTTCGCCGAGGGTGAACCCGCGCGATTTCTCCGGCAGCTCGGCCGTGATCGCCAGGCCCAGGCGCGAGGCCAGGCCGCCCGAGAGGCTGGCGGGCAGCACCACGCCCACACCCA
>Ga0194122_10002301_pt1 | contig 21241 bp, 12 predicted proteins | sample TA2MahCa10mmetaG_FD_155487 | JGI IMG/M metagenome (GOLD analysis project Ga0194122, IMG submission 155487) | Freshwater microbial communities from Lake Tanganyika, Tanzania - TA2015021 Mahale Deep Cast 10m | ecosystem: Environmental > Aquatic > Freshwater > Lake | place: Tanzania: Lake... | reverse complement strand
GATGGCGACACCGCCCCGACGGCTCTGATCAATCAGAACGACCCTGGCGCGATCTACAACACCGAGAGCGGTTTCTATAACCAGAACGTGGTCCTCGGTGGCGGTTCGACCGCGTTGCGTGGCCTGACCTCCGCTGGCCTGGCCGATCATGGCACCCGCCTGATGGCCCGGTTTGCGAACATCCCGGCTGGGCTTGGCCTCTACGTCTCCATCTACACCGTCTCCTCGACGGGTGATGGTTGCGCGGGCAATCCTTGCATCAACGGCCGCAGCACGACGACGGCTCCGCTGTCCGGCCGCGCTGCCCGCTTGGTTTCGACGGATTCGGCCGGCGCCGGCGTGGGCTTCAGCCCCGTCAAGGCGACCAACACCGAGACCGTTTCGATCAACGGCGGCACCACTGGCTTCCAGACCGCTCCGATCGCGCTCAGCAATGGCGCGGGCACGGCGGTTTGGGAAGTGTACAATGCGGATCCGCTGCAGGTTCATACCTTTGAATTTGCGGTAGCCGCGGCGTATACGGCCAACACCTCGAACAACCTGCCGGGTCTCGGCACGGCCACTGTCGCTGGCAGCTTCGCGCCGCTCAGCACGGTGACGACGCATTCGGCCTCGGCGCCGGTTCCGCGTTTCGCTGACACCAGCGTCGCCCGGAACATGTTCGTGGTCAGCGCTTGCACGACCAACATCCTCTTCCAGTTCCTGACCAACCAGGCCGGCTTCGACAGCGGCTTCGCGATCAGCAACACGTCGACGGATCCGTTTGGTACGGCACCGCAGTCCGGTCCTTGCAAGCTGAACTACTACGGTGAGACCACCGGTGGCGGCGCTGCTCCGGCAGCCCAGACCTCCGCGGTCGTGCCGAGCGGCAAGCAGCTTGTGGCCGTTCTGTCCACTGGCGGTAACTATGGAATCGCGGCCACGCCGGGCTTCCAGGGTTACATGATTGCACAGTGCTCCTTCCAGTACGCACACGGCTTCGCCTTCATCAGCGACGTCGGCGCGAATCGCGTTTCGGAGTCTTACCAGGCTCTGATCCTCGACAAGGGCGGTATCGACCGGAACACTCCGTTCCAGTCCGAAATCCTGGGTCACTAGACAGTCATCGCCTCTGGCGAGACAACGAAACGGGGGAGGCTTCGGCCTCCCCCGTTTTCGTTTCCGTAACGTAAAATTCGCCAAACCTCCGCGATTTCTAAGGTTTGCAGTCTATCCGGTAGACCCGGAAGGTGATATCCTCTAAGGTGACGCTGGCCCAGGCCAGCGCGCGTGACTCCGCTCTCCGCGTCTACTCTTACTCCACGACACGAGGTCTCAATGTCCCTCCTTCGACGGACTCCGCAGCTTGCTGCATGCGTTACTCTGGCCGCCATCGGCGCCTTTGCCCAGACGCAGTCCCCCACGAATCTGTTTCTCCTGCCGAATTCGTCGTCAACGACGCCCACGGTGAGTGCGTTTCGTACCGATCCGTTCTCGATTTTCTCCACATTCCAGGCGCAGCCCGGCGCCAGTTTCATTCAACTGCATCCGAATGGGCAGAAGCTCTATGTGGGCGCCCGGTCCGGGGCCGACACACTGATTGTGGTGGACGCTGTGAATACGTCGAATATTCAAAAGCGCCTGAACCTCGGCCAGGGAGAGGCGATGGCAATTTCGCCGGACGGACGACGGCTGGTTGTAGTCGCCGGTTCGGCCCACATCATCGATACCACCAGCGATGTCGTGGTGGCAGCGCTATCGGATGTCGGGAACTCCCCGAGCGATGTTGCCATCGCGCTGGACGGATCCCGGGCCTTCGTCTTGTCGCCCACCAGCAATCGCTTGACCGCGATCGACCTGAATACGAACCAGATCGCCGGCTCGCCTGTGACGGTGTCCGGGAACGCCAGCAGCGTCACGGTCGGTCCCGACGGCATGGTTTACGTCACCGCCACCAACGTCGTCCAGATCATCGATGGGCGCAGCATGACGATCGTCCGCGACATTCAACTCAACGCGACGCCCACCCGCCTTAGCTTTACCCCGGATGGCCAGTTCGCGCTATCCACCAATCGCACTCCGCTCACGGGATCGTCGATTTTGCTATTCGACATTCGCGATCCGAAGCTTGCCTCCTCGATTCCGAATTTCAACGTGATCTTCGACAAGATCCTGTTTGTAGCCGGCAATCGCGCATATGCGTTCTCGAATTCGAACCAGTCGATTGTGGAAGTCAGCATCAACCCGTTCAACGTCAATCCCGTGTCATTTTCGGGAATCGGCGACTCCGACATTCGCAACATCACCGACATCGCAATCTCCAACGAACTTCCGAATGCGAGATTCCTGTTCATTGCGCAGGCCGGCACGATCCGCCGGATCGATATGGGTTCGATTCCGGGCACGGCCGCGGGGCAGGTCGCGATTCCGGCGCAGCCCGGACCGCTTGTTTTCACTTCGGCGCAGAACACCGGAACTCCGACGACCGTCCTGGCCTACAACAACGCCCAAACCACTACGCCGGGCGGCACCTACCGGCCGCTGGTCGCGCGTGTCACCGATTCGTTCGGCCGGCCGCTGTTTGCCGTGAACGTCACGTTCACTTCGGATAATCCGAGCGCCCAGATTCTAGGCGCGCAGGTGACCACCAACACCCAGGGATACGCCATAACCACCGTCGTGGCGCCCAGCACCTCCGGGACGTTTAACGTCACCGCGTCAGCGGGTCCAGGGCCTAACGCTCCTTCCGCCAACTACGTTTTGACAACCTCGGCGGGTTCGACCGGCGGAACAGCGACCGGGCTGCTGAGTATCGCCAGCGGGAATGGTCAGATCGTCCCTGAACAGTTCCTGCTAACCGACCCGTTGAGCGTGCGTGTGCGCGACAGCGCGGGTAACCCGGTTGCCAACCAAACCATTACTTTCACGCTCGTCACCGGCAACGGTACGATGGCGAGTTCCACCGCCCAAGGCATTTCACTGCCGAACACCGTTTGCTCCGGCAACTCCTGCACGGCCACTACCGACGCTCAGGGCATCGCTTCGGCGAGCTTCCTGGCGACGGCGGTACCGCCTGGATTCTCCTTCCTGCCGCAGACCATTTCCGCCTCGAACGGGCAAGCCACGGTGAACTTCGTGGTCACGACGCTCCTGAGCGCATTGCCCGGCGGCGGGCAGGCGGCCCAGCCCGTCGTTGAGCGGATCAAGCCGACCGATGGGCTGATCGTCGCACAGGCCGGCACGACGCTGAATGAAGCCGTTGTTGTAAAAGTCATCGCCGCGTCCGGTATTCAAGCCGGCCAGGCGATTCCAAACATCGCCCTGCGCGTCAGGGCTGAAAATTCCGATCCGCTGCTCGGTCCCACGGCGACTTGCGCGGGAGAAGGGGAAGCGCCTTTGACCGATGCCCAGGGCGTCGCTACCTGTAATCTGCGCGTTGGCGGACGGTTAGGGCGAACGACTCTGACTGCCAACATCGGCAGCGCGCTGACGTTGGGCGGCGCTACCATCAATCTGGAGGTTCGGCCTGGCCCGCCGTCGGTTCTCCGGCTCGTGCAGGGTAACAATCAGAGCGGCAATCCGGGTCAGCGCCTGAGCCTCGCCTTTGTGGCCGAGGTCCAGGATGCGTTTGGCAACGTCCTCCCCGCACAGGCCGTCAACTGGGAAGTTGCCACTCCCAACTCAATCACGCTCGCCAATATCGTCTCGGTTTCCGATTCAAACGGCCGCGTTTCGGCCCTGGGAACGCTCGGTTCCATCGCGGGTACGAATCAGGTCCGCGTGCGTATCGGCAACGTCGTGACGACCTTTAACTTCACGACAAATCTGACCATTAGTGCGCTGAACAAGGTCTCAGGCGACGGACAGACAGCGATAATCAATCAGCCGTTCCCGCAGTCGCTGGTTGTGGAAGTCCGCGACGAGCGCGGCGGGGCCGTACCGAATCAGAGCGTCGCCTGGGTGGTGGCCAGCGGTTCGGCAACGGTTAGCAACTCCGCGGTCACGACGGATTCGAGCGGCCGGTCCTCGGTGACGGTTCGCGCCGGCGGCACGGCGGGGCCGGTTGAAGTTCGCGCCACACTCGGCGGCCGCACACAGTCGTTCAACCTGACGGTTCGTCCTCCGGGCCCGGTGGTTTCGGCGGCCGGTATCGTCACAACCGCCCGTAACCAGGCCGGCATCGTTCCTTGCGGACTCGCGACGGTCTTCGGCAGCAACCTGGCACCGGGAATCAACGGTATCGTCAACCTCAACTTCCTTGGGGTAGGCGCGCTGCCGACGTCCTACAACGGCCTGGAAATCATCATCGCCGGCGTGGCATCGCCGATCGTGGCGGTGGCGAATCAGAACGGTCAGGAATCGGTAATCATCCAGGTGCCCTGCGAAGTGGCGGCCCCTGGCACCACTTCGGTCACTATCCGCATCCCTGGCGCCACCGGGCAGGTGGATGGTGTGCAGGTCTTCCGCGCTGCGCCGGGCATTTTCGAAACGCCTGCCAGCGGGAGCCAGCGCGCATACGCCGCCGTCATCCGCTCCGATGGGAGCTACGTGACGCCGGCGAATCCGGCTCTCCGCGGTGAAGTGGTGTATGCGGCGATGACGGGCCTGGGCCTGGTCAATCCCGCAACGGGCACGAATCGCACCGGAACCGGCGGCCAGCTCGTGAATGCCGGTCTGGTGGTTGGCGTGAACGATCAGGGCGTACGGATCGTCTCGGCCAGCTACGCCATCAGCATGGTGGGCGTGTACTGGGTCGGGTTCGAAGTTCCCGCCGATTCCGCGCCGGGGCTGTTCCGCAGCTTCAGCGTTGCGGCGGAGGCTCCGAACGGCTCTCTGGTGTTCTCCAACGGAAGCACGATCGCCGCGATTCAGTAATTCCGGCAAAAGAAAAAAGCGGGACCGGCACTCGATGCCGGTCCCGCTTTTTATAATGGTGGAATGTCCTCCGAATGGGAGCCCGTAATCGGGCTGGAAGTCCACTGCCAGCTCGCCACCAAGACTAAAATCTTTTGCAGTTGTCCGGTGGAGACCGGCAGCGACCCCAACACCAACGTGTGCCCGGTCTGCCTGGGGCTGCCAGGGGCACTGCCCGTGCTGAGCCGCGACGCCGTGGAACTGGCCATACAGGGCGCGCTGGCGCTGAATTGCGAAGTGCAGCCGGCCAGCGTTTTCGCCCGCAAAAACTACTTCTATCCGGACCTGCCCAAGGGCTACCAGATCTCGCAGTACGACAAGCCGTACGCGCTGCGCGGCTGGCTCGACATCGGCGGGAAGAGAATTGGCATTACGCGGATCCATATGGAGGACGACGCGGGCAAGTCCCAGCACGACGGATTCCGGGATTCCGACCGCTATACCTATGTGGATTTGAACCGCTCCGGCACGCCGCTAATCGAGATTGTCTCCGAGCCCGATGTTCGCTCCGCCGATGAGGCGGTGGCCTATATGACCGCGGTGAAGCAGGCGTTGGAGTTCGCCGGCGTATCCCTGTGCGACATGGAAAAAGGCCATCTCCGCTGCGACGCCAATGTGAGCGTCCGCCGGAAAGGCGAGGAGAGGTTCGGTACGAGAACGGAGACCAAGAACGTGAACTCGTTCCGGTTTCTGAAGCAGGCGATCGAATACGAGATTGAACGGCAGATCGGCGTGCTGGAATCCGGCGGGCGAATTGTGCAGGAGACGCGCCTGTTCGACGCCAATTCCGGCGAAACCTTCTCGATGCGGTCCAAGGAGGACGCGCACGACTACCGGTATTTTCCGGAACCCGATCTCGTGCCGCTTCGCATCGGTGAGAAGTGGTTGCGCGCCGTCTCCTCGGCGATGCCGGAGATGCCCCAGGCGCGCCGCGCGCGTTTTCGCAGCCAGTACGGGCTGAGCGAGTACGACGTGGACGTCCTAACGGCCACACGCGATACGGCGGACTACTTTGAGCGCGCGGCCACGGCCGCCGGCGACGCGAAAGCCGCGGCGAACTGGGTCATGGGCGACTTGGCCGCGGCGCTGAAGGAGGCCGGGAAAGAGATCGGCGCGTGTCCGGTTCCGGCGGAAAATCTGGGCGCCCTGGTGCGGTTGATCGCAAGCGGCGAGCTTTCCGGCAAGTTGGCGAAAGAGATCTTTCCGAAGATGTTCGCCACCGGCGGCGCACCAGCCGAAATTATGGAACGCGAAGGACTGAAACAGATTTCCGATGCCGGCGCGATCGAGAAGATCATCGACGGGATTATCGCCGCCAATCCGAAACAGGTGGAACAGTTCCGCGGCGGGAAATCCACGGTTTTGGGCTTCTTTACCGGCCAAGTGATGAAGGCGACCAAAGGGCAGGCGAATCCCGGAGTGGTGAACGCGCTGCTGGCCGAAAAACTCAAATAAACACCTTCCCCTGCCAGGGGTTCCTGAGCGATATTGAAGAGTAGGTACGCCCTCGGCTGTATGACCCCGGAACCCGCGCGATGCAGGACAATCTTTTCTTTACCGAGCTTGTCGGGCTCAAGGTCTACGACCTTAAGGGCCGGAAACTCGGCCGCGTTCGCGACGCCGCCATTGTCCCGCTTGTAGACCCCTACCGCGTAGACCGGTTCCTTCTGGCGGGCGGCTGGGCGTGGCTGACCGTTCGGCACGATCAGGTCCGGACCATCAATCTGGACGGCATCTGGCTGCGCGACGAGCAGTTGACCCCGTACCACTCCGACGACTACATGCTGCGCCTGGAGCGCGACTTGCTCGACCAGCAGATTATCGATGTGCATGGGCGCAAGGTCGTCCGCGTCACCGACGTGACTTTCGTCAAGACCCTTGTCGACGGGCACGACGTTTTGCGCGTGCAAGAAGTGGACATCGGGTTGAGAAGCATGTTCCGCCGCCTGATGCAGGGGGTAGCGCCGCGGCGAATCGTCCGCCGCCTGATGATGCCGATTCCGGTTAACTCGATCTCCTGGGAGTATTGCAATATCGTCGAGAGCGACCCGCAACGGCGCCTGCGTTTGAACATCTCGAGCGAAAAACTAGAGGCGATGCACCCGGCCGATTTGGCCGACATTGTGGAAGAGTTGGGACCCTCCGACCGGCAGGCGATTATTGGCTCGCTCGATTCGGAGGTGGCGGCGGAAGCGTTGTCGGAAGTGGATCCGGACATTCAGGCCAGTATTCTCGAATCGCTGTCGGAAATGAAGGCGGCCGAGATCATCGAGGAGATGGATCCGGACGAGGCCGCCGACGTGCTGGCCGAGATGGAGGAGGCGAGATCCGGCGCCATCCTCGAGGAGATGAGCGACGAGCCGGCCCACGACGTCGAAGAGTTGCTGGAGCACGACGAGGATACCGCCGGCGGCATGATGACTACCGACTATGTGGCGGCGCCGCACGGCGCCGCGATTGCGGAGGCGCTGGAACTGATTCGAAACAACGTCGAAGCGCTGGAGGCGACGAATACCGTTTTTCTGGTTGGAAGCGACGACCAGTTGACGGGCGCGGTGCCGATCGCGCGGTTGTTTTCGCAGGACCCGGCGACGCCCCTGGCGAGCCTGCAGGCGGAGACGCTTATCTGGGTGTTGTCGAGCGAAACCAAGGAGCGGACCGCGGAGATCTACGACAAGTACAACCTCGTCGCGCTGCCCGTCGTCGACGGCTCCAAAAGACTGTTGGGCGTGATCACCTCCGACGACGTGATCGCGGAGTTGCGCAGTGTTTAAGCGGCTCCGCTACCATATCGCGGTGTTTTTCTCGGTCATCGGGCCCGGCTTTATCACGGCTGTCGTCGATAACGACGCCGGCGGCATTTTCACCTATTCGCAGGCGGGCGCCAAGTATGGCTATCTGCCGTTGTGGACGCTGCTGCCGATCACGCTGCTGCTGATTGTGACGCAGGAGATGTGCTCGCGCATGGGCGCTGTGACGGGCAAAGGGCTCTCCGATCTGATTCGCGAAGAGTTCGGTCTGCGCACGACGTTCTTCGTGATGCTGGCGCTGTTGGGAGCAAACCTCACCAATGTGATGGCCAACTTCGCCGGCGTGGCGAGTTCGCTCGAACTGTTCGGAATTTCGCGATACATAACCGTGCCCATCGGCGCGCTGATCGTCTGGCTGCTGGTGGTGAAAGGAAGCTATGCGAGCGTAGAGCGCATCTTTCTGTTTGCCACGGCGCTGTATGTCTGCTACATCGTTTCCGGTGTGCTGGTGAAGCCCGATTGGAAGGAGGCCGCCATCTATTCTGTCCGGCCGGTGCTGCTGTTTGAGCCGGACTACATCAAGCTGTTGATCGGCATGGTAGGAACCAGCGTGGCGCCTTGGATGCAGTTCTACTTGCAGGCGGCGATTGTGGAAAAAGGCGTTTCGGCAAAGGAGTACGCCGAGTCGCGGATTGAGGTGATCGTCGGTTGCGTGGTGATGACCGTGATCGCGTTCTTCATCATCGTGGCCTGCGCCGGCGCGATTTGGAGCGTCCACCCGCGCGATATCAAGGATTCGACCGACGCCGCGCTGGCGTTAAAACCGTTCGGAAATTACGCATATCTGTTGTTTTGCGCGGGCCTGTTCAACGCCTCCCTCTTCGCCGCGTGCATACTGCCGCTGTCCACGGCGTACACGGTGTGCGAGGGCCTGGGCTTTGAATCCGGAGTGAACAAGCGTTGGAACGAGGCGCCGGTTTTTTACTGGCTCTTCACGCTGCTGATCGCCATTGGCGGCGGCGTAATTCTGATTCCGGGTTTTCCACTGGTCCGGATGATTCTCCTGTCGCAGGTTATCAACGGTGTGTTGCTGCCGTTTGTCTTGATCTACATGACGTTAATCGTCAATCGAAAATATCTGATGCACGGATGGACCAACTCCCGCTTGTACAACGCCGTCGCGTGGTCGGCTGTGGCGATTATGATCGGACTGACGGTGGCGCTGGCGGGAATTTCACTTCGCGACATTTCCGGTTGAGAATGTGAGCGCCAATGTGCGCTACACTCCCCCTTGTCCCTTTGCGTCATGGTATCCACCGCCCAAGCTCCGGAACTCAGTTCCCCAATCTCAGAACCAACTTCCAAGGAAGTGCTCCAACACCTCGCTCATGAACTTCGTCAACCGCTCAGCGCGCTTGAGTCCATCGCCTATTATTTGCGGCTGACAGCGGGCGAGTCCTCGCCCATGAGTCATCAAGTGAGCCGTGTGCAATCGCTCGTGGACCACGCCAACTGGGTGCTCAGCGACATGCTGAACATCTTTCATATCGCGCCGCCTTCGCCGGGAGCCGTGGACTGCGAGGAATTGCTTCGCGAAGTGCTGGAGGAGCGTTGGGTGACCGAAGGCCTGACCGTCCGCATGGAGGCGTCCGAGCCGCTCCCGGTTTTCGCCGACTGCGAACAGCTTCGCCATTTGCTGCGAACGACGATCTACTTTTTGCGTCCGGCGGGGAAGCAAGCGCGTGAAATCGCGGTGACAATGACCGAGGAGGCGGAGGCGCTGGCTATTGGGATGCGCGTCAATGCGCCGGAGATTCCGATGGAATCGCTCTACACGCCGCTGGCTTCGAAGAGTCTGCTGGCCTGCCAGAACATCGCGGAGCTGAACGGCGGGCAATTCCGTGTCGCACGAGATATCGATGGATGGCTGACCGTTCGCATCGAGCTGCCGTTCGCCGAACTTCAAAGACCCGACTGATCGCCGAGTTTCTTTTCGATCCGTTTGACACGCTCCACGAGCGAACCCAGGTTGGCGACGTGTGCCAACTGCTTGAGGTACTCCTTAAGCGGCCTTGCCGGCGTGCCCCAGTAGGTTTCCCCGCCGCGCACAATCTTTGACGTCAGCACGCCGCTGCCGGAACCGAGCACGGCGCCCGTTTCCACGCGCACCTTGTCGCCCATTCCCACCTGTCCGCCGATGATCGCATCCTTTTCGATCACGCAGCCGCCAGAGATGCCGGTCTGCGCGGCGATGACGACGTTGTCCTCGAGTACGCAGTTGTGCCCGATGTGGACCATGTTGTCGAGCTTGACGCCGTTGCCGATTCGCGTGACGCCGAGCGCCGCACGGTCAATGGTTGTGTTCGCGCCGAATTCGCAATCGTCGCCGGCGGCGACCGTACCGACTTGCGGGAACTTCTGATAGGAGGGTCCCACGCGCACGAAACCGAACCCGTCCGCGCCCACCACGACGCCGCTGTGCAGAATGGCGCGCGCGCCGATGCGGACACCATCGTACAGCGTGACGCGCGGATGCAGGAGCGAGTTCGCACCGACCACCGCATCGTCGCCGATCACGCAGCCGGCGCCAATGACGCTGCCCGCCCCGATGGTTGCCCGCTCGCCGATCACCGCGCACGGTCCGATGGCAACGTCTTCCTCGACTACCGCCGACGGCGAGACGACGGCCGATGGATGAATTCCCGCGCGATAGGTTCGCGCCGGGTACAGCAGCCGCAGCGCCATGGCAAAATGGCCGCGCGGGTCGGGGGACCGCAACAGCGTTCTGCCGTTTGGAAACGAATCATCGACGATCAAACAGCCCGCCTTGGAGGCCGCGCCGAGCACGACGCCCTTCCGCCCCCAGGCAAAGGAAAGGTCCGAGGCCGCGGCCTCCTCGGCGGAGGCGGCCCCGGTCAATTCCCACTCGCCGTCGCCTTCCAGGACGAGGCCGAGCATTTCTGCCAATTCGCGAACACGCATGCCTAGTATGATACGAAGACGGATGCCCATCGATCCTTCCGCGCAGATAGCACCCACGGCGAGAGTGCATCCCGATGCCGTAGTTGGCCCGCAAACGTCTATCGGCGATTTTTGCGTTGTCGAATCCGATGTTGTGATCGGCGCCCGGTGCCGGCTGGAGCCGTACGTCTACATCAAACGCTGGACGACGATGGGCGACGAGAATGAAATCTCGGCGCATACCGTGTTGGGCACCGATCCACTGGACAAGGTCTTTACCGGCGAGCGCAGCTACCTGATCCTTGGGAACCGGAACAAGATCCGGGAGCACTACACGATCTCCCGCGGCACGAAGCCCGAAACCAAAACCGTGCTTGGCGACGGCAACTACATCATGACCAGCGGCCATATCGCGCACAACGCCGTAATCGGCAACCATTGCGTGATCGCCAGTTGCGCGCTAGTGGCCGGGTATGTGGAGATTGGGGATCAGGCTTTTCTTTCGGGCGGCGTGGTGGTCCATCAATATTCCAAAATCGGCCGGCTGGCGATGATCGGCGGCAACACGCGCGTAAACCTCGACGCCCCGCCGTTTTTTCTCTACTCCGGCTTCGACATTGAGCCCAGCGGTTTGAATGTCGTCGGGCTGCGGCGCGCCGGCATCCAGCTGCCTGGAATGCAAGCGTTGAAAAGCGCGTACCGGATGTTGTATCGTAGCGGACTCCGGCTTAGCGACGCGTTGGAACGAATTGCATCCGAAGCGGCGACGCCGGAGACCGTGCACCTGGTCGAGTTTGTGCGGAACTCCCAACGGGGAATCTGCCGGGAACGCGGTACAAAGCAGAACACCGGCGTATGAAGGTATTACCTCTCCTCCTGGCGTTGCCCCTCAGCGCCCAACTAACGCTGAAGGATGCTGTGAACAAGGCGTCCGAGCGATATCCGTCCATTCGAATCTCGCGCCAGCAGGTGGATGAGGCCGCGGCCGCCGTTCAATTGGCACGCACGGCGTTTCTTCCCCGCGTGGATGCCACGGCGCAGTTGAACCGGGCCACTGCGAACAACGTCTTTGGATTGTTGTTTCCGAACAACGTCATTCCTCCGATATCCGGTCCTCAGATCGATGGCGATCAATCGCGTACCGCCTTCGGCGCGGCCGTTGGAATGCTGGTTTCCTGGGAACCGTTCGACTTCGGCCGCCGGCAGGCGGAGGTGGATGCCGCCAGCGCGGGCCGGGCTCGTGCGGAAGCGTCCATCGCCCGTTCCAAGCTGGACGCCGGCGCCGCGGCCGCGGACGCATTTCTGGCTGTCGTCGCTGCGCAGCAGACCGTCGCCGTCGCGCAATCGGGCCTGGATCGCTACAAGCAGTTGGAGATCGTGATCGACGCGCTGGTGAAAGCCGAGCTTCGCCCGGGCGCCGATCTGGCTCGCATCCAAGCCGAGCGAATTCTAGCCGAGACGACGATTATCCGCGCCGAGCAGGCTGTGGCGCAGGCTCGCGCGCTGCTCGAGCAGTATACCGGTGAAGCCGCGGCGTCACTGGACGCAGCGCCGTTCATCAAGGCTGCTGCGCAGCCCGTGGCCGCGGCCGGTGCGCCGCACCCGTATCTGCGGGAGCAGCAGTTCTCAATCGAAGAAGTGATCGCCAGGATGAAGGCCGTCGACAAGACCTGGTACCCGCGCTTCGCGGTTCAGGGGGCCGCCTTCGGACGTGGATCCGGCGCACGCGTCGACGGTCCGTTCGCGGGAAAGGGCTACGGGCTCTATCCGGATCACGGCAACTGGGCCCTGGGATTCTCCGCGACGTTTCCGATTCTTGACTATAAGGCGATGCGCGCGCGCAAGGAGATTGAACTGCAGAAGCAGAAGCGAGAAGAGGCGCGCCGCGAATTAATTGAACGCGAGATCTCCGGACGAGTGGCACAGGCCAAGGCGCAGATCGACGGCGCGGTCCGTATCGCGGACATCGCTCCGAAGCAGATTGGCGCGCTGCAAACTGCGTTGGATCAGGCCCAAGCGCGGTACAAAGCGGGCCTGGGCACGTTGATCGAAGTCGCCGACGCGCAGCGGCAGTTGACTCAAGCCGAGATCGAGACGTCGATTGCGCGTCTGGCCGTCTGGCGCGCCGAACTTGCACTGGCATACGCCCAGGGTGACTTGGATCCGTTCCTGGCGAGGCTGCCGTAGATGCGTCTGGTCCTCGCGTCCCTTCAAAAACCGGTTGCCGTACTCGTGGCCGTGCTTGCCATTCTCGGCGCGGCGGCGATGTCGCTGACGCGCATGCCGGTCGATATCTTCCCGTCGCTTGGCGCGCCGACGATCTACGTTGCGCAACCCTACGGCGGCATGGACCCTGCCCAGATGGAGGGCTATCTAACCTATTACTACGAGTATCACTTCCTGTACGTCGCGGGAATCGAGCACGTCGAGTCGAAAAACATACAGGGCGCCGCGCTGATGAAGCTCGTCTTCTATCCGGGAACGGATATGGATCAGGCGATGTCTCAGGTCGTCGGATACGTGAACCGGTCGCGGGCGTTCATGCCGCCTGGTGTTGTCGGACCGTTCATAACGCGCTTCGACGGCGGGAGTCTGCCAGTAGGCCAGCTGATCTTTTCCAGCCCTACTCGAAGTCCTGGCGAAATGCAGGACATCGCGCTGAACCGTGTGCGCCCGCTGTTCGCCACTTTGCCCGGAGTCTCCGCGCCGCCCCCGTTCGGCGGGAACCAGCGGACCATAGTGGTGCGCGTCGATCCGGACAAGCTGCGCACTCATCGCATTTCGCCGGACGAGATTATCCGAGTCGTGAACAAGGCCAGCACGGTGCAACCGAGCGGCAACATCCGCATCGGCGACTTCACGACGATCGCGCAAACCAACGCCGCGCTCGGCGGCAACCTCAGCGAACTGTTAAGCGCGCAACTGCGGCCCGGCGAAACTCCGCCAGTGTATCTGCGCGATGTCGCCGTGGTGGAAAACGGGACGGACATCGTCACCGCCTACGCGCACGTGAACGGCAGGCGCACGGTGTACATGCAGGTGACCAAACGCGCCGACGCCTCCAGCGTGGACGTGCTGCGGCGCGTCCGGGAAGCGTTGCCGTCATTTAAGGCGGCGTGTCCGGAAGACGTCGATGTCCGGCTGGAGTTCGACCAATCGCGGTTTGTGACCGCGTCCTTGCGCGCGCTGGTGAGTGAAGCGGCCCTGGGGGCGTTTCTAACTGCGCTGATGGTTCTACTGTTTCTGCGCGATTGGCGCGGCAGCCTGATTGTCGTCGCGACGATACCATTCTCGTTGCTGGCGGCGGTCATCGGTCTGTGGGCCCTGGGCCAGACCCTCAACATCATGACGCTGGCCGGCCTGGCGCTGGCCGTGGGCGTGCTTGTAGACGAAGCAACCGTGGAAATCGAGAACATTCATTCGCACATGGCGGAGGGAATGAATCGCGCCCGGGCCGTGTTTGAAGCCGCGTCGAAAACCGCGCAGGCGCGGTTCCTCTCAATGCTCACCGTGTTGGCCGTGTTCATTCCGAGTTTTTTCATGGGCGGAGTGGCGCGCCAACTTTTCGTGCCGCTTTCGCTGGCCGTCGGACTTGCGATGATCGCTTCGTTTCTGCTGTCATCCAGCCTGGTACCGGTGCTTGGGACATGGTTCATGCGGCATTCGTCGCGGCCGGCGATGGATTCGCAGCGATACCGTTCCTATCTGGTCTCGGTGATTGGAGCGCGCTCGATTGTGGTCCCTCTGTTTCTAATTGTCAGCGCGGCGGCCGTGTGGTTCCTGCTTCCGGGACTCGGGAAAGAGATCTTTCCCGGCGTCGATACCGGCCAGTTCAAGCTTCGCCTCCGGGCTGCCACGGGTACCCGTATTGAGCGAACTGAGGAGGCCGCGCTGAAAGCGCTGGCGATTATCGAGCGCGAGGCGGGCGGCAAGCAGAACGTCGAGATTTCCAGTGGATTTATAGGCGTGCAGCCGGCCAGCTACCCAATCAACACGCTGTACCTCTGGACGTCCGGTCCGCATGAAGCCGTACTGCAAATAGCGCTGCGCCCCGCGGCGAAGCCGCGCGGGGAGGCGTTGAAAGAAGCGCTGCGCGGAGCTTTCGCGAAGGAGTTGCGGGACGTCAAGGTCAGTTTCGAGGCGGGCGATATCGTCGCCGAAGTTTTCTCGTTCGGCGCGCCGGCTCCGATTGAAATCGCGATGCAGGGCCCCGCGCTGGCGGCGAATCTGGAGCACGCGCAGAAGGTGATGCGCCAGATGCTGCAACTGAAGACGCTCCGCGACGTGCAGTACGCGCAGCCGTTGGACTACCCGACGTTGAACATCCAGATCGACCGCGACCGCGCCGGGCAGTTTGGGCTAACCATGCAAGATGTCGCCCGGTCCGTGGTGGCTGCGACATCGTCGTCCCGGTTTATCGATCCCAACTACTGGCGCGACCCCAACAGCGGCAACGCGTTCCAGATCCAGGTGGAGATTCCACAGCACCGCATGGCGTCGGTCGGGGATCTGAACGACCTGCCTATCATGCAGAACCGCCAAGCGAGGCCAACCCTCTCCGACGTCGCGATCGTCGAGCGCGGCCGTACATTCGGCCAGGTAGAGCGCTACAACATGCAGCGCATCGTCTCCATCACCGCGAACATTCACGGTAAGCCGTTGAACGAAGCCGAGGACGAGATCCGGGCAGCCATCGCCAGGGCGGGCGCCCCGCCCCGGGGCGTGACGGTGAACGTGCGCGGACATATTCCGCCGTTCCGCGAGACGATGGCCGGCTTGCAGACCGGCCTGCTTATTGCGGCCGCCTCGATCTTCCTGCTGCTGACCGCGAATTTCCAGAGCTTCCGGCTGGCACTGGCGATTGTACTCATCATCCCGTCCGTAATCGCGGGCTCGTTGATCGCCTTGAAGCTTACCGGTTCTACGCTGAACGTGCAAAGCTACATCGGCGCAATCATGGCCACCGGGATCGGAACGGCGAACTCCATCCTGCTCGTCACCTTCTGCGAGGCGGCCCGCTCACAGGGTCACGATGCCATCGCCGCCGCTACGATCGGCGCCAGCGGCCGGTTGCGCGCCATTCTGATGACCGCGGCCGCCATGATAGCCGGTATGGCGCCTATCGCGTTCGGAATCGGCGAGGGCAGCGAACAGACCGTGCCGCTGGGGCGGGCCGTCATCGGCGGACTTGTGGCGGCGACCGTCACTACGCTGACCGTACTGCCCGCGCTCTATGCGATGCTACAAGCGAAGGCGAGCCGGCACACAAAATCTCTTGACCCTAACGATCCCATGAGCCGCTATTATGAACGCGCGTAATTTCCTTCTTTTCGTCCTCACGCTGGCGGCCGTGGCCGCGCAGGAGACCACAACGGTCGTGGCCAAGGTCATCGACCGGAGACTGAAGCTGCCCGCCGAGATCACTCCGTATCAGCAGGTGGAGATTATTGCGCGGGTGCAGGGGTTTGTCGAGCGGGTCATGGTCGACCGCGGCAGCTTGGTGAAGAAGGATGAGTTGCTGGTCGAACTGCGCGCACCGGAGATGAAAGCGCAGCTTGCCGAGCACGAAGCCAAGGCGCTGGCCGTCGAGAGCCAGCGGGCGGAGGCGGAGGCGAGACTTGCGGCCGTCGAAGCAACGCTAAGCCGTTTGAAGGAAGCGGCGAAGACGCCGGGCGCGATCGCCGCGAACGAGATCGTGCAAGCCGAAAAGGCGGCTGACGCTCAAAAGGCGTTGATTCGCAGCATTCAGACGCAGGCGGCGGCAGCGCGTTCGTCGGCCGCCGCGCTGAACGAAATGCTCGACTATCTCGACATCACAGCGCCTTTCGACGGCGTGATTACCGAACGGCGCGTGCATCCAGGCGCGTTGGCCGGGCCGAACGCCGGGATGCTGCTGCGATTGGAGCAGACGAACCGGCTGCGCGTTGTAGTGGCCGTTCCCGAGAGCGAAATCTCCGGCATTGTGCGCGGCGCCAACGTTCCGTTCACCGTTCAGGGCGGTCTTTCCGGGCACGGCACCGTGGCCCGCCTGGCGCGGAGTTTGGATCCCCGGACGCGCACCATGCCTGTCGAGCTTGATGTCAATAACGCCGGCGGCGCCCTGGCGCCTGGAATGTACGCTGAGGCGACCTGGCCCGTACGAAAGTCCAAGGCGTCACTCCTGGTACCTCCGTCGGCAGTAGTCACCACCACCGAGAAGGTGTTCGTCATCCGGGTTCAAGATGGCAAGGCCGAACATGTGGGCGTGTCAAAGGGTGCGCCGTATGGCGACCTGCTGGAAGTATTTGGGGATTTAAAGGCCGACGATGTGATCGTCAAGCGCGGCTCGGACGAAATCCGGGCCGGACAGCAAATTCGATAACCGGAATTAGGTAACCTATAGATATCGTTGGATTCAGCCGGGGTACGGTTTGAGATCTATCCTGTCTCGTTTTTGGAAGCTCCGGCGGCCTGCCGTCTTCCGGGTACATTTCCATAACCCACGCGGTAACCACCACGTGGCGACTTCTTTTGGGGTACAAATGAATAAACAAATAGCCAGGCTGGCGCGAACTGCGCTACCCATTGTGGCCCTGTGCATGCCTCTCGCGGCACAGATTACCGGCGAACTGCGCGGTACTGTTTTAGATTCCTCCGGTGCTGCGGTTTTGGGCGCCAAGATTAACCTTCGTTCGATGGAGACGGGCGAAACACGAAACCAGGTCGCGGACGAGAATGGCCGCTTTAGTTTCCCCCTCCTACGTGTTGGGTCCTATGAAGTGCGCGCCGAGAAAGACGGCTTCCGGACGTCCGTCGCGCGCGCGTCGGTGCTGACAGGTGAAATCGCCTCCGTTCGTCTCTCTCTGGAACTGGGTCAGGTAACCGAGACGATTCAGGTCACAGACGCCGCCGCCGTCCTCGACACCGAGAACGCGCAGATCCAAACCTCGATTCTTGGCGCTGCGATTCAGGAGATTCCGGTCGCGCGCAACCCGAACATTTTCGCGACCATCGCTCCAGGCGTGGCGCCCGTTTCTTCGAACAATCCCTTCCTCGGTACGGGCAGTTTCAATTCCAACGGCGGCCGCGGACGCGGCAACAACGTCATGGTCGACGGCATCACCGCCACCGACGTGTCCGTCACCGGCACCGGCGGAACGCTGAACCCTCTGAATTTCAGCTCCATCAAGGAAGTTAAGGTCATTACCAACAACTTCAGCGCAGAGTACGGCCGGAATTCCGGTTCGCAGCTTCTCTACATCACTAAGAACGGAACCAATGAACTTCACGGCGAACTGTTTGAGTATTTCCGCAACGACAAACTCAATGCGCGCCCGTTCTTCGATACCACGGGAAAGACCAACATCCTTCGCCGTAACGAATTCGGGTTCGCCCTGGGCGGCCCCGCCCTGCTGCCCAAACTGTTCGACGGCCGCAACAAAGCCTTCTGGTACGCCGACTATCAAGGGTTAAAGACCCGCGGCGCCGGCGCTACCCGTATCGCACGCGTTCCCACTCCGGACCAACTTGCCGCTGTGACGGATCCAACGGCGCGGGCGCTAGCGCAACAGTATTCGCTCCCCACCTCTCCCACCGGGCAGATCACAACGGCCGCCCCCAATAAGACCGATTTTTGGCAGTATGCCCTTCGCGGCGACTTCAATCTCGGTTCGCGGGACACCATCTGGGTCCGCTACAGCCAGGCCGACAGTGTCAACGCGAGTTCCGGGCTCACCTTCATCGGTTCGAATTTGCCCGGATTCGGCGCCACGAGCGCCGGCAAGCCGCGTCAGGCGACCGCAGCCCACACCCATCTATTCGGCGCCTCGGCGGTGAACGAATTCCGTTTCGGATTTGGCCAAAGCGACTCCGGCTTCCCGATCGATACCCCGTTCAAGCTTGGGCCGCGCATCACCTTTCAGGATGGAACCGTCAACTCCTTCGGCGTTTGGGAAGGGCTCCCGCAGGGCCGGGAACAACGGACCTTCCAGTTCAACGACAACTTCACCCTCGTTCGTGGCCGCCACAACCTGAAGTTCGGCGCTGAGATGTATTACTTGGAAGCGGACAGTGTCTTCGACGCTTTGTTCCGTTCGGTGATCACGTTTGCGAACTTCGCCGACTTCCAGCGCGGTGTGCCCGCCGTGTTCCAACAGCGCTTCGGCAACTCCGTTCGAGAGAACCGGGTGAAGAATTTCTTCGCCTTCGCGCAGGACGATTGGAAGGTCAGCCGCAATCTGACCTTGAACCTGGGCGTCCGCATGGAGTGGGCGGGCGGACCGACCGAGAAAGGAGGCCTGATCTCGAACCTGAACCTGGACAACCGAACGCCTTTTGGCGCGGCCGGCGCCGGTCCCTTCGGCCAACTGGAAATCGGAAAGCCGTCCTTTAAGAGCAGCGACAATTGGGCGCCCCGGCTCGGCTTTGCCTGGAACGTCGGCGGTTCCAGCAAGACCGTCGTTCGTGGCGGCTACGGCCTCGCCTACGACTTCATCTTCCTGAACCCGATTACCAATCAACGGTTCCTTCCGCCTTTCATCGTAACCGGCGTGCTCTCCGGCCAGGCCAACTTCACCGGAACGAACTCGCTTTCCAACCTCGTCGCAGGCACTTCCCAAGTGCAACGGGAGAACGCCGCGCTGCCTGGCCGCCTCGCCACGAACGTGCTAAATTACGGCGCGGTTTCGCCGGCAATCGATCAAGGCATCCGCAATCCGCAGTCGCATCAATTCAACCTCGGTATCCAGCGCGAACAACTGGGCATTGTCTGGAAGTTTAACTACGTGGGAACGAAAGGCAACTTCCTGATGCGAACCCGCGATCTGAATCTGGTTGCGTCTCCGGTCGCGGCCGCCTCCAGCGTTGCCGATGAAACCGCCCGTCTCGCTCAGTTCCAAGGCGCCTTCGGCGCATTGAACGGGAGCCCAACTCGAGTCAGTAATCGCATCGATCCCCGCTACAACGCGATCGGGTGGGTCGATTCTTCGGCAAACTCCAACTACCACAGCTTCCAGTTCGAAGCGCAGAAGCGAATCTCCCAAACGCTCCTGATGAACTTCAATTGGACCTGGGCGAAATCGATCGACGACGGGTCCGATGTGCTCGGCGTTCTAATCAACGACAGCTCGAATCAGCAGGACCCCCGCAACAATCGCAACAATCGCGGACCCTCGCAGTTTGACCTGCGGCATCGTGCCGTGATCACCCACTCCTGGGAGCCGCGCTGGTTCAGCGGGTCTTCGAATTGGGCGATGAAGAATCTGGTGGGCAATTGGGGCTTCTCCGGTATCACCAGTTTCCGCACCGGGTTCCCAATCACTCTGGATGCCGGTTCCCGGCGCGGGCTTGGTCCGCTTACTGTGCTGGGCGGTGGGGCGCAGGTTCGTCCGAACGTTCGCGGCGTGGTCAATTTCGATCCTCGCCCGGCCGGTTCGGCAGGCTCGCCTTCGGGTCTCAACAGCGATCCGGTCCAGCGGATCTCCGCCTACGCCGAAAGTCTTGGGCTCTCCCAGCCGCTGCTCGGGAACTTTGGCACGATGGGCCGCAACGTCCTTCGCCTGAACGGTGAGCGGAACTTCGACTGGAACATCTTCAAGAACTTCAGCGTGTCCGAAAACGTGAAGTTCCAGATTCGCGGAGAGTTCTACAACCTGTTCAACAACACGTCCTTCCAGCAGGCGCAGGGCACGATTACCGCCCCCGACTTTGGACAGTACAACGTTGTGGGCCAGGATGCCCGTACCATTCAACTTGGCGTCCGGTTCGTCTTCTAAACCCAACCGGCCTCAAACTTTGAGCGCTGCTCCGGCCCTGGCTTTCCTCGCTCTGAGGAAAGCCGGGGCCGGTTTGAATTTGCCTGTCGATGGAGTGGCGTGATACTTTCGTTCCAATCTTCGCGATTTTGAATGGAGAGGTACGAATGCCACCTGTGAATCCCCCCAAGCCCGCCGATGACGACGATGACGACGATCCGGCAACCGCGGCCATCGTAACTGATCTGAAAGAACGGGCGGCCCGGCGCAAATCCCTGCGCGCCCGGCGCGCCGCCCTGTCCGGTAAGCTGGTCCAACTCCTGGAGTTGGATCCGGCGAAAGAGGCCGAGGCTTCGAAGAAAGCCTACGAGGCGTGCCTCGAAAGCGCCCGAAAGCGCATAGAGCGGTTGCGCGCCGAAGACGAGAAACGGCGAAAGAAGGCTCCTCCACTGATCGATCAGTTGCGGCGCGCGCTGGAACGGAAGGGGGTGTAGCGCCATGGCGATTCAGTTCGGTTTTCGCGCCGACGAAGTCACCGCGTCCACTCCCGCGGCAGATAACATCATCATCTGCGATGGCAGCTTGACGAACGATATTGGGAACCTCTCCTACGATTCCGGTCCAACGATTCTTCCCACGTCAGACGCCGACAACCGCGTCCAGTTTTCGATGACCGGCCGCGCGTCGAACTCCTGCGACGTGTTGATGACGCTGCGAACGCGCCACCGTTTTCGATTCCAGCCCACGGAGTCCGGCCGGCTGACGGCCTCCGCGTTCTACACGCCGGGGCTGTTGGTCTCGATCGCTTGCGACGGCGAGCAGGGACTGTTCAACCTGTTCGATAAAGCCGGCCCGGTGCATTTCACCCACATTTCCGTTTTGAGCCGCGCGTGCGAATCTCCCGGA
>Ga0194122_10002288_pt1 | contig 21280 bp, 24 predicted proteins | sample TA2MahCa10mmetaG_FD_155487 | JGI IMG/M metagenome (GOLD analysis project Ga0194122, IMG submission 155487) | Freshwater microbial communities from Lake Tanganyika, Tanzania - TA2015021 Mahale Deep Cast 10m | ecosystem: Environmental > Aquatic > Freshwater > Lake | place: Tanzania: Lake... | reverse complement strand
AGCAGCAGCTGCTGCGCCCCCCAGCTGGTGCCGCTGAACAACGGCAGCCGCTGCAGCAACAGGTCCTGCCAGTGATCAATCAGATTCAGCGGCCAGCAGGCCAGACCCACCAGCAGTCCCACAAGGGCCAACTGCGCGATCAAGGCCGCTCCATGAACAAGCCGTTGCGGCAGCGGCGTGGAGGTTTTGGGCATGGCAGGTGGATGCCGCAGCGGCAGTTCGGCGCCATCATCGATGCAGAAGGGCTGTTCGTGGTGACCACCGGGGCCACAGCGTCAGATTGCTCAGCCGGTCAGGCCGCGCCCCTGGGAGCCACGCTCAGCGGCGCTGGCGTCAACTTCAGCCTTTACGCCAGCGATCCGGTTGCCGTTGAGCTGTGTCTGTTTGATCACATCGATGCTCCAGAGCCTGATGCGGTCGTCCCCTTGGCTGGGGAGGGGCATCGCAGCGGCCACTACTGGCATGGTCATGTCCAAGGGCTCAAGGCCGGTTAGCTCTATGGCTACCGGGTGCGGGGCGCCGAGGGGGCAGGCGCCGCTGTGCATGGCGATCCAGAGCTTCTGGTGCTCGATCCCTATGCCCAGGCATTGGCGATACCAGCGGGGTACCGCCGTGACCAGGCCCAGCGCCGCGGGAAGCGCGGCTGGGCTGATGCGATCAAGGGTGTGGTTGCTGACCTCGATGCCTACGACTGGCAGGGGGACCGGCCACGCAACCGCCCGCTGCGCGAGACGATCATCTACGAGCTGCATGTTCGTGGTTTCAGCATCGATCCGAGCTCGGCTCTACCGCAGGCCAAGGCCGGCACCTACGCCGGGCTGATCGAGAAGATTCCCTATCTGCTCGATCTCGGCGTCACGGCCGTTGAGCTGCTGCCGGTGTTTCAGTTTGACCCTCAGGATGCGCCGGCAGGGCTGCCGAACTACTGGGGTTATCAGCCGCTGTCGTTTTTTGCGCCCCATCACGGCTATGCCAGCTGCCTGCGTGAGGGTGGTGAGCCACTGGCAGTGCTCGACGAATTCAGAGACATGGTCAAGGCGTTTCATCGCGCCGGCCTGGAGGTGATTCTCGATGTGGTGTTCAACCACACCGCCGAGGCCGATGCAGCCGGGCCCTGTTTCAGCTATCGGGCTCTGGCCAATGGCCACTACTACCTGCTTGATGCCGAGGACCCCTCGCGCTACGTCGATGACACCGGCTGCGGTAATACCTTCAACGCCAACAACCCCGTGGTGCGGCGTCTGATCCGTCACAGCCTCAGGCATTGGGTCAGACACTTTCATATCGATGGTTTCCGCTTTGATCTGGCTTCGGTGCTCGCCCGCGATGAGAACGGCGATCCGCTGCCCCGGCCGCCGATCCTCTGGGACCTTGACACCGATCCGGTGCTCGCCAGAACCAAGCTGATCGCAGAGGCCTGGGATGCTGCTGGCCTGTATCAGGTGGGCAGCTTCAGCGGCGAGCGCTGGCAGGAATGGAACGGCCGCTTTCGCGATGATCTTCGCCGTTTTCTCAAGGGTGACGATGGCCTGGTCAAACAGCTGGCGCAGCGGTTGCTTGGCAGCCCCGACATCTATGGCGCCAAGCACCGTGAGGCCGAAGCCAGCATCAATTTCATCTGCTGTCACGACGGCTTCACCCTGGCCGATCTCGTCAGTTACAACGGCAAGCACAACGGCGCCAACGGTGAAGCCAACCGCGACGGTTCCAATGACAACGCCAGCTGGAACTGCGGTGAAGAAGGGGAGAGCAGCGATCCTGAGGTGCTGAAGTTGCGCCAGCGGCAGATGCGCAACTTTCTGACCCTGCTGCTGCTCGCACCGGGAACCCCGATGCTGGCCATGGGTGATGAGATCTGCCGCAGCCAGGGGGGCAACAACAATGCTTACTGCCAGGACAATCCCATCAGCTGGCTCAATTGGCAAAACCTCGAGCGGCATCGCGATCTGCATCGCTTCACCCGGGCCCTGATCCGCTACCGCAATCGGCGCGATCTGGTGGTCGATGGTCAGGCGCTCAGCCTGGCGGACCTGCTGCACCGCAATCAGGTCAGTTGGCATGGTGTGGAGCCCAATCAGCCGGATTGGAGCGAGAGCTCCCATGCGCTGGCCATGACGCTGAGCAGCGAAAACCATCGCTTTCGTCTCTGTCTGCTGATCAACGCCTGGTGGGAGCCGTTGTGTTTCAGGCTCCCACCAGCCGACTTCGGCTCAGAGCAGTGGCACCTCTGGATTGACACCAGCCAGCCCAGCCCCGCCGACATCACACCGTGGGAGCAGGCTGCGCTGGTTGATCAACACAGCCGAGACGTTGGGCCCCGCTCGGTGGTGGTGCTGATCACGGGCCACCAAGCCTCGACAGGCCAGAGGCCGCTGCAGCCTCAGGGTTGATCAGCAGCAGGGAGCCCAGGGCCAGCGCTGCAAACAGCGCGATCAACTGAACACCCTCGAAGCTGTTGAACGAGTGGTTGGCGGTGATCCGCTCGATCATCACCATGGCGATCGCCAGTGCCGCCAGGGCCACCGATGGCAGACCCAGATGCAGATGGCGTCCCAGGGGCAGCCCGCACAACACCAGCAGGGGCAGCACGAACAGCAGCAGCTGCAGGCTCGACTCGATCGTGCTCGTTATCAGCAGTGGCGTATCCCGGCGGGCGGCAGCGCGCCAAGCCACCAGGGCCTCAGGCAGGCAGCCGAACAGGGGTAACAGAAACAGGCCCACAAACAGGGGACTGAGATGGGCTCCTTCCACGAGTAAATCCAGGGACCCCACCAGCCGCTCTGAGACTGCACCTGTCAACGCGATCAAGCCGGTCAGGGCGACCAGCAGGGGCAGCAGCGGTACGCGTGCCTGTGACTCCTCGGTTGGCGGTTCAGCCCCTTTGTGAAGGGCAGCGGCGCCCCTTTGCCCTTGCAGTACCCCCAACCCGTAGACGATCAGGGCCAGCACCGCAACGAGGGTGGAGTAAAGGCTGAAGCTGTCGTTGCTGCTGTTGCCCTGCAGGGCATCGCTGATGGGTTGGTTGATGAACACCGATGGCAGCGCCAGAAGAATCGCACTGATCAACAACTGTTGGTTGGCCAGTTCCTGGTTGATGGGATCGAGGGGTACCGCATCGCGGTCCCGGCAGGCGATCATGATTCCGATGCCAAGAACGGGCAGGCAATTGATCACCACGGCGCCGGCGATGCTCATCGCCACCAATGGATAGAGGCCGCTGCTGAGGGCGTTGAACGCCACCAGAAATTCGACAATGTTGCCGAGCAGGACACTCAGCAGACCGCCGAGTCTGGGCCCCAGCCGCGCGACCAGCCTCTCCACCAGGTTGCTGAGGCCGACGGCGAGGGGCACCAGCCCCAAGCCGCACACCACAAAGAGCAGTAGATGCCCGGCCGGCCCACCGCTGTCCTGCAGAAGTCCTGGCCACAGGGCGAGGGCGGTAAACAGCAGCAAGGGCCGCCAGAAGACAGGAATCACGGGCCTCATAGGGGCTCCACCAGCTGCAGGCGATGGCCATCGGGGTCCGCCACCTGCACGGCGCGGCTGAAGCCAAGCAGGCCAGCTTGATCACCCAGGTTGACGATGCCATCTGAAACCAGACGGCCACCATAGGACTCCGCCGCTGCGGCGATCGCATCAAGGTTGTCGACGCTGAAACGGATCTGCCAGTGCGCCAGATCGCTGGCGCAGAGGTCATCGGGCAGGGGGCGCCCCAGGTTGGGGGCCAGGTAGTTGAGGCATTCCACTCCAGCCCCGCTGCTGCAGCGGTGAGCGGTGATGCGCACCTGGGTCTGCTGCAGACCATCGAGATCGTCCTGGGTGGGGCCGCTGTTGATGCCGTCGCCGCCCAGCCTCAGCCCCAGCAGCTCGTCATAGAAACGGCAACTGCGACTGGTGTCGGCAATGCTGAGCGCACTGTGGTCGATACCCAGCACCACATCGGCAGCTGGCTGGTGCCAGCGTGCTTCGCCTTTGTCAGGCGGAAACTGCAACAGCTCCAGGTTGTGGTCTTCCGGATCGCGGAATTTGTACGCCCGGATGCCCGCGGCGGCGGTGTTCCAGCTCGGCAGCGTCTGTGGTGCGCGCGACACGGCTCGGGCGCTGCCGCCTTCGAGCGCAGGTGCCAGGCGTTGCATGGCTGCATCGAGGTCGCTGCAGACCAGGCAGATGTGCTGGAACCACAGGTCACAGCTACGCGAGTCTGCCGGGATCGGTTTCCCGGCGCTGTGCCCCGGGCCCGGGTCGATCACCTGCAGGATTTCGAGGCACTCCTGGCCAAGGTGCAGCCGCTGCAGTTTCAGCCGCGCCTGCGGCAGAGCCAGCAGTGCGGCGTAGGCACCTCCCTCGATGTGCAGGAGCTCTCCGGGTTCAAAGCCGAGATGGTCGCTGTAGAAGCGGGCGGCAGCGCTGGCATCGCCGCTGGTGAAGCCGACCTGGAGCAGGTGCGGATGGTTCATGGTTGTGGGATCTGGGAGCTGTTGCAGCAGCTGGCGCCGGCCTCGGCAATGGCCAGGTCGATCGCTGGCGTCATGCCCGAGACGCCGATGGCGCCGATGCAGTCATGGCCATGCAGCAGTGGGATGACGCCAGCCATGGCAACCGCGGCTTGGCCAAAGATGCCGGCGAGCTGCAGCAGGGCGGGACGTTCGCCGTTGATCGCCGCTTCTTGATCGGCGGTGGCCTTGCCATTGAGGGCAGCCATGCGCGCCTTGGCGATCGCGGTGTCGCTGCTGGATGGGCTGGCGCCATCGCGCCGCTCCAGCAGCAGCAGATGGCCGCCCGCATCGATCACGGCAATGCTGACCCGGGCACTGCCCAGGGCGTCTTGGTGGGCATCGGCGGCGCGGTGGGCTGCGGCGGCGATGGCGCGGGCATCGGCCAGCTCAAGCTGCACGGTCGTACGCATCGAAATGGCTCCAGGTTCAGGTTGCTGGTTCAGCCCCAGACGATCTGCATCAGCCAGAGGTGGCCCTCCAGGGAGACCCCTGCTGCTGCCGCTTGGAGCTCCTCTTCGCTGAGCCGCAGGGTGGCTTCGGCCTGGTGCCTGACCAGATCGACTCCGTCAAAGCTGTAGCCGAGTTCGCCGCCCAGGACGGCTATGGCTTCAAGGTTGGGGCAGGCCTGCAGGCGGGTCAGCAGCTGCGGGTCGGTTTTGACCTGTTTGAGAAAGGCTTCAAGTGAGGGGTTGGCCATGGTGAGTGCTCTGCGTTGGTGCCGTTAGGGGCGTGTTGCCCCGCGGGTGTTCGTGAACAGGCTGTAGAGCGCGGTTGAGGCGCAGAGAAACAGGCGGCTGCCATGGCGGTCGCCGAAGCAGAGGTTGGAGACCCGCTTGGGCACAAGTACCTTGCCCAGCAGGGTGCCATCGGGAGCGATGCAGTGCACCCCATCGGCGGCGCCGCACCAGAGGTTGCCGTGCTCGTCGATGCGGAAGCCATCGGCCCAGCCCGGGGTGATGCTGTGGAACACCTCCCCGCCGCTGAGGCTCAGGCCGTCGGCGCTGACGCTGAAACGGCGAATGATCTGCTTGGGGACTTGAGCGCCGGGGGCGCCCGATTCGGCCACATAGAGCAGCCGTTCATCGGCTGAGAAAGCCAGGCCATTGGGGCCGTCAAAGTCGGTGGCCATGGCCATGACGGTGCCGCTTTCGGGCTCAAGCCGGTAAAGGGCGGGGGACTGCTCCGAGCTCTGCCGTCCACCCTCATAGTCGTTGAGCAGGCCGTAGAGAGGATCGCTGAACCAGATCGAGCCATCGCTCTTGACCACCACATCATTGGGGGCATTGAGGCGTTGGCCCCGTGCATGGCTCACCAGGGTGGTGCGGCTGCCGTCGTGCTCGAGCCGGGTCACGCTGCGGCTGCGGTGATGGCAGGTGATCAGACGCCCCTCGCGGTCGCGTGTCTGACCGTTGCCGAAGTCGGAAGGCTCGCAAAAGGTGCTGATGCCCTGGCGCTCGCTCCAGCGCAGGGTGCGGTTGTTGGGGATGTCGTTGAACAGCAGGCAATTGTGGTCTCCAAACCAGACCGGTCCTTCCAGCCAGCGGAAGCCCTCGGCCAGCAGCTCCAGTTCAGCGTTGAACAGGATCAACGCGTTAAAGCGGAGGTCGTAACTTTCGCTGCAGGCCGATGGGCGGTTCATGAGAAAAACCCTGGTGGCACGTTGCGCCACAGATCATCGTTGCGCTGAATGATCAGTTGCACGCAGGGCTCGTCCCCGACCTGGGCCGAGAGGTGGCCTCGGCGTCCATCGCTGCCGCTGCTGCAACCCTGATCACCGCCAAAGGAGTACTCGCCGGCGCTGATCACCACCCTGTGGCCATCCATGCTCTCGACCGACCAGGCGCCCTTGAGCACGTAAATCCACTTGGGGATGTGGTTTTCGTGCCAATCAGCCTTCCATCCCACAGGCAGATAGGTGACAAAGGCGTTCCCCTGCTCAAACAGGACTCGCGAGAACTGGGGTGAATCCCCGGGACCCAGCACGCCCAGTTGGAACTGACTGATCGTGAATTGCTGCTGGCGGCTGATGCCGTCATCGCCGCACCACAGGTGCCACTAGCTCTCTGGTTGGGGGGCCAGGCTGTTGGGATCCAACATTGGAGTTGCCGTGTTGCAGGGTGATGTTCAACTCAGCCTTTGATGGCGATGGCTGAGATTTCCAGCTGGATTCCCAGCACCAGCGCTGAGACTTCCACCACCGCTCGCGATGGGTAGGCGTTGGAGTCAGGGAAATACTCCTGCCAGACCGTATCAAAGGTGTCGAGCGTGTTGATGTCCGTCAGATAAACCGTGGCGCTGACGACATCGCTGAAGCCATAGCCGGCTTGCTCGAGCACGGCCTGCATGTTGCGCATCACCTGCTGAGATTCCAGGGTGATGTTGCCGTCGCCCACCTTGAGGCCGGTGGAGGGATCAACAGGCAGCTGGCCGGTGATAAACAGCATGTTGCCGCATTCAAAGCCCTGGCTGTAGGACGCCACGGGCTTGGGGAAACGGTCGCTGTGAATGGCGCGTCGCACGAGGGCAGCAGAAATGGACTCAATGTTGCAGAAGCCTTGATGTCAACGTAGGGATTGCTGCAGCAATGTCACCTGCGCTGTCACCGTTTGCGGGGCCCCATTTCGTGGCCCCATTGCGGGGCATCGCCCGGCGAACAGACGTTCAAGGTCGGTCCCGCTCCCGTGCCTTGTTGCTGCCCGTGTCACCGGCCCGTTGCAAGCTGCAGCGCGATCAGCGTCCTAGACCTAGGGTCTGGGCAATGGGTTGCAACGCCACGTCCTAACCCGCCATGACCAACAGCAATCCTTACAGCCAGCAAACCCTGTCTCACTTTCTGTAGGGCAAGGTCGCCATCGTCACCGGCGGGAACAGTGGCATCGGTAAATCGATCGTTGAGTGCTTGGCCCAGTTGGGGGCCAAGGTGGTGATCGATTACCGCTCCCATCCCGAGGCGACCGAAGAGATCGAGAACGAGATCGGTAGTTACGGCGGCATCAGCTTCGGGGTGCAGGCCGATGTGTCGAATCTTGATGATTTGCAGCGTCTGGTCCAGACCGCGGTGAGCCGTTATGGGCGGCTGGATGTGATGGTCAACAATGCCGGCATCGAGACCCGCACCTCGATTCTCGATACGACACCCGACGACTACGACAAGGTGCTCAATGTCAATCTGCGTGGCGTCTTTTTTGCAACGCAGTACGCCGCCAAACAGATGATCGCCCAGGGCGGTGGCGGCCGCATCATCAACATTTCCTCGGTCCACGAGGACTGGCCCATGCCCAACAACACCCCCTATTGCTGCGCCAAAGGTGGTGTACGGATGATGACCCGTACGGCCGCCCTCGAGCTGGCACCCCATGGGGTAACCGTGGTCAATGTGGGCCCTGGTGCGGTGGCGACGCCCATCAACGATTCAACGATGAACAATCCAGAGCTGCTGGCCAAGCTCAATGCTGCGATTCCCTTGGGGCGCATGGCACAGCCCGAAGAGATCGCCAAGGTGGTGGGTTTTCTGGCCAGCGATGCCGCCAGTTACATCACCGCGACCACCATCTTTGCCGATGGCGGCATCATGCAGAGCAGCCCAGGGCTTTGAGGCCTGGGTGGGCGAGCCACAACGAGGCTGGCCTACAAGCTCAGGTTGATCTGTAACCCACCTGCCCAGGCGCTGGGGCCGGCATTGCCTCCGCCGGGGTTGGCGATCCACTGGATCACCGGTTGGACGGTGAGTTGTGCATTGATGCTGATGGCGTAGTTGAGCTCGAGCACCGCTTCAAACGTTCCTGGCGAGAGCTGGGGGCTGAAGCTGGTGCGGCCAAAGCCGAATGCCAGTACATCCAGAGGGCGTCCTGGAATCAGGCCCTGGTTGAGCCAGCCACCCGCCACAAACAAGGGGAAAGGGTTGGCCTCAGCGTTGAAGCCATTGCTCAGGGCGACCCACAGCCGGTTGTCGAGTCCGAGCGGCAGCGTTGCTGGAACGGTCAGGCTGCCGTAGACACCTTGGTTGGCGGCAGCCGGCGCCAGATCGCTGCTGGCGGTGGTGCTGAAGGCACCCAGTTGCAGCAGGGGTGGTGGCAACTGACGGCTGATTGGGCCTTGCCTGCTCTGAATCGGATCTGCAACGGTGCGGCTTCCCGGCAGTCGACTCAGATTCCATTGCACGATCTGCAGGGTGCCGCGCACATCTGGTTGCCCTGGGTCGACACCCAGCATCGATGCCAGCGCTGTTCCTGAGTCGAGCCAGTAGTTGCCGATGCGGATCTCATGGCTCGCGGCAGGTCGCCAATGCACTTCGGCACCAGGTGCCACAAAGGGGTTGATTGGTAACCCAGGAATCAGCAGGTTGAGCGTGTTGTTCAGTGCTGAGTGGATGTAGCTGTCCAGGCTGGGGTTTTCGATAAAGCTCGGATTGAGCGGCAGTAAGCCTGCTTTGAGAGTGACATTGCCCTGGCCCGCGCTGCGCTGCAGGCTGGCCTCGGTGAGCCAGAGTCCAACCGGGTGGGCCGTGGTCTGCAGTGGGAAGGCTGCACCCAGATCCAGATTCAGGTTTGGATTTCCGCTGAAACTGCTCAACTGCAGGGCAAGCTTCCAATGATCGAATTCCTGCCACTGGGCAGTGGGTTTGTTGAGACCCCTGCTGAATTCGCTGGAGATCACAACCTGTTGCATCCATGCCGCAGCCCCAGCCGGATTGACGCTGGGGTTGCTGCCTCCCATGGGTTCTGCGGTCCAATCCAGTTCAAGATTGATCCAGTCAGGAAGGTTGAGCAGGTTCTGCAATGAGGGCCAGCCCTGTTGAGCATCCTGCGGCGCTGGCGAGACCTTGGGAATGCGGTCGTCCTCTGCGAGCACAGATCGTGCGAGCACACCGTCTGTGAGCAGCAGCATGCTGAGCAACAGTGCGCACTTGCCTGCAGGCTGCCTACGGGCTCTGTGCCGTGTCATCCATGCTGCAGCAATCGTGCCAGCATCTTGACAGTAAAGCAGCTGCGTTCACAGTGGTCTCCAGGGCCTTGGCTGCTCTGATTGGCCCAGCGCATGCTGGCAGCACCTCCCCATGACGATGTTTTTCTGATGAGCCAACGAACGATCACCAAGAAAAGGCATCGTTTTTATCGGCATCTGTTTGCTGTAACGCTGCTTTTGGTGCTCATGCAGGCGCTGCCTTCGCCGATCTTCCGCGTGCATCTGATAGGGGGAGGACTGCTGATGGTTCTTCTGCTGATCGAGCTTGGACATGCTATCGCGAGCGGCCCTTTTGATCAGGCAAGGATCGGTCAAGCATCGATACGTAATGCCCGTTTGTATCGCCTCTTCGGCCTGCTAGGGCTGTGCTCGTTGTTGATCTGGATGTTTACACCAGCAAGCTCCACCTATACGGGTTTGCCGGTGCTGATGCTCTTGAGTGTATTTGTATTTTGGAGCCTTCAGCGCTTGGTGCGCTTGTTGGGCCGCGAGCAGACTATTGGCAGTGAAGTGATTGCCGGTGCGGTTGCCGGTTATTTGCTGTTAGGGATTTGCGGTGGTTTGTTGTTCACGGTTCTCGAGACGCTGCAGCCTGGAAGTTTTCAGAACCTGGTGCATGAAGGGCGCCACCTGAGGGGGCATCTCTTTGTCAATCCAGATCTGAATCGATTGATCTGGGATCTTGATTATTCAAGGATCAATTACTTTGCTTTTGTCGCGCTCACAACTACGGGTTTTGGTGACATTGTTCCCGTGACGCCTCCAGCAGAAATGGCAACGATCTCCTTGAGCATTGCCGGTTCGCTGTATCTGGCGTTGGTGATGGGTCTGTTGATCAGCCGCTTTACGGTGCAGACCCAGCAAGAGGAGGGGGTGGAGACGATTCAGGACCATGCGCCGCCTCAGCAGGAGCCATGACGCTTGGGGCGTCTGCATGGGGGCCTGAGCGTTCCCGCTCCTCCAGCCCCACTTCGACCCCCATGTGCTGGTTGCGGTTGCCGATGATCAGCAGCGAATCACGCTCACGGGTGCCGATCTGCCAGAGCCACTTGAGCAAAAGGCTCAAGCGGTTTTCCATTTCTGGCATGAACGCCAGGTGGGCGAGCCCCCAGGTCAGCCAACCCAGCAGGCCCGACAGGCGGATGCCACGCAGGTCGGCGACGGCATAGAGCGGTCCGACCACCGCCATCGAGCCAAAGTCGCTGAACCGGAAGCTGCTGTGCGTCTGGCCCTCGATCTTGGCCAGGATGTCGGCTGCCACCCAGCCACCCATCTGAACAGCGGGCCCGGCCATGCCAGGCAGGGGCTTGCCATCGGGAGTGTGGCTGTAGGCGCAGAGATCGCCCACGACGCGCACCTCGGGATAGCCGGGGATCGAGAAATCGGGTTCGACGATCACGCGGCCGCCCTTGTCGAGGGGGCAGCCGCTGCTGGCCGCCAGCACCTTGCCCAGGTGTGAGGCCCGTACCCCAGCGGTCCAGCAGACCGTGCCCGCGCTGAGGCGTTGTTCTTCGCCTGTGGCCTTGTTGGTGAGCACCACGTCGCGATCGCTGATCTGTTGCACGCGGCCGCCCAGAACCAGTTCAACTCCCGCGCGCTGCAGGTAAGCCCCGGCGGCTTCTGACAGTTTGGGATGCATGGCCCGCAGCACCCGATCGCCCGGGTCAATCAGCAGCACCTTGCAGTCGCTTTGGCGCAGCTGCTTGAAATCACGCTGCACCGAGTGGCGCATCAGGTCGATCAGCGATCCAGCCAGTTCACAGCCGGTGGGCCCGCCGCCGATCACCGCCACGCTTTGCAACACCTTGCGTTGCTGGAGATCAGGGGTCTGCTCGGCCTCTTCGAGGGCCATCAGCACGCGGCGGCGAATCTCGTTGGCGTGCTCGAGAATCTTCATGGGCGGCGCCGTGGCGCGCCATTCCTCGTGGCCGAAATAACTGCTGCCTGAACCTGTGGCCAGGATCAGGTGGTCGTAGGCGTAGCGCCGCTCGTTGAAGACAAGTTCTTTGGCTTTGACGTCGATCTCCTCGACTTCGCCCAGCAGCACCTGCACATTGCTGGCCTGGCCCACCATTTGCCGCAGGGGTGAGGCCACGTCGGCCTGGCCGACCAGACCGGTGGCCACCTGGTACAGCAAGGGCTGAAACAGATTGAAGTTGCGCTTGTCGATCAGGGTGACGCGCGCCGCTTTGCCGATCAGCCGGTGCACAGCGCGCAGGCCGGCGAAGCCGCCGCCCACGATCACCACATGGGGCCAGCTGGCCTGGGTCGCGGCTGGCGGCTCAAGCTCAAGAAAAAACCGCTCCAGCGCCATGCTGCATTTCGCGTCGGCTGAACGTTATTCGCGATTTCAGATGCTTGCTACGGGGTGCAAGCCCTTGCCGATAGGCAACCCTGTGCTGCAAGGGAGGGCCGATTGAACTTGTTGTTATGTCGCTGTCAGCGCTGCGTGCGTTTGCTTCGTCGGTGTCAGCCGATCCCCAATTGCGCGACAAGCTGCATGCCGCCAGTGGTGTGGATGATGTGGTCTCGATTGCGGCGGCCCATGGCCATGCCGTTGAGAAAAGGGTGTTGCTGCGCGAGCACGGCAAAGCGCTGAGCGCGGCTGACGACCATGAGCTCGCGGCGATCAACAGCTGGGGCGATGCCCTGCTGCACGCCTTTGGCAGCAGCGAAGAAGCGATCGACAAGGCCTGAACTCAAGGCCCCAGGTAGGCGGCCCTGACGCGCTCGTCGTTGCGCAGCACTGCGGCGGGGCCCTCCTGCTCGATGCTGCCTGAGACCAACACATAGGCCCGATCGGCAATCGCCAGGGCGGCACTGGCGTTCTGCTCCACCAACAGGATCGTCAATCCGTCCTGATGCAGCTCGCGCAGTGCATTCATCACCTCGGCCACCAGCTTGGGGGCCAGGCCCAGGCTCGGTTCATCGAGCATCAACAGGGTGGGCCGGCCCATCAGCGCGCGGGCGATCGCCAGCATCTGCTGCTCGCCGCCTGAGAGCGACCCCGCCAGCTGGTTGCGGCGTTCGGCCAAGCGCGGAAACAGGCTGTAGCAGCGCTCGAGATCAGCAGCGACGGCGGCCTGATCACGCCGGAGCCAGGCCCCCAGCTCCAGGTTGGCGGCGACACTTTGGCTGGCCAGCACGCGCCGCCCCTCGGGGCAATGGCCGATGCCCAGCTTGACCGTGCGTTCGGGCGCCATGCCGTTGATGCGGCCGCCATGCCAGCAGATGTTCCCTGTTGCCGCCGACACCAATTGCGAGATCGCCCGCAAGGTGGTGCTTTTACCGGCGCCGTTGGAGCCCAGTAGAGCCACCAGTTCGCCCTGATGCACGTGCAGGTTGACCTCGCGCAGGGCGGTGATGCCGCCATACCGCACGGTGAGACCATCGAGCCAGAGCAGCGGGGTGCCCATCAGCTGCTCGCCCCCAGATAGGCCTCGATCACGGCCGGGTTCTGGCGAACCTGCTCAGGGGTTCCCAGCGCGATACGGCGGCCAAAGTTGAGCACCGCCAGCCGGTCGCACAGGCCGAGCATCAGCGGTACGTGGTGCTCAATGATCAGGATCGTGAGGTCGAATTGATCGCGCAGACCTCGGATCAGCGCCCGCAGATCATCTTTTTCGCCTGGATTCATGCCAGCGGCCGGTTCGTCGAGCAGCAGCAGCTCAGGGCTGTTGGCCAGTGCGCGGGCCATCTCAAGCCGGCGGCGATCGCCGTAGGAGAGCCCTGCAGCGTTCTGGCTGGCCAAGTGGCCAATCTCGAGCAGCTCGAGCAGCTCCTGCGCGCGGGCTTCGAGCGCGCGCTGGCGGCGCCGTGCCAATGGGGTGCCCAGCAGGGCATCGCTCCAGGGCAGGCGCGCCTGGCGGTGCAGGCCGACCAGCACGTTGTCGCGGCAGCTCAGCGAGCTGAACAGCCGCAGATTTTGAAAGGTGCGCGCCAGGCCCAGGCGAGCGATGCGGTTGGCATCGAGACCGCTGATGCTGGCGCCGCGCCACAGCACCGTGCCGCTGCTGGCTGGCGTGATGCCTGAGATCAGGTTGAACAGGGTGGTCTTGCCAGCACCATTGGGGCCGAGCAGGCCAAAGATCTCGCCGCGCTGAATCTGCAGATCAACGGCCTCAAGGGCCTGCAGCCCGCCGAAGCGCACGCCCAGGTTGCGGGTTTCGAGCAGGGGCGCGGCGCTCATGGTGGTCCTCCCTGGTCGCTGGGCAGAAGCCAGCGGTTCCCCAATCGCCTCTGGATCCAGTTGATCAGGGCCGGGTTGATCAGCCCCTGGGGCAGCAGCAGCGGCCCCACCAGGATCACCAGGCCAAACACGATCAGGCGCAGGTCGCCGATCGGCCGCAGCAGCTCGGGCAGGGCGGTGAGCACCAGGCCCCCCAGCACCGGGCCGGCCCAGGTGCGCGAGCCGCCAAAGACCACAAAGGCCAGGGTGGTGATGCTGGCGTCAAAGTTGCCCAGCCGGGCATTCCAGCTGTTGAGAAAGTGGGCGCTGATCACCCCCACCAGGCCCGCGACCACCGCACTGAGCACAAAGGCCACCAGCTTGGTGCGCTCGGTGTCGATGCCCTGGCAGGCGGCAGCCAGTTCGTCATCGCGAATCGCCGCCATCGCCCGGCCCAGCCGGTTGCGCTCGAGCCGATCGCACAGCCAGCAGGTCCCTGCCAGCAACAGCAGTGTGAACACGGCATAGCCACCGGGCTCATTGAAAGGCTGGGGAATGCCGAAGATGCCCACCGCTCCGCCGAGGGCGTCCTGGTTGAGGGTGCTCACCCGCAGAATCTCGACCAGGGCGATGGTGGCAATCGCCAGGTAGACCCCGCGCAGCCGCAGCACCAGAGCTCCAACGCCCACCGCCAGCAGGCCGCAGAGCAGGGCCGCCAGGGCCATCTCCAGCAGCACCGAGTGGATGGGATAGGTCGCCTCACTGCCGCCCAGCGCGTTGACGCGTGTCGAGAGCAGCGCCGCCAGGGTGCCGCCAATGGCATAGAAACCCGGTGTGGCAAGCGACAGCTGCCCGCAGCGCAGCGGCAGGTAAACCGAGAGCCCCAGCAGGGCGCCGATCAGCATCTGGGTCAGCAGGCTTGCATCCATGTGCTGTTGGCCGCTTACACCTTGGTGGGCAGCACCTTGCCCAGTAAGCCCTGGGGCCGCAGCAGCAGCACCACAAACAGAAAGCCATAGGCGACCACATCGCGGTAGCCCGACAGCTCAGCCGGCACGCAGGCTTCGGCCAGGCCGATGATCAGTCCGCCCAGCACCGCGCCACTGATGCTGCCCAGGCCTCCCAGCACCAGCACCCCCAGGCCCTTGAGCCCATAGCCGATGCCGAAATACGGACCGGCGATGCTGACGCTCAGGCCCACCAGGCCGCCGGCAATGCCCGCCAGAAAGCCGCTCAGACCAAACGCGATCTGAATCATGCGGCCGCTGGGGATACCCAGCAGCTGGGCGGTGGTGGCATCTTCGGCCACAGCACGCAGGGCTTTGCCACTGCGGCTGCCGTCAATCCACAGGCTCAGGGCGACCAGCAGCACCGCCGCCACACTCAGCAGCACCACCTGCACGGTGCGCACCTGGCCGCCCCAGAGCCTGATCGCCGCCGGTAGGTCGCGCATCGCACTGGTCGGGATGGCGTAGCTCTCCGCCCCCACCAGCAGCTGGATCAGGTTCACCAGCACCACGCCGGCGCCAAGGCTGGTGATCAACGCCAACAGCGGATCGGCGCCGTGCTCTCGCAGGGGCCGAAAGGCGATGCGCTCAATCCCGAGGGCCACCGCTGCCGAGGCCAGCCCCGCCAGCGGCAGGGCCAGAGCGAACGGCAGCGCCACAGGCAGTTGAAAACCCGCCAGCAGGCCGTTGGCGCCCGCCGCTCCACCAATCAGAAAAAAGGTGAAGTAAGCCCCCAGGGTGAACACCGCACCATGGGCAAAGTTGATCACCCCCAGCACCGAGAACACCAGCGTGTAACCCAGGGCAAACAGGGCATAGACCGCACCGGTGGACAGGCCGTTGAGCAGCAGCTGGATCAGGTCGCTCACGGCTCAAGGCTCATGGCTCATGGCAGCAGCGCAAAGCGGCCACTGCGGCCACCGGGGTTCATGCGCACCTGGGCCACGAAGAAATCCTTCTGGATCACTTCGCCCTCGGGGGTGAAGCGGATCTCGCCCAGTGGGGTCTGGTAGGTGCCGCCGAGGATTTCATCCATCAGTGCCTTGCGGGCCGCGGCCACCGTCAGGGTCTTGAGGGGCTGGCGCTTGTCAAGCCGCTGCAGGGCCTCGGCCACCACCTGCAGGGCGGTGTAGGCCTGGGCGGTGAGCTGGGGGGGGATCTTCGGCCCCTTGCCGCTGCGGCTCTGGTTGGCCGTGAAGGCCTTCACGAAGGCCTGGTTGGCCGGTGTGGCCAGCTCGGGGCTGTAGGCCTGGGCGATCAGCAGGCCATCGCAGTACTTCTGGCAGATCGGGTAGATGTTCGGCGTGTTCATGCCGTTGCCGACCACGATCGTGCCCTTGTAGCCAAGCTCGCGGAGTTGGCGCACCAGGTTGCCGCCATCGACCCCCTGCAGGCTCAGCACGATCAGGTCGGGCTTGAGCGCAAGGGTGGCGCTGATCTGGCTCTGGAAATCGGTGTCGGCCAGGTTGGTGCGCTGCACCGTGACTGGCTTGAGCCCCTTGTCGGCCAGGGCCTTCTGGAACACAGCGGTCTCGGCGGTGCTGTAGGCGTCGTCCTGGGCAAAAAAGACCGCTGCCCGCTGGATCCCGGGTTGGAGCTGCAGGGCTTTGGCGATCGAAAGCGGCGCGATCACATAGCTGGCAGCCGACACGCGGCTGATGAAATGGCCGATCTGGGGAATGCCCTTGGCCGTGTTCGATGGGGCCACCACCGGCACGCCGCGGCGCTGGGCGATGGGGTCGGCCGCAAAGGCCTGCTGTGACAGCGTGGGCCCGATCACCGCCAGCATCCCTCGATTGATCTGCAGGGTCATGGCGGCGTTGGCGCCGGGGTCATCGCTGCCGCTGTCCTCGATCGCCAGGCGCAACGGGGTGCCGTTGATGCCGCCGCCGCCGTTCATGGCGGCCAGGGCCAGGTTCAGGCCCAGGCGCTGATCCTGGCCATACACGTTGGCGTTGCCGCTGAGGGCCAGCACCGCCCCCACCGGCACGCCGGCGTTGAGGTTCACAGGCCCTTCGGCCACGGCATCGCGGTTGCTGCAGGAGGCCACCAGGCCGGCACCGCTCAAGACGCTGGCCAGCACAACGGCGGCAGTCCTGCCGCAGAGCGGTGATCGCATTGACACGCCCATGGTCAGCGGATCAGACCACCAGGGCGAAGCTCTCGCGGAAGGCCGCGATCGTGGCGTCGATGTCGTCCTCGCTGTGGGCCAGCGAGGTGAAGCCGGCCTCAAAGGCACTGGGCGCCAGGTAGACGCCGCGCTCGAGCATGGCGCGGTGCAGCCTGCCGAAGCGGGCCGCGTCGGCGGCCTTGGCCTCTTCGAAGTTGCGCACCGGGCCGTCGCAGAGAAAGAAGCCGAACATGGCGCTGATCGAGCCGCCGGTGATCGGCAGGCCAGCATCAGTGGCGCCTTTCTTGATGCCCTCGATTAGCCGCTGGGTGATCGCCTCGAGGCGCTCGTAGCTGCCGGGCTGCTTGAGCAGCTCCAGCGTCTTGATGCCGGCGGTCATCGCCAGCGGGTTGCCGCTCAGGGTGCCGGCCTGATACATGGGGCCGGCTGGGGCCACCATCGCCATGATCTCGGCCCGGCCGCCGTAGGCGCCCACCGGCAGGCCGCCACCGATCACCTTGCCCATGGTGGTCAGGTCGGGGGTGATGCCGAACTTGGCCTGGGCGCCGCCGTAGCTGATGCGGAAGCCTGTCATGACTTCGTCAAACACCAACAGGGCGTCGTGCTCCTTGGTCAGTTCGCGGATGCCTTCCAGGAAACCGGGTACCGGCGGGATAAACCCCGCATTGCCGACCACGGGCTCGAGGATCACGCCGGCGATCTCACCGGGGTTTTCAGCAAACAGTTGTTTGACTGCTTCCAGGTCGTTGTAGGAAGCCGTCAGGGTGCTGGCGGCGGTGGTGCGCGGTACTCCGGGTGAATCGGGCAGGCCGAGGGTGGCCACCCCGGAGCCGGCCTTCACCAAAAACATGTCGGCGTGGCCGTGGTAGCAGCCCTCGAACTTGATGATCTTTTCGCGGCCGGTGAAGGCGCGCATCAGCCGCAGCACCGACATGCAGGCTTCGGTGCCGCTGTTGACGAAGCGCACCATCTCGACGCTGGGCACGGCCTCGATCACCAGCTCGGCCAGCTGGTTCTCAAGCGCGCAGGGGGCGCCGAAGCTGGTGCCCTTGTCGAGGGCCTCGTGCAGGGCGCCGATCACCTCGGGGTGGGCATGGCCGCAGATGGCCGGGCCCCAGCTGCCGATGTAATCGATGTAGCGATTGCCGTCGACGTCCCAGGCGTAGGCGCCCTTGACCCGGTCAAACACCACCGGGTTGCCGCCCACCGATTTGAAGGCCCGCACCGGTGAGCTGACGCCCCCGGGCATCAGGGTCTGGGCTGCTGCAAACAGCTCCTGGGAACGGGTGGTGTTGAAGGCAGGAGCGGAGATGGATGCCGAAGTCAAAGCAACCAGCAGCAGAGAAACCGGCGGCTATCCTGACCCAGAACTGGCCCCGGGCGCTCGGCTTGGTGCGCGAACCGTTGCTGGCCGGTAGGTTCAGGTCTCATTCAGGCGGGCTTGTGGCCATCGACTGGCGCCAGCTGGAGCGGGATCTCAAGCGTGTCTTGCCAGCCCGCGCCGTGGTCAGCGCCCCTCAGGACCTGCTGGCCTACGACTGCGATGGCCTCACCCTCGAGCGGCACCGGCCGCCGCTGGTCGTGCTGCCGGAAAGCACGGCCCAGGTGGCCGCTGCCGTGCGCCTCTGCGCCGAGGGCGGCATTGCTTTTGTGGCCCGTGGCAGCGGCACGGGCCTCTCAGGGGGTGCGGTGGCGGAGGGCGAAGCCCTGGTGATCGCCACCAGCCGCCTGCGCCGCATCCTGGCCATCGATCTGGAGAACCACACGATCACCGTGGAGCCGGGGGTGATCAACAGCTGGGTCACCCGGGCGGTGGCCGGCGATGGCTTCTATTACGCCCCCGATCCCTCCAGCCAGGTGGCCTGCAGCATCGGCGGCAACGTGGCCGAAAACTCAGGCGGGGTGCACTGCCTCAAATACGGCGTCACCAACAACCACGTCCTGGGCCTGGAGGTGGTGCTGCCGGATGGCTCGATCACCCAGCTCGGCGGCAGTCTGATGGAGATGCCCGAGCTCGATCTGCGCGGTGTGTTCATCGGCAGCGAGGGCACCCTGGGCATCGCCACGGCGGTGACCCTGCGGCTGCTGCGGGCGCCCCAGAGCGTGGCGGTGCTGCTGGCTGACTTCGCCAGCATGGAGACGGCGGGCGAGGCGGTGCGGCTGGTCACCGCCGCCGGCGTGCAGCCGGCGGGCATGGAAATGATGGATCGCCTCTGCCTGGAGGCGGTCAACGATTCCCTGGGTCTCGAGGATTACCCCCGCGATGCGGCTGCGGTGCTGTTGATCGAACTGGATGGTCAGCAGCGGGAGGTGGATGCGGCCATCGCCGTGGCACGGCGCCTGTGTCTGGAGGCCGGTGCCCGTCAGGTGCGCGAGGCCCGGGATCCGGAGACCTGCGCCCGCTTCTGGAAGGGCCGCAAGAACGCGATCACGGCCCTGGGCCGCCGCTATCCCAGCTACTACCTGCAGGACGGGGTGGTGCCCCGCAGCCAGCTGCCGCGGGTGCTGGCGGCGATCGAGCGTCTCAGCGCCGAGCATGGCCTGCCGGTGGCCAATGTGTTCCACGCCGGCGACGGCAATCTGCATCCGCTGGTGCTCTACGACCCCAAGGAAGCGGGCGTCGCCAAGCGCGTGAAACAACTTGGGGCCGCCATCCTGGGGCTGTGTCTTGATGTGGGCGGCAGCATCAGCGGCGAGCACGGCGTGGGCAGCGACAAGCGCTGCTACCTCGACTGGATGTATGGCGGCGATGATCTGGCCACGATGCTGTTGGTGCGCCGGGCCCTCAACCCAGCCAACCTCGCCAATCCCGACAAGCAGTTCCCCACGCCGCGCACCTGCGCCGAATCGGCGCGGCGGGTGACCGTGCTGCAGGCCGAAGGGGTCAGCCTGCCAGCCGAGGCCATGGTGTTTTGACGAGGCCCGCTGGTGATCAAGCCAGCGCTTGTTGCACGTCGTGCAGGGGCACGGCAAAGGTGGGACGCCGCTCGGCCTTGAGCGGCCAGCGGCGTACCCAGGCGCAGTCGCTGGGGGCATCCACGTTCACCACCTGATACGTGTGGCCGGGCCGCTTGGGCAGGCTCACCAGGGTTCCGGGTTCGATCGCCATGGCCTGAGACCTGCCTGAGATCGGTGCGAATCCACTTAAGCCCATCCGGGGCGGGAAATAAGTAGAAATGCTTAAGTCCTGACGAAGGGAGCTCAATCCCAGCTGTTGTGGCCCTCGTCCTCGCCATCGTCTGCCGCAGGCCAGGCCAGGTGCACCACCACGGGGGCGTGGTCACTGGGTTGGGCGTTGCCGCGCTGGTCCTTGTGGATCACGCAGCCCGTGGCGCACTGCTGCAGTGACGGGTCGAGATAGATGTGATCGATGCGCCAGCCCCGGCCCGTGTCCCAGGCACCAGTGCGGTAGTCCCACCAGCTCCAGTGGCCGCTGCCGCTCTCAAACAGGCGGAAGGCATCGACCAGCCGCTCGCCCAAGGCCTGACGCAGGGCTGAACGTTCGGCATCGCTGGCCATGATCCCGCCGCTCAGGCGCTCGGGGTCGTGCAAGTCGCGGGACTCAGGGCCGATGTTGAAGTCGCCCACCATGCAGAGCGGGTCGCCCTGCTGGTCCTGCCGCTCGAGGTACCGCTGCAGGCAGGCCAGCCATTCGAGTTTGTAGCTGTATTTGTCGCTGCTGAGGGAGCTGCCGTTGGGGACATAGAGGTTCAGCACCCGGATGCCATCGATCAGGGCACTGATCACGCGCTTCTGGTCGCTGAGGGCGGTCGCCTCCGGGCCGAGCAGGGCGTCAAAGCCGATCTGCACGTCGTCGAGCGGCAGCAGGCTGGCGATGGCGACGCCGTTGTAGGCCTTCTGGCCGCTGATCGCCAGTTGATAGCCCAACTCCTCAAAGGCCTGCCGCGGAAACAGTGCATCGGCCACCTTGGTCTCCTGCAGGCAGAGCACCTCCGGCCGCTCCCGCTGCAGCCAGGCCGTGACCTGCTCGAGCCGGGTGCGGACGGAGTTCACATTCCAGCTGGCGATGCGCATCGGACCGGGTCGGATCCAGGGCTCACTAGCATGCATGCACTCCTGGGAGTCCATTCAGGCCATGGCCGTGCTGCTGCGCTGTCTGCCCCTGCTGCTGACATTTGGCCTGCTGGGCTCGGGCTTTGCCCCCCGGCCGGCGGCTGCCCAGCAGCAGGGATATGGCCAGACCATCGATGGCGCCACGGGCAGTGGCGGCGGGGCCGCCTCGCTGGGCTCCGGCATGGGCATGGGCAAGAGCGGCAACGTGCTGGATGCCGTCAATCCCATCGACCTGATGAACCGGATCCGGCGCAACCAGTCCCTCGATGACGCCACCCCCCCTGGCGATGCGGTGGATCAGGCCCTCAAGGATTACCACGGTCAGACGGCTTCGCCGTCGGCAACCGTGAAGGGGCCCTGAGGGCGGCCAGTCCCCAGGCGCTGGCCACCTGATCCAGCCTGGGGTCGGCCTGGCTGGGCTTGAGGTTGCGCGCCTGGG
>Ga0194122_10002283_pt1 | contig 21325 bp, 29 predicted proteins | sample TA2MahCa10mmetaG_FD_155487 | JGI IMG/M metagenome (GOLD analysis project Ga0194122, IMG submission 155487) | Freshwater microbial communities from Lake Tanganyika, Tanzania - TA2015021 Mahale Deep Cast 10m | ecosystem: Environmental > Aquatic > Freshwater > Lake | place: Tanzania: Lake... | reverse complement strand
TAGATACTGGATAACAGATGGAGAAGTAAATGAATGAGAAGGATCTAATCGCGCTTTGGAATGAGAAGCGTTCACAGATAATCGCTGCTCAAATGCAGCCAGTACTAGTACTAATTGCAGCCTTTGTTTTGGCTACTCTTGGTTACTTTGATAAGGCGACAGATAGCGCTAAGTATTTTGCATTAGTGGTAATTGCTATCACCGGTATCTTGACCACAGTAAACCAGTATGCCGCTATCCGTGAGGGTGAGGCGGTATGTGATGAGTTAGCTAAGGTCGCTAAGGCTGGTCCATTAGCTAAGAAGATTGCTACTTCAAAAAACTTTGTCTCACTAACAGCTGCATTAATTGTGGTTGCTGATATTGCAGTATTTCTATTTGCCTATATGGCAATCTTTGGGATGTAGTTGAACAACCTACTTATCTGGCTAGCACCCCTAGTTATTACTCTAGGGGTGTTTGTCTATATATATGAGCGGCCAAAAAAACCTAAGGGAAAGAGCACTGGCCGTGGTGGAGATTTCGCCGAGTAGTAAGTTTATCAACAACAGCTTAAGAGCTTAAATTGAGTAAATTAATTGTTATCTATGATGGTCAATGTGATCTATGCAAAAGATCAATCACCTGGGTAAAAAAACAATTACCAATTGATGCAATCTCCTACCAAGAGGCTGATTTAGCAAACTTTGGCCTAACCACCACCCAATGCGCTAAATCGGTCTATGTCATCGATGGCCAAAGCCAGTACAACGGCGCCGATGCAGTAGCCCTCCTTCTTAAAAAGCGTGGAAATAAAGTTTTAGCAATGCTCTTGAGCGCATCTGGTCCAATTGGCAGTTGGGGTTACCGCTGGGTTGCAAGCCATCGCTCATCATTGTTAGTGCGCATACTTAGCAGATTAATTAGGATTTAATCTTTTTCCTAAGCGTGGCAACTGCAAAGAGTTATATTGGGAGATCTATATTTGAGCATGGCAAATAACACAGATAAGAAACATATTGAAACCTCAATAATTCCAATTAAGTATGTTGACTTAGTTGAGGATATCTTTCACGCTATCTTGGCGCTCGCTCTATTTGTAATTGGTATTGGAGCTTTTTTCTACTCAATAAAGAGATTAATTGAGACTACCCCCTTTTTCCCAAATGGGATGATTCAAGGTGTTAATGACATCCTGTTTATTGTCATTATCCTTGAGATCTTACGTACTGTAATCTCACGCTTTACCGATGGTGTTTATCAATTAGATAAGTTTTTAATTATTGGGGTAATTGCCGCAGTTCGACATATTTTAACGGTTGGCGCTTCTTTGACCTTAACCGCCCAAAAAACCGATGAGGCCTTCAGGCGAGCCCTATATGAGTTAGGGTTAAATGCCCTAGTTGTTATCGCCTTAGTCTTTGCAATCTTTTTATCAAAGGCTGCCCACCGCAATAAAGGCTAATTTAACCTAGCGTAACTAAAACTTAGATAAGCGGCGGTAATCACCCATGCTTGGTAAACAGTTGTGGCAAAAAACAATGGCACAGATGCTTGATAGATAAAGTAGAGCATCGGCAGAGTTAATAAGGCAACTACTGCCAGTGCGATTGAGGCGGCATATAAATTATGTGGCCGGTAGAACTGATACGCCCAGGTGAGAGCTGCTGCTACAGAGAGTGTAAAGATTGAAAGGTAAACAATCGCATTAGTGGTGCTTAATCTGTTGGCAACTGCAACTGAGGCAAATCCTAAAATCACAAAGTTATATGGCCAGATAAGACCAAAGATAAAATCAGGTGGCTGCCAAGGTGGTTGATTTAGTGAGCGATACCAGTTATCACCTGTGTTGGTCCAAAGCCCAGCCCCAATAGCGTAGATAAATACAGTTACTACACCAGTTACTGAAAGTAGTGATTTCATCTAGGTTAGATTAAACCATTATCTAACCCAGCTAGCACCTCTTTGGCCCGCTTTTTAACCTCAGGTAAATCCTTTAATCTTTTAATTCCAAACAACTGCTGAGCCATCCGGTGATTGCCCGCAAACTCCTCTTGATTGCGATCTAGAAAATCCCAATACAAAGTAGTGAAGGGGCAGGCGTTATCGCCAGTTCTTAGCTTTGGATCATAAACACACCCTTTGCAGTAATTACTCATCTTTGAAATATAAGCACCCCCTGCTGCATATGGCTTGGTCATCATCACACCATTATCAGCGTGCACTCCCATCCCAATTACATTTGGCACCATTACCCAATCGGTGGCATCAATAAATACCCGCCGCATCCAAGATAAAAACTCCTGCGGGTTAGTCCCAGTAATAAGGGCTAAATTACTTAGCAACATAAGACGTGGAATATGGTGAACCCACCCTCTAGCGTTGATATCTTGCAGATTACTTTTAATGCAATTCATCTGGGTTTTATCTGCATCCTCAAATAGCGGCAGTAATTTTCGTTTTGCATTTAGATGATTTAACTCTTTGTAATCTTGACCTAGGTGCCAGTACATCCCATTTACATACTCACGCCAGCCAATAATCTGCCTGATAAACCCTTCCGCAGATGCGATAGGAATATCCCCCTTTTCAAATCTTTTAACCGCCGCATCAATAACCTCAGAGGGGTGAAGCAGCCCATTATTTAGATATGGACTAAGGAGTGAGTGGTGAAGTGACCAATTATCTGTCGTCATCGCATCCTCATATGGACCAAAATGTGCAAAGTGATTATCTAAGAAGTTTTTTAAAACCTTCTTTGCGCCAGCTCTTGAGGTAGCAAAATCACTGATTGGTTTTATCCCTAACTGCCTTGCTATCTGATTATCAATCTCATCTGCTTTATGTTGTAGGTAAGGTGGAAATTTATATCCCTTAGGAAGTGGTGAGCGGTTCTCCTTATCAAAGTTCCAAGCACCCCCTACTGGCTTACCCTTTTCAACTAAGATATTTAATCTAATCCGCTGAGTGCGATAAAAAGACTCCATTAAGTAACTCTTTTGCGAGCTGGCCCACTGGGTGAAGACTTTTGCAGGAGTTAAGAAGAAATCATTTTCAACAAAGGTAACGCCCAAATCAGAAAGTGATTGTTTTAATCTAAATGATGATGGGGTAGCAGCGATAATTGGCAGCTTTGGATACTTTTTTAAAACCTCTTTTAAACCATCAACTGTAGTGGCGCTCTTTTGATAGATAACGGTGTAGCCATAATCTTCTAACTCTTTAACGAAGTGGGCAGCGCTAGATAGTAAAAAGTAGAGCCGCACCTTGCTGCCAAACTCTGGCTTGAGCATTCGCTGACTTTCCACCAAAACAATTAGATCATCCTTTGGATTTGCCGTTTTTAAAGCGCCATACCTGGCATTTAATTGATCATGGCTGATGTAGATAATCCGCTTCATTTGCCACCACATTTTTTAGAGCAGTACTTAACATTTTCCCAATTTTTAGCCCACTTTTTTCGCCACTCAAACTCTAATTTGCAGGTAACACAAACCTTTGGCTTAAAGCCATTTTTAATCTTTGCCCGCATAAGGTCAATGGTAGGCGGTGTGGCTTACTTAGCCCTCTTAAACATGTTTATTAGGTATGAGATAGCAAAGCCAAAGCCGATTAAGGCGTATCCCAAGGCAAGGGGGGTAAGAGTTGCTGGAATAAATATTGTTAAAACCCCTAATGCAGCAGCGGAAATAAACATCACCCGGGCCACAAATTTAATCCCCTCTGGGTTGTTATTTAATTTTGAGTTTTGCCACATATTTCCAGCCAAGGCAAAAAGTGTGACGCCAATCATGCGCATCGACCAGAGCAGCTGATCATTACTATCTAAGTCAAGTAGATCTAAAAACAACTCTGGGGCGATCAGGAGAAATACTGCCGACAGGGTAAATACCAAGCTGCCCGCCTTTAAGGTTTGCCTAATCCCATGTTGGTACATGAGTTAAAACCTACGCCCCAATACAGGCAGGTGCAATAGTAATTTTTAAGCCCTTTTTAAGATTATCCCGCATACCTTTGAGTGCTGCCCCCCAAAAAGATGGGAATAACCTAAATCCTCTCCTTGGTTATTGAAAGTGAGATTCCGCAAAGTGGGGATCTTGCGAAAGGAAAACTTCTCGCTTAACTAATAAGGAGAAATAAATGAGTACATTAACAAAACGTGATTACCAAGATAATGGCTTATCACTAGCTAACTTCTTTCCAAATCTAGAGAGCTGGGCGGTTGGATTTGATCGACCAATGCGGCTACTAGATGAGATGAGCAATGCATTGATGGGTAGAAATACCTCATTTCCACCATACGACATTAAGCAGGTGGGAAATGATCGCTATCAGATAGAGATGGCAGTTGCTGGCTTTACCAAGAAAGATCTAAAGATTGAGCTGCATAACAACCAGCTAACAATTGAAGGATCTCGGCAAACTGGCTCTGAGAATCAAGATGGTAGCTACCTCTACAAAGGAATCGCAGCACGCCAATTTAGACAAAGCTTTGCCTTGGAGGATCATGTAAAGGTGATCGGATCTGAGCTAAGGGATGGCATTTTAAATATTGAGCTAGAGCGCGATCTGCCAGAGGAGAAAAAGCCTCGATCAATCGAGATTAAGTAAAAAATACTCGATTAAAACCAACCCAGCCACAGCGGCTGGGTTGGTTTTTTACACAGCATTTTCACATCTAGGTATGGTTAGATCACACAATGCGCCGAGTTATCCTGCTAGCAGTTTTGATGCTGCTACCAATGCCAGTTGTTTACGCCCATCAACCAGTTGCAATTACCGATGCTCACACCTCCGCAAAGGCTGGTCCAATAATGGTAGATGGCACAGTCTCCTTTGCCATGCGAGTTAACTTCACTAAAGCAAATCAAGAACGTGGTTTTCGCATCTCCTTAGAGGAGGATGAGTTACTAAATTTTGAGTATTTGATTATTGATCGCACTCCAGAGAATAGATTAGCTACTAGTAAATTACCGGTTGTAACAATTACTGCACCAGATGGCACAAAACAGGTTATTAAATTAAATGAACGAAGTAAGTTTTATGAGCCATACGGCAAAACCAATTACCTCTTCTTATCAAGGTTTTCTCAAACTGCTAAAGCTGGCATTTATGAGTTCTCAATTAAATCAAAGGGTAAGGCTGGCATCACCGTATCAACTGGTTCAAAAGAGGTGCGGGGTGAAATTTATCAACCAAAGCAGTGTCCAGTTGCTCAACCAACATCTCCAGTAGTAATTACTAATGCGCAAGCGGCTACCTTGGTTGGTATGAAAAAGCAGAGCGCTATCTCTTGTATTCAATCTTTAGGTGGTATTACAAGGGTGGCACAGGAGGATGGCCAATTCTTCCCGTTAACGAAAGATTATCGAACCGATCGAGTTGATCTATTTATTACAAAAGGTGTTATTACTCAAGTATCAGTAGGTTAGAGCTTATTAGGCCAGGTATCACTTAACTTATAACCAAGTGGGTATGGATCGGTGGGATCTAATGTGTGTTGGTGATATCCAGTAATCCAAGCTTGTCCTGCAATCGATGGAATAATCCCTAATTTTTCACCTACGGTGATCTCCTCCTCAATCTTGCACTCAAATTGAGAGTCAATTATTGATCGACCGATCATTAAATCATTTACTTTCAGGACACCTTTTTTGTGTAGTAGCGCCAATCTAGCTGAGCAGCCGGTACCAGTTGGTGAGCGATCAATTTTGCCTGGTTGTATCGCCACCGCATTTTTACTAATTGCTACTCCGTTTTCATAAAAGATAGGAAGTGCTATCTGAGTAAAGGAGAAGTGGCGCCAATCAGGATTTGTTGGATGCTCAAACTTTAACTGCTCATTGGCGGCAACGGTGATCTTCATTCCCACCCTCGCTAGATCTGCTGCCTCAGACTCATTTATTTGAAAACCTAGATCCTTAGCATCTGCAATAACAAAGCTATCGCCACCAAATGCGGTATCAACCTCAATACTTCCCAAACCATCCACCTCCAGGTGGGCATTTAATTGCCCAGCAAAGGATGCAATATTTTTAACCACTACCTTGGTGACCTTGCCAGCTTTGCAATGAGCAGTTACATAAACTAGGCCTCCTGGTGCTTGCATAACCAAGTTGGTAATTGGCTCAACCATCTTTACGATGCCCCGCTCTAAGACCACAGTTGCAACACAGATTGAGTTTGATCCAGACATTGGAGGAGTGTCCTCTGGCTCCATGATGATAAATGCAACGGCAGCAGCGAGATCTGTTGGTGGCACAAGGAGATTTACATGGCGAAATACTCCACCACGGGGTTCATTTAAGATAAATTTTCGAAGAGATTGATCATTTGCAATAAATCTAGATTGCTCCCATAAAGTTTTTCCTGGCGGAGGTGTAACACCGCCAATAATTACATCCCCAACCTCACCTTCAGCGTGGGCGGAGACAACCTCAATCATCTGCCTATCCTAACCAGGAGCACAACTTAAGGGTTCAAATGCTGGCCTATGATTTGATCATAGGTATCTCTAATTAGGGTGGTATTTAATGAAGTTTGTTGTGGTTGGTTCAACTGGGTTAATTGGTTCATATGTGGCAAAGACATTAAGCAAATATGGCACCGTAGTTGGCGTATCGAGAACAACTAATATCAAAGTTGATGTTAAAGATCCTGCCTCAATAAAGGCGATGTATGAAAAGGTTGGAAAGGTTGATGCGGTGGCATCATGTATTGGCAAGGTGGTATTTAAACCAGTAAATGAAATCTCATATGATGAGTACTTAATTAGTTTTAAAGATAAGGCACTTGGCCAGGTTGAATTAGTGCGAGCAGGTATTGATTACCTAACAGATGGTGGCTCCTTTACCTTAATGACTGGGGTACTAGCTAGGGATCCAATCCCTGCCGCATCCGCTGCTGCCTTAGCAAATGGCGCAGTTGAATCCTTCACCTTAGCTGCGGCAATTGATCTGCCAAGAGGTTTGCGAATAAATACCGTCAGTCCAAATGTCTTAATTGAGGCTACTAGTTATCATGCAAAATTTGCTGGCTACCACCAGGTAAGTGCGCAATCTGTGGCAGATGCCTATGTGAAATCAATCTTAGGAAAGCAGACAGGTCAGATCTATAAATTAGATTAATTACTCTGCCAAATTAGCTTTAACCATATCGCAGAGTACTTTTTGATCAACCTGCCAATCATTAGGTAGTGCAATAGTTTTTTTAGTAACTCGATACTCTTTGAAGTGGGGGGCAAACTTTTTTAAGACCTTCTCACTCCAAGGTGCGATTGAGATGTGATTTTTTGATGAGGATACGCCAAATACATATTGATCCCCATTTTTTAACATCGGCTGATTCCAAGCAATCACCACCTTCAACTGGGGGTGCTTCTTCTTAATCGCCGCAAAGATTGCCTTAATTAACTTTGCCTGCTTTGGATCTAAGGATTTGTAGTAATCAGCAACTGATGCATACCTAGCAGCAGATTTTGATCCCCTTGAGTACATAACAAGAGCATTGGCATGTGCTTGGGAAAATCCGTAATTCTCTTTTAAATGTGCAATTTGTTCTGGATACTTCTTACCTTCAAGTTTTTTCATTACTGAATACCAGTAACTCATCTTCTCGCCGTACCGTTTTTCAATCAGCGGAAAGTATGAGGTGCGGTCAGTATTTGTTATTGCCATTTTTTTACTTCTTACCTAAATACTCTTCTAAACCAGATATTAACCGATCAACATCATCCTTGGTTGAGTAGGGAGCAAGTCCTGCTCTGATTGCGCCAGTATCTCCTAAACCAAGGGCACGGGAGACCTCAAGTGCGTAAAAATTATGAGCTGGCAGATTTATCTTTTTACCTGCCATAAATTTATAGAGCTCAGCTGCGACCACATCCTTTAAATTAAAGTAGGCAGTTGGTGTGTGGTTTTTCGCCTTTGAGTAGATAGTTATGCCAGGTAATTTTGTAAGTCCAGCTACAAGGTAATCAAAGAGTGATTGTTCATACTCTTCCAATGCATGAAGAGAGGTTACTAACCGCTCTCGTCTGCTACCTGATGCTGATCTATCAAGTGTTGCCACATAATCAATAGCAGCACTTACCCCCGCCATTAACTCATAAGGCAGGGTGCCAAACTCAAACCGCTCCGGCACCACCATGGTGGAGGGAAGTAATTTGTCATTACTTAATGTTTCAAGAAGGGCAGGATCTGCTACAAATGATGCGCAGTGCGGACCTAGTAATTTGTATGAGGAAAATCCATAAAAATCTACTGGCAGATTTTTAAAATCAATTACCGCATGGGGGGTAAGGTGAACACCATCTACTAAAAAGAGTGAGCCATTTGCCTTAACAGCTGCCCCAATTGCTTTGATATCAGGTCTAGTTCCCAATGTATTTGAAGCTCCAGTTACCGCCACAAACTTTGTCTTATTACTTAGTAAATCTGTTACAGATTGGGTATCTAACTCACCGGTTTGGGTATTTACCTTTGCCCACTTAACAGTTACACCCTTTGCCTCTGCTGCCTGCACCCAGGGCCTAATATTTGAATCATGATCTAATTGGGAGACAATAATTTCATCCCCAGCACCCCAGCTTTTAGCTAAGGTTCTGGAAAAGTCATAGGTTAATTGGGTCCAACTTCTGCCATAGACCACACCCTTTGGATCACAATTTAGTAAATCAGCAACAGCATCTCGATAATCAATTACACACCTTTCCGCATTTTGCTCAGAGATGGTGGTAGTTCCTCGGTTTGATAATGGCTGCACAATCGCCTTGGCAATCACATCTCCAACAATCTGTGGTGTTTGGGTGCCACCCGGGCCATCAAAGTAGGCAATACCTGAGTTTAAGGATGGAAAATCTTTACGAAGCTGATCTACCTGATAGGACATTGTTAAACCCTATCCCAACAACTGTGCTCAAACCAACCATAAAGATAAGAAAGGTAGTATTTAACCTAAGATGAAAAATCATGGCTCACTAGCCCTTGTTGGCTCTGGTGAGTATCTGCCACAGATGAGAGAGTTTGAACAATCCTTAATCAATGATGGCTTGGCAAATAATAAAAAATCAATCTATATCCAGATCCCAACCGCTGCAGCAAAAGAGAGTGAAAACCGAATTAATTACTGGCGATCACTTGGTGCAACCGCTGCGCAATCACTGGGTGTAACCCAAGATTTTTTGCCGATCTTTACCAGGGATGATGCCAATAACCCAGAATTATTAAAAAATGTTGATGATGCAGCATTGATTTACCTATCTGGTGGAGATCCTCATTACTTAGCGCAAACTTTGCGGGATACATTGCTCTGGGATTTAATATTAAAAAATTGGCAATCAGGTGGCTCACTTGCTGGCTGTAGCGCAGGTGCGATGGCACTTAGTAGCTATGTTCCCCACTTTAGATTAAGTAGAGCAAAGCCAACCCAGGGCTTTGCTCTACTAAGCCAGGTAAGGGTAATTCCACACTTTGATAAGTTTTTTAAATGGATTCCAGACTCTGCTGCCAAACATCTACTTGATCTGCCTGGGGATTTAATATTGATAGGTATTGATGAGGATACCGCTGTAGTAAAACGAGCTAATCTACCTTGGCAGGTTTGGGGCAGAGGAAAATTACATATCTTAAAAGGTCAAAATCCAGGAGTATTTACTCATGGTGAGTTTGTAGATTTAGGTGGCGACATCCTCTGATAGATCGGTAACCGCTGCTGCTACCACGCCCAGTTGTTTATTCTCCACACTTAATCGATAGGTCATTCGAAAATCATCATTTGCGCCAATTACCGTAATTTTTTGCACCAATCGCTCATTTTCAATCTCACAACTATCAAAGGTGTAACCTTTATTGGTGATTAATAAAACATACTGCTCAGAGATAATCCTGGTAAACCGCTCTAAACTGACCACCTCTTGAAAGGATTTTGCAGCAAAGGTATAAGCCTTTTGCCAATTTTGATCAGCAATAGCATCAATCTGGCCAGAGATATGATCCTTAACCAGTAACTGTTGAGATTGAGAGCATTTACCATCTGGTAATTGAGCAAGAGGTGTGGGATTGCCACACCCAGTAAGTAGCAGTGTGGTAAGTAGAGGTAGATAGCCCCTCATAGAGCTCCTTAAATATTTATTACTTGGCTAAGGATATGAGAAGAAGTTGGCCAGAGTCAGTAGTTGCCACCGCCAGGCCATCAGGTAATACCTCTAAATCTCTAATTCGCTGCCCCACATCAACAATCTCCTGCTCAACTACTGCCAGTGATTGATCTAATTTAAGAAATACCAAGGATTGCTCCCGTAAGGTGCCAAGGAGTAATTGATTACTCCACTGCCCCCAGCCATCATTTGGAAGTTGGACCAACTCAGTTGGGGCAATAGAGGGCACCCAGTAGGTAAGTGGTTCAACAAATCCTGCATGTGTGCCAGTTTTTGTTGGTCGAACATAATCTCCTGCGCCATAAGGTTCGCCATAGGTAACAAATGGCCAGCCATAATCACTACCTGATTTAATTAAATTAAGCTCATCCCCACCACGTGGTCCATGCTCTGCTGCTAGTAGATCTTTGTTATTAAATAAGACAATTCCTTGGGCGTTACGGTGTCCCTGTGAGATCTTCACCGCACCCTTTGCAGATACCTTAAAGATTGAACCAAGATCACCTCGTTTTTTGCGATCTGAAATTTGTGGATACCCCAGATCTCCTATAGTCACGTAGGCAGAATTTTGATCAATTACGGCAAATCTGCCAGAGGTGTGCTGCACCGCTGAGATTGGCACACATGGTTTAGTAATCAACCAATTACTAACCCGCTTAACCTTTTGGGTTACTCTATTAAAATCTAACTGCTCAACTACCACCTCAACACAGTTTCGCTCACTGCCCAGCCGTGGATAGGAGACTAGGAACTTAACTGCGGTACTGCTTTGGGATAAGACTCCAATATCATTGATAGCAAATCTAGAGTCATTTGTTCTTCGGTTTGGCGGTATCAGAGAGGTAATCTTTTTTAAGCTTTTGCTGGCGATATTGTAGGTAAATACCTCACCACCACCTTTGCCACCACCTAGTAACAAACTGCCATCGGCCAACACAGCAAGGGCTGCCCCTCGTTGATTGCCACCCTTAGTAGATGAGGCAGAGATATTAATAGATTGAATATCAAGATTTACTGCAGCATTTGCCGATGCACTTGGAGTAAGCATCAGAACAAAAAGTAGTGTTAAAAACTTGGTAATCATCTAGCAAGTCTATTACTAGATGATTACCGCAAAGCTGGAGAGTAAATACTCTCAGTAGATCTTAAGCAGGTGGTATCAGGGTATTGGCAAAGATCTGCCAAGAAAGAGCTGATTTTGCTACCAAAGATAAGGTGATGTAGGTAGCCTCACCACGAAGGTAATTACTCCACTTACCCATCTTTTTGTACTGTAAAAATTGCACAAGTGCAAAGGAGTTAAAAAACAAAAAGATAGTTAGTACAATTACATAGACAAAGGTTGGTGCCTTAGTCTCACTAGCTCCTCCGATGCCGAAGACATAAAAGCAAAGAGCTAGCCAAGGAATGATGCCGGTAATGCAACCAAAGATATATGGCAGCCAGCCGCCACTTCCTGGGTTCTCATACTTCTCTTGCAACCAGCCAAAAAGAATCATTGAGGCGTTAACCCCAAAGATTGAGATTATCGCGGTGATATCTGCCACCCCAGTTACCTGAGCAATTAAGACAATCATTACCGATGAGCTAATTGAGTACTCAACCCATCTAAAGTAATTTCGTTGCGCAGCCAATCCTGCTGAGTACCTTGGGAAGTACTTAGGGGAGGCAACAATAAAATGTGCCAGCGCAGATAAGCCAAGGAAGATGGCAACTGTTAATCCAATTGGGGTTTCAAATAAGGTAACTGGATTGGCGTAAGTAGTTCCTGGTGGACCTGACATATAGGTAGCAGTTATTGGTAGTGAGAAATCACTACTTAGGGCAAGCACTGCAATCATTTGAGCTAGATGTAATAGCCCTGCGTAGATATTGGTTTTACGTAATCTTTCAACTGTTAATGGTTTACTCATAGTTCAAAGATAGCCTAAATAGATAAAAATCCGCTTTACTTACACCATGGTGTTAGTAAAAAATATCGCTCAACTTGGATTAGGCGCTTTTCTTTTTTTCGCTGGCAACAGCCATCTGGCCTCAAATCGAAAAGAGTTTCTAGCTCAGGTTCCTACCTATCTGCCACTTGATCCTGATTTTGTAGTGGTGGCCTCCGGTGTAGTTGAGATAGCACTGGGTATTGCCTTAATTACCACCACCTTTTTTCTCACCCAATACCGCCAGGTAATTGGTTTATTAGTTGGCTTATTTTTCATACTAATCTTTCCAGGAAATATAAATCAATATCTCAATCAGATAGATGCCTTTGGTTTAGATACAGATCAAAAGCGGCTGATTAGATTGTTTTTTCAACCACCACTTGTTATCTGGGCGATTTGGTGCACCGGGGCAGGTACTTACCTAAGAAAAGCCTTTAATAGATAAGGTTAAATAGAGTTACTTTTTGGATTTATTTTTATTTGTTGTGAAGGCAAAAAGAGCTAAGGCAGCAACTAATGCTCCTGCTCCAACGCCATACTCAATAATCTCATCTGCTCGATTGGCATCAACAAAGATTCCCACAAAGACCACGGCAATAATGGCAACTACTACACCTATTAACTTTGATTTCAAATCATCTAAATCATCAACTCTAAGCCAGGTGGGCACCTTAATCTCAGTATCAACAAATAACTCATACAAACCGTAACCAATAACTAATAAAACGGTGCCAAGCAAAATAGCATCAACTGCGGTTAAAACATCCACAATGCTTTGCTTTAAGGATGAACCATCAAAGATCGCCTCACTTACCACCACCAACATCTCAATTGAGCCCTGCACCATCAACAAAAGAGCACCTAAGATCGCAGCCACTGCCGGTATTACTACCGCATACCGGGTGAGCTCTAAGATCTTTTTAATCATAAGGATGATGGTATCGCTGAATTACCAAGGTGTGGGGTAGTTTTGGCATATGGAACAAAATCAACCAGCATTTTGGCTAGCCTTAAAGGATGGCTTAAACCGTTACGCTGACTTTTCTGGGGTATCCACCAGATCCCAGTACTGGTACTTTATTTTAACTACCAATATTGCAGTTGTAATTGCGCAGTTATCATTTGGTGATCTAGCTGGCAATATCATCGCCTTTGGCACATTAATTCCAACCCTAGCTGTTGCGGTAAGACGGGTTCATGATGTTGGTAAGAGTGGCTGGTTTATCTTAGTTCCGATCTACAACATCATCTTGTTTGTTACCCCAAGTAAGGGCAGTAACTTCAATCTCTAAGTAAGGCCTGCACTCTTATCTAGCGCTTAGATTTACCAATTCCTACACCCCTGGAGTAAGATTTGTCCTGTTGTTTTTCGGGGTCGGTGTAATTCCGAACCGGCAGTTAAAGTCTGCGACCCAACCAAAGCCATTGGTTGGTGGATTAGGTGAAACTCCTAAACCGACGGTTAAAGTCCGGATGAGAGAGATTCAACATCGATTTGGGCATGCGTAATTTGCGCATTTAGCCCAAACTCTTGCCATCCCGAAAAACGCAACATCAAGTTTTTTATTCGGGAGAGGCAGTAACTAACCGTGTTAGCTACAAAAGGTGTTAGCTCAATCCACCAAGGCTGGATTGCCCATGCCATCACCATCTCAAAGCAAGGTCTATCTCACACCTATCCAAACCCAATAGTTGGCGCAGTTTTAGTAGATCAAGATAATAAATTAATCGCTCAAGGTGTTCATCTGGGCAAGGAGCATGCTGAGGTGATCGCAATTAATAATGCCAAGGGTGATCTATCAAAGGCAACCTTGTATTTATCCCTTGAGCCATGTAATCACATTGGTAAAAACCCAGCTTGTAGTCAGGTAATAATTAAAAGTGGAATAAAGAGGGTTTTCTTCGCACTTAATGATCCAAACCCAATCGCCCAGGGTGGGGCAAAGGCATTAGCAGATGCTGGCATTGAGGTTGAGGGCGGCTTACTTATTGAGTATGCATCTGATACCAACCGTGATTGGTTAACCAAGATTAAATTAAATCGGCCAAGAATTATCATAAAAATAGCAGCCACCTTAGATGGCAAGATTGCAGCAGCTGATCAATCATCAAAGTGGATAACCTCGCAGCAATCAAGGGATGATGTGGCAAAGCTGCGCTCGCAAGTTGATGCAATTATTACCTCAACTGGAACTGTATTAGCAGATGACCCGGAGTTAACAAGTAAGGGAGAAGGAAGCGATCCCGCCATCTTTGTTGTTGGAAAACGTGAGATCTCACCAAATTCAAAGTTAATGAAAAGAGGAGCTGATCTAACCCTGATAAAAGATTATGGGGTTGATCAATTAATAACAGCGCTAAATAAGCGCGGCTTTAATCGGGTGATGGTTGAGGCAGGTCCTGCCCTAATCTCATCCCTTCTTAAAGCAAATGTTGTGGATGAGGTAATCATCTATCAAGCACCAACTGTGTTAGGAGATGGGGTTAGCTTTGTTTCCCCTCTTGGCATTAACACAATTAATGATCGAATAGATTTTGAAATTCAAGAGATTGAAAAGATTGGCAGTGATATCAAGACCACCCTTTATGCAAAGGTGGTTAAATAATGTTTACCGGCTTAATTTCATCCCTCGGGGTAGTAGAGGCGATTACTAAAGGTAGTGAGTATGCAAAATTAACCATCAAAGATGCCAAAATCTGTGGGCAGATTGCAATTGGCGACTCTGTATCGGTAAATGGCACCTGTCTATCGGTAACTGAGTTTGATACTCAAAGTTTTGTAGTTGATGTAATGGCGCAGACCTTAAAGGTGAGTGCAATTGGCTCACTTACTAAAGGTGATCTAGTAAATCTAGAGTTAGCAACAAAGGCAGGACAAGCACTTGGTGGTCATATTGTGCAAGGACATGTGGACTGCATTGGCAAGGTTATTGAGATCAAAGAGGCTGAAAAGTGGGTAGCACTGACCGTAACAATTCCAGCAGAGAAGGTGCGTTATGTAGTTCCCCAAGGATCAATTGCAATTGATGGGGTATCACTCACCGTAGGTGAGGTTGATGATAGTAAAAACACAATTACTGTTTGGTTGATTCCACAAACTCTAGCGTTAACAAATTTAGGTAAAAAATCACCAGATGATCTGGTAAATATTGAGGTTGATATCCTGGCTAAGTATGTGGAGCGGTTAGTAAATAAAGCACCAGCAGGTGATAAATGAGTGATTTCAATGAGGCATTAGCTGATTTTAAGGCGGGTAAATTTGTAATTGTCACCGACTCTAAGGATCGAGAGGATGAGGGTGATCTAATTGTGCACGCAGGTGCAGTTACAACGGAGCAGATTGCATTTATGGTCCGTCACACCTCAGGGGTGATCTGTGCTGCCCTAACAGGAGATATTGCTAGGCGGTTAAAGCTTCCGATGATGGTGGCAAATAATGAGGATAACCACACCACCGCATTTACCGTCTCAGTTGATTTAATTAAAGATCGCACAACAGGAATTAGCGCAAAGGAGCGGGCAAATACCTTGCGGGCACTGGCAAGTAGTAATGCAAAGAGTGATCAATTTTTAAGACCTGGGCATATTTTTCCACTAGTTGCAGTAGATGGTGGGTTAAGTCAGCGTGCAGGACATACTGAAGCAGGGGTGGCACTTTGTAATTTAACCAAGACATATCCAGTTGCTGTGATCGCTGAGTTGGTAAATGATGATGGCACGATGATGCGGGGTGAGGCCCTTACTCAATTTGCAAAGGAACATAATATAAAGAAGATCTCAATTGAGGAGATCATTAAAAACTCACCAAAGGTTGAGATTAAACAAACACCAGAAAGCTTTACCTGGGCAAAGCTGCCAATGGCAGATAAGGATTGGCAAATTACTACCTACCGCTCACAAAATGGTGCAGATCATGCACTTTTATCCTTTGGAAATATAAATAGGGAGAACCTATTAACCCGCATTCACTCTGAGTGTTTAACAGGTGATGTATTTGGCTCAAATCGATGTGATTGTGGAGCACAGTTAGCACTATCAATTGATCAGATTGAAAGAGCAGGTGCTGGGTTGATTATCTACCTTAAAGATCATGAGGGGCGTGGCATAGGACTTGCAGAAAAGGTTAAAGCTTATGCCTTACAAGATTTAGGTCTTGATACGGTGGCAGCAAATATCTCCCTGGGACACCTTGCAGATGAGAGAAGTTATATTGATGCGATTGCAATCATTAAAGCACTTGGTATAAATAGCATCTGCCTGCTAACCAATAACCCAGCAAAGACAGATGCCTTAGATCAAGCAGGGATTAAATACTCAAGGGTTGAGTTAATCACCACACCAAATATCCATAATCAAGCTTATTTAAATAGCAAAGCGCAATTACTTAAACACAAATTAGGAGGATCAGTTGATGTTAAATAATGCACCCAAGGTTGAGATTGGAAAATACCCCACTCTTTCTGCCCAAGTTATCTCATCCTCCTGGCACCCACAGATCTGCCAATCATTAATAGATGGCGCAGTTAAGGGATTAAAAAGCGGTGGTATTGAAAAGATAGAGATCTCCTATGTTGCCGGCTCCTTTGAGTTACCACTTGCTGCTCAATTAGCACTAGATAAGGGAGCAGATCTGGTGGTAGTGGTTGGTTTAGTTTTAAAGGGTCAGACCCCACACTTTGATTACATCTGCCAAGGAGTAACCCAAGGTGTTATGGATGTGTCCTTAAGTAGATCAAAACCAGTTGGCTTTGGTGTTTTAATGTGTGATGATTTATCGCAGGCACAAGCTCGTGCTGGAGGAGTGGGATCAGAGGAGGATAAAGGATTTGATGCAGCAATCGCTGCCCTTTCCTTACTTGGGAAGTAATTAAGTAATTACAACTGTTAGCGCTTTTTCCATTTGAGCAATACTTAACTTATCCTCTGCCTTATGGGAGCTGCTACAAACTAGGCAGCGAAACTGCCATTGCCACCAAGTTGTATCGTCATAACCCATTCGATAGTTGGTAACAAATACTTTGCCCGGCAGGATGCGACAATGTTGACACCTGCTTGGTTTTTTTAATCCTCTAACCACCTGACTCTCAGCTCGGTAGCCTCGATCATATTTAAAACCAACCCCATATAGATCTACCGCTAATAAAAATGAGCCAGGATTTATCGTCAACTCAAAGGCTGCCTCATCAAGATCACGGTAGGCGTAAAAGCCACACTCACAATCTACAACTGGTGGCACATGATTTACATCCTTACTGCAACTAGCACTGGCATCTGCCAGGTAGGTATCACCGGTAAGGCCTGTCAGGATGGGATTTCGCCCCGTAATTAACGCTAACTTATAACCACTCATCTGCTCATTCGGTAGATCAAAAACTGATTGGTAATTGAAACTCTTACTATTACTAGATTGCTTAGCCACCTTATTGCCAGCTGCGCCAATATAAATAAAACCGATTATAAAAAGCAGTGGCACAACTGAGGCAAAGATATATAAAAGGGTTATCAGGGCAGATTTTGGAACTAGCTGATCGCTTTGATTTGAAAATCCGCCCAGCAGATAAACCAAGGCCAGTAAGCAGATAACTACTACAGGATAGATGCGGATTAATCTGATCAGCCGCATGCGGTTATGGATATATCCCATACTGGCAATTAAACACCTGATATCAATTGACTGGTAGGTGATCCAGATCAAATCACCACTTCATTTACAGGCTAAGCATGGCTAGGTATGGTTACCTTAGAGCAGATAAAGATATACTTTTAACAAGGTGGTGTGAGAAATATGGCTGAGATAGGTAAACCTGATCGGGTGGTCCGCCGCGAGCGTGAGCCGGTGATTACACCCGCTGTGCCAACTCCTGCCCCAGAATTAGAGCCTAGCAAGTAATTTCTGTAGCAAAGTTTTATCAAGATAATTAAAAAGGGGATGCGTGAGAAGTCTTACCGATTTTAAAAACTTTGATCTAAAAAGCTTTGACACTCTGCTGATTAATTATCTAAGCAAGATCTCACTACCAGTACTTCGTGTCTCACTTGGGGTGGTCTTTATCTGGTTTGGTGCTCTTAAGCCATTTGGGGATTCACCAGCAAATGATGTTATTACCAAGACCATCTACTGGTTTGATCCTGATGTTTTTATCCCAATTCTTGGCTACTGGGAGATGTTGATTGGTATCTGCCTGTTATACACACCACTGATTCGCTTTGGCTTATTCTTACTAGCGCTGCAGATGCCTGGCACATTTTTGCCATTGATCCTACGGCCTGAGATCTGCTTTCTTGATTTTCCCTTTAACTTAACCCTGGAGGGTCAATACATTGTTAAAAACCTAGTTTTAATTGGTGCGGCCATGGTGGTGGGCAGCAAGCTAGTGCCCATTCAAAATGGTAAGCAGTAATACTTTTTTATCATCTACCAAGCTTTGGGGTTAAACCCACAACGCTAATCTTTCCATTACTATCTGCTTTAACCAATACCCCTTCACCAGATCCCACCCCAACACCTGTAACTGCGCCAATATTTATAAAATGGCCAACTAAGACCAATAAACCAGATTTATTGCGCCAATCAACAATCTGCTTTTTAACCCTCACAGTCTGAACAGCTTTGGCAGGATCAGCAGATTCAAACAGTGAATCTAAGTTGGGATTTAATCTAACCCTGCCAATTCCAAGTAATTGCGCAGTTTCTTTTGCCCGACACCACCTTGAGGATTCAACCCGGGTGATCTTTATATCCCGCCGTTTAAGCCAATCACCAACTGCTTTGGCATCCTCTCTTCCTACGGAGGAGAGATTTCGCTGGGTTGAGCAATCATTTAATTTAAAGTTTGCTGGATCTCCAACCCCAGGAGCTAATGTGTGGCGAAGCAGTAGTACATAACCTTTAGGGTTTGTGCCTTGCAACTTATCCCAGATCGCCTCCTCATTTGCATATGCCGATTGCATTAAGAGGCAGCTAATTAATGCCAATACTGTGGGTAATCTAAATCGGCTCATATGTGGATTAAGTTAACCGCAGTAGGCTAGATAAACAATCAAAGGTGGCTTAAATCATCACTTAAAGCTTGGTGGGAGTTATCAATAAAAGATGATGAGAGTTTACGGATCAACCAACCTTTTCTACCTCAATCAACATCCCCTCACCACCATTTTTTAAAGGCGTTATCTTCCACCCATCCATCACCTTGGAGTTACCCTCATACAACAAGGAGCTCTCAGCGGTAATTGGCCCATCACCATGGTTAATTCTTGAATCAATTTTGTATATAAGTGCGCCACAATCTGTGTAGTTATACAGCTCTCGGCATCTAACCTCAGTACTAATTGTGACACCCTCCTGCAGATTTATTGTAATTAACTTTGGTCTTTCACCTGCTCTATCAATATCCTCTATGTAGTGAACACTTTTTAACTGATTGCTGACACATCTAATCTGCACACCATCTAACCAACCATTTAAAAACTTACTCCAACCAAAAAATGCTCTTGATGAGTTACTCATCATGTCCCAAGAGCCTGCTGGATTTGGACCACCTGGCACAGATGGTCGCTGTGGGTTAAGAAAAATATATAGATCCTCTAAGCCAAATAAGGTATGTCCTAACTCATGAGCTAAAACTTGAAAACTTGCAGCATTTTGCGCTGTCTCAAGTGATACACCTTTGGCAATACCATTTTTAGTTTGAAATACCTGACCTAAGAAGGCTTGACCAACACCACCGCCTGGATAGCGAGCAGTTTCAAGTGTGACCCCATCATATAAATCAAAGTTAACTGATGGATCAATCTTGCTCAATATCTCTACTAATGCCTCAGTATTGTTTTGCTGCGGCTGTGGATATGTCAATCCATATGAGGCTGCACTTTTATCTATTGTTGGCCACTTAGATCTTTCTAACACCTGATACTCAAGCTTTACCAAGCCATAGGAGCTCTTTAAGTAAAAATCTGATACCTCTTTAAATACAGTTTGAGCACGAAGTAGATCAGCATCAGAAAATGCCGGGGTATCAGGAAAGTTAAGTGGAATAAATAAGATCTTGGGCGATACTGCGCCAAGCAAGGTTCCTACAGGGCGTGGAAAACCATTGTTTCCACTGCTACGGGTGGTCAGATCCTTAGTTTTACAGATATCCAATGCTGTTAATTGATCTGTTGCAGTTATAAGGCTACTTAAATGAAGAGTACTTGCCTTACTTGGGGTAGGAGATGGTGAGGCCTTTGCCTTAGTAACAGATACACCCTTACTCCACACCAATTTGTTACCGCTTTTTACACATGTGTGCCTCTTACCGGAAACGGTGGATACCTGTCCTGCCGTTTTGCACACCCCGCCAGCTTTAGTTGCAGCAATCGCATTGGTTGGCGTGATCAAAGCCAAGATCACCACAAGTGCAAGCAGCGATCTCTTCATAGACAGATTGTTTAGGGTTTTTATGGCGTTATCAACCACCCTTACCTGTAGAAAGCTCCAGATCCACCCCCACTGACAGTGGGGGTGGATAGCATTTAGTAGTTGCAGCAGATGCGAAAGGTGAGGTGATTATGTTTGAGTTCATACTGTTGTTCTTATTCTTCTGGTGGTTATTTTCCCGTAATGAAAAGCGCAAAGAAAAGCGGCGCAAGCTTTTTAAACCATCACTGGATCAGGAGTTAAAGGAGTTAATCCAGGCAGAGGATAACTCCACAGGAATAGCACTCTCCGTTAAACAATACCTACTAGATGTCTTAGATGATGATAAAAATGATCGAGAGAAGTACTCAGAGGATCGCCTATCTCAGGGACAAGAGATCCTAGATAAGGCAGGAGCCTCTGCCCTTTACTTTATGGCAGATATCGCCACCCAGTTATCACTTGTGGCAAGTGCGCAGATGAACGGCATCCCCAACAATGTTGAGGCAGATCTAAGAGGACAAGCCACCCCAGAGAACATCATCAATAAGGTGATAAAGATATGAAATTACCTAAAGTAAAGAGTGTTGATATGAAGTAATCAAATCTCAACCACTTTATAACTTTGATCAGAGTTTACGATTAAGGCATTTGAGTTTTTAAGCTCCTGCCAATTATCTTGATTCCAGCCAGTAGATGCCACAACTACCTGGCCATTATGGCTGGTGTACTTAAGATGGTAGTAATCACTTTGATCTTTAAATCTAGCTGGCACCTTATCCTGGTTATAAACACAGGCTGCTACAAAGTACTCCTTATTTGTAATCATCATATTTATCGATGAGTAGTTGCAATTTT
>Ga0194122_10002281_pt1 | contig 21330 bp, 16 predicted proteins | sample TA2MahCa10mmetaG_FD_155487 | JGI IMG/M metagenome (GOLD analysis project Ga0194122, IMG submission 155487) | Freshwater microbial communities from Lake Tanganyika, Tanzania - TA2015021 Mahale Deep Cast 10m | ecosystem: Environmental > Aquatic > Freshwater > Lake | place: Tanzania: Lake... | reverse complement strand
CGCAGGGGTCTTCGCTGCCTTCAAACCCCTATGGATATTGATGCGGACGAGCATCCGGGAGATTCGCACGCGCGGCTCAAAACGGAAATGTGGGTTCAACACCGGGAAAGGCTTGCAATCGTTCCTTGAGCCCATCATTGGAAGCCAACCGTTGAGAATTGGAGAATGCTGAAGGAAACTGGAGCCGCATGGTGAGGATTCGTTGTGGTTCGTAGCCCAAATCGATGGACTCGACTTGCCACAGGCTCTGCAACAAGAGACCGGCTGAGGTGGTCAAGACGATCGCTATGGCAAACTCGGCAACCACCAGGAATGCACTTGCCCTTGAATCTCCGGCGCTCATGTTCCGACCCGCGCCGATCCGAAGGCCGCTTTGCGGATCGTTCCTCGCTGCGTTCAGGGCGGGCGCGACTCCAAACGATATCGCCGTCAACAGAGCCGCGATGAGAGAGAACAGCATAACGGGCGCATCCAGCCTGGCCTGCTCAAGCCTCGGCAGACCGGGCGGACCCCAAGCGACGAGGAGGCGTATCAGCCCATTCGCCAATACCAGCGCGAGGGCGCTCGCCAGCGATACCAAGACCAAGCATTCGGTTAGAATCTGTTGAGCGATTCGTCTTCGGGATGCCCCGAGCGCGAGCCGCACGGCCATCTCTTTCGTCCGCGACGCTCCCCGGGCGAGTAGAAGGTTTGCTACGTTTGCGCAAGCTATGAGCAACACGAGCGCAACGGCACCGAACAGTAGCCAAAGCGAGAGCTTGGCGCGTTCACCAACTTCTATGCTGAGCGGGAGCGCTTTGATGGACAAACCCATGTTCCAGTTCCGGTCCCGTAGGGTCATTCGCCGGTCCAGGTCCAGCAACTCGGTTTGTACCCTTGCGACTGTGACTTCCGGCTTTAGCCTCGCAACCAAATTCCACCTCATGAAGAATCCACGCGAATGAACAGTGTCAGGCGCGGGTCGTTCTAACCAATATGCGCTGGTCGAGATCGGAAGCCAGAGTTGCGTGTCGGCGCCAGGGAACTGAAAGGCGTGCGGCATTACGCCAATTATGGTGACGGGCTTGTCATCGACCTCAATCGACTTACCCAGCACGTCTTCCGTTCCGCCAAACCTTCTTAACCAAAGGGCGTGACTGATGACCGCGACGCGTTCCGCGCGGCGCACCTCTGCATCTTCGAAAGTTCGCCCAACCAATGGCGTTACTCCCAGGACAGAGAACAATCCTGTGCTAACGAAGCCCGCTTGGACTTGCTCCGGATTCGCTCGTCCTCCGACGAAGGCGCGCGACCACCCGGTATTCCGGTAGTAAACGGCCACCTGCTCCAAGCCGCCGCTTTGACCAAGCAAAGAGTCGTGAAGACTCAGGGGGACACCGGACCTATTGTCAGCAGGCTCGTTCGCGACAATATGGACGAGCCGTTGAGGATCCTTATATGGGAGCGGGCGGAACAAGACGGCGTACACAATACTGAAGATGGCAGTCGTCGCGCCCATTCCCAGGACAAGGGTGAGGACCGCCGTTGCCGTGAACCCGGGGGCGGCCGACAGCGACCGGAGAGCGTATCGAAGGTCAGTGTGAAGATTCGCCATTATTGGCATCACGCCAAATCCAGACGTTCAATCAACGCGAATCGTTGATACAGAACTCTCTTCTGCCGATTCTTCCGGCAGACTCGCGTGTAGTCGCGTGCTCGACCGTAGACCGCAACTCCCCGCCGCGGCGTACCATCTGTTTCCAAGCGGGCCGCCTCCGGAATCAACGTCGCAACCGCCCAACCCTCGAGAAAAACCCACCTCCGCCAAACGCGTTCACCAAACTTCGAAAAAAGTCATCCTCAATTGATCCAATGACTTGCAGCCACTCGCGCCCCAAGAGAGCCTCGAAAATTTTGGACGCTCCTCTACAATGGTCTTGTGGAGCGTAAAGCGCCCACGCGAAAGCCCCTGGCCAAAAACCAGGGGCTTTCGCCGTTTCACGGAGGCTCTATCATGCAACAGCAAAAGCGATCGCGGTCCGAGCAAGCCCGCATCAACGGCGCCAAGTCAAAAGGCCCCAAAACCGAAGAGGGCAAGGAGAAGTGTGCCAAGGTGAATCTCAAGCACGCCGCCTACGCGGCCAAGGCCACCGTCCTCCCGCAAGAAGATCCAAACGCCTACGAGCTACTCTGGGCCACCATCGTCGACCAGTTCCACCCCGGCAACGCCTTCGAGTACGGTATCGTCGACGAAATCGTCAACCATCAATGGGCCGCCCGCCGCCTGAGCCGCGCCGCCCAGCAGGTCACCGCAAACCAAATGCAGGAATTCCTGAGAAACTGCCCGACCGACCAGACGCCGGAGGAAGCCTATATCCGCGTCGAGACCGAAGGCTGCGCCGCGGCCGAAAGACTTGAGCGCAGAGCCCGCGCGCACACCCGCGACATCGCCCGCTTGGTCAAACTCCTCAACGACATACGCAAATATTCAAAAAGTGACGGAGGGTCCCAGCGGGTCATCGAAATGATGAACCGCAGGATCGAAGAATCCGCGAAGCCTACCGCGCCGGCGGCCACTTCGCTGGATCGAAGTTCGGATTCTTCACCGGCGCCCTCGCCCCCGTCTCCCGCCACCACGCCTGCAAGCGACCCATCAACTCCGCCGTCTTAGCGGGCCGGGCCGATGCCAGGTCGCGCGTCTCGCTCGGATCGTCCTTCAAATGATAGAGTTCCGTCCGGGCCCCCGCGCGCAGCGTACCGTACACCCGGTTATCCGGCGTTTGGCCGGTTGGGTCCAGGTAGTCGCCGAACCAGTGGATCAGCTTCCAATCGCCCGCCCGCAGCCAGGAACACGGCGTGCGGCCGTACATCAGCGTGTAGGTTGGCGTGTACCAGTACAACGTGTCGCGCCGGAGCCTCGCGCGCTTGCGCAACACGGGCAGCAGACTCAATCCGTCCAGCTTGTGGCCGGTCGGCGGCCTCGCCCCGGCGATTTCCATCAGCGTCGGATAGTGATCGATCGTGTGCGTCGGCGTCGCATCGGTAGTGCCCGGTGGAATCTGGCCCGGCCAACGAATGATCAGCGGTACCCGCGTGCCGCCTTCATACGGCGAACCCTTCCCCTCGCGGAGCGGCGCCATCGACGCCATGCGAGAAAGTCCGCCGTTGTCGGCCGTGAAGATCACCACCGTGTTCAATGTTTGGCCCAGTGCGTCTAGCTTCGCCAGCAGCCGGCCCATCTCGTTGTCCAGATGCTCGACCATCGCCAGATACTCAGCCGTGGGCCGCTCGGAATACTTCGCCGTCGGGGAGCTCGTCCGCTTATAGCCGCGCGCGGCGAACTTTTCGACAAGCGCCTTTGGCGCGGCCAGCCTCGTATGGGTGGTGAAGTGAGCCAGATACGCGAACCAGGGCTTCGCTCCGGCGCTTTCGATAAATCGGATCGTCTCGTCCGTCAGAGCCGTTACGGCTTTGTCTTCGGGATACGCCCGTTCGCCGGCCGGGCTGGCGAAATCGAAGCCGTAACGCCGGAAGTACTCGTCGAGATTCTTGATTTCGGCGGCCTGGTACTGGTCGGCGATATGCCACTTGCCCAGGATGCCGGTTGTATAGCCGGCGTTCCGCAACGACGATGCCAACGTCGCCACATCCGGCTGCATAGCCACGTTCGCCTCCGGAATCGTCATCATCGAGTTCGCCGGTTCCACTTCGTGGATCACCTTGAACAAACCGGTGCGGGCCCCGTACTGCCCGCTGAACAACGCCGCCCGTGTCGGAGAACACTGCGGCTCCGCATAGGCGGTCAGGAAGCGCATGCCTTCCTTGGCTAGCTTGTCGATAGCGGGTGTGGCCGCGTCTTTGTTGCCATAGCAACCCGGCGCGTTCCAGCCATAGTCGTCGGCCAGCACAAACAAAATGTTCGGCCGCTTCGCCTGCCTCTGCGCCAGTGCGAATAGCCCGAATTGCCGCCGTGTCATATCAGAAGGTCACCCGCAGCGCGAGTTGAATCATTCGGGCCGCTCGTGCCGCCGTCATCTCGCCCAGCCGTGTGTTGATCTGCCGGTTCTGCGCGTCGAAGCGCGCGGCCGTATCGAAGGAGGAAAACTGTGTATGGTTCAAAGCGTTATAGAACTCGGAGCGGAACTGCGTCCGCAGCGATTCGGTCACGCGGAACGACTTCGCTAGCGTCAGGTCCCAGTTATGAAATCCGGGCTGGCGGATGGACGTCCGCGCCGAATTGCCGATCGTCCCAACGGCGGGCGGTTGAAACACCTCGGTCCGGAAGTTGCGTTCGAACGTCCGCTCGCCGCGCGGCAGATTCGCGTCGCCCGTCTGCTGGATGCGCGCGCCCTGTGACGCGCTGCCCGTAATGTCCACCGGGTTGACGAAGGAATACCCGGCAGCCGCCGGTGCGCCGCCCGACATCGTCGCGATGCCGGAAAGCTGCCAGTCGTTCAGTACGAACTTCGAAACGGAACTCGTCCACCGGGCCTTGGGCAGCGCCCATACGAAATTGAGCTTGGCCACATGCGTCCGGTCGAAGCTGGCCAGTCCGTAGTTCCAAACGCGAGGCGAAACCAGCACCGAAACCGGATTCTCGTCGTCGTCCACATAGTTCAGCGCCTTGGACCACGTATAGGCCAGGCCGAACTCCAGGTTGCGGGTGAACCGGCGGTTGACCGTCGCTTGCAGCGAATGATAGTTCGACGATCCGGCCCACTCCACCATGTTGATGTCCGTGTAGCCCACCAGCGGCCGCAGGAACGGCTGCGGCAGCGGAACGCGCGGATTCGTCGGGTCGGCGTTTACCGCCTGGAAATTCGCGCCTAGAGGAACGGGATTGATGTTGCGCCGCCACAGCAAATTGCGGCCCAGGTTGCCCACGTAGCCCACGTCCACAATGATTCCGCGTCCGATGTCCTGCTGCACCGACAGCGACAGGTTGATCGAGTTCGTGGGCTTAGGATTCCGGTCGATGCCGTTCACCGCCTGTGGAAACTCAAGCCCGCTGGAAGACCGGAACGTCTGAAAGGTTCCATAGAACAGAGTCGGCGTGCTGAGCAACGGCGGCTGCCGGAACGGACCGGAGGACGTGTCGTTGCGATTGTAGAAAACGCCCACTCCGCCGCGGATCGCCGTCTTTGCCGTGCCGAACGGATCGTACGCGAAGCCGAATCGCGGCGCGGTGGCAATGGAGGGAGTGTTGTAGAGGCCGCGCGGGATCGTCTTGTCGAACGCCGGCACCACCATGCCGTTGGCCGGATCTCCTACGCCCGGCGCGAACGCGCCGATGGCCGCCACCGGGAACTGTTCGCCCGTGCGCGGATGGACGCCCACGCGCCGTCCGCCGATCGTCGCCGGCTGAATCAACGCCACGGCCTTGGACCGGTCGTAGCGCGACGGATCGAATCCGGAAATCTCGTCGCCGCGCTGCACGCGCGCGCCAATCCAATAGAACCGCGCGCCGAAGTCCAGCGTCAGCCGGCGATTCACCTTCCAGTTGTCCTGCGCGAACCATTCGAAGATCGTGTTCCAACGAGTCTGGTAGGGCTTCGTCACCGGCTCCTGATAGGTGTTGAACACGCCAAGGTGCGCATTGGCGAACGGGTGGCCGGAATCGAGCGGGTTGTTCACATTGCGCGAGAAGTCGAAATTGCCGTTGAAGCTTCCCGCGCCGCCATCGGTAGCGAACTCGCGCTCGGCCGAAAATCCGAACTTCAAAATGTGCGCTCCCTGCGTCTTGGTCAGATTGTCCGACAGCAGCACCAGCATGCGGGATCCGGTCAACGGGAACCGCGCGTCGAACACCAGATTCACGGCGCCCGGAATTCCTCCGAACGTCAGGTTCGGCATCACGTCGAACGGGTTGTTCGCCGGCCGCAATTGGCCCAGCGTGAATCCGTTCTTCGTACGCTGAATGCGGGCCAACTCCTCGTCTTCAATCGTGTGCCACTCGCCCCGGCCGTTGGTGCCCGCCGTCAACTCGTTCACAAGCGTGGGCGAGAACACCGCCTGGTACCGGAAAACGACCTGCTTCGGATCGGTCTTGTAGGTCATCCGCGTCTGGTTCCAATTGGCGCCGCCGCCGGCCGGCGCCTGGAAGCCGGTGTTGGTATCGGTCTGAAACAGATAGCTGGCGAAGACCTGATGCTTGGGGTGCAGATTGAAATCGATCTTCAGCGTGCCCAGCCGCTGTGGCTGGCTGCTCTGCGAGTTGAACACGTAGTTATAGCGCCCGGCCGAAATACGTTCGTCGAAGAAGTTGGGCAGCGGGAAGATATTCAACAGCGCCCGGCCGTTCGGGTCCAGCCGCGACGCCGGGACCATGTTGCCGGGGAAGGGCACTCGCGATGCCGGATCCGCCACCGTGATGCGCGCCCCGTTCTGATCGCGCGACAGCGAGTAGTCGCCGCGCCGTTCCAACTCAGAGGGCATCGTCACCACGCGGCCGGAGTTCGTCGCCTCGATCGGCCAGAACTCCTGCGACCAGAAGAAGAACAACTTGTCCCGGTTGCGGTTGAACGCGCCCGGAATCGTCACCGGACCGCCCACGTTGTAGTTCCATGTGTTGTAGCGATAGCGTTGCCGCCGCACGCCCAGCCGGTTGTTGAAAAAGCTGTTGGCGTTGAACTGTTCGTGGCGCTTGAAGTACGAGCCCAGTCCATGAAAATCCTTCGTTCCCGACTTCGTCACAACCTGCACGTTCGCGCCCGAGTATCGGCCGTACTCAGCCTGAAAATTGCTGAGCAGAATCTTCACCTCGGCCACCGAATCCTGGCTGACGCTCATCAGCAAATTGCGCCCCGCGCCAATCTGGTTCAGCCCCATGCCATCCACGGCCAGGCTGTTCGAATCCGTCCGATTGCCGTTCACGTTGCCCGCCCAATTGCGCGCGATCAGGTCCGGCTCGTTCGGACTCACAACGCCCGGCAGCAGCGTCAACAGGCTCATTACGTTTCTGCCGCGAATCTGAATATTCTCCACCTGGCTGGCCGTGATCACGCCGCTGCGCTCGCTCGATGCCGTCTGTACCGTCGCGCCCTGCGCCACCACGCTCACGGTCTCGGTCACGTTGCCGACCGTCAACGCGATATCGCCGGCCGACAGCGTTTCCGACGCTGGCAGGATCAACTCCGTCCGTTCGGCGGCCTTGAATCCATCGGCCTTCACCGTCAGCGAGTACGCGCCGGGATTGAGGTTCGTGAAGCGGAAATCGCCGCGAGCGTCGGACTTCAACTCGCGCGTCGCGCCGGTGGAAGGCTGCTTCAGCGTTACCGTCGCTCCGGGCACCGGCAGCGCGGATGGATCCCGCACCGTTCCGACAATGTTTCCGGTAATGGTCTGGGCGGCGCAGCACAGCGTGCAGAATAAAATCGCAGCGAGAAGCCTCATCGTTAGATAATATTCCCTTCATGACTCGCCGTGGACTTCTCCTTGCCAGCGCCGCCCCCGGCGCTCCCGCTGTCCGGCACCTGCTGCCCGCGGCCACACATGAGCGTTTCCTCATTAAAGTTTCTTACCAGCAACCGCTGCGGAAAGCGCCGGAATTGCGTGTGGCCAACCGCCGCGTCTCCGGCGTCCGCACCGATAGCGAAGGACTCTTTTGGCTCTTCGATGTGCCGGGTCTGAAGCCGGCCACCGAATACACGCTCCGTTTGGAAGGGACCGATCCCTGGCCACTGCGTACCTTCGCGCCGCCCGACGCCACCGTCGATCGTTTCCGCCTGCTCATCTATACCTGCGCCGGCGGGCACGACGCCATGCCGCATCCGGTCACCGGCGCGCCAAACTACTGGGTCAGCGTGGAGCAGCGGCGGCGCCTGTTCGCCCGCGCGCTGCGCGAGAAGCCCGACTCCATGGTCGCCATCGGCGACCATGTCTACTGGGATCTCCGTTTCGGCCGCGCCAGCGGCCGGGCCGCCATGGGCCAGCAGCCCTGGGCCCGCAAACTGCTAGGCGCTGAATTCAATCGCGACATCCCTGTGATCGGCACGCCCAACGAACGCCTGCTGCGCATCGCCGTCGACCGCCAGATCGCCGAACTCTACGGCACGCTGTTCCGCTCCGTGCCCACCCACTTCATTCAGGACGATCACGACTACTTCGAGAACGACGAGGCGATTCCCGTGCCTCGCGACGCGCAATCCATCGCCGGCGTTTCGTTCCCGCCCGACGACTTCATGATGCGCCTCGCCCGCGCCACGCAGCATCTCTACTTTCCGGAACACCTGCCGAACGCCGACCGGCCGGCCGGCCTGCCCGGCGCCAGCGCGGCCGACCGCCCTTCCGGCCTCAGCGAGTGCTACGGCACTCTGCGCGCCGGCAACTTGGTGGAGCTTCTGCTGTACGATTGCCGCCGCTTCCAGTCCTTGCGCGGCCGCCACGCCGATCTGGTTCCGGATAACGTCGAGGCCTGGTTGACCCGCCGAATGGCCGATTCGCCGGCACGCCACGTCGTCAACGTGCCGTCGATGCCCATCGCCTGGAGTGCCGGAAAATGGGGTGAATGGTATCCGGACGTGCTGGACGATAAGGGCCGGCTCGGCACCGCCCGGAACAAATACTACTGGCAGGAGGGTTGGCGGCTCCAGCACGACAGGCTTTTGGATGCCGCGTCGGCCATGAAGCGCGCGCCGGTCTTCATGTCGGGCGACCTCCACGCCCTGGCCCACGGGACCATCGAGCGCAACGGCGGCCGGGATCTGCGGCGCAACCCGGTGCACTCCATCCTCACCGGTCCCATCTCCACCGGTCCAATGGGCTGGCCGTCGGCCGCGCGCGGCACACCGCCGCTGGTGGCTACCGGGCTGGAAGTCAACGCCACTCTGCCGCCGGACGAACACAACGGGTTCACGCTCGTCGACTTCACGCAGGAGAAGATCTCATGCCGCATGTACCGCTGGAAGCTGGGCCTGCCCGAGGCCGGGATCGACACCCTCGAGCCCTTTCACACGTTCGAAATTCCGGCTAGAGTTCTCTAATCCGGATGTTGCGGAACTCGACCAGCGAACCATGACCCAGGAATCCGATGTGGCCCTTCGCGCGCCGCACGCCCGGGTGCTTCTTCAATATCTCCGGATCGGTGACCTTTGACAGATCGCCCTTGGTGATCACCCTGCCGTTCAACGTCACCGTGATCTTTCCGCCCTTGATCCGGATCTCTTCGCTGTTCCATTCGCCGGCAGGCTTCAACGCGTCCGCGGTTGCCGGAATCACGTCGTAGACGCTGCCGTGGTGCTGCGTGGGCTTCAGCTTGCCCTTATACTTCGCGTGGTCGTGGTCGAGAATCTGGATCTCCATCCCCACGTAGGCGGCGTCGCCTTCGAGCGGCGCACGGATGCCGATGCCGTTGTTGCCGCCGGGCTCCATCCTGAAATCGAATCGCAGCACGAAGTCCGCGTACTCCTTGGCGGTGAAGAGATTGCCGCCGCCCTCCAGCGGGCAAACGATCGTGCCGTCCTTAACGATATAGCCGGGGCCGCGCCCGCGCACCAGTTGCCAGCCGTTCAACGACTTGCCGTCGAACAGATCCGTAAATCCTTTCTCGGCGGCCGCGAGGGCGAAGGCGGTGGCGAGGAGTGTGATGAGTTTCATGGGGATTCCTAACGAGACACGGCGCCGGCCGGACTGGGGCTCCGCTCTCCGTTCTTTTGCGATTGGTAGTTTTGTGAAATCGCGGCCGGGAAGTCCGTCTGCAGGATCTCCTCCACGCGAGCGATGATTTTTTGCACAACCTGCGGGTTCCCGGCCGCGACGTCGAACGACTCGTCCGGATCCGTCACGACGTTGTAGAGTTCCGGGTTCTTCAGGTAGATGTTCTTGCGCCCGCCGGCGGGCGCCGGACTGTAGGTCACGTTGTTGTAACGGCTGAAGTGCAGCTTCCATTGGCCCCAGCGCGCGCACTGGACGTTTTCGCCGTCGAAGTACAGCAGCACATCCCGTTCCAGCGCCGGCTTCGAGCCATTCAGCAGCGCCGTGATGTCGATTCCGTCGGTGGCCTTGGCTGGCTTCGCCGCACCCGTCATCGCGCACACCGTCGGCACGATATCCATTGTCGAGACCAGCGACTGGCACACCTTGCCCTTGGCCACGCGGCCGGGTTGCCATGCGATCAACGGGACGCGAACGCCGCCTTCCCAGGTCATCCCTTTCCGTCCGCGCAGCCGGCCTGCGCTGCCCTGATACCACGGTCCATTGTCCGAGGAGAAAAGGAACAACGTGTTCTTCTCCAGACCATGTTTCTTGAGCGTCTTCATGATCTCGCCGACCGAGTTATCCAGTTCGGAGACGACATCGCCGTAGATTCCGTATGGGCTCTTGCCGCGAAACGCCGGGCTGGCGGCGAGCGGAATGTGCGGGTAGGTGTGCGGGAAGTAGAGGAAAAACGGCGACGCCGCGTTGGCATCGATGAAACGAATCGCACGCTCGGTGTAGCGCGGCGTCAACGTCTCCAGCGTGGCCTGCTCCTCCACCACCTTTTCATCGTCCATCAGCCACCGCGGGTTCATGTCGTTTGAATACGGGATTCCAAAGTAGTGATCGAATCCCTTGTACGCCGGAAGATTGGGCGGCGTGTGGCCCAGGTGCCACTTGCCCACGCACTGCGTCTTATAGCCCTTTGCCTTCAGAATCTGCGCGAGCGTCTGCTCGCCTTCGGCCAGTCCGCTGCGATCGGCGGGGAACAACACACGCGGCACGCCAACGCGCGTCGGGTACCGGCCTGTCAATAACGCCGCCCTGGAGGGCGAACACACCGGGTTCGCCGAGATGCAGTGCGTGAAGCGCATCCCTTCCGCCGCCGCGCGGTCCAAATGAGGTGTGGAAAGCGGCGAGCCATAGCAGCCCAAGTCGCCCCAGCCCAGATCGTCGGCGTACATCAGAATGACGTTGAGTGGTTTCGGCTGCGCGAACGCGGCCGCGGAAGTCGCCAGAAAGGTGCGGCGGGAAATCATCGGATTTTTATTGTACCGTCGCACGTGGCCCGCAAACGATGAGGTACACTTTTGTTTTGGAGGTGGATCTTCCCTACCGGGGCGAACTCCGATAGTATCTCAGCGATTCTTCGAGGCGCGGCCAGCAGCGTCGCCGCGTCATTAGTGAACTGCGTAGTCCCTGGGGAATGTCTAGCCTGCAACACCGTCCTGCGCCATCCGGGCCGCCACCGGTATTGCCTGGAATGCATTGCCGGCGTGCCGGCGATGACGCCCGAGTATTTTTGCGATCGGTGCCGCACTCCGTTCGTCAACGATTCGGCCCTTGACCACTTCGGGGTCTGCCTGCGCTGCCGCACCGGCCTTTCCGGTTACGACTACGCGTATTCCTACGGTTTCTATGAGGACCTGCTCCGAGAACTGATCCACGAATTCAAATACGCGTTCGTCGAACCGCTCGGCGCGCCGCTGGGCGCCCTGATGGCGCGGGCGCTGCCGCTGGATCTTCGTGTCGATGTGATCGTTCCCGTGCCGCTGCACTGGAGACGGAAGATCTGGAGAGGATTCAATCAGGCCGAGGCCTTGGCCAGGCCGGTTGCCAGAAGGTTGCAGGCGCCGGTTGTCAACGCACTCAGAAAAACGCGTTACACCGAATCGCAAGCCCAGTCCACACCCTCCACCCGCCGGTCCCAGTTGACCGGCGCGTTCGTTCTAGCGGACCGCCAGGCCGTGGAGGGCCGGCATGTTTTGTTGATCGACGATGTTTTGACCACCGGTTCCACTGTCACCGCGTGCAGCCGGTTATTGCGAAGCGCGGGCGCCAAGACGATAACGGCTCTGACGCTTGCGCGCGTGGACCGGCGCATGACGCCGTCCATGGAAGGATTGATGGCTCGAAACGCTTCTGGAGGAACGAACTAATCATGGGGAGTTACGACCGGCTTCATCAGCCCGTGCTCGTGCTGAACGCCAGCTACGAGCCGATCAACGTGTGCGCGGCGCGGCGGGCGCTTGTGCTGGTTCTAAAAGGCGTGGCATCGGCGGAAGAGCACTCCACGATTCCGGTGCATTCCTTCAAGAGCCATTTCTCGTTGCCCAGTGTGATCCGGTTGCTCGAATACCGGCGCATCCCGCAGCAATCCCGTTCGCTCTCCCGCAAGAATATCCTGCTGCGGGATCGTTACACCTGTCAGTACTGTCATAAGACGCTGCCCTCGGTCGAACTCACGCTAGACCATGTGATCCCGCGTTCGCGCGCGGGCGCGTCGTCGTGGGAGAATCTGGTGGCCTGCTGCCACCCCTGCAACAATCGCAAGGGGAGCCGCACTCCGGATGAAGCGGGGATGAAACTCCTGAAGGTGCCGCGGCCCTTCAGCCTGCATACGTCGCGCCACCTTATGCGGATGCTCGGCAACGCCGACGCCCGCTGGAGAAAGTATCTCTTCTATTAGTGCTTCTTGACCGGGCTGATGATCACGTGGGCGTTCCGGCCTTCCATGCGAGGCTGGCCGTCCACTTGCCCATGCTCGGCCAGATCGGCGGCGAAGCGCTGGAGCAGTTTTTGTCCCAGATCGGTGTGGGCGATTTCCCGGCCGCGAAACTGAACTACGGCCTTCACACGGTTGCCCTCTTTTAGAAACCGGATGGCGTGGTTGCGCTTGAAGTCGTAGTCGTGATCGTCGGTGTTGGGCCGGAACTTCAGTTCTTTCACCTGGATGACGTGCTGCTTTTTGCGCGCGTCGTGCTGCTTCTTCTTCTGCTCGTACTGCCATTGGCCATAATCCATGGCCTTGGCTACGGGCGGCTCGGCGGTCGGGGCGATACAAATCAGATCGAGGCCCAGTTCCTTGGCCTTGCGGATCGCCGCGTCGGTCTTCATGATCTCCACGGAACCGTCGGGGAAAACAGCGCGCACTTCCCTGGCCCGGATCGTTTCATTCACGTTTTCACGAATACGCTTGGGCGTCCGGGGGGCGAAAGGTCTATTTGGATACATCGAGCTCGTTGCTCCTAGTGTAATCGAAAACCCAGGCAAGTCCAACAATTCGTTACGGATTTGTTTGTGTGGTGCGATGCGGGCCGAAAATTTACGGCTACCGGAGGCTCCAAATAAGCCGCCCGCTGGTAGTCTTTAGCTATGCGGTGGTTCCCGTTGCTGAGTGGTTTTCAAGGGGCGCTGTTGCTCGCCGGCCCTTGCGATCCTTCCGCATCCACCCGCGCGCTCTTTCAGCGAATGGACTCGCCGGATTTCACCGGCGACCGCGCCGCGACCCTCGAGCGAGCCATCCAGGTCCATCGCCGGGACGTGCCTCTTCACCACGCATATCAGGACCTGAATCTGCCCGGCGGCCGCGACAAGCTCATCAGCCGATATGCTGCAAGCCCCGCCGACCCCGTGGCGCTTTACCTGCTGGCGCGCTCGAAGTTTGGTTGGAAGACCCCCGAAGCGATTCAGCATTTGAGGAAGGCGCTTCGTCTGCGCCCGGCGTTTCCTTGGCCCCACCTCCTATTGGCCGAAATCCACGCCTCGCCGAATTTTCGAGACGACTTGAAAAGCCGCCTGCATTGGGCGGCTTTCCGCAAGGCCTGTTCATCGACGCCGGCTTGGTGGAGGACGCTTCATTTCGCACCGGACCCGCTCCTTCGCGCCGAGATGATTCAGGCGCTCCGAACCACGCTCAGCGGGCGAAGAGACTTGGAGGCGCTGCGCGCCTGGGGCTGGCTCTGGCAATTCGAAATGGCGATCACGCGTTCGGACCAGCGCGCGGCCATCGCCGAGCGCGCCAGAACGGAATTGGCGCTGCTGGCCGGAATCGAACCCAAAGGTCTTCAATGGGCGGAGGTTCAGGAGCAGGCATCTTGGGCGCTGGATGACCAGTCCATCGCGATCAAAGGCCGGGAACAGATGGCCGCGCTTTACCCCAACTCCAAGTTCTCCGCGAACGCCGCCCACATCGCCTTCTACCGCCAGTACCCAAGCTCGCGCTGGGCTTCGCCTGAGGCGGCCGCCGCCGCGAAAGCGGTCGCCGAAAAATGGCCAAACGATATCGACGGAGCGCATCTTTATTGGCGGATCGTCAATGCCTGGAAAGCCGCACCCACGGCCGTGGCCCAGGATGCCGCGTCACACCTCGCGCTGCTGTTCGAGCGTAATCCCGGCGCGATTTCCACGTCTCCGCCCCCGCAAACGGACTTGGCCGCCTTCATTGTGGAGCGGGGCTTGAACTTGGACGCCGTCCCGCCGCTAGTCCATCAGGCACTTGCGCGAGCCGAAGCCGCATATGGTCCACAGGCGCAAAGCGATTTGCATCCGCCCGCCGCGGAGAACCGCTTGTCGATGAAGGAAAACTGGTACTTGATGAGCTATTTTCCCCTCGCCGAAGCGTACGTGGGCATGAGGAATGTCTCCAGCGCTTCCGACATCCTCTCTCAGGCGCGCGCGATCCTGGACCGGCGCAGACCCGGTCCCGGATCTCCGAGTGGAGACATCTCCCGTCACGCGGAATTGGAGGCGCTCTACTGGTACCTTGCGGCGGGGTTACTGGAGCGAAAGGGAGAGCCCGGTCCTGCGATGGAAGCCTACCAGCGATCGCTGGCCTTGTTCCCTCCCCGGCGGCCGCGCCCAGACCGCCGCGACGAGGTGATGAGCCGGGCCCGGGTGCTTTGGCGGCAACTTGGCCGCGACGAACAGGACTGGAACCTCTGGGCGGGGGCGCTTCCCGCTTTCAACGCCGGCAGCGGCCCTATAAACGCCTGGAAGGTGCTGGCTTCCAAGCGGCCCGGCTTTGTGTTGAAAGACATGCATGGTACCGTCTGGGACCCAGCCGAGTTGCAGTCGAAGACCACTTTCATCAACTATTGGGCCACTTGGTGCTTGCCTTGCCGCGATGAATTGCCGTACTTGGAGAAACTCATCGCGCGGCTCAAGGACCATCCCGGCGTGGCCGTGATTGTCCTCAATGTTGACGATGATCCAACCTTGGCCGCGCCGTTTTTGAATAACCTCGGGATCCGTGTCCCCTCCGTGGCCGCGCGCGATTTCGCGTACGATTTCCTGCCGGCCATGGCGCTTCCCAGTAATTGGATCGTGAAGCCGGATTCCAGCCGGTTGTTCTATACCGGGGCGGCTGGCGATGCCTGGGTGGAGCAGGTTCTGGCGGCGCTTACCGGACCGGACCTGGACAGCCTCAAATAGCTTTTCAGACCGCGGGAAGTTTTTTCCCGGTCCGGACGTCTTATCGGAGTGCCTATGAGACTTCTCGATTCGTGGTGGCTCGACGTCAAACTGGGCGTTCGTATGTTGGTCAAGTTCCCTGGGCTGACGTTTGCCGGCGTTATTGGGATCGCGGTGGCCGTGGCCATCGCCGCGGGCGGAGTCAGCGTTGTGCAGGTCAATATGCTCCCGGCCTCGCTGCCCCTTGATGAGAGTGCCCGCATTGTCTCCATCGATTTGTGGGATTCGCGAGCCAACTCGGTTGAGCCCAGAGTCCTGCACGAGATTCCCGCTTGGCGCGAAGGGCTCAAAACAGTTCAGGACCTCGGTGCCTTTCAGGATCTGTCACTCAACCTGATCGAATCCGGTGTGCCGCCCGAGAGCGTCCTGGTCGCGGCGATAAGCGCCTCCGGGCTCCGCGTAGCGCGTGTCCGGCCACTGCTTGGACGGCTGCTGAACGATGCCGATGAGCGGGCGGTGTTGATTGGAGAGGAGGTATGGCGCAACCGTTTCGGGAGCAGCGCCGCCATTCTCGGCCGGACGATTCAGCTGGGAGCCGGCTCATACGAGATCGCCGGCGTGATGCCAAACGGTTTCGGTTTTCCGGTTCACCACCGTTTCTGGGTGCCGCTGCGCGCCGCCAGCGTTTCCGAGCCGTTGACTGGACCGGCGGTGGCTGTGTTCGGACGCCTGGCGCCTGGCGCGGCCATGGAGGATGCACAGGCCGAACTAGCGGCGGCGCTGCAGCGCCGTGCCGCCGAACGGCCAGGCTTGTACGCCAACCTGCGGCCGCGCGTGGCTTCGTATGTCCTCGCGACTCTCCAAATGCAGGGCAGCGACGATATGGCCGGCATTGTCGCGATGCAGGGAATCGTCGTTGGCCTGCTTGTACTCGTGTGTCTCAACGTCGCGGTTCTGGTGTACACACGCACTGCGATGCGGCAGGCTGAAATCGGTCTGCGCACGGCGCTGGGCGCCCCGCGGTCCCGCATTGTGTTCCAGCTTTTTCTGGAAGCGCTGGTGCTCTCCGCAGTGGCGGCGTTGGCCGGTGTTGGCATTGCGGCTTTCGCGTTGCACCGGATTGCCGGGGCCACACAACACATTGCGGCTGAGCTGCCATTCTGGATCTCCTTCCGCCTCTCTCCGGCCGCTGTCGCCTACGCCGGCGCGCTCAGCGTTCTGGCGGCCGTGATTATCGGCGTTGTTCCCGGACTGCAAGCGACGGGCCGCGAATTGCGATCCGGGCCGCGAATCGCCGGCGCCGTGGAGACCGGTTCGCGGCTGGGCACGATTTGGAGTCTGTTGATCATCGCGCAAGTGGGCTTTGCCGTTGCACTGCTGCCCACCGCCGTTGCGAGTGTTGTGCGGAACCTGCCTCTTACCTTGGCGGGTCCCGGTTTTGCGGCCGGGGAGTACCTGACCGCGCGGCTCGACCAGTTCCCGGAGCGGCACACCGAGCTGATGCGCCAGTTGGCCGCGGACCCCCGAATCTCCCGAGCCACGCTTTCAAGCAGCGAACCCGGCGACGAGCGCCCGGCGCGGATTGATACCGAGAACGCGGCGGGTACGGTTCACGAGGTGAAGTTCAATCGCGTGGACGTCAATTTCTTCGAGGCATTCGACGTGCCGGTTCTGGCAGGCCGCTCATTTCAACCCGGCGACGCTTCGGCGGCGAGCGGCGCGGTGGTGGTCAATGAGCCGCTGGCCAATGAACTCTTCGGCGGCAACGCGCTGGGCCAGCGCATTCGCTACGCCGGAGAGACCGGCGGCCGATGGTACGAGATCGTTGGCGTCGTGAAGAACTTCCCCGGCGGTGTCAGCCCCGGTATGAGAGATAGTCAGGCGAAGGTCTATCACGCGGCGGCCCCCGGCCAGCTTCAGCGGGCCGTGCTGACGATGCGCGTGCGCGGCGCGGCGCCGGCCTTTGCTCAGCCCCTGCGCGAGATGGCCGTGGCGATGGATCCGAACCTGGTGCTTCGCGACATCCGGACGCTCGACGAATCGCTGAAGCGCGAGCAGTGGATCATCCGGTTGGAAGCCGCGGTGCTGCTGGGCGTGACGATTAGCGTTCTGCTACTGGCGTCGGGCGGCATCTACGCGCTGATGTCGTTCACGGTGGCGCAGCGCCGGCGTGAGATCGGAATCCGGATCGCGTTGGGCGCGGGCCGGCGAAACATCGTCACCTCGATCTTTTCGCGCGCGCTCATCCAACTCGGATGCGGCGCGGTGCTGGGTTCCGGAATCGCATTCGCGCTGAGCCGGTTCGTCATCGGAGAGGGGCGCGAAGGCGTGTATGCGCTGGCGGGCGTTGTGCTCGCCGTCGTGCTGGTTGGCCTGTTTGCGGCCCTAGGGCCCACGCGCAGGAGTTTGCGGATTCAGCCGACTGAGGCGCTGCGGGAGCAGTAGAGGCCTTCAGAGGCTGAGCCTGGTCCGCAGTTCGTCCGACCGCCGGCGGGAGAGTTCGACCGTGCGGCCGCCGGTAAGCTGGAGCGAGAGCCCGCCATCCGCGCCCGTGGATGTGGACGCGATCCAGTGCAGGTTTACAATCTGCCGCCGGTTGGCGCGGAAGAAGGTGCGCGGGTCGAGTTGCCGCTCCAGCGCGTTTAGCGACCTGCGAATCAACGGGCGCTCGCCGGCGAACAACAGGCGGGTGTAGTTTCCTTCGGACTCGAGCAAGAAGATGTCGGAGAGGCGCACGATCCAGCAACGCGCCCCGTCGCGCACGAATACTTGCGATAAGCGCTCCGCCGGCGGACGCGCTCCCAGGCGGCCCAAGGCGGCTTGCAACCGGCCGGGCGCGACCGGCTTCAGCAGGTAGTCGAGCGCGTTTACCTCGAATGCGCGAACCGCGTGGCGGTCGAACGCCGTCGTGAAGATCACGTCCGGGATCTCGCCGCCGATCCTTTCCAGGAGATCGAAGCCCGTCATACCCGGCATTTGAATGTCGAGAAAGAGCACATCGGGCCTGTGCGCGGCGATCATTCGAAGCGCTTCTTCGCCATCGCCGGCCTCGGCGACGATCTCAACTTCGGGATGCGCGCGGAGCAGCCGCCGCAGTTCGAAGCGGGCCAGCGGTTCGTCATCGACCAGTATGGCTCTCATGTTCGTGTTCAACTGCCGGAATCTCCACGGTCGCAACGACCCGGCCGTTCGCTTCCTCCAAAGTAAGGCACGCTTCGTCTCCGTACAGAAGCGCCAACCTGTCCCGCGTGTTCTTCAAACCCACGCGAACGCCCGCCCCGCGGGGTTCGGCCAGGTTCCCGGTGTTCTCGACGACGATGCGGAGGAGTTGGCTTTCGACCGATGCCCGGATCGAAAGATCGGCCCGGCCGCTGGCTCGCCCAACGCCGTGCTTGACAGCGTTTTCGACGAGCGTTTGGAGAAGCATTGGCGGCATGCGGCAGAGCGCAGCGTTCCGTTCCGTTTCGACGGAGCAGTTCAGCCTGTCGCCGAATCGAACGGTTTCCAAGGCTAGATAGTCGGACACGGCTTCCAACTCCGACTCCAGCGGGACAGTGTGTTCGCCGCCACGCCGCAGGCTGTTACGAAGGACATTGGCGAGCCGCGTCAGCATCTCCTGCGCCCGGGCGGGGTCGATCTCGACCAAGGCGCGGATGGAGTTCAGTGCATTGAACAGAAAATGCGGATTGATCTGCGTTTCGAGCGCGTGGAGCTGCGCGTCGCGAAGGGCGAGTTGCAGCCGCTCCTCCCGGACTTCCTGCCCTCGCTTTTCGGAGAAGCGGACATAAAGAATCGTCCACACGCCGGCCGCGAGCAGCATGCCCCACCAGAGCGCGGCGACGGACACGAGGTCCCACGCGCCGTTGCCGAGCAAACGGTTCACGCCGACGACAAGTCCCGCCAGCACGACGCTAATGGCCACGCTGGCAAGAGCGAGCGCCGGCCACAAGCGGGAGAGCGGAACGTCCGGTGTCCGGCGCCGGCGGATCTCTCGCCGCAGCAGATGGGTGAGCCCGATCCCGCACGAGACGAGCGCCGCATGCGCCACGAGCAGCGGCCCCAGCGCGCCGCCGCCCATCCAATTGATAAAGATTCCGGCCGCCGAATACCCAAACCAGCCAGAGAGTTGATAGAGCCAGTACTTTCTCATGGAGATGCGTTCGCAACGCTGTTCTCATGGTGCACGAATCGTGCCGCTCGAAGTTGGAGTTTGTGATGGCCGGTCGCTGCGAGGGATGAGCGGCGGATTGATATGCTCTCTGAATACGGCGCGGCGAAAGCCGTGAATTCCATCCGGTGAGGTACGAATGAATCGACGTGTGTTTCTCGCGGCGGCTGGTGCGCTCCATGGCGCGCCCAGGCTGCGCGTGACCGAGGGCGCGGGCCACCTGGCAGTGCTGCGCGGGGACACGCTGGTGACAAAGTTCGTCTTCGACGAAAAATACGACAAGCCGTTTCTGCATCCGGTCACGACTCCCTCCGGGCTGGTGATTTCGCGCGGCTATCCGGTGGAGGCGAAGCCGGGCGAGACGAACGATCACGTGTGGCACCGCGGAATCTTCTACGGGCACGGAATCGTGAACGGGCACGACTTCTGGCGCGAGCTGGGCCGGGACAGGACCAGCCGCCTGGTGCTGGACGGCATGGCCCGGCACGGGAAGAAGGGCCGCGGCGTGAGCTTCGGCGGAACGTTTCGCATGGTGACCCCGAAGGGCGATTCGTTGGGCCAAATGGACCAAGACTATGTCCTGAGCCTGGACGGAGCGGCGTATCAACTGGAAGCGTCCATCCGCATTGCGGCCGGGCCGGAGCTGAAGTTCGGAGACACCGACGACGGCGGATTCGCCATCCGGTTGAGCGACCACTTCCGTCAAGAGCGCGGCGCCAAGCTGCGGAACAGCGAAGGTCTCGAGACCACCGAGAAGATCTGGGGAAAGAATGCCCGGTGGGTCCACTACGCCGCCTCGGTGGACGGCAAAGCCGCGGGCGCGGTGCTCTACGACACGCCCACGAACGTGCGTTATCCCACCGGCTGGCACGCGCGCGGGTATAGCCTGAATTCCGCCAACCCGTTCGGCACACGGTCCTTCACGAAAGACAAAACCAAAGATGGCAGTTACGTTTTGGCGCCGGGACAGGCGCTTACGCTTCGATACCGTGTGCTGCTGCACGACGGAGAAATGACGGCGGCCGAGATCGACAAGCGGGCGCCGAAGAAGTGAAGGCGGGGCTGATCGGATACGGATTGCTGGGGTCGGCCATCGGCGAGCGCCTGCGGGCCGGCGGGTTCGACGTCACCGCGTACGATCCCGCCGTGCCGGGCCTGGCGCCGGAGTTGGAGGACGCGGTGCGCGAGTTCACCGTGTTGTGCCTGCCGGATTCCTCGCGGACGGCTGCGATCCTGCCGCGGCTGGCCGGGGCGCGCGTGGTAATCGATGCGACAACCGGGGATCCCGGCGAGATGGCTGCGTTCGCCGGGATCCATCCCGGTTATGTCGATGCAGCGATCGGAGGTTCCTCGACGCATCTCCGCAATGGCGAAGCGATCGTATTGGCCGGCGGCGATGTGGAGGCGGCGCTGCCCGTGCTGACGGTGCTGGGCCGCCGCGTGATTCCATGCGGGCCGGGCGGCAGCGGAGCGCGCATGAAGCTGGTGTTCAATCTGGTGCTGGGCCTGAACCGGGCGGCATTGGCCGAAGGGCTGGCCTTCGGCGAGGCGCAGGGGTTCGACACGCGGCTGATTCTGGACGCGCTGACTGCCGGCCCGGCGGCATCGCGCATTATGTCGACGAAGGGGCCGAAGATGGCGGCGCGGGACTACACGCCCGAAGCGCGCCTGGCCCAGCATCACAAAGACGTACGCCTGATGCTGGCCGAAGGCATGCGGTTGCCGCTCACCGAGGCGCACGAGCGCGTGCTGCAGGCGGCCGAGGAGATGGGTTTAGGCGCGTCCGACAACAGCGCGTTGATTGAAGTGTACAGGCGTGATATTGTCTCCAGACGATGAAACTTGATCTCTTGCTTGTTGCGGGAACGCTGCTGGCGCAGCGGCCCTCGGTTACCATCGCCGGCGCGAACGCCGAAGCGGAGTTCGACCTAGGCGGCGGTTCGCTGGTGACGTTTCGGCTGAAGGGCGGCGTGAATCCGCTGCGCTGGCTGGGGCCGGCCGATGCCAACGTCCGCCTGCGGCCGATGGCGCATTTCCTGTGTCTGGACCGTTGGGGCCAGCCGTCGGCGGCGGAGGTG
>Ga0194122_10002275_pt1 | contig 21376 bp, 23 predicted proteins | sample TA2MahCa10mmetaG_FD_155487 | JGI IMG/M metagenome (GOLD analysis project Ga0194122, IMG submission 155487) | Freshwater microbial communities from Lake Tanganyika, Tanzania - TA2015021 Mahale Deep Cast 10m | ecosystem: Environmental > Aquatic > Freshwater > Lake | place: Tanzania: Lake... | reverse complement strand
CTCTTGATAGCCCCGATGCACCCCGCCTAACCCGCCAGTGGCAAAACAATTGATTCCCACAGCATGTGCGATAAATGCAGTTGAGGCGACAGTGGTTGCGCCAGACTCACCAAAAACCTTTGCCATAGCTAAATCGCGGGGTGCAAGTTTGCGTACGTCTGGTGAGTTCGCCAATTGCGCCAACTTGTTTGCTGAGACCCCGACATGTGGCACACCACCCACTACGGCGATGGTGGCTGGAACCGCGCCAGCCTCACGCACGATCGCCTCAAGTTCTTCGGCAACTTCTAGATTTCTAGGTGAGGGCAAACCGTGCACGATAAGCGTTGATTCCAGCGCAACCACTGGGTCACCCGACCTGATGGCGTGCTCAACTTCTTCGGCAATAACCCAGTTGCTCGTTTGCGACATCTAGTTAAACGCCCCTCGGGCCGCTAGCTCTTTTAGAGCGTGAAAACGGTGACTTAGTGAATCCTTAAGTTCTTCTGACATCTGGGCAGTAGTTACTTCATGGCCTGTGGGCATAAACACTGGGTCATACCCAAACCCATTCTGGCCCCGCGGTGCGTCAACGATTTCACCGCTAACGCTGCCTTCTGCGCAGAATTCACGACCGTCGGGGTGAACCAAAGCAACTGCACACACAAATCGCGCATCTCGCTTGGCACTGGGGAGCCCACTTAGTTGGTCGAGTAGTAGATCTACGTTTTTCGTGTCACTTGCTTCACGCCCTGCCCATCGGGCTGAGAGCACCCCGGGCAAATCATTAAGTGCCGCCACACAAAGACCAGAGTCATCTGCCAATGCTGGTTCGCCAAACTCGCGTGCATAAGCGCGAGCCTTAAGCAAGGCATTACCGACGAAGGTGCTCTCAGTCTCAGCAACTTCTAGCTGACGTGGAGCTGCTTGCACGTCGGCCGTGACCCCTAGCACCGACAAAATGCGGCGAATCTCAGCCACTTTGTGCGCGTTCGAAGTCGCTAAATAGATGGTTACGCCGAAGCACCCTTCGAACCGCTGGAGCTCACACCGTTGTTCGAGCTAAGCGCTGCGACTTGCATCTTGGCTAGATCAGCACAGCCTTTTGATGCAAGTGCTAAAAGTCGCTCAAGTTGTTGGTGATCAAACGGCTCACCCTCTGCAGTGCCCTGCACTTCTACGAAGCGGCCGTTACCAGTCATGACGACATTCATGTCGGTCTCTGCCACTGAGTCATCGTCATAGTGCAAATCAAGTCGCTCTTGGCCAGCAACCACACCAACACTTACCGCGGCAACCGAATCAGTCAGGACGGGGGCTGTGGCCAAAACCAAACCACTTTGTTTCGCCCAAGAAATCGCATCTGCCAGAGCCACGTAAGCCCCGGTAATGGCAGCGGTGCGGGTGCCCCCGTCCGCCTGTAAAACATCGCAATCAACGGTGACTGAGATTTCACCGAGTGCCTTTGCATCAATGATTGCTCGCATGCTGCGGCCAACTAAGCGCGATATCTCTTGCGTTCGCCCACCGGGGCGACCCTTTATTGACTCGCGATCTGAGCGCGTGTTGGTAGCCCTTGGCAACATCGCATATTCAGCTGTAACCCAACCCAAACCGGAATCTTTTCTAAACCGGGGCACCCCTTCGCTGACAGAGGCAGCACAAAGAACTCGCGTGCGTCCGAATTCGACCAAGCATGAGCCTTCGGCTTGCTCAAGCCATCCCCGGTGAAAAGAAATTGGGCGCAACTGATCGTTTGCTCGCCCGTCTGACCTACTCACTTAAGAATTCGCCGACTCACGTGTGAACCTTAATTTGCTCGACGGTCTGCACTTCAGGGCCTAAAAACCGCCTGGCCAAAACACCAAATGACGAAGTCTCACCGGTGGCCAAAAACTCACGTGTAACCAAACCCCCACTTTGGTTCAAGAGCCCTTGATCTGTCAGCAGCTGGTAGAGATCGCGGGCAGTTTCGTCGGTACTAGAAATCAATGTCACGTCTTCACCCATTACATAAGAAATTAGCCCCGTCAACAACGGGTAATGCGTGCAACCTAAAACCAAAGTGTCGACCCCGTTAGCCTTCAGAGGCGCCAAGTAATCGCCTGCGATCTCAAGTGCCCCACCCCCGGACGTAACACCTGATTCGACTAACGCAACGAACTTCGGACAAGCAACTGCAAATACCCCCACATCACCAGCTACTTGAAACAGATCTTGATAGACCCCGCTACCGATGGTGGCTTGGGTCCCAATTACGCCCACCTTTTTGTTTCTAGTCGCACGCACCGCACGCCTAACTGCCGGGCCAATCACCTCGATCACAGGCACTTGGTATCTCTCACGCGCGTCCTGCAAAGTCGCGGCACTAGCTGAGTTACAAGCGATAACCAACGCCTTAACACCTCGGGCCACTAGGGAGTCCATTACGGCCAATGCGTGTTCTCGAACTTGAGCGATTGGTTTCGGGCCGTAGGGGCCATTGGCGGTGTCACCGACGTAAACGATCGACTCGTTTGGCAACAGGTCGATTACCGCTCGGGCAACCGTTAGGCCACCGACACCTGAATCAAGAATCCCAACAGGTGCCGTCGCGTTCACCACATATTCCCTTCCAAGGCCGAAACTCCCCGTCCAATCTGATACCAGTGATACGAAAGTGAGAAAAGTGCCGCAAAGTAACGGCGCGTCACCGACCCCGGGGGTTGGCACTTTTTTCTAACGAGAGCATTATTCAGCCAACGATCAGGTCAGCGGGCCGCGCCCGCCGTGGCCCGACAAACAGGAGGTGGAATGCCAGGAGTAACCAGCCTGACATATCTGCAATTCCAAGCTACGTACAACATTTTGTCGTTCGCACTCGCGGCGATGATTTTCACCGCGTTGTACTTGCTTGTCTCGCAAGGTCGAGTGCTTCCGCGCTACCGAAACGCGTTGGTTGTCTCGGCAACGGTTTGCGGTATCGCCGCTTACCACTACTGGCGAATCTTTGATTCATTTAGCGATGCCTACGTCGCTAGCGCCGGCAGCCCCGACGACCCCGCTTCATGGGTTTACAACCTAGAAGTTGGCGTCGGCTTCAACGAGGGTTACCGATACGTCGACTGGTTGCTCACCGTGCCATTGCTTTTGGTTGAGACCATCGCCGTGCTCGCTCTCGGTCGCGTTGCTCAAAAGGCATTGCTCACGCGTTTGATCCCAGCGTCGGCTTTGATGATCATCTTGGGTTACCCGGGTGAAATCAGCACCGACATGACCACCCGTTTGGTCTGGGGCACGCTCTCGACCATTCCGTTCATCTACATCCTCTACGTGCTCTTCGTCGAGCTCAGCAAGTCGCTCGCAAGGCAGCCGAAGGATGTACGTGCCACGGTTGGTCGCCTGCGCCTGTTGCTGTTAGCAACGTGGGGCGTTTACCCGATTTCTTACCTCTTCCCGGTATTCGGGCTCGAGGACGGAAACTCATTTATGTGGCGGCAAATCGGATACTCGATTGCCGACGTACTGGCGAAGTGTCTCTACGGCTTGGTGATCTACAAGATCGCAAGGCTAAAGAGCTTCGCCGACAGTTCTGCCTTTGCTAAAGAAGAGGGCATGAACTAACTGAACTGATCGTTCGATCGGCGGCGGGTGCTTGGTAAAAGCATTCGCCGCCGATTTTTTAACTTTGAATGGCCTCGATCACAGAACCTTGTAACCAAGTGAGCCAGTCATAAACTGATTGCTCTGGCGATTCACTCTTAAGAGAGTCATCGTGAGTCGCATCAAATAAACCGAGCTTTGCACCCAGAGCCACCCGCAAGTCTGCTAAAGACATCGCCCAAGCTTCAGCTTGCTCACGAGTAAGCGTTATCTCGTCGTCATCTGCACGCAAAATCGAAACCATCGCTTTAGCCCGTGAGATCTTGCCTACCCGTAGGTCGCGTTCGGTGTAGCGACGAAACTCGTTGGCCTTCTCAGGGTCAAAGCGATAAGCATTAGGCAAAAGTCTTTTTAGGACGGGGTCGGTCGGTTCTGGGGTCTCGGTGCCTATTCCGACTTCTTGTGCCAGCGGGTCAAGGTGTTCTTCATCTTCAGGGGTCAGTAGCTGAGTTAATTGATTAAGTAGTTCGACGAGCACGATTTTTTCGGTTGGTTCGAGCACGCCAACGACTTGGCCTTCACTGGTTAGTTCAAAAGGCTCTGCCACCTAAACCTTCGTCACATCTCTTTTTCTAGGGTGGCCCAAAGACCATAAGAATGCATTGCAGTTACGTCTCTTTCCATCTCTTCGCGGGTTCCGGAATTGACGACTGCCTGACCCAAGGTGTGTACGTCCATCATCAATTTGGTGGCCTTTTCTTGCGGGTAGCCGAAGTAAGTCATGAACACGTAGGTGACGTAAGACATCAGGTTCACCGGGTCGTTCCAAACTATGCAGATCCAGGGTTTGTCAGTGAACTTGCCCTCTTCGACGATCGGTTCGACCACTTCGATAGGGGCAGCTACCAAATCATCACCGACCCAGCATTGCTCGTAGCCCCCTGCCAGCCCGGCACCGCATCAATTACTACCTGCAAGCTCTTGCGCCCCTTGCTCCCTGGCTTGAATGCCAAATTGAATTGACCGTTCGACTTTGGTTTCGCCGAGGCTACTTTTACCCAACCTTTTGCGGTCTTTACTTTTAGAGAAACCGTGCCAGACACCCCAGCGGCACGCAAACCCGCAGGCGGGCTCACTGTTCCCTTGACTGCAACGGACTTACCCAATTTGTACTTGCCCACCACTTTGTTCAGGGTGACTTCTCGGGTCTGCAGGGGTGCCGCAGGAAGGGCCACGCCCGCACCACCTATCGGTGCGGGCGAGCTCGGTGTAGCGGGGCTTGCAGGGTTTATCGGTGCGGCGGGTGCCCCTCGCAAAGCTTCGAATGTTCCCGGCTCTTCGCCACCAACTGTCCACGCGACCGAGCCCAAAATCCCAAATTCATCTACCAATCTGGCGCGCGCTAGGTAACCCTCTTTGTCAACCCACCAAACCTGGCGGTGAATTCGACAAGTTGTTTCACTGCCATCTGCACCAGGGCCAGTGAAATTACGTACGTAGTTAACTGTGCGCTCAGCAAATCGGGGGTTCCAGGTGACTTCACCCATCTCGACCCCAGGGGTTGCTCTAAGTTGCTCGATGTTTCCCCAAGCTTCTTTGGCAGTCCAAGAAACTCTGCTGGCCAGAGCAGATGAAACACCTGGAACTTGAGGGCAAGTGCCCTCTACTTTCATGCGCCAATTTCGCCCGTAGGTGGGAATACCGATTTGGATCTTTTGCGCCGGAATAACAGCAACTGCTGATTGCAAAGCTTGCCTAACCCAATTCACAGGGGCAATGGGGCCAGGGTTCGGCACCGAATAGTCGTAAGACATGATGCGTAAACGATCAACATGTGGTGCGATGCCTTGCCAGTCATAAACCCAAAAATCAGCCTTGCTAGTGCCAATCACCGGCGTAGTTATCGAAAGCAACTTACCTCGCTGACGTAGAGCAGCGCCCAACTCAGCAACGAACTGACGCCAAGCCGGTTGGGTCGTGGGCCAACTGTCTCGGCCATCATGAAATGCAAACTTCTCGTAGTCGATGTCAATGCCGTCGTAACCCTCATTCATAACCAGATCAACAATCGCTTGGACGTGGGCAGCACGGCCTGCTGGGTCAGCCAGCACCCCAGCGGTGGCTCTAGGCGGTGCTGCGTCTGTGATTGAGGGCAACACCAACAAACCTGCAGCTTTCAACCGATCACGCACCAACGCTCGCCCGGCCGGGCCCGGTGCCTGTGACTTAGCACTTACCCCCAGCACGCCATTTCGTTGTTTGGCGTCGAACCAAAATGGCGAAGCTTCGGCCATCAAATCTGAGTTCGCTACGGCGACATCGACTCGTTCAGGGAATTCCCAGTAAGGCAACCAGCCAGAAATACGGCCTGGGTTGGTAGCAGATGCGGGCTCATCGCCAAACTGAAAAGGGTTCGCCACTAGCAGCACTGCGATCAACAAACCGCTAATCAATCTGCTAGCCATCAGCTGTTTTATCTCACTTTCAGGTTTGGTTGATTGCGCTAACGTGCTTCTAATGTCTCATATTTTTGGCACGAATGCTGCGGGTCGGCTGCTTATCGCACAGATTTGTGCATTAGTTGTCATGATTTCTTCGTCAACGAGCGCCTACTCGCAAGATGTGACGCCTATTCCGGTAGCACCGATTGCGCCAAGTGCGCCCCCGAGCACCGGTGAACCGTCAGCGTCGCCTGTTGCTTCGGCTGATCGCACAGTGTTATCAACCACTATTCGCGAGACGTTGCCCAATCGGACAACGGCCAAACGATTTGGCGAGGGGCTAGCCGCCACATTCGCAGAATCTGACGGCCCACTCATTTTCTCAGTAAAAGGGGATGCCCCATTGATCCCCGCTTCGACCATCAAACTCTTTACTGCTGCATTCGCACTACGAGCTCTCGGGCCAGACACACGCCTTGCGACGACGGTGCGTTTAGTTTCTAGAGACACAACCGACCCAAGCAATGCCACCATTGCTCTAGTAGGCGGCGGTGACCCGCTATTAAGTAGTGCCAACTTGCGCCAACTTGCCAAAAGCACTCATACATCATTGGCAAGCCTTGGGGTTAGCAAAGTCAGCGTGATAATCGACGACCAACTATTCCCAGAGCCAAGCCCGGCATCTGGCTGGCGCGGTAGTTATGGTCTTTCGACAATCGCTCCGGTGCGCGCCCTAAATCGCGATCGCCGCAATTTGTCTGATTCAAGTAAAGACGCCGCACAGTTCTTCGTTAAGCGACTTCGCGAAGCAGGCACCCCCGCGCGCTTAATGGGGCGGGGTGAGCGGGTTGACCCGAACACCGCACCAGAACTAGCTAGTTACCGCGGTCACACTGTCAGTCACGCGGTGCGCTTGATGAGTGTTCTAAGTGATAACGACATAGCTGAAAATCTTTTTAGACACATCGCCATTGCCCGCGGGTACCCGCCAACGTGGCAAGGTGCGTCAAACGCATTCGCAGCTGAGGCAAACAGCCTAGGCATATCTGCGACCAACTTAAAATTCGTCGACGGCAGCGGGCTAAGCCGTGACAACCGCCTAACGCCAAACGCCTTAGTGCAACTTCTACAAATTTCATTAAGCGGCAAAGAACCTGCACTAGTTGGCCTGACAAATGACACTTACTTGGCAAGTGCTGGCAAAAGTGGCACTTTGCGCTCTCGCTACGAGAGCGACAAGATCAAATGCTCTAAGGGCGAGATCTACGCGAAGACTGGTTCGCTGCGCGACGTTTCGTCTTTGGCAGGTGTGGCAAACGGTGTTGACGGGCACCGGCGAGTATTTGCCGTCTTAGTCAACGGCCCGCGAGTAAAAAGCGCACCAAGAAGTATCAGCAACGGTATCGATTCGCTAGCGACCACTTTGGTGGGCTGTCGATAAAAACGGGGCCAACACCTTCTATTTTCTAGAAGGCGCTGACCCCGTCCGACTAACGAAACTAAGCGGCTAGCTTGCGCAATCTAAATGCATTGAACATCTCAACGATGCCAATGATGATCAAGAAGATTGCAGCAACCCAGATCAACACCGTTACTTCTAGTGGGATGAAGATCAAGATCAAGCCAGCAATGATTGAGAGGATCCCTAAGAAAATGGACCATCCCCGGCCTGGGTCACCCTTGTTCTCGATAGCCAAGAACAACTGAGTAACACCAGCGATTAACCAGGCGACACCAATGAAGATGCCAAGCAACAGGGCTGACCCGATTGCCGCACCTTCAAGTTTGCCAACACCTGTCGCGTCTTGGAGTGACTCGGAGAAGTTGAAAACCATCCAAGCCAACACCAACATGATCACGCCGGTTAAACCGACTAGCACTCTTGCGCCGCCGGGCCCACTCACAAACAGGGCCTGAACGATTCGCACGATGCCAAAGACGATTAGGTAGATGAGAAACAGCACGCCCAAAATCTCAAGCGTCTTCTCGGTCCACACCAACGCCACGATGCCAAGAATCAGTGAGGTCAACCCAAGAGCAAAAACCCCGCCCCAGGACCGGCCCACCAAAACTGCTACGTCTTCATCCGCAGCACTTGCCATGGTCGAGCACCTTTCACTCTTAAGGGTCTAACGACCCCGTTTCGCTAGAGGCTAACTGAGCTGCTCGAAAATTCGCTGACAATCGGGGCAAATCGGGTAGCGATTCGGGTCGCGATCAGGCACCCAAACCTTGCCGCATAAGGCAATGACGGGCTTTCCCGTGACCGCGCTCTCGACGATTTGGTCTTTCTTGACGTAGTGGGCGAACTTCTCATGGTCACCGTCTGAACCCGTGGTTACCGGCCGCTCGTCGACGAGGGTGTCTGACTCAGTAGTTGCAAGACCAAGTTTTGCCATGCCCGCAGTCTGCCACGATGACCCGATGTCGCTTCGAAACCTAGATGTCTTGGCCGACCCTGATCTAACCCGAGATCAAGTCGCACACTTACTCAAAGTTGCTAAGCGATTGAAAAAAGAACGCAGCAAGGGCGACGAAGAACTAAGGCTTACAAACAAGACCATCGCGCTTTTGTTTGACAAGCCGTCAACGCGCACCAGGGCGGCATTTGAAGTAGCGGCTACTCATCAAGGCGCGCAAGCGAATTTCTTAGCCCCAGGGTCTATTCAATTGGGAAAGAAAGAATCAATTGCCGACACTGCACAGGTGTTGGGTCGGATGTATGACGCGATCGTCTACCGAGGGGGCAATCAGTCGATCATCGAAACTTTGGCTGACTACTCACCTGCCCCTGTCATCAACGCCTTGACCGATCAGTGGCATCCCACTCAGGCGTTGGCTGATTTGATGACCATGAGCGAGCACTCAGAAAAGAAGTTAGACGAGGTCTCTTGCGCCTTCGTCGGGGACACCCACAGCAACGTCGCTTGTTCACTATTGATTACTGGTGCTCGAATGGGGCTAGACGTCAGGTTGGTCGGGCCGGAACAGCTTTGGCCAGAAACTTCAATAGTTGATCTAGCCACCAGTATCGCGAGTGAACGAGGCGGGGGTGTCACTGTTACCAGTGACGTAGCAGAAGGTGTAGCAGGTGTGGATTTCGTCTATACCGACGTTTGGGTGTCAATGGGTGAGGCAGATCAAGTCTGGCAAGAGCGAATCGAAATGCTGCGCGACTACCAAGTCAACGCGATGTTGATGGGTCTTACGCAAAATTCGCAAACGAAGTTCATGCACTGCTTGCCGGCATTTCATGACACCGCAACTGAGGTTGGTAAAGAAATCTCGAAGCGGACGGGGCTTAGCGCTTTAGAAGTAACCGATGAGGTTTTTCATTCCAGTGATTCAGTGGTATTTGACCAAGCCGAGAACCGGCTGCACACGATTAAGGCGCTACTGGTCGAGGTTCTTAGCTACGATTAAGGCGCTACTGGTCGAGGTTCTTAGCTAGGTCGGGTTTTTGGCGAGTCGCGAACGCAGGGCCTGTAGTTGAGCGCCAAGTTCTGCCGGCACCTCGTTGCCAAAGGTCTCGAAGTACTCACTTATTCGATCAGCCTCAAGGCTCCACTTAGGCACGTCTACCGCGAGCAGAGTTTCTAAGTCAGAGGTTGATACCTCACCTGACACAAGAGACGCCTCGTCTAGCGGCGGGCGCAAACCAAGTGGGGTTGAATCGGCCGAGGCCGAACCGGCTGCCCGCTGGAGCGCCCAAATAACTATTTTTAAGTTCTCTGCGAATCCGGGCCAAATAAATCGGCCCTCCTCGTCCACTTGAAACCAATTAACTTGAAAGATCTTAGGTAACTGTTGCCGCACTTCTTCGATGCTTAGGCCTGTCTTAGCGGCAGCAATGCGAGGGATTTCGAGCCAGTGTTGCCAGTACTGCGCGAGGTCATAGCCGCAAAAGGGCAACATCGCAAACGGGTCACGCCTGACTACGCCAACTTCGCCTTCGGCTGCAGCCGTTTGTGCCGACGACATGCTCGCCCCCAAGAACACCCCGTGTTCCCAACTAAGTGATTCGTTCACTAGCGGCACCGTGTCTGGTCGCCTGCCACCAACCAACATCGCAGAAATCGGAACTCCCGCCGGTGAATTCCATTCAGGTGCGATCTCGCTGCAACGTGATGTTGCAACGGTAAAGCGCGCGTTCGGATGTGCTGCTGGGCGCCCCGAATCAGGCGACCAAGCAGCACCTCGCCAATCGATCAAATCAGACGGCGGCTCGTCTGTGAGCCCCTCCCACCAAACGTCACCGTCGGCAGTCAAAGCGGTGTTAGTAAAAATGGTGTCACTAGCAAGCATTTCAATCGCAACTGGGTTTGTCTTCGGCGAAGTTCCCGGTGCTACGCCAAAGAAGCCAGATTCGGGGTTGATCGCCCAAAGCCTGCCGTCATCGCCTACGTGAATCCAGGCAATGTCGTCACCAATTGTTTGCACTTGCCAACCCGGCAGATGTGAACGCATCATCGCTAGGTTGGTTTTGCCGCAAGCACTAGGAAACGCACCCGTTAAGTAGTGCGCGTTGCCCTCTGGGTCTGTCACCTTCACGATCAGCATGTGCTCGGCGAGCCAACCCTCTGCTCTGGCCGAATAGCTAGCAAGCCTGAGCGCAAAGCACTTCTTGGCTAAGAGCGCGTTACCCCCGTAGCCAGAGCCAAAAGACATGACGGTGCTCTCTTGGGGAAAGTGGGCTACATAAACCGAATCGTTGTGCGGCCATGAGTCACTTGTTTCGCCTTCTGCCAGTGGAGCGCCAACAGAATGCCAAGCGCGCACGAAACCGTGCTTGGCAGCAATCTCGTCGAATGCTGCCGGTGCTACCCGAGTCATGATCGTCATGCTCGCTGCCACATAAGGCGCATCCGTAACTTGCAAGCCTGCTCGACTAAACGGTGAGCCGACCGGGCCCATCACGAACGGAATCACATACATCACTCGACCTTGCATGCACTCGCTAAAGACATCTAGCAGCTTCTCGCGCATCGATTTCGGTTCACGCCAGTTGTTATTCGGGCCGGCTTCAGCTTCGGTGGGCGTGCATACGAATGTGCGGTCTTCCATGCGGGCGACGTCTCGAGGGTGGCTACGAGCCAGATAAGACCTGGGTCTCTTTTGGGGGTTGAGAGGAATGAGCGTGCCCATGCCTACAGCGACATCTATCAATTCTTGGTATTGACTCTTTGAGCCGTCGAGCCAGATGACTTCGCGCGGTTTTGTGATGCGGGCGACCTCGTCCACCCAGCTTTTAGCGGTGGCGTCTTTCACCGATGGCGAATTAGCCAGCATTAGGCAAACTTAGAAGGTGAGTTCGGGTTTAGCGGTGCGCATTGCGGCTGCTGCCGCCGTGCTGGTGACCGCTATCACAGTGGTGCTCTTTCTACCCGATAACTTGATCTTGCAATTCGACCAATACGTCGCAAGTTATAACCACTACCAAAGACTGAGTGAACTTTCGGCTATTGCTCAAGTAGTCGACGACTTAGGCCGCAGATTGGTGATTTTGCCGGTGATGCTGATTGTCCTCGGGCTCGCATCACTACGGATGCGAAGTTGGTGGCCGGTTTTCTTAGGCGGTGCGGCATTCTTCGTCGCAAGTGTGATTGTTGGGTTCTTGAAGTTTTTGACACAGCGCACTTCGCCACGACTAGGCCCCGGTGATTTCGATTTGCCTGAACTAGTCGACACTATTGGTCTCTACCCCTCAGGTCACGCAGCTAATGCGGCAGTGGCTTGGGGTGCGATGGTTTTCTTTTCGTCCATCGCTTGGGGTTGGTCGCGAAAAGTGACTCTCTACGCAACGTTGGGTGCGATTTTTGTTGTGGTTTTGGTCGGGGTTACTAGTGCTTATCTGCAGTATCACTGGGTAAGTGACTTAGTAAGTGGCGCGTTAGTTGGTGTGGCGGCGTTGTTTCTAGCGATTGCTTGGTACGAAAGAAGGGCCCCTGCCGCTTTCGCGACAAGGGCCCCAGTTGAACGCTTAGATCTATCGACTAGATAGCACGCACGTTCTCGGCCTGCGGGCCTTTCTGGCCAGTGGTTATTTCAAACTCCACTCGCTGGTTCTCTTCTAAGCTGCGGTAACCGTCTGCGGCTATCGCGGTGTAGTGGACGAACACGTCAGGGCCACCACCGTCTTGCGCGATGAACCCGTAGCCCTTCTCTGAGTTGAACCACTTAACACTGCCTTGTGCCATATATCTGTTGTTGCTCCTACCAATTTTCGCCATACCCACGCTTGCAGGTGTGGGGCTGTGCCGACGTTCGCCGACCATCACATTCCACCGCGGCCGAACGTTCGGACGAGTGCTGGACTGCAATATCAACCAGTCGCAAGCCTAGCCAGCAGGCGGGGTGTACCCACGGCGCACCCACACCTGCACACCGGGGTGTGCCCCTAAGTGAAAGCGTTTTTGATAGTCCGCGTTCAGTAGCTGATCGAATCGAGCCTTTGGCGCACCAGTTAGGTATGCAGCGCTCTCAAAAACAATCAAATCAGGCGACAAATCGAATGTCTTGATTACCGCTTGCTCAGGGCTTACTTGGGCGCCGAAATACGTGCGCAAGAAGGCTGGCTCAACAAGGCTCGACGGGTGGGTAACTAGCGGGCTCACGGGCTCTTTGCCCAGGCGCCAATAAATATCGTGAGTATCAAGAGCCCAAATACTCCCCTGATCTTTGCTAACTAGTGATTGAACGCTTGCCAACGCCGAGACACCGACCTCGCCTAGGTTGGTACGACTATCGCTGGTTATTTCGCGTGCGAAGTTAGAGAAGTTGGACGGGGTGTAAGCCTGCTTGAGGCTCGTCCAGCCTTGGTAGTAGTTAGAAAGCGGCAAACCAAAGAGGGCTAGCACGATTACTGCACCGGTTGCGGCCAAAGTAACTGGCTGTGCCCAAGGCATTTGCAAGATCTGGCCGGTAACCCGAGCTAAGCCGATTGCAATTATTGGCGTGAATTGCAGGGCGTGGTGCCCATAGTCAGGGCTTTGCGCCAGTGCCGTGATTAACAGCACGCTTGCTATCAGTGCTACCAAGCCATCAAAAATCAGTTCTTCAATCTGGCCCAAGTACCAACTCAGCACGGCAGCTAGTGCGATAAGCGCCATGCCGATTAGCCAAAGGCGCAAGGAATATGGGGAAAGTGAGAGAGAACTGGCATCAGTTGCTTCGACCCCGTAACGCAAAGGCAACAACACTGCACCTTGCCAAAAGCGCGAGAACTCACCCGCGCCGGCGTAGGCAAGTGCTGTTAAAGCTAGCGGTGTGGCGCTACCAGCGATTAGAGCCGTGACACCACGAACGAAGTTCAAAGACATGCCGCGTACATAAAAGGCTGCAGCCACTAGCAGCGCAATGGCTACAAATGCCCAATTGGTTCGCGTTAGCGGCAAAAGGCCGATTACTAGCCCTAGCAAGAAAAGAGATGCCCGTTGGCCTACAGCGATTCGCCACAAGAGGTATATGGCTAGCGCAAACAACACGATGGCGTTTAGTTCGGTAACCCAACCAAAGCCCTCGGGCAAAAGCGAATAAAGCGCGATGAAAATCGCGCCTGTCGGCACTTGCCACCACGACGGCCCGCGCCTAAAGCCAATACGCGTTAAGAAATAGGCGGCTAGTGCGGCCAAGATGGCGGCAACTATTCGCAGTTGCCAGGGTGAATCGATGCGGGTGGCAAGTGCCATGGTTTGAAACAAGACTGCCAACGGCGGTTTGTTATCGAAAGTCGTGGTGTACGGCAATTCACCTGCGGCACCGCGGCTGGCCACTAGAAAGAAAGTGTTTTCGTCCCACCCAACGGGTGCCGCAAACGAAATGAAAGGGAATCGCAGTAACAGCGAAACACCGGCGAGCGCGGCAAAAACCCCCAGCGGCTTAGCCCACGTCATCGCGAAACCCACATCAGCAGCGAACCCTGCCAGGGCAGGCTCGCGCGCGAACTAGTGGAGGTGGCGGGAATTGAACCCGCGTCCATCGGTATCGATTCAGTTCTTCTCCGGGCGCAGCCACAGTTACGTGTGGTCGGCCTCCCTGTTGCTCGTGGCCTTGCAGGGAACACGGCCCAAGTCACGTTCTTGGTTCCCTTTCACCCCAGTGACCTGAATGAAAGGTGATCCCTCTAGCGACGCCAACACCGAGTCGAGGGAACCCTCGGGTTGACGGACTTCAGGTCTTTGGCTTAGGCAGCCAAAGCGAAGTCGGTGCGCTTTGAATTGGCGCTTGTTTTTTTCAGAGCGTGGTTAACGAGACCTGCCCTGAACCTCGGCCCGCTTCTACTGTCACGACATCCGTTGTCGAAACCTGTCACCCCCATATTTAGTTGTGGGACAAAGTCTACGGCCTAGCGGCCTTTTGCGCGACGCCCCACTGCTTTGCGCATCTCGGTAGCCGCCTCTTTCTCAGCGATAGCGCGGCGCTTGTCATGGCGCTGCTTACCCCGTCCAAGACCTAATTCGACTTTCGCGTAACCGTTCTTGAAGTACAACGAAATCGGCACGATTGTGAGGCCCTTTTCGCTCAAACGCCCGATCAGTCGCTGCAATTGCCCGCGATGGATCAACAACTTTCGAACCCGCCGCGGCTCATGATTAGTCCAAGTTGCGGGGCTGTACTCAGGTATATGCACCCCGTGCAACCAAAGCTCGCCACCTCGCATGAGTGCGTAGCCGTCATTTAAGTTCGCGCGCTTCGCACGTAATGACTTGACCTCACTACCGGTTAACACAAGCCCAGCCTCAAAGACGTCTTCAAATGCATAGTCGTAGCGCGCACGACGATTTGAAGCGATTAGTTCTTTATCACGCGACCTGGGCACTTAGGGCTCAAGGGTAGAGCGAGCTTGCATCAAACCGCGCAACACGCTTAGGCCCTCGCGCAAGGCTGCATCGCGGTCGAGCGTTACCGCCAACTTCACGTCGGGTTCGATGCCCACACCGTCCACGCGTTCATCGGTGGGCGATCGGTATTCACCAACCGTCTGCTGCAGTGCAGATGAGTTGGCAAGCGGCACGAGTTTTTGTACGGCTGCTTTGCCGCGTGTGCGAGACCCAACCAGCACAGCCCGATTTCGAGACTGCAGTGCAGCGGCAACGACCTCAGCCGAAGACGCGGTGTCACGATCGACAAGCACCACCAGCGGGGTCACCCCGTCACCGACGAAGGGTGCCCGCAACGTGACAGGCGCCTGACCTCTCTCTTTATATATAGCCACCGGGCCGCCTTCTAAAAAGAGTGAAGCAAACGCAACGCCTTCGTCAATGAGCCCGCCGGGGTTGCCCCTTAAGTCAAGCAAGACACCTTTCGAGGCGTTGTCTTGAAGTTGCTTCCCTGAACTGTTGGCGACCCCTTGCACTAGTGGGCCAGGTTGTAAATAAGTGACGCCACCTTTGAGGTTCGCAACGTTTAGGGCGCTAGCTAACTGAGAACGTCTAACCACCGGCAAGGTCTGCTCGGTTTTACCGCGCTCAATTCGTAAGTCAACTTTGGTGCCGTCATCACCACGAAGTAATTCAGTGATCGAATAAGAATCGAGATTGGCAACCAGGGTTTCATCGACGGCAAGTAGCACATCACCAGCCTTGACCCCAGCCTCGGCCGCCGGTGAATCGGTGAATACCCCGCCGATGATCGGGCGATCTTGTGAGTCAGTTCCTAGCCAGACACCCACACCGGTGAAGTTGCCCGCGACCCCCGGGGTGAACCCACGTTGTTCATCAGGTTGCAAAAACTCGCCATAACCATCGCCTGCTGCGCGCAACATGCCTTCGATTGCGGCGCGCTGCAGGGTGTCAATCGAAACCTCGTTTTTTGAACCTGCTGCGATTTCGCTTAAGGCCTCGTCCACCACACCACCCCGCCCGACGCCTAACGCGTAGCCGATCGCGAAACCACCGCCAACCAGACCCGCCAAGATCAGGCCGATCAGTAGATAAGTGCCGGTGCCAAATCGCTCGCTACGCACTATCGATCACACCAATTTCGATTGCGCCAAATTCGATTGCGCCAACTTGGTTCAGGATGCTTTGGTTGCATTGCATTTAACGATTGTAAATAAGGTAGAAGTTCGCCAAAACATCAACAACTAACGCGCTGTTTGGAACCTCCAAACCAACCGAGCGGGTCATACGGGGCACCGTCAACGCGCACTTCGAAATGCAAATGTGGCCCGGTTGAGCGCCCAGTCGAACCGACAAAACCGATGGTGTCACCTTTGGCAACTTGATCACCCTTACCAACCCCGAAGCGCGACATATGTGCGTACAAAGTGCTGATACCACTGCCATGGGTGATGATCACGGTGTTCCCATAGCCCGAGAGATACGCCACTTCGGCCACCCGCCCTGATGCTGCAGCCAGAATCGGTGTGCCGGTGCGAGCTCCCATGTCAACGCCTGCGTGGCAAGCACGGTATCCATAAATCGGATGCACGCGAATTCCTGGGCCAGAGGTGATACCCGCCCCGGCAACGGGCCACAGCATTTCGCCCGTGAACTCAGGCCCGGTGTAACCGCGTGACTCACGGCGTGCAATTTCTTCTAAGCGTTGTTGTTCTTCTTTAAGTTCTTCGTACTCACGCTTTACTACCTCGCGATCTTCTTCGGCATCAGACAACGCAATCTGGCGGCGCTTTATCAGTGAAGAAACTTCTGCTTCAGCTGCTTGGGCTGCAGAAGTGGCCGCGCGGCGTTCGAGCAACTTCTGGCGCGCCTCAGCCTTTAGGCGTGAGACTTCTGAGCGAGTCCTTAACGCCTCACCCCGTAAAGAATTTAGCTCACCTTGTGAGTCAAGTAACCGAGCAAGTGAGCTGTTTTGGCTACGCGTGTAGGCCTGAGTTACGGCCAAACGTTGGGTGAAGTCGTTTGGGTCGGTTGACTCAAGAACTACCTCGACGGTTGAAAGCGAACCATGTATATAGAGGTTGCGAGCTATCTGGCCAATTCGCTGTTCGGTTGCTGCCAACTTCGCCTCGGTGAGCTTCACCTGGCTGGTTACCGACTCAAGGTGCGATTGAGCGGCTTTCACTTGAGCAGTCGCCTCACGGTCAGCGATTTGAGCCCTCTGCAGACGCGTTCTTGCCTCAGAGAGTTTCTTTTTTGCTGCAGGCAACTTTCGCTGAACTGTTTGTAATTCACCTGAGATTCGCTGCACCTTGGCTGTGGCAACTTCTAGTTCATAAGCGGCCTGCTTGATTCGTTCGCGAATCTTTCGCAAGTCATCATTGGTGTTAGCAGACGCGGGCACGATCGCTACCACGCTAATTGCCAGCCAGCCTGCAAGTGCAGCGCAAAGACCTTTAACTAATGGACGGGTGAACGACTGGGGAAGAAACTTCATCTGATCAGACCTTTAGGAACCGACGCAAAGCAAATGTGGCAGTGACCATTGAAAGAGTTACTCCGACCAAAGCCACGACACCCCCTGCCAGCCAAACCACGCCCCATCCGAAGAAAGGCGTGAACGAAAAAGACTGCGCCAACACCCCGTCCACTAACCAAACTTTTATTGCGACTAAGGCCCCGGTGGCGAGCACTCCACCGACGAGTGCAGCAACTAGTGCCTCAATCAAGAAAGGTAGCCGAATTGAGAACTTGGATGCGCCAACCAGACGCATGATCCCGACCTCGCGTCGCCTTGCAAATGCGGCAAGCCGCATGGTGTTAGAGACCAACATCACGGTAACCACGAGCATCGTGGCGGCGAAACCCAGTGCAACCACTTGCAGGCCAGAAAGTGCGACGAACAATCGATCGAGGGTGTCTCGCTGGTCGCGGACTACGTCAACACCTGGCATGTCTTGCACCGCTTCTGTCACAAGTTGATACGACTCTGGGTCGGCAAGCTTTACGCGAAAAGACGCGGGTAACTGATCTATCGAAGCCGTTCGAGCTATCGGTGAACTTGCGAACTGCTCGCGAAATCTTTCGTAGGCTTCGGCCTGTGTTTCAAAATAGATGGATTCGACGACACCTTCGAGTGACTGCAACTTATCTTTGATGTCAACGCGTTGTTTATTGGTTAAACCCCCCGGTGAACAATTAAGTGAATCGGCATCAGCCGTACAGAGAAAGACAGAAACTTCAACTTTGTCGTACCAGTAGTCCTTCATTTGATTGACTTGCGCGCCCACCAAGAGGCCTACGCCTAGAAGCGAGAGCGTTACTGCGAACGTGACGATGACCGCGAAAGTCATCGTTAAATTTCGAGCAACCCCTTGAAAGACCTCGTTGACGACGAATCTGAAGCGACCCATACCTAATGAATCACCCATAGCCGTAGATCCCTCGGGTCTGGTCGCGAACCACGTGCCCGCCGTCTAGTTCGACGACGCGTTTGCGCATTCGATCAACGATTGCCGCATCATGAGTGGCCATCACGACTGTGGTACCTGCGAGGTGGATGTTGTTAAGCAAACTCATGATGCCCACGCTGGTTTCGGGGTCGAGGTTGCCGGTTGGTTCATCTGCCAGAAGTAGTGAAGGTCTGTTCGCAAGTGCGCGCGCGATTGCTACGCGCTGTTGCTCACCGCCAGAGAGTTGATCTGGACGGCGACGCTCGCGGCCATATAAGCCCACTTGCGACAGCACTTCGGGCACGCGATCTGCAATTTCGCGCTGCGAGCGTCCAATTACTTCGAGCGCAAAGGCAACGTTTTCAAAAACTGTCTTGCCAGGTAAAAGGCGGAAATCTTGAAACACCGTGCCGAGCTTGCGGCGGTGCCGCGGGACTTTGCGATCTTTTAGTTGCCCGACGTCTACCCCGTCGACTAGTACTCGCCCCTGAGTGGGGCGTTCTTCGCGAATCAAGAGTCGCAACAAAGTTGACTTACCTGAGCCTGAAGCACCGACGAAGAAAACGAATTCGCCAGGCTTGATTCGAAGGTTCACGTTGCTAACGGCTGGTTCGCTCTTTTTTTGGTAAACCTTCGAGACTTCTTCGAAGGTGATGAATGGCTCTTGGGGTTCAGTCATTTACGCACCTTGGACTTTGCGCCAACGAATGGCGGCCGCAATAAAGTCGTCAAGGTCACCATCTAGTACGGCTGAGGTGTTACCGGTCTCTTGGCCCGTTCTAACATCTTTCACCATTTGATATGGGTGTAGCACGTATGAGCGCATTTGAGTGCCCCACGAACCGGCCGAGTCGCCGCGTAATTCGTCAAGACGTGCCCGCTCTTCTTGTCGGCGCTTCTCAAGTAGCCGCGATTTCAAGATGGCCATCGCGGTGGCGCGGTTTTGCAACTGACTTCGCTCGTTCTGGCAGGCAACCACGATGTTTGTCGGCAAATGTGTGATTCGCACGGCCGAGTCAGTGGTGTTAACGCCTTGGCCACCAGGCCCGCTAGAGCGGTAGACATCTACGCGTAAGTCATCGTCAGGTATTTCAATGTCATCGGTTTGTTCGACGACTGGCACGACTTCGACACCGGCAAATGAGGTATGGCGGCGGCTTTGACTATCGAAAGGTGAGATGCGCACCAGCCGATGTGTGCCCTGTTCGACCGAGAGCGTGCCGTAGGCGTAGGGGGCTTTGACTGCGAAAGTTACCGACTTGATGCCGGCCTCTTCGGCGTATGAGGTTTCGTAGACCTCGGTTTTCCATCCGTGGCGTTCGCAGTAGCGCAGGTACATGCGCAAAACCATCTCGGCCCAGTCAGCTGCATCTACGCCGCCGGCTTCTGCGCGAATCGTCACCAACGCGTCGCGTTGATCAAACTCGCCTGAGAGCAATGTGCGCACTTGCAGCTCGTCTATGACGGGGCGAAGGGTCAGGAGTTCTTTTTCGGCTTCGGCCAAAGTTGAGTCATCGCGCTCTTCTGCTGCTAGGTCGATCAGCACTGCTGCGTCATCGAGGCGTTTGCGAAGCGAGGTGAGGGTCGAGATTTCTGCTTCAACTCGCGCGAGGCGGGTGGTGGTGGCTTGGGCCCTAAATTGGTCGTCCCATAGGTGAGGGTCAGAGGCTTGGGCCTGCAAGTCGGCCAGTTCGGCTTGTAGGGCTTTGATGTCGACGACACTTTCGATTCCTGCTAAATCAGCGGTTAATTGCGCGAGTGTTTGCTGAGGCGTTTGGTCAGACACGACCCTTCACCCTACGCCGATTGCCTCAATTAATTGGTCAAAACGAACCTGAGTGGGAACTGAAATTAGTAGATGGGGGTGGTGGCGAGGGCTGAGGCGAGAAGGGTGACGGGCCCGGTAAAGGCTCCGCGAAGTGGTGGCGAAAATGTCGCAGTAGTTGAGATGACAACGGAGTTGTTCTCGGCGGCGACGCGAAAACTGAAATCTTCGAATCGACTCGAAGCATCGGCGGCAATTAGGTAATTGTTGACAAGTGCTAATACTTGGGCCGGGTCTAGCGGAATGACTTCAGTTGCACCTTGCAAATAGAGCGCGCGTTCATCTAGACCTTGCGCCCCTGCCAGTGCTGCTGCGTCAGTTAGGGCAGTGAGTTGGCGCTGATGCCAAGCAACGGCAGCGATGTCAATTGTGACTGCTAATAGCGTGGCCAGAATCAAGGTGAGCACCGTGGCCAGCAAGACGACACTTCCTCGCTCAGTGGGTTTAGGGCGTGTCATCACGGGGATCCCGATGATCGTCTCGAATCACGCGACCTGCGCCGCCGTGGCCGAACAGTACGGAATCCCCTTCACGCACATCACGGCCAGTTCCAAGGAAGAAGCCGAGGCGCAACTGAAGGGAATCATCGACGATCTTGCGGTGGACGTCATCATCCTGGCCCGCTACATGCAGATCCTGACGGAGTCGTTCTGCGCGGATTTCCTGGGTCGCATCATCAACATCCACCACTCGTTCCTGCCTGGATTCAAGGGCGCGCGGGCCTACCACCAGGCGTTCGAACGGGGGGTGAAGCTAATCGGGGCCACCGCGCACTTCGTCACCGCCGAGTTAGATGAGGGACCGATCATCGAGCAGGACGTGGAGCGCGTGTCACACAACCAGACAGCCGAGGATTTGGCGCAGATCGGCCGCGACCTCGAGCGGGTGGTGCTGGCCCGGGCTGTGCGCCTCTATGCGGAAGATCGAGTTTTGCTCGATGGGAAGCGCACGGTGATCTTCTAGGACGCGTGCTCGTCCAGATACATCCGTAGCGCGTCCCGCATCACCTGCGACGGGGTGAGGACACGGTGGCGGGCGAAGGCGTCCAACTCCTCCTTGACCTGGGGCTCGAGCCGGAAACGCACCTCGGGAGAGGTGCCCGACTCGCCGTGCAGAGAGGGGCGGCCTCGTCTGAGCCCCCTCAACGTGTCGCGTGCCATTTCACGCGCGGCGACCTCATCGAGAACGCGCCCGCTGGGCAGAGTGATCGGGTCCTTGTCCAAGTCCACGTAGGGACCAACTCGATACTTACGCTTC
>Ga0194122_10002264_pt1 | contig 21446 bp, 7 predicted proteins | sample TA2MahCa10mmetaG_FD_155487 | JGI IMG/M metagenome (GOLD analysis project Ga0194122, IMG submission 155487) | Freshwater microbial communities from Lake Tanganyika, Tanzania - TA2015021 Mahale Deep Cast 10m | ecosystem: Environmental > Aquatic > Freshwater > Lake | place: Tanzania: Lake... | reverse complement strand
TGTGGTTACTGCTCCGATTAAGTTGGGGAATGTGGCGTATAAACTGTATCCTGGGTCAATTATTGCCCTGCCAATTGATATTAACTTGTATAAAGTAAATAATGTTGGATTATATGATATATTAGCGGTAACTGAGTATGTAACTGGTGCAACTGGACCAACTGGATCTCGTGGGTTGGCTGGGTATAATGGTGTAATTGGTTCAACTGGGCCAAGTGGCATTCCATCATCTGAAGGCGACACTGGTGTATTTGGTCCAACCGGACATACTGGAGAGGTTGGTGCGACTGGTCCATATGGTCTTGTTGGGTTTACTGGTATAGGTGGCAAATCAGGTGTAACTGGTATTATGGGTGAACCAGGCGAACCGGGTACAGCCTCTGGGGCAGGACCAACAGGACCAACCGGTGTTACAGGAGTATGGGGTGTGACAGGTCCTCAAGGAATACCGGGTGAAGAGTCAGGTCGAGGTCCTCGTGGTATAACGGGTATAACGGGGACTACGGGTACAAGTGGTGGAATTGTCGGAATGGGTCCACGTGGAATACAAGGTCCAACAGGGCCATATTTACTGTCTCCATGGGTATACTCTTCTACGAACCCAGAACCAAGTACATCCTATTTAAATATATATTACACGGGTGGAACGGTTGGAATTGGAACGGCAAACCCCGATACGCGATATTCTCTCGATGTAAGTGGCGTAATTAAGACGACAAATCTAAATAGTATTAGTGATTACCGAGTGAAATATAATATAGTAGATGTTCCTTCGAGTGCAAGCGTTGATCGATTACGTCCCGTATCATATATGAATCGAATAACGAATCAATTAGAATATGGGTTTATTGCACATGAATTAGCAGCAGAATATCCAGAAATGGTGATTGGCATAAAGGATGATATGACGGGGTATCAAACAATCCAATATAATCAGCTATTTGCAGTATTTGCAAAGGAAATAAAAGAATTAAGGAACGAGGTTAAAAGAATCGAGATGTTGAACGATGAAGCAAGAAGGCGGGTATAGGTATAGTATACATCATATTCGTTACAGTAATATGTAATTTATGGATAAATAAATCATAAATTATATATATACAGTTATATACATCAGTAATGCCTGTGGATTATTCAAACCAAGACATAAGTTATACTGATTTATCTGGGGCGAATCTGTCGGGGGGAAGTTTCACCAATACAAATGCAACAGGGGTTAATTTCACAAATGCAAACCTCTCATCTGCAAACTTTACTGGTGCAACTATTACTCTCGCAAACTTTCGAAATGCCCTGATAACTGGTGCAACTATCAATACATTAACATTTTCTGATTTACAAAAGGGGCAATTACTAATGAACTCATCGAATCATGGAATAACTGCAATAAATACGCTTACATCACTTACTCTCGCTGAGTTTGTGGCACTAAACCCATCAGCATCTCTCGATGATATAACAACTGTTACAAGTGTCAGTGTTAAATTGGCGACGAGTGGAGGCGGATTTAGCGTTTCTATCACGCCATCAAGAGTACAAATTGTACAAATATTCGTCGCAACGAATCAGGCAATTACATTGAATGGAGCGACATATAAAAGCAACGGGTCTTCGATTTTGAATGGAGCGGATGTTGCGATTACGACAGCAAAGGTGGGTGATATTCCATATAAGATGCTCTCTGGAACGGGGTCGATTATTGTCATACCTCTTGACTTGAATGTATATAAAGTAAATGCTGTCGGGCTTAGTGATATTCTCTCATTAAACACGTATGTGGGAGCGACTGGTCCGACGGGTGTGACTGGTCCGACGGGATGTACTGGTCCAACGGGTCCGACTGGTGTGACTGGTGCGACTGGTACAACGGGAGGTACTGGTCCAACAGGTCCGACTGGTGTGACTGGTGCGACTGGTACAACGGGAGGTACAGGGCCAACAGGTCCGACTGGTGTGACTGGTGCGACTGGTACAACGGGAGGTACAGGGCCAACTGGTCCCACTGGACCGACAGGGGAAACTGGTCCAACTGGAGGGACTGGTCCTACCGGTTGCACAGGTGTAACGGGGCCTCCTGGGTATACTGGACCAACTGGAGGGACTGGTCCTACCGGTTGCACAGGTGTAACGGGGCCTCCTGGGTATACTGGACCAACTGGTTTGGCAGGAGATAGATATAATACCCAAACAACAACGGATGTTTCATTCATACCAGTATTAGGTGGTTCAGTGACTCTTACAGTTGGTACAAACTTGGCGTATTTTCCAGGAAATAGTGTTATAGTAATTGATTCAAGTAACATTGCAAATAAGTTTGAAGGTAATATTAGTGCATATAATAAGTCTAGTGGTAGCATCACGATTCAAAGTATAATGACGATACAAGGAACATTTGGAGTATATGCAACGGTATATAATGTTAACTTGGATGGTGTGGATGGTCCAACTGGTGCAACTGGTCAAACTGGTCCGACTGGTGGAACAGGTGGAACAGGGTCAACTGGTCCAGCAGGTATAACGGGGGTGACAGGTCCAGCAGGTCCGATTGCCGGAACAAATGCCCAAATTATATATAATAATGCTGGGGTTGCGGCGGGTAGTTCTCTCTTAACATGGGATAATAGCGCAAATAAACTGAATGTTCGAAATATCGAGTCTTTACAATCGACTTCCGGAAATCCGGATATAAAGATTGGCCAAACACAACGAGGTATTTCTATTGTGGGTGATGGAAGTAGTACATCCCCGGGATTCACGTTATTTAACGGTGGCGACGGAATAACAATGAGCAATTTGAGTATTGTACTTTCGGATACGGTACCTCATACTACTACACTTACCGCCACATCTCTCTCAACTGGAGGTCTTACTCTAAATAATCTGGTTGATTCTGCGACAGGGACCGTATTAACATATGATGTTTCGTCGGGTGCAGTGAGTTATTCAGCAGTTGTTGGGGCGACTGGTTCTCTCGGAGCAACAGGACCTACTGGAACAAGGGGGACAACTGGTTCTGTCGGATCAACTGGTCCAACTGGATCGACCGGTCCAGTAGGTGCAATGGGTGCAACTGGTGTAACTGGACCGACCGGTGTACAGGGATTTACAGGTCCTACTGGTAACTTTGGAGGAACAGTGTATTCTGATATTGTACCTGATGGATATGATTTGATTAATTTAGGTGCGACAGGTCATCGTTTCAATAATTTATGGGTAAAGACGATTTATGTTGCGAGTAATACAATTCAAATTGGTGAAGCGTCGATTTCTTCTTCGGGTGCGTCACTTTCTCTTCCATCAGGGTCTCTTATTGGTGGTGTGAACCCTGGCACAATTAGTATAAAGGGATCCATTGCATCCACTGGTGAGTTTCCAACAAATGCCTTGGTTGGTCATGCATATATGGTAAATAACAATTTATGGGTTGCAAATATGAATAATCCACCAAATGTGGCTGGGTGGACAAATGTTGGTGATATCAAGGGTCCCAAGGGTGACATTGGCATACAGGGGCCGTATGGTCCAACTGGGCCGTATGGTCCGACTGGTCCTACGGGTGTGACAGGTGTGACTGGACCACCTGGATATACTGGTCCTACTGGAGGAACAGGTCCAACTGGTACGTATGGTCCAACCGGTGATTATGGTCCAACAGGTCCATATGGTCCAACTGGGTATTATGGTCCAACTGGTACATTTGGTCCGACTGGTCCACGTGGATTTACAGGTCCGACAGGTCCATTTGGTCCATCTGGGCGTGTGGGTCCAACTGGTCCTCAAGGAACAACTGGTGCGGATGGACCACAAGGTATTCCAGGCTATGCTGCAAACACTGGTTCAACCGGACCTCAAGGTCATACTGGGTATACTGGTCCTCAAGGTATACCAGGACAAGCGGCAAATACTGGTTCAACTGGACCGACTGGTCCTACTGGTGTCACTGGACCAACTGGACCGACTGGTTCGACTGGTCCTACTGGTTGCACTGGTGTTACTGGTCCACCGGGATACACCGGTCCAACTGGGCCTACCGGACCTACAGGGTCTACAGGTCCGACAGGTCCAACAGGTCCGACTGGTGAAACAGGTCCGACTGGTCCTACCGGTGTTACTGGACCGCCAGGATACACCGGTCCAACAGGTTCAACAGGACCTACAGGGCCTACAGGGCCGACTGGTTCAACGGGTCCGACAGGTTCAACTGGACCAACCGGTCCTACTGGTTGCACAGGTGTTACTGGTCCACCTGGATATACTGGTCCTATCGGGCCTACTGGATTAACTGGTCCTACTGGTGAACAGGGTATTCAAGGTATTCAGGGACCAACTGGAACATCTGGTGCAAGGTCATATAGTGTTACAAATGGTGGTGCGTCATCTTTTGTTATCGATGGGTCACCTAATCCTACATTAAATCTTTTAAGAGGTGTTACATATATATTTAATATTAATGCTACAGGACATCCATTTTGGATACAAACATCATCTGGTGGACACAATTCTGGAAATGTTTATAATAACGGAGTTACTAATAACGGAACTTCAAATGGAACTTTAACTTTTGCGGTTCCCTATAATGCTCCGGGTACATTATATTATGTATGTCAATTTCATTCATCTATGGGTGGAACTATAAATATAACTGACTTAGGACCACAAGGCACACCTGGAGCAACAGGTCCTGCAGGAACAAATGGTGTAGCAGGTTCAACTGGATCTACTGGTCCACAAGGTGTTACTGGGTCAGCCGGCGTAGCAGGTGTCACCGGCCCAACAGGTGTAACAGGTGCAGGTTCACCAGGTTCAACCGGCTCTACTGGTCCACAAGGTGCGGCAGGAATAGTAACCCCATCTTATTATTTCAAGGCGGCGAGGTATTCGTCAGTAACAAATGTAACAACCTCAATAAGTGGGGGTGCAGTCATTCTACCAACTACTATATTATATAATAATGGTGGGTTTTCATTTGACGCAACCTATTGTTTTATTACTCCGATTGCGGGACAGTATAAGTTCAACTTCTCTTCTATGATAAACGATTCAACTACAACTACAATCATTGCCGATATTCGTGTTGAGAGATATAATAATTCAAATGTTTTACAAGAAACGGTCATAGAGAGATTTCGATATGGTACAGGACAGTCAAATTATATGCCATTCCAAATTGATACGCTTGTGTCAATGAATGCTGGTGACAAATTGAAGATGTATTCCGTCCAAGGAAGCTTGGCAATACTTGATCTTTCATCAACCAATGCATATTTTACCCAAGCCCCTCAATTTAATGTGTATAGTGTTGGCTCAGCGGGAGCAACCGGGCCGACCGGTGTAACTGGTGCAGGATCGCCTGGTGCAACCGGGCCGACTGGTGCAGGATCGCCTGGTGCAACTGGGCCGACTGGTGCAGGATCGCCTGGTGCAACCGGACCACAAGGTCCTGCCGGATTAACTGTTTCAGCTGGAGTTGTACAATCTGCATCAATCCCAAGTGGAAGCACGGGTACATCACTGACTGTATCTGGTCTAGATATATCTGCAAATGGAAATAATTATTATCAAGTAACATTTCGCGGAAAGAAGAATACAGCAGTAACTTCGGCATATAACCTCTCTATTTTCGTAAACGGAGACACAACCATAAACAACTATTTTTATATGAATGAACAACGTGATTCAGAAATGGTAACACAGAATGATGGGTCTGGTGCAATATTTACAACTGTTCCAGCAGGATCTGCAAATAATGAGGTAACCATGACATTCCGTGTATATAATGTCCCCGAGCAGAATATGCATGTAATCGAAGGTGATGGTGGTTATGTGACGGATGCGTCGAACTTAGGCCAATCATATATGCAACGATGGAAAACATATATTGCACATAGTTCTGGCGGTACAAATAATATAACAAGTCTCACGATTAGCGGTGATGTAGTGGGATGTATGGGACAAAGTAATATTGATGTCATTACAATTGGGTTGGGGCCTACTGGTCCAGCGGGGTCAACTGGGCCGACTGGTGTAACTGGTGCAGGATCGCCTGGTGCAACCGGGCCTACTGGGTTAACTGGTCCAACGGGTACAGGTCCAACTGGTGCAGTTGGTCCGACAGGTACTGCTGGTCCGGTTGGAGGAATGATTGGTACTGCGTCAATCGCGAGTGGAAGTACAGGAACATCCGTTACTGTATCAGGGTTAGACATATCATCAAATGGAAACAATATGTATTATGTTGTATTCCGTGCAAAGAAGAACATATCAGTAACGAGTGAAATCAATGTATCCATGGTTTTGAATGGCGACAACAATATTTCGAACTACTTTTATATGGCGGAGAAGCGCGATGGGCAAACCATGTATCAGTATGACGGATCGGGTTCGCGTGTGATTACGCTTCCCGCAGCAGTATCGACGAATAATGAAATAACCATGACATTCCGTGTATATAATACTCCAGAACAGAATATGCATGTAATTGAAGCGGATGGTGGGTATGTGACAGATGCATCCAATCTCTCGCATTCTTATTTGCAACGATGGAAGTCATATATTGGGCATAACGGTGCAAATGTCGGAAATATTACAAGTATTTCAATTAGTGGTGATGTTCTTGGGTGTTTCTCGCAAACAAAGATGGATGTGTATACGATGGGTGCTGGTCCAACTGGCCCGGCTGGTCCAACTGGTGTCCAAGGCCCGATGGCAGGTATGATTGCATCGACATATATCGCTAGTGGAACCTCGATTACCTTGTCTGGGTTGGATATATCAAGTTATAACAACATTTTCCGGCTTGTGTTTAGAAGTCGAAATACAGGTGGAGCAAGTTATAACTATAGTTTGTATATTAACGGCGACACAACTGCGACGAATTATTTTACAGTTCGAAGGCAGACGGTTTCAGCGGGTATAAACACCACTAGTGCAAATGATGCAGTATTTTATAATTCAGGTGGAAGTGTGAATAATGAGGGATATTTTATGATGGATATTCAGAGTTTGTCGGATAATAGTACACATAGCATAACTGGCAGTGGAGGATTTAATAGTGGGACAACATTAACAAATGGAAATGTACAAGGATGGGACTTTACTTTGGCGCATGCCGCCGGTGCAAATCAAAATATTACAAGTATTACGATTCAGTCAAATGTGGCCAACTCAATGGGTCCTACATATATGTATTTGTATTCGGTTGGTGCAGGTCCAACTGGTGCGGCAGGATCAACAGGTCCAACTGGTGCGCAAGGTCCAATGGCCGGACTCATCGGATTTTCGTCAATTGCAAGTGGGGCAACTGGATCATCGATGGTAGTAAGTGGATTGAGTGCATTAACTGCAAATAATTCATATTATGTGTCTCTTCGTGCAAAAAAGAATACTGCTGTTTCTAGTGCAGTAAATGTCTCGATGTTTGTTAATGGAGACTATAATGTTGCGAATTACTATTATATGACAGAACAGCGGGATGGTACAGTGACAACACATTTGGATGGATCGGGAGGCGTGTTTTTGACGCTTCCGAGCAGTGCAACAAATAATGAGATTGCCATGTCATTCCGTGTGTATAACCTTCCAGAACAAAATATGCATGTAATTGAGGGCGATGGCGGGTTTGTGAGTGCAACGTCATCTCTTACAAAGTCAAATGTACAAAGATGGAAGACATATATTGCGCATAATGCTGGAGGTGTTGGCGATATTACTAGTCTAACATTGAGTGGTGATGTGGTCGGGTTTCTTGGACAAAGCCGGATGGATGTATATGCAATTGGTGCAGGTCCCACTGGTGCAACGGGGTCCACTGGTCCAGTATACAATGGAGAGATGGTTTTGTATAGTGCATATGCTAGCGTGTTGGGTACAGTGAATGGGTATGATACTACGTATTCACATGTTCCATTTACGAATATAACGATTAATCCTGGTTCAATATTTACGAATGCTTCAGGAGGAACGTATATTGTGATACCGAGAGATGGAACATATCGTGTCAACTTCAATGGTATTTCGAATCAAAATGGCGGAGTGAATGCAGACATTATATTGTATTCATCATCATATGTAAAGGTTAAAGTAATTATTCGCATATCATCATCGCCATTACAGTATTCAAGTGCGGATGCAAACCAGATATTCGACGCATCTGCGAATCAGCGAATTGGTGTGAAAATGGCGAGTGGTGGATTCTGGGCAAATAATCCATCAGAGACACCGGATATCCTTCCGTCAATACAACTTGAGTTAATAACACGTGTTGGTGCGATGGGTTCGACTGGAACGGCTGGGCCGACGGGACCTCAAGGGTTAACTGGATCAACTGGACCATCTGCACCATGGACAACATCTGGAAGTACGATATATTACAATTCAGGGAGTGTTGGCATTGGAAAGACATCCGCATCAACGACTCTGGATATTCTTGGAAAGCAGACGATAACAAATAATGATGGGTTAGCGCCAACGGTTTTGGTGAACTCTGGTAGTTATAATACAATCTCTTTTAAGGCGACAGGTAGTGGTGCTGGGTGGGGTCAAAGTGTGGTCATGGAGAATACGGCGGCGACAGGTAGGTCATATGGTATGTACAGTAGTTCGGAAGGAAACTTTTATATTACAGATCTAACTGGGTCAGCTGCACGAGTTACGTTATCACCAAACGGATATGTTGGAATTGGAACTTCTACAAACATTACAAATGCATATCCGCTACATGTATATACTGCAAATAACATGTATGGTATTGCGCATGCGATATCTGGGTATGCAATGGGAACATTTATTAATTCAGCATCGGCATATACTCCATGTCAGTTTGGTACAATAACCAATCATAAACTTGGTTTTTACACAAATAATGGCTCACCAAACGTTATAATAGGTACAAACGGGTATTTGGGTGTTGGTACATCGTCTCCCACATGGCCACTACATGTAGTTGGAAGCGCTCAAACGGGAACAATCACGGCGGCCAGCTACGTTCAATATGGAAACAACACTGTTATAAACTCAGGTGGTAGTTTAACATATAACTGGCCGTTTTCGATTGTTACAACTGCAGGTGTTCGATTGGGAGGTGATTGCGTATTTTATAGTGATTCAAGAATTAAGACGAACATAAGTGATATCAATGATGACTCGGCATTGCAGCAGTTTCGGTTACTAGCACCGAAAACATACCGATATGTTGATCAGATAACCCGAACAAATGAGGTGGTGTATGGATTTATTGCGCAAGAAGTAAAGCAAGTAATCCCTCATGCTGTTGGTCTTCAGGTGGAGTTTATTCCGAACTTTTATATGTTGGGAGAGATCGTGTATAATAGAGATGTGTCGTTTGACGAGTCGGGGAATGAAGTGAGTGTACCGGTAACACAGGATGTGTCAGGGGTGGAAGATGCATCGGCATCGTATGTTGTTGTCAAATACGAGTATACAATTACAACGGTTAATACAATGACATTTACTCCCTTATTGGATACCTCTGGCAACCCTCTTCCTACAGAAAAGCAGAAACATCGTATTCGAATGTATGATTCAACAAATAATAAGTATGAATGTGATGTGGTTTCGATAAACAGTTCAACAAGTATTACGGTACGAACGGAAGAGAGATATAAATCAGATATGCATCCGGATCCATTTCCGGCGAAGGTGTTTGTATATGGCCAAGAGGTGAATGACTTTCATGCATTGAAGAAGGATGCGATTTGGACGATTGCTACGGCGGCGCTTCAAGAGGTTGACAGACAACAGTTGGCAGATAAGGAGAGAATTGCAGTATTGGAGTCGAAGGTTTCCACTCTTGAGACGACAATTGCGACATTACAGTCACAGCTTGCGGCAGTTCTGACACATCTAAACATGTAGCGTAGCGTATCGTAGCGTATAAATAAGAGATGAGATATGAGAAATAAGAGATAATAGTCAAAACAATGTTGATTATTATCTCTTGTAAAAACTTAAACAGATGTTTAATAAAAATATAAACATTTCTGTATCATAATTGACGACATATATAATGCAGGGGATTACTGTTCCAATACAAACACCTGCTTCAGATGAAGTGAAAGAGTATTTATTTACAAAGCTTAAAGAGGCCATTTCGGAATATTCTGTCGTCGAGGGGTTCTCTCAACAAATACCGGGGCAAATGAATAGAATACAGGAAATTATACGTATACATAATCCATCATCTATTATGGAGATTGGGTTTAATGCGGGACATAGTGCGTTACTCTTTCTATGTTCTACATCTCCATCGGTCCATGTTGTTAGTTTCGACCTAGGGTATTATGGGTATGTATTCGCTGCAAAACGTTTCATCGACGAGTATTTTCCGGGAAGACATACATTAATTACTGGGGATAGTACACAGACAATACCTAATTATGAGGAGCATATTATGTACCGCGATCCGGTTCCGCCTTCTGAGTTCGATCTCTTATTTATAGACGGAGGTCATGATGGCGACGTTCCATTAAAGGATTGTATTAACACTATGAGACTAGCATCATCTAAGAATGTAGTGATGATCGATGATATTAATCGAATTAAACCGAGACAAACCAATTGGAATATGAAACCAACATATGCATGGGAGCTTATGTTTCATGCGGGGTTAGTAACAGAGGATGGGTTTGACGATTATTATATTCCGAATTATGAAATCGATCTGGCAGGACGAGGAATGGCGTGGGGTAGATATATTCCACCGATGGCAGCTGAATGGAAGGAAGAAAGTGAGACTGGTAAAAGGTATCGTCGGGATATTGCAATGAGGACCCACCAGTTATTTTACAAACATATGAATAAGGATCAGATGCTTTCGACGATTAATGAAATGTATAATTCACGTTCTCTTGAACATTTAAATGCACTTACTACGATGTATTTGGATTATTTTGAGGAGTTGGATGTAACAGCAACGCAGCATGTTCGGTTCTACCAAGCATTTGCGAACTTTCATTATGATAAGGAGACATCTCTCGGTCAGTTTGAAAAAATTATTGATGATCCGGCGATGGATGAAAACCTGCGTTTTTACTCAATGTGTAATCTGGGTACATTATATAAACGTGACTCGAACCCGATTCCCAAAATAATCCATTTATTATTTTTCGGCGAGACTGACTTTCATAACTATCATCATAGATGTGTTCATTCAATGTTGCAGTATATGCCGGACTATGCGGTACGAATCTATAATGTAGTTCCACCGGTTGGAAATAAGTATTGGGATGACATAGTGTCGAATAAAAATGTATCAGTTATTCCTGTAATGGTTCCGGAATATTTCGACGGATTTCAGTTGCATCATTTTCAGTATAAGGCGGATGTTGTTCGTCTTGAGGTACTATATGAGTTTGGCGGGGTATATTTGGATTTGGATATGTTAATCACGCGTAATTTCGAAGAGGTTTTTTCGTCGGGGCATGAATTATATTTGTCAAAGGAAAGGAATGATCGGGATTGTTTGATTAATGCGTTTATGGCGGCGAAACCAAAGAATGGATTTTTGAGGTTATGGTTAGATGCATTTAAGTCGGGTCTTCGTATGAACATCTGGGCGCATCATATCCGTGATACGAACAAGCAGTTGCTTGATAAAAACCCGCATTATATGTATAAATATCATATTACGTTATTGGAGGGGGATACATTTTTTCCGTTTCACTGGCAGGACCGTTGGAGATTTGAAGCATCGGAGAGTGACACTGTAGCCACGCATTATGAGTTTCCGGATAAGTCATATGGAACGCATTTATGGGAGACGATATTAGGGGACGTCATGTTACGAAACCGATTTTTGAGGTATGAGAAGGCACGATTGGATGTGTATAAAAACGGTGCATTTTGCGAGGATGATGATGAAGTAAAATTAGTAATCCAGGAGGAAGAAGAAGATGTAAAGGCGAAGGCGGTATCGAAAGAGCAACCTAGTGTATTAGTGGAATGTCCGGATGCATCATTTCTGCGATCACCTCGATTTGCAGAGAAGGTGGTCGTGTTATGTTTGGCGGAGAGGCCAGATAAATCAGAGTATGTGTCGACCCATTTATCGGATTGTGGATTACCTCATGTTTTAATGATGAATAATTTGCACACGAATCCGGTAGTTGGGTGTTTTCGGTCACATATCAAGGCAATTCAGTATGCAAAGGACAATAATTTTGAGAGTGTATTGATATTGGAAGATGATGTAGTATTAAGACCTCATATAAAGGATTTGCTGCATATTTCTCTTCCGAATGAATGGGATATTTTATACTTTGGTGGTGTTTTGACAAAGTATGCAGGAAGTGATGAGAGTGGTAAGTGGGTAACAGGATCGATTTGGTGCAACCATGCGTATTTGGTGAAGAATCATATGTATGATATTATATTGAGTGAGTATTTGGGCAGTGATGATATTGAACACCTGGAAAACATGAACATTGACTATTTTTATACTGAAATTATTCAGAAGAAGTATAAATGTTGGTTAGCAGTGGATCAATATATCATTCAGAAGGAAGGATATAGTGACATTACAAAGGGGAATAAATGGGGGGATGGGTTTGACTGGTCAACATTTTCGGTGAAGTATATTCCAAAGTAAGTAAATGAGGAAGTGTTATCTAAAGTATCTATCTATATATCGGTCGGCATAAATTGATATACAGATTCAAGACCTAGGTGTGATATTCCGTGAACGCCGATAAGAATGGCGATTAGTATGATTACAGTTATTTTATGATATATATTGAGGTGTTGAAGAGACGAGAAGTTTGTGAAAATGAGCCATACAAGGTAGAGAATAAGAAGGCCTTGGACAATATGTGCGAGGAATGATGGTGCAATAATCATGTTTTGGAATGGATAGGATGATGATACAAGAGACTGTGGCATGTTGAGTCTTTTGTATTATGGTGTTATTATTTTTATTGGTGGGAGCGGGGAGGGAAGGAGAAGGAGAGAGAAGGAGAGGGTGATATTAGTTTCCGAAAGAACAAGATTCAGTTGAGTCGAGCATGACTTCTTCATGTAAAATGTGAGTGGATCCAGCGGGACTCATATCAGCAGCAGAAGGCAATATTTGTGAAATTGGATAATAATATGGAATGTGATATATGTTATATATGTTATATGTTATTCTAATATATAACATGTATTGTTTGTGTTCATCAGTCTAATTCAATCTTCCGATAATTTCCTCTATGAATATCATTTGCAACAAGCCTATGATCAGTAACTAGTTCGAATCCCCCTTGATAGAATGGATGTGTAATACTATCAAATACATTAATATATCCTCTAAAGTCCATCTCAAGAAGCCACATATCGAGAGGTGTTCTCATAAATAATCCTCGGTCAATATTGACTGCGCGAATCAACTTTTTTGCACCTTCCGGGCTAACGAGATATGCACCGGCAGTACGAAACAAGCATGTACTCCATACATTCATACTTCCATGAATAATCGCACTATAATGCATATTTCTGCGGCGATAAAGTGTTCCTCCAACATGTGTAAGCAGTCTATGTCCAAGCATTTGATCGTGATTAACGGGGTGAAAATACGACCCATTTTCTCCAACTTTTATTCGTTGAAAGTCGAAATATGCGTGACTGTTTAATCCGTAATCAGGGGTCCATTGTCCTCCGACATACATCACATCCCATGCTAGCGGGTCATGTTTGGTAGGTGTACTTGGGTTTGGATATGGGTTCATAAGAGATTGCAAGGTATATTGTGAGATGTCTGCAAGTGTTTTATTGAATAGGGGCAGGGTTTCATTTGTAAAACGAATATCATCTTCTAATACGAGAGTAAGGCAAGTCTTCGTTCTAGTTCGAGCCATGGATTCTCGTGCAGATTCGGCGGCATTCTTCCAAACAAGATAATGACTTAAACAGCATCCAACCTCTCCGGGGACACGGTCTCTCCCACGAATAATATCAAGTAGGTTTCGCGTTTCTTCTCTCTCTCGATAATATTTGCTAAGAACGGATCCATCAATCGCCGAAAAATGATTATAAACGAGAGACGTTGGCATATGTTCGTTCATATATTCGATTCGGTCTGGACGGCGATCGAGATTTATTAACTGGACATCAACCGAAATGTCCGGTGCATCTGATACAGATTTATAATATTTTTTATTAAATGACATGGGTGAATGCGGGTTATCAGTGAAATTAACAATATCCTCGACAAATGCGTTTTTTCGCATTGTTATATTTGGATATATGTGATGCAAATGTGATATAACTTTATGTATATACCATATGTATTTTTAAACCATTAATTTGTTATAAACAAAAATAAAATTATATCGGATTACCTTATATACTATTTAGCAAATACTAGTTTAAACCTTTATATAGGATTATCTATATACTACACGTATATTGATCACAAATAAAGTATTTAAATTATTAGAACCACACACGATATTTTTATTATTGTAGTTATTAATTGTAGTTATTAATTGTAGTTATTAATTGTAGTTATTAATTGTAGTTACTAATTGACTGGATATAAGAATGTTAGAAGAAAATGGAGTATTATTGTCTACAGAAAGCATTATCCCTGCCGCCCCTGTAAAAACAACCCGTGCGCATATTTCAGAGCCATTATTGGAAGAAGACGATAAGAGGTTTGTGATGTTTCCAATCAAAGATCAGGATATATGGTCAATGTATAAAAAGCAAGTAGAATGTTTCTGGCGTGCGGAAGAGGTTGATTTATCAAAGGATATGGCACATTGGTCATCCTTGAATGAAGATGAACGATATTTTCTCTCGATGGTGCTTGCATTTTTCGCAGCGAGTGATGGAATTGTGTTGGAGAATCTGGCGGTTCGTTTTATGACGGAGGTTCAGTTAGCAGAAGCGAGAGCATTTTATGGATTTCAGATTGCGATGGAAAACATTCATTCGCAGATGTATAGTATATTGATTGACACCTATATCAAAGACACAGGAGATAAGTCGAAACTTTTCAATGCAATTCAGCATTTTCCGTGTATAAAGAAGAAGGCGGACTGGGCATTAAAGTGGATCGGTGATAAGCGAAGTTCATTTCATACGAGGTTAGTGGCATTTGCGTGTGTGGAAGGAATCTTCTTTTCAGGTGCATTTTGTTCGATATACTGGATGAAAAAGCGTGGATTAATGCCGGGGCTTACATTCAGCAATGAGCTTATCTCTCGTGACGAGGCACTGCATACCGAGTTTGCGGTGTTACTTTATACCAAGTTGAATAAGAAGATGACGAAACAGCGTATTAACGAGATTATTCGCGAGGCAGTTGAAATCGAGCAGGAGTTTATTTCGGATGCATTGCCATGTCGATTGATTGGAATGAATGCTAAATTGATGACTCAATATATTGAGTTTGTTGCTGATAGACTAGCATTGCAACTTGGGTATGATAAAATATATAATGCAACAAATCCATTTGACTTTATGGAGATGATAAGTATTGAAGGGAAGACCAACTTTTTTGAGAAGAGGGTGGGGGAATATGCACTTGCAGAGAAAACAATAACGGACACGACATTTAATTTTGATGCTGACTTTTGATGGATAGAAGTGGTGTTACTAATTATGATCCGTCACAACAAAATGCCACCTTTAAATAAAACATAAAGTTGCTTTCATTATTGTAGATGTCATGATTATATCTGGTTCGATGTTTTCTCTCTGTTAAACAAACATGTTCATCATATGTTTTGATAGGATAATTTGTAGACGAAAGTACATATTTCGAGTAAAGATCTTCGTTGGAGCTGAATGATGATGTTCTGTGAATAAAAAAGGATGAAGGAGATGACCCAATGGGTGATGAGTTATCAGATAAGTAGTCGATATGTCGGGATTGAGTTGATAGTGATGGTTCGTACTTGTAATCGCGGGGTGACTGAAATACATTATCTGACGTTATTACTTTTCGTGATGGAGGCGCTTGTTTCGTCTTTGCTGGTACTAGTGTAGATGTATTATTTTCTGGGGTATACGTATTATTAAGTCGTTCATATATCATTATATAATTTGATAAACAATCAAGTTATATATTGCAAATAAATAGTTAAAATGTAAAATACGAGTGAGGGTTACTGTTGCTCCGACTTACCCTGTTGCTCCGACTTACCCTGTTGCTCCGACTTACCCTGTTGCTCCGACTTACCCTGTTGCTCCGACTTACCCTCGTCATTATTCGTGGTACGTCTCACACGTTCTTTGTTCTTATACCACGTCATATCCAAGCAAACAATTTGTTCGCGTGGGTCTAGGTTATTAACAAACCCAATAACCGTACCTTTTGTAATAAAAACAGGAGGCGATGTAGCAGTGGTTGTTGCAGCCTTCTTTGATGGCAAGTAAATATCATGATGCAGTTTATATGCGTTTGTTCGAAACTCATAAGGAAACTCACCTAACTTCTTTTCTTTCTTTACATAACATTTCACATATGTATTATATAGCTCATCGGTGTATGCATGCAACTTCTCTCTGAACTCAGAAAACTTCTTCGATAACTGAGGGTTCTTCTCCAAAAAGGAGTTAATACTATGTGACTTTCTCAAGTGTAAATATTGTGCCAGCAACTTTACATCGTGTCCTTTGCGTTTCTTTACGGTTTCATATGCAGGACCACGATACTTGAAACGTTCACCAGTTGTTTTATTATGAAAAACCACGCCTGGAAAGTCGACGCTGCATCTAAATGTATCGATATACATATCTTTAATCTTCGCAACAGTTACTACTTCACTACATACTCCATCAACACATGCAGGATTATTGGTAGTGAGTTGTTTGGGGTATTTAACTTGTGTCTGATGAAAAAGTTCCGTATATTCCTCGACATCATGTTCGGTAATCTCACCCTTTGAAGTACCTGATGAACAATCATACACGCTAATAAGATACACTTCGGCCTTAGCTACAACATTTACAATGGGATTTTTGGGATGCTTCAATACGAAACTATAGCATAAATGTTTGGGGAGTGTATCAAGAGACACATTTGCTTCATCCAATGTTTCATAAAAACGGTCGTGAATGATGGACTGTGACGTGGCCTTTGTACCAGAATTGTCTTGTGATGTAACTTCTGATTCCGACGAACTAGGAAGTTGTTCTTGCTGCTTCTCTTGCTGATGCTGATGCTGACCTTGATCCTCTTGCAGCTGCTCACCCCCCGCAACTTTCTCAGCACGCTTCTTCTCCCTCTTCTGAATCTTTGCATCAAGCGTTCGCTGTGTTTGAGTTACAGACGACTCTTCACTACGTACACCAACACAACTCTTCGTTGATACCATCCAACACTGCTGGTCTTCATTATAAAATAAATTGCACATAATACCTTCCACTAGTTCTTCTGCGACCACATACTCATTTGCAGTGACATCGTTACAGACAAATGCCTCAATACGACTAGTTTCAGGATGAATCATTTTCGCAGGACAATAAGATACAATGTTTCCATGTTCATTCAGAATGATCGAGCGAGCGAATCCAACGGTAGAATACTGGTCTTCACGCAACTTTGAACGATCATATTTAAGAATATAATATTTTGAAAAACTATCCTCGCTCTTGGATCCATCCTTTTTATGAAATGTCACAACACTCTCGCGAAGTGTCATATTATTCTCGGTAAGTAGGTCTTGAAGGTTTTGTTTATCCTGTTTAGTTGAAAGAGCGCATATTGTGGCAAAATGCGGAATCTTATTGATATCATGTACGTGTGTAATAATCTCGGGTAACACATTCGAATGAGAAGAAACTTGATTTGACATTGTTTAATTATATTCGAAAACGGGATTTCTAACAAATGACGTGTAGTAGATAAATATATGTATGGTATGTCTTTATATATGTTTGCATAGTTCTTTATACTACTGTATTCTTCATAGACAAGTACAAGATATCGTAAAAAAATATGTGAATAATATAAATACATATATCACGCGTATATGTCATCTCGAGGTGATATGAATAATAACAACAATAATAAACCAGTAAATATTCAGATTCAGTTGGGAGATATTGTCGAGATAAATGCACCCACCAACTCAGAAATAAATGACCATATGTTTCTTGTGGATTATATTGATGTAGTTGATAATCGGAAAATACGGTTAATCGATGTGGATACACAGGCGGAGCTTACATTAAAGATCGATGCAAATGGCGCACTCTCTGATGAATCCATTCATAATCTATCGATATTAAGCCGTGCAGACCATGCGGGATATGCAAGACAGAATGGCCTTGTAACTGGTACATGGATTGACATATATTTCGGCGGAGATTTACCGACCACAATTACGGGGTTAATCACAAATGTGGAAGAGGATATGATTGAAATAAAGACTTTCCCTGAAAATGACATAATCTATATCGACTTTGCGTATAAGGGTATTCCGGAAGATATTCCGATTGAGAGAATAAATATTCGTATGCCACCTTCATCTTCTATTGCAAAGACATCCTTGGGTATGGCTGATGTCGAGCAACAAAATATGGGCATAGAAGGTACACAGCAAGAAGATATCGATAATGATGACATAAGCAAAATAAGAAGAGAGGGTCGTCGTGGAAGGCTTGGAATATTTGAGGAAGGGGAAGATGCAACCTCTCAGCCAGAAGGAACAAGTGATCAAACATACGGAGTGGAACAACTTCCACCCACATCTACCAAAGTCGACGAGATCCGAGAGAAGATGCGCGAAATTATAATTGATGCAGATCAGATTCATTTTGGTGAAGATTTGGATGTTTTAGTACAAACAGTCGAAGTATCTGACGAGAACAAAAGATATAGTATTGAAAAACAGACGAATGATTTGTTAGATGAGCTTTTATCGAATGTTCCAAGTACGAAACGTAGTGCAGCAGTGCTTTCTAACCTGCATACAATGGTTGAGAGATTCAAGGAACTTAGACATGAGTTTTCCGTGTTTGATGAAAATGGGAACCCACGAATTATGAAGGAGAAGGGATTGGCATATAAGCCTCTCGTGAATCGAATTGAGAGAATGGCTACAACATTACAATGGATCCTACCAGTAGTCAAAACACGGCGAATCATGTATAATATCGATGATGTATTGACTAGTGACAGAAACGAGTTCGGAGAAAACAGAGAGGATGACATTATGATCCAGCATTTGGGAGATGAGATTCGATCTGAAAACGAAATCTCTCGCAACTTTTTAGCAAACAACGAGACATTCTCTCAGTATATGACGAAGACAATGGACCGTCATCATACTCCATTTATGCAACCAATTCGGAATGACAACCTCATTGACTATCGCAAAGTAAATAGTAACATAACTGCAATCATCGATAACCTTGGCAACTTTTACTCGACGGCAGTCACGGGGAAAGGAGCGGATGAAGAACACTTGCATCGTCGTCGATTCGTCATTCAGCGATATAATCTTGGATTGAATAAACTGGAAAGTGGATCGGAAGTATTTTCTAGGTCGCGACATCCATATAACTTCTCTCAGTTGACTAGCAATGATTCGATAGGGGTCTCGTCATATCTAGTTCTACCAGAACAGGCAGTTCGTTATTCGCGTATTCATTTACCTAGAACAAACATCCTAGACCGTACAAATCTGAATGCGCATAATTTAAATTATTGGGAGATGTTGCGTAAATCAACGTCGATTGTCACGGAAGAGATCGAGGATTTGGGAAAGCCGATTGAGTTTAATGCCGCAACATTCATGAATAAGATTACGCATTATGTAATGGCTGATAATGTGATCGACTCATCATCGCCGTCGAAATCTATATCAGCCGTAGATAAGCATCGGCGATTCTTGGAGGTGATTATTCCTAAGACAAGAGTGTTGTTTGAAATTATGCGAAAATATATCAATGGAAAGCTCTCGTTGAATGAAGTATTAGGGTATCTTGAGCCGTTCTCGATTTATCAGAATGATTTGACTGCGAAACAATACGATGACATTACTCAGTTTATTTATGAGAGAATAGCTGAGTATAAGCGAAACTATGTGAACAGGTCGAGAAGTTTCACGAAGTTTCGTGCGCATAAATATATGGTCCGGTATGCAGGGGTTTCGTTATTATACAAGCTTCTGGTAACTGGCAAGATGTTGGATGAGAAGGTATTTTCTACGTATGGGTTTGCGGATGAACAAGTCCGGTCAGGAATAAGGGAAATTGCAATGTCAACTAATCCGAAAGAGAGAAGTCGCGCAAAGGGGCAATCATATGCAACTGGTATTGGTGACCAAGACACATATAACCAACATCTTCTCTCTTCCTCGGAACTTCTCTCGCGGATGTTACTGATCGACTATGCTACACTTTACATGGATGCGATTGCGTTGACTACTGTTGATATAATAACCCCGTTTGACTTTGGTCTTGTTTTGAAGGAGCAGTCAGACGAATTACGTAGTAAGGGTGAAGCCGCATCCGCCGCATCCGCCGCATCCAATTCATCGAATGGAGAAAGAAAAGAGTCACCTAAACCGAAATATGTTCTTGCAAAGAAATACAATGCGATAGTAGAATTAGAGTATGATAATGGATATGAGTTCGTATATTTCAACGAAGATTATGATGATACTGATTATGATTATGTAGACCAGTATAGTGTAGAACGTGATGAAATGTCAGAGGATGACTTTCGCATGTTTTTAACTGACCGAATTATCAAGGATAAAAATGTCGGACTAAGTACTGCTCAGGAGTTGGCTGAAACTATGATGAGTGGTAATAGAATGCGATTAGTAAAGGACGGACATTATGCTGTTGTTGAAATAAAGGATGTTGTATTTGGCGATACGGACGCAGATAAACATGTTATCCCTAGTTATCAGTATTATGTTCGCAAGAACAATGTGTGGGTTAGAGATGAGAGCATTCCTGAAACATCTCCTACCGACGATATGTCATATTTTTGCAATATGAATAAAAATTGTCTTCCTCTCGCTGTATCGGAAGTTGTGGATAAGGGTGTGACAACAGAGTCGACTCCCGAAGAGGGGTTGAAAGCGTTGAAGAAAAAACTTCTGGATAAGATGACAGAGGAGTTTGATATTAAGTATCAAGTTACGCGCGACAATTTCAATCGATTCATCAATGCCAGGTTTGACAATGACGTAAAGAAAGCGACGAGACTGCTTGATATATCACAAAAGAATCAGTTGAAGTATAATGATCGTATTTATTATATTGGTGCCTCCGGAAGCCCTGATTCGGAAGATGACGGGATTGTAATCTCTCCGAGAGCATCATTGAGAGATATGATTCTTGGACAGAATGATTATGTAAAGAAACAGTTTGACATTATTCGATTTGTAAAGTCGTATACTCGGGCGGCAAATCCAACATTGAAAGAGGATCCTTGGTGGTTATATTGTATTCAAACAAATGAGAAATTGCTGCCAACATTTTTAGAG
>Ga0194122_10002251_pt1 | contig 21542 bp, 16 predicted proteins | sample TA2MahCa10mmetaG_FD_155487 | JGI IMG/M metagenome (GOLD analysis project Ga0194122, IMG submission 155487) | Freshwater microbial communities from Lake Tanganyika, Tanzania - TA2015021 Mahale Deep Cast 10m | ecosystem: Environmental > Aquatic > Freshwater > Lake | place: Tanzania: Lake... | reverse complement strand
CGCGAGGACACCTGAGCCGCTCTTCGGCTCAGGTGTTTTCACGTTTAATACAGCGATCGTTTGTTTCCGTTGTCCAAAACGACGGGTCGATCGAGCTAGCGAGCCGAAGAAACTTTTCCGCTTCGAACACGTTAAATCAAAACGCACGAATGCGGTTCCTGTTGGGCATTCGTGTGAGTCATCTCCCTGGAGTCACCCCACGGTCTATGCTGGTTGTTCTTTAGACGAGAATATGACATGCCAACGCCAGACACCAATTTAGCGTCTTCCTATCTTGTCTTCGGTGCGACGGGCGGTATCGGCGAAAGGCTCTGTCGCCGACTGGTAATGCGCGGGGCACGTCTGACCATTGCCGGTCGCAATGTGGAGAAGTTGCAGTTGCTGGCCGAGGAACTGCATTCAACCGCCTATCCACTCGACGCAACCCGGTTTGATGAAGTCGAAGCCTGCGTCGAACATGCGATCCAATTGCATGGACGACTGGATGGAATCGCGAATTGTGTCGGATCGTTGCTTCTCAAGCCGGCACACTCGACGACTGACGCCGAATGGTTTTCCACCTGTGCGACGAACTTGACCACGGCATTCGCGGTCGTGAGAGCTGGGGCCAAGGCCATGATGACTCCAGGCGGGTCGATTGTTCTGGTGTCGTCGGCAGCGGCCCGAATTGGCTTCGCCAACCACGAGGCAATCGCTGCGGCCAAGGCTGGGGTTATCGGCCTGACTCTCTCGGCAGCCGCGACCTATGGTCCTCGCCACATCCGAGTCAATTGTGTCGCTCCCGGCTTGGTTCGAACACCGATGACTTCTCGCCTGACTGCCAACGAAGTCGCATTGAAGGCCTCGACCGCGATGCATCCTCTGGGGAGGATCGGTGAGCCGGAAGACGTCGCCGCAGCCATCGAGTGGCTATTAAGCCCAGAACAGAGTTGGGTCACAGGCCAGGTGCTGGGAATCGATGGTGGTTTAGGTTCTGTCCGCTCCCGCTAACTTCTGGATAATCTGATGAGCACACTCACTGGACGAACTGAAGCACCTGTGTGGGCCAGCCGATGGCTTGTTGCAGCAGGGGTCTACAACCTGCTGTGGGGTGCGGCGATGATCGTATTTCCGCATCTGCTGTTCGATGTCTGCGGCATCGAACGTCTGAATTATCCCGAAATCTGGCAGTGCGTGGGGATGATCGTTGGCGTGTACGGAATCGGCTACCTCATCGCAGCCGGTGACTCGCGAACACATTGGCCGATTGTGATCGTGGGTTTGCTCGGTAAAGTCCTCGGCCCGATCGGGTTCGTCGTGGCTCTGTTGCGAGGAACATTTCCGCCGCTGTTTGGCTTGACGATCCTCACCAACGATCTGATTTGGTGGATTCCGTTCGCGATGATCCTTAGAGATGCGGCCAAGCATCGCAAGGAGGATCAGCGACCCGGCGCGTTGCTACGAAGGCAATTTGTCATGGAAAGCTCGATCAAAGCCCCGCCTGAGGTTGTCTTTGCCTTTCATGAAAGCCCGGATGCGCTGCGGCATTTGATTCCACCCTGGGAGAAGATGAATGTCGTCGAGTCCAGCGAGTCGCTGCAGATCGGCAGCAGGGTTGTGTTAGGCGGGCGAATCCTGGGGCTTGTTCCGATCCGATGGGTCGCTGTTCACACGGAGTACCAGCCGCCTCACCTGTTTGCGGATCGCCAGGAATCGGGGCCCTTCGCCTATTGGTATCATCGCCACCGTTTTCTTGACGATGGACACGGCGGAACCGTTTTGAGGGACGAGGTCGAATATGCAGTTCCCTTGGGAGTGATCGGGCGGTGTCTTGGCAACTGGCTGGTTCGCAGCAAGCTCGCAGCCATGTTCGCTTACCGCCACGCAAAGACGAAAAGCCTTATCGAATCCGAGGAATGGTCGTGTGAGTTGTCAGCGAGCGAACCTCTGTTGAGCGATATTAAATGAACGACCCGCTCATCCGCTTTTTGTTCCTGGCACACTTGGGATCATCCCTTTACATGGTAGGGCTCATTTGGTTTGTACAGGTCGTGCATTACCCGCTCTTTGCGAGCGTCGGAGATCGGGAATTTCGATCATACGAACAGCGTCACACGGCTCTCACCAGTTGGGTGGTCGGGCCGCCGATGCTGATCGAAGCGGCAACGGCCGTGCTCTTGATTTGGTTCCACCCAATGAGTGTTGCCCCGTGGTCCCTGTGGGCCGGGATTGGACTGGTGGGAGTCTGTTGGGTGTCGACGGCCCTCATTCAGGTTCCGTGTCACGAATTACTGTCTAAAGCCTTCGACCCTCTTGTTCATCAGCGCCTCGTCTCAACCAATTGGTTGCGGACTGCCGCATGGAACCTGCACGGGGGGCTGGTACTTTGGATGGCATGGTCCTCGTTTCACTGAGTCATACCGACAGCACATGTTTTGCGAGCAACTACATGACAAAATTTGCAGTGGGCGACCACGCACCCGACTTTTCCGCGACGACTCATGAGGGCATGCAAGTTCGTCTGGCTGACTTTTTGGGTAAGCGCGCCTTGGTGCTGTTCTTCTACCCCAAAGACGGCACACCGATTTGCACGCAGGAGGCCTGCGCGTTTCGCGACTCGTATGAGCAGTTCATTGCCGCTGGGGCGGATGTGATCGGCGTCAGTAGTGATACCGGGGAAAGCCATCGTACGTTCGTCCGACAGCACAATCTGTCGTTCCCCCTGATCAGCGACGCCGACGGCTCGCTGCGCAGGGCATTTGCAGTTCCAAAGACGATGGGGCTGTTTCCGGGTCGCGTCACTTACGTCATCGATCAAGCAGGAGTCATCCGAAAAATCTTCTCGGCTCAGTTCGCCTCGGACGAACATGTCCGGCAAGCACTGATTGCCGTTCGTGCGCCGACGTCGCCATCAGCGAGGGATTCATGACTGAGACAATGCAGTGTCTGGAGATCTGGGGTGGCAACCAGGGTGTGGAAGAGCACTTTCATCGGCCCGGTCTGGATGTGTGGGTTTATTCTTGTCCTCACGAAAATGCGGCTAGCGGCGGCGACGTCTACTATCTCTCGTCCTGTGCCTCGGGTCGCATTTCTCGAATGCTGCTTGCTGACGTCAGCGGACACGGGCCTCGGGTTTCAGGATTTGCTCGGCGCTTGCGAGATCTGATGAGACGATACGTCAATAGCATCAGCCAGACTCAGTTTGTTGAGGGTATGAACCGAGAATTCGTGGAACTGAATCAGGAGGGTAGCTTCGCCACAGCCATCGTGGGGACCTTCTTTGCCAGCACGCAATCTTTTCAGTTGAGCATTGCGGGCCACCCGTGCCCGCTGCTCTATCGGCGAAAGACGGAAACTTGGGAACTTTTCGAAATCTCCCGCAATGCCGGCCTTTCGAAAGGCCTGCTCAACACTCCGTTAGGTATCTCGGAAAACGTGGCGTACGGTCAGACCCGTCTAAATCTCAACAATGGCGACCTGATCCTGGCTTACACGGATGGGCTCACGGAGACTCGGGTGACCGATGGAAAGCTTCTGGAGACCCAAGGACTGCTGAATTTGGTTCAGACGCTCGATGCCTCGCGCCCCGACCGATTGCTGCAAAGTTTGCTCACCGCATTGCGCGACCAAGTGACTGAGCCAATTGGGGACGACTTAAGCCTCTTGTTGGCTCGAGCAGACGGGAGTAGCGCCTCATGGTGGAATTCGCTTCTGGCACCGTTTCGTCTTCTAAAACAGCCAGCCGACAAGACTCGCTGGCGATGACAGTCATCCAGAAACCGCTGCCAAGGAACATGAGCATGAACCTCGATCACGAACGCCACATGCGGCGAGCCATCTCGCTGACGACCAACACACCCGATTTGCCTTTCGGGGCCGTCATCGTAAAACTGAAAAGCGGCGAGATCGTTGCTGAGGGCTGGAATCGGTCGACGATCAATCCCATCTGGCATGGTGAGATCGACGCCATCAACGCACTCTTCCGAACCCACCCTGCAATTGCGACCAGCGAGTTGGTGCTTTACACCACGGCCGAGCCGTGCCCAATGTGCATGTCGGCGATTTTGTGGAGCGGCATCACGATGGTTGTGTCCGGAACATCGATCCGGTTTCTCCAAAAACACGGCTGGCGACAAATCGACCTCCGGGCCGAGGAACTTGTCAGCCGCAGTCCCGCCTGGAAATGCACGATCATCAGCGGGGTGCTGGAAAACGAGTGCAATGCCTTATTCGCGATGGGACCGCCTCGATCGCTCCCTCGCCAATCAGATCGCAGCGAGTGATGCGATCGGAATGTGGGCTCGCTGCGGCTGATTCATCTTTCGGGATTTCATAATGTCTTCGGATTCGCGAGTTCTGGTCACGGGCGGCACAGGTTACGTCGGCGGACGGTTGATTCCGTTACTGGAACAGCGAGGTCATCGGGTCCGTTGTCTGGCTCGTCGTCCGGAGTTTTTGCAGTCGCGAGTCGGTCCCGCAACGGAGGTCGTCGCCGGAGACGTTTTGCAGCCGGAGACATTGGTAACTGCCTTGCGCGACATCGAAACGGCGTTTTATCTCGTGCACTCGATGGGAGCGGGCAAAGATTTCGAGGATGAAGATCGTCTCGCCGCCCGCAACTTTGCCGAAGCCGCCAAACAGAATGGAGTGCGTCGCATCGTTTATCTCGGCGGCTTGGGGGACGAACAGCAGTCGCTGTCCAAGCATTTGCGCAGTCGGCAGGAAGTGGGAGCCGTCCTGCGTGAATCCGGCGCACAGCTCATCGAGTTCCGTGCGTCGATTGTGATTGGTTCCGGCAGTCTGTCGTTTGAATTGATTCGAACACTGGTGCAAAAACTTCCCGTGATGATCTGCCCGAAATGGGTTTCGACTCCGGCTCAGCCTATCGCGATCGAAGACCTGTTGAGCTACCTGCTGGCCGCGATCGAATTGCCCGAAGGCTCCAGCGACATTTTTGAGATCGGCGGTCCCGATCAAGTCTCCTACGGCGACATCATGCAGGAGTATGCTCGCCAACGCGGCCTGAAGCGGTGGATGATTTCGGTCCCGTTCCTTTCGCCGCGATTGTCGAGTTTGTGGCTGGGGCTGGTGACTCCGGTTTACGCCCGCATCGGCCGCAAGCTGGTGGAGAGCCTGCGGAATCCGACCCTCGTCACGAATACACACGCCCGCGATGCGTTCTCGATTCAACCGCGCGGCGTCAGCGAGGCGATCGCGCGAGCGCTCGTCAACGAAGATCGGGAACTGGCCGCCACTCGCTGGTCCGATGCGCTCAGTTCGTCGGGTCACCCCAAGCGATGGGGAGGAGTCCGTTTTGGGACGCGGCTGGTCGATTCTCGCGAGGTGGAAGTCACTGCCCCGGTCGGAGCGGCGTTCGCTCCGATTCAACGGATTGGCGGATCAACTGGCTGGTACTACGGAAACTGGATGTGGCGACTGCGCGGCTGGCTCGACTTGCTGGTCGGGGGAATTGGTTTGCGACGTGGACGGCACGATGCCTTCGAGTTGCGAGTCGGCGATCCCGTCGATTGGTGGCGCGTCGAATCACTGGAACCGAATCGCCGTTTGCGGCTGTTCGCTGAGATGAAACTCCCAGGCCGAGCGTGGCTCGAATTTGAAGTCGAACCGACCGCGAGTGGCTCGCGCATTCGACAGACCGCCATCTTCGATCCGGTCGGTCTGACCGGTCTGGCCTACTGGTACACGATCTACCCGTTGCACGAGTTCATCTTCGGCGGCATGTTGAAGGGCATCGCAACGACCGCCCGCGAGTCCGCTGAATCGGCGGCGGTGTGGCGACCTTCAGCGCTGAAACAGGCAGCATGGCTGATCGGCTTCATCGCCCTCTGCTTTGCAGCGGCCGGCCTGGGAGCGGCCGCAACGGCAACGTCCGTCGGCGGCTGGTATCAAACATTGGCGAAGCCGACCTGGAATCCTCCCAACTGGCTCTTTGGCCCCGTCTGGTCGCTGTTGTATTTGATGATGGCCGTCGCCGCCTGGCTCGTGTGGCGAAGCCACGACTGGCGTGCCGCTCGACCGGCGTTGACTTGGTTCAGCATTCAACTCGTGCTGAATTCTTTCTGGTCGATCGTCTTCTTTGGACTGCAACAGCCGGGCTGGGCTTTCGCAGAGATCATCCTGTTGTGGTCGGCTATCGCGATTACCACCTGGACATTCCGCAGTTTTTCGATAACAGCCGCCGCGTTGATGCTGCCGTATCTGGCCTGGTCCACGTTCGCCACGGTGCTGAACTTTACGCTGTGGAGACTGAATTCGTGACAAGGCGGCAACGGAAACGTGAATTTGACAGCCAATGAACTCAACAGGGGCCGCGCATCGGATTAGCAAGAGGTGCTGAAAGTCTTGGCGGAGATTCCGAGATAACAACTCGACCAGGCGGTATTTTTCGAGACAGATTGCCACGAGAGAGGAGGGCCATCGCTCGGCATGGAGCTTGCAAATCGAGGGACTTTTTAAAGTGAGATACGGTGGTAAGACGGATCTTGCGTGCAGAGCACCGCAGACGTTTCCTGATCATCCAAGGAATGACGTAGTGACGAAAAGAACGAAAACGCGACTCCTCAGAAGAACGACTCAATTGGAAAAGTGGGAACTGCCAACCACGCTCTTTCGGGATGATCGAGATCCGGCCGGGCCGATTGACTTTTCATTGCATCGGCAGTTCGAAAGCCTGATCGACTCAGAGGAAGTTCGATGGAGTGTTCGTTATCGACTGATGAAGCGGCTTGGTGCTGGCAGTCAGGGCGTGGTCTTTTTGGCAGAGCGAACGGGAGCGTACAACATTTCGCTACCAGTCGCACTCAAAGTCTTTTCTCCATCGAATCACGCGGATCTGAAGAGTTATCGCCGCCACATGGAGCGATTAGCTCGTGTTGCGATGCGGCTGGCGCTGATTCAACAAGATCATTTACTGGACATGCACAACGTCGTGCAATGTCGAGGCATCAGCGTGCATGTTATGGAGTGGGTCGATGGATTCGATCTGCGGTATTTGATGAGCGCGGATTTATTCCGAAGCGTGCAGAGTCGTTTGACGTTATCGCAATTGGAGTATTTGACGGACGTGACCATCACGGAGGGACCTGAGTGTTCACGGCTGAAACCGGGAGTTGCGATCGCGATTCTGCGTGAGTGTTTGGCAGCCCTGGCGGCGATGCACCGCAATGGCCTTGTTCATGCCGATATCAAGCCCTCGAACATCATGCTGAAGCGCTCGGGTAACGCAAAGCTGATTGATTTTGGATGCACATTTGAACTCGACGATCATTCTGCACCCAACGCATGCACGCCAAGATATGCTGCCGTAGAAGTCCTGAACGGTGAGCGATGTTCACCGCAATCAGATCTCGCCAGTCTGGGTTACTGCCTCGTCGAGTTGCTGACGGGGCGCATTCTATTTCCCGGTCTGGAGCGCTTTGGCGATTTGATCTCCGCAAAGCAATTGCTGCCGGATCAATTACCCGAATTACTGCCTGCTGAGATCGCAAATGACGAGCACGTTCTTAAATTGATTCGTGGATTGATCGCTCCCAATCCTGTCGATCGTTTCGCGGATGCGGAAGCGGCGGACTTTCTTGACCATGGCGCGGCAAACTTTCAACGTCAATTGGTCAAGGGCGATCTTTCCAGCGAGTACGAAAATGAAATCCGCCAATGGCTCCAAGAAGTAGAGTGAACAGCGCCTGCCGATCGTTCTTATGACGACATCTCCTCATTGAGAATGGGTATTCACCATCATGATTGATAAGACGCTCACGATTCTGCTCGCTGGAGGAGTTGGATCGCGACTGCATCCCTTGACCGAGGATCGCGCGAAGCCTGCCGTTCCCTACGGGGGAAAATATCGGATCATCGACTTCACGCTCAGTAACTGCCTGCATTCCGGGCTGCGGAGAGTGCTCGTACTCACTCAATACAAATCGCACTCCCTGCAAAAGCACTTGCGAGATGGCTGGTCCATCTTCAATCCAGAACTCCACGAGTACATCACGCCGGTTCCGCCGCAAATGCGAATGGGGCGCAATTGGTATTGCGGGACTGCGGATGCCATTTATCAAAACCTGTATTTGCTCGAACGCAGCGAGGCTGATTTTGTCCTGGTTCTTTCGGGAGATCACATTTATCGCATGGACTACCTGAGCATGCTGGAATTCCACCGCGAACGGCACGCGGATGCGACCGTTGCGTGCATGGAGGTGCCACTTGATGAGGGGCGGTCGTTCGGCATCATGGAGACGAATGCCAGTCATCAGATTGTTGATTTTCAAGAAAAGCCGCACGACCCACGGCCGCTTGCCGATGATCCGGCTCGCGCTCTGGCATCGATGGGAATCTATGTTTTTTCACTGCCACTGCTGTGTGAACTTCTGCGGAAAGACCACTCCGATGAATTATCAACGCACGATTTCGGCAAAGACCTTCTCCCGAAGCTGATTCACTCGCACACGGTTGCCGCCTACCGATTCGGTGGCGAACGTGGTCGCGTCTCCTGTGATCGCTATTGGCGCGACGTCGGCACCATCGACGCTTATTTCCAGTCCAACATGGACCTGTTGGAGCCGTCGCCACCGATCAACCTCTATCAACCCAACTGGCCGATCCGAACTTACGAACCGCAGGTGCCGCCAGCCCGGACGATCCCTGGCCCAACTGGCAAACAAGGTGAGCTAACTAATTCTATGTTGGCCTCCGGAGTCGTGATTGAGGGTGGATCCGTGAAGTATTCGATCTTGTCTTGCAACGTCCGTATTGAAGAGTCTGCCTGCGTTGAATGTTCGATCTTATTCGAGGGGGTCACCGTCGGCTCGGGCGCACAATTGAGAAACTGCATCGTCGACAAGTTCGTTCAGATTCCCGCCGGAGTTCGGATCGGCTTCGACGCAGCGAAAGACGCCGAACATTTCGCCGTCTCAGAAGGAGGCGTCGTGGTGATCCCAAAACAGTTCCGTTTTGAATCGATTTAATGATAGCGCCCCGAGTCGGCAGTCCTGACAACTGAGTTTGCGGTTGAAGATCGTTTGAACCTCTGATGGCAAACTCCACGCGAGACTTGATTGATAAATAATGCCTTCAGGCACCAAACTTTTGACGCACTGTTGCTGGTGCCTTTTGGCGGTCCAGAATGCCGCGAGGACGTGATGCCGTTTTTTGAAAAAGTCACTCGCGGCAAGAATGTCCCTCGTGAGCGGCTGACAGAAGTTGCCGAACACTACGATCACTTCGGTGGAGCGGGCCTGATCAACCAGCGGAATCGCGAACTCATTGCCGCCCTGAGCGCCGAATTGCTGGAGCATGGTTGCCGGCTGCCGATCTATTGGGGCAACCGCAATGGGAATCCGCTGCTTCCCGATGCGATTCGCCAAATGAGAGACGACGGCGTACAGCGAGCATTGGCTTTCGTCACCTCGGCGTTCAGTTCGTATTCCGGCTGCCGTCAGTATCGCGAGAACATTGAACGTGGGCGCTTTGAAGTTGGACTGACGGCTGCACCAGTGGCGAAGCTCCGGCCGTTTTACAATCATCCGGGTTTCATTGAGGCCGTTGCCGATCGCGTCGGGGGACTGCCGTGGTCGTTGGTATATCAGAGCCGAAGTGGATTGCCGGGGCAGCCTTGGCTGGAGCCAGATATTGCTGATTGGCTCCGTGAGTTCCCGCGACAGAACGAACGGACTCACGTCGTCGTGATCCCGATCGGTTTCATTTCAGATCATGTGGAAGTCCTGTTTGATCTCGACCACGAAGCCACCGCTATCGCAGAAACATACGGCTTGCAGTTGATACGAGCCGGAACTGTCGGAAAGCATCCCCGTTTCGTGCGTATGATTCGCGAATTGATGACCGAGCGTATCGAGGGATTGCCGCCACAATCGCCCGGTTCGCTCAGTCCCAACCTGGATGTCTGCCCAGAAACATGCTGTCTTTCTGCACGTCGCGCGAGGTCAATTGCTGCGACGTGAGTGCCAAAAAGGATTCAAGATGCAAAACTGGAAACTGTTCGCGATTGTGTTGCCCATTTTTCTGATCAGCGATTTGCTCTGGCTGGGCGTCGTCATGAAAGATTTTTACAGCCAAGAACTTGGTGAGTTGGCCCGTCGCCAAGGAGCGACTCTTGCTCCCCGTTGGGGCGCGGCCATGCTGGTCTATCTGCTGATTCCCGGAGGCATCGTCTTGTTCGTGCGGCCACTGCTACGAGAGAACAATAGCACCTGGCGCGCGCTCGGCTGGGGTGGGTTGTTCGGCCTGGTGCTGTATGGCGTGTACGACCTGACGAATCTCGCAGTTCTTGAAAAATGGACGGTGCGCATGACGTTAGCTGACATCATTTGGGGCTGCGTTCTGTGCGGCACGATCAGCGTTGCCATGAAACTCGGCGATCGATGGCTGACGAAATGACTCAACACAATCCCTAATGGCTGGCCTGTCGGGCAAAGGACGTCGCATTTCATGGTGCCTGCTTCTCGCATCCGAACCTGCAACAACGCACCAATTCGGATAGACGGTGAGTTCGTCCTGTATTGGATGATCGCGTTTCGGCGACTGTCGTCGAACTTCAGTCTGCAACGCGCCGTGGAGCTGGCCGTTGAGTTGCGAAAGCCGCTGGTGATCTTCGAGCCGCTGCGAGTTGGTTATCAGTGGGCAAGCGATCGAATCCATCGCTTCGTGATCGACGGGATGGCGGAGAATGCGTCGCGAGTTGCCGCACTGAAGAATGCGGGAGTTGTCTATTATCCGTATGTCGAACCCCGAGCGGATACGGGCAAGGGGTTACTCGCAGCGTTGGCCTCGCGGGCGTGTGTGGTGGTGACGGATGATTTTCCGTCGTTCTTTTTGCCTCGCATGGTCGAAGCGGCGGCGAGTCGTTTACCGGTGCGGTTGGAAGCGGTGGATTCGAACGGTTTGCTGCCGCTGCGAGCGACCGACCGAGTCTTCACGACGGCGTTTTCATTTCGAGCCTTCCTGCAAAAGCAATTGCCCCCGCATCTGATCGAATTTCCGCAGCCCGATCCATTGAAGGGCTTGAAGCTGCCGTCGTTGAACGCCATGCCGAGTGACATCACGAAGCGGTGGCCGATCGCCGCACCGAATTTATTAAGCGGCGATGCGGCGATGCTCGCGAGCTTGCCGATCGACCATTCCGTCGGAGTTGCCGAGACACGCGGCGGCACAACGGCCGCGTGTGAGAAGCTGAGTCGGTTCCTGGAACGTAGCCTGCCGCACTATGCCGCCGGAGCGAACGACCCGGATGCCGACAATCGCAGTGGCCTGTCGCCGTATCTGCACTTCGGCCACATCTCGCCGCATGAGCTGTTCCATGAATTGATGACGCGAGAAGAGTGGTCCCCGGCGTCGCTCGGCAAAAAGACCGGCGGCAAGCGGGAAGGTTGGTGGGGCGTCAGTCCGGGGGCCGAAGCCTGGCTGGATGAATTCGTGACGTGGCGCGAGCTGGGGTACAACATGTCGTCGCACCGTGACGACTACGATCAATTCGAGTCGCTCCCCGATTGGGCTCAGGCAACGCTCGCCAAACATGAGAGCGATCCGCGCGAGCACGTCTATTCGCTCGACGAATTTGCGACAGCGGCGACTCACGACGAACTCTGGAACGCCGCCCAGACGCAACTCGTTCGCGAGGGCCGCATTCATAACTACCTGCGAATGCTGTGGGGAAAAAAGATATTGGAATGGAGCGAGACCCCGCGTGAGGCGCTGACAACGATGATCGAACTCAACAACCGCTACGCGCTCGACGGCCGCAACCCGAACTCGTACTCCGGCATCCTCTGGACGCTGGGCCGCTACGACCGCCCTTGGGGGCCAGAGCGTCCCATCTTCGGCACCGTCCGCTTCATGAGTTCCGACAGCACTCGCAAGAAGTTACGAGTCAATCAGTACCTTCGCACGTTCGGCCGATAGATCCCCGGAAGACCGCCGCAACAGTCCTGCTTTCATCGGTTGCTTTGAACGCCGATCTACGAAAAAACGTAATCAGCAGAGAGCTGGTAAGTTGCCCCCCGTGTCAGATCCGGGTGTTACGAGAGTTGGGTGGGTTCGAGTTTGTGGTTGTGTGGTTGGGGATCACGACGTGTATGGCCCGCGACGGAGCGCACGTTCGAGTTTGTCAGCCAGGTACGAATTTCTTTCGCGATGAACTCCCAGCCGTTGTCGCCGCGAATGTGTTGAGGCACGCCGCAAATCACGAATAAGTCGCCGAGCACATTTAGCACGTCGGCGGCGTGGAAACGGAGCCCAACTTCCAACGTCAAACACTCTCTCGTGTATTCGCCCACGATCGACAGCCACTGGAGTCTTCTTCCCGACGTCGTGCGATCAAAGATGAAGCCCCAGGCCCACACCTGATCTTTGTGCGTCGCTCGATGGAGACACCGCTTCGCGCCGCCGATGGCTCGCTTTTTCCGATGTTTCTTCGGTACTTAGCCGAGTCGCTGACGGGCAAGGCCGATCAGTTCCTTTTTATACCGGCACTAAAGCTCAGTTGCCGCCGAATTGTCGCCATGCCATACGCCTTTGAGCAGCGAGATCACCGAATTGGGATCCGACATTGCTCCAGCCCCTTACGAGGGAACATTGGCTAAACCGTTGATCCGACATCGCATCACGCTTCGCCACCCGTTCAAGCGACCAGAACGTTCCGATGGCCTTGGGGTATTGATGAACTTCGGGAGCCATGGCATCATGCATGACTTGCAATCAAGAACCTTTCGGCAAACGTTGAAGTTGTGAAATGATCGTCTGGGGGCGAACCCAACGTGAGAAAGCACTCGGCACCGGCCAGTTTAATTGTCCTCAGTGCGGCTGGCCGGTCGCAAAACATGACCATCCTCATTGACAAAGCAGACGCTGTAACGATTGAGAATGCTGTTGTTGATTTCCAAAGCGGCGAGTTTCAACTCACGTTTCCCGGAGCAACGGACCGGAAATAAATGACCGCTGACTGCTTGGAATCTGATTCTCCGACACCCACGGTGTTGATGACCGCGAAGTTTCCAGCGACGTTTGCGACCTATCCCGCCAACCTGATGTCGTGAAACAACTCTCCGCAATCTTGTAAGCCTGGTTCGCCACGCTCCCGAAGGAATAACTCAAGGCCAAAGACAATGACGATTGAGATGCCCGTGTTGATCTGTGTTCATTGATCCGCGAACAATTCACACCCACGATGAGATGCCCATGAATTCCAATTTCCACTCTTCTCAACCAGTTCAACAAACGAATCTCGTCCGCCAGATACTTCTGTTCGCCGTCTGTTGGACATTAATTTCTCCGTTGAATGCCGCCGAATTGGTCTATGAGGGGACCAGCGGGAACGGTCACGGAAAACACATCGTGTTTGTGGCAGGCGATCATGAATATCGCTCGGAGGAATCGTTGCCGGCGTTGGCTCGGATTTTGGCGAGGCATCACGGATTCAAATGCACGGTGCTGTTTAACATCGACCCGGAATCGGGTGAGATCGTGGCGGGGACTCCGTCAAACATTCCTCACATGGAAGCGTTGGAGACCGCAGACTTGGCCGTTGTGTTCTTGAGGTTTCAGAATCTGCCGGTCGAACAGATGAAGCACCTGGATGCTTATCTCAATCGAGGTGGCCCGGTGGTCGGAATGCGGACGGCGACTCACGCGTTTCAGATTCCTGCCGACAAGCCGTTCGCCAAGTATGACTACCGCAGCAACGAAGTCGGCTACGAACTTGGATTCGGACATCAGGTGCTGGGGCAAACGTGGGTGGGACATTACGGACGCAATCACCAGCAGAGCACTCGCATCACCATCGTCGAGGCCATGAAGTCGCATCCGATTCTGCGAGGAGTGAAGGATGTCTGGGTTCAGGCTGGCGGCTATGTGGGTAAGCCAACCGATGGCGAAGTTTTGACGATGGCTCAACCGCTCAACGGGATGACGCCCGACTCGGCTCCGTCAGCAACTCAGCCGCCGATGCCTTCGGAATGGACTCGAACCTACAAGTCGATGTCCGGAAAAACGGGGCGCGTCTTTACGTCGCTGTATGGGACGCCGGAGGATTTGACGAACGACGGATATCGTCGGCTGATGTGTAACGGCATCTTCTGGGCGGTCGGTTTGGAAAACGCCATCACGGCGGATATGAACGTCGCCACCGTTGGTCCCTTTAAACCCAATACCTTTGGCAATCAAACACATGCCCGCGGCATCAAGCCGGAAATGTATGCCGGATTCGAAAGTCCAATTCCCGCGAACAACAACACGAAGCAGCCTGCCGCCAAGGACGGTGGCAAAAAGGACAAGCCGAAGAACAAAACGCCGGACAAAAAGCCAAAAACGCCCGTCTCTGGTTCACGACCAGTCAAAGCCCTCGTCACCGGCAAGCCCGCTCGCTTTGTTCGCATCGAGCTTTCCGGGGACAAACGGATTCTGACTCTGGCTGAAGTGGAAGTGATCAGCGGCAACAAGAACATCGCACCGAATGGAACCGCGAGTCAATCGAGCACCAACGGCAGCGGCACTGCAGACAAGGCGATTGATGGCAACAAATCACCGGACTGGGCCAAGGGAGGTCAGACTCACACCACGAACGCCGGGTCAACGGATCCGTGGTGGGAACTCGATCTCAAGACGTCCGCGAAGATTGAAAAAGTCGGCATCTGGAATCGTGACGGCTTCGAGCAACGGCTGGACGGCTTCACCATCACGCTGTTAGATGCGGATCGAAAGGAAGTTTTCCGCGCCGAGAAGATCGCAGCGCCTGAAGTAATGGTTATTGATGTCGAGAACGACGGCCGGTTGAGCTGGCTTACCTACAGCGGGAAGACGGGAGAGCCGGTCAAAAGTGGCGCGAAGACTGCGACGGACAGCGGCAAGCAGAACGCTCCGACTCCAGCCAGTGAGGCGTCGCTCGCCGAGGTGCCGGCGGGCTATCGCGATCCGCTACCCTTTACGTTTCAGCAGAACGATGTCGTCGCGATTCTGGGGAACGGCTTGCCTGATCGGATGCAGCACGACGGCTGGCTGGAGACGCTGTTGCAGAGCGAACTGCAGGGCAAGCAAGTCCGCTTCCGCAACATGAGCGCCAGTGGCGACCGGCCGGACTCGTTCCCGCGCAGCAGCGGAGCGACGTCGATGACGGAGTACTTGCAGCATGTGAAGGCGGACGTCGTCTTCGCGTTCTTCGGCTACAACGAATCGTTCGACGGCGTTGAGAAAGCCAGCGAGTATCAGCAGAAGCTGGTCGGGTTGGTGAAGAAGACTCGCGGATCGAAGGCCAATGGAAAGTCGTTTCCGCGCATCGTGTTGTTCAGCCCGATCGCTCATGAGAACACGGGCAATCCGAACGTGCCGGATGGCAAGGCTCACAACATCCAACTCGAAGCGTATACGGCGGCAACTGCGGCGGCAGCGAAAGAAGCGGGCGTGGCATTCGTCGATCTGTTTCATCCGTCACGCACGCTGTTCAAGGAAGCTAGCTCGCCGCTGACAATCAACGGCGTGCATCTGACGACCGAGGGGAATCGCCAACTAGCCGAGGTCATCGCCACAGCGTTGCTCGGCAAACCGGCCAGCACATCGTCGGCGATGGTTCCGCTGCGGATGGCGGTGCTCGATAAGGACAATCATTGGAATAACCGCTACCGCGCTCGCGATGGCAACGACGTGTGGGGCGGACGCTCGACCTTGAAGTTCACGAACGACCAAACCAACGCCGCTGTGTTGCAGCATGAGCTGTCGATGCTCGATGTGATGACCATGAATCGAGACGCTCGCGTGTGGGCCGTCGCTGCGGGCAAGGAGATCGCCGTCGATGACAGCAACGTCCCCAAGCCAGTCGAAGTGATCTCCAACGTCGGCGGCGGCAGCAAGAGTTCCAGTGCGGCGAAGGAAGGCCGACTAAACTACGTCAGCGGCGAAGAGGGACTCAAGCACATGGCGGTCGCGGACGGCTTTGAAGTCCGTCTGTTCGCCGATGAAGCTCGGTTTCCGCAGCTTGTGAATCCGGTGCAGATGCAGTTCGACACCAAAGGGCGATTATGGGCCGCCGTCTGGCCAACGTATCCCAAATGGGAACCGCTCAAGGAAATGAACGACGCGCTGATCATCGTTCACGACGACAATCATGACGGCAAAGCGGATCGAATCACCGAGTTCGCTCGCGTGCAAAACCCTCTGGGCTTCGAGTTCTGGAACGGCGGCGTCATCGTGACCTGTGCGCCGGAAATCCTGTTTCTCAAAGACACCGACGGCGACGACGTGGCCGATGTCCGCACCATCCTGCTGCAAGGGCTGGATTCCTCCGACACGCACCACGCCGCCAACAATTTGATCTACGGTCCCGACGGCGCGATCTACTGGCAGAGCGGCGTCTTCATGCAGCACAACCACGAACATCCGTGGGGACCATCGCTGCAATCGGGAGCGTCGGCCATGTATCGCTTCGATCCGCGACGTTTCACGATCTCGCTGCACGCCAACAATTCGCCCAACCCGCACGGCATCGCGTTTGATTATTGGGGCTATCACTACGCGACCGACGGAACCGGCGGCCGAGCGTTCCAAGTCCGGCCCGAAGGCAAAGGCTTCGCCATGCACGAACTCCTGAAGAAGGAAGTTCGCCCCGTGACCGCCAGCGAAGTGGTCAGCAGCACGCACTTCCCGGAATCGATGCAAGGTGACTTCCTGATCTGCAATGTGATCGGCTTCCTCGGCATCAAGCACTACCACCTGGAACGCGATGCGGAGAAGGGAACCGTCTGGGGAGAACCCGCCGGGGCCGAGTTGACCGTCACCACCATCAACGCAGACGGTTCCAAGACGCAGGACAAATCACGCGGGCTGATGATGAGCGGCGATAAAAACTTCCGCCCGTCGGATGCGATCTTCGCTCCGGATGGGTCGCTCTACATCAGTGACTGGCACAACGCCATCATCGGCCACATGCAACACAACGTCCGCGATCCGAATCGCGATCACACGCATGGACGCATCTACCGCATGACGGCCAAGGGCCGACCGCTCCAACAGCCGGTGGCCATCGACGACCAGCCCATCGCGGCCTTGCTGGAAAATCTGAAGTCGCCGGTCGATTCCATTCGACATCGAACGCGCGTCGAACTGAGCGAGCGTGACTCGACCGAAGTCATCACGGAGACCAAGAAGTGGATTAAAACACTTGACCCGAACTCACCGGCCGACGCACATCATCTGCTGGAAGCTCTGTGGGTTCATCAACAGCACAACGTCCGCGACTACCAACTAATGGGCGAACTGCTGAAGTCCCCGGACCCTCATGCACGCATCGCGGCCAACACGGTCAAGCACTTGTGGTTCAACGTCGAAAGCACGATGCGCGGAGGCGTGATCGCCGCCGAAAAGCTGGCCGCGGCGGAGAAGTCAGGCATTCTCAGCGACACTGCCGAGCTGACGACCATTCGCATCAGCACGATCCCCGAACGCATGCTCTACGACGTCACCGAATTGACGGTGAAGCCGGGCAAGAAGGTGAAGCTTACCTTCGCGAACCTCGACTTCATGCCGCACAACATCCTGCTGGTGAAGCCGGGCACGGACAACGACATCGGCCTGAAAGCGATAGCACTCGGAGCTGGTGGTTTCGCGGTGAGCTACGTGCCGGAGAGTGCCGATATCCTCTGGTCCAGCAAGTTGGTCGATTACGGCAAAGAACAGGTCATCGACTTCACCGCTCCGCAGGAAGAAGGAGCCTATCCCTACATCTGCTCGTTCCCCGGTCATCATCTGCTGATGCGAGGCACGCTGTATGTGACGAACGATCTCAAAGCATTCCTCGTCAAGAACCCCAAGCCGGTCGTCAAGCTGACCGAGTGGAAACTCAGCGACCTGCAAGACGACCTCAAGCGCGTCGGTCAGCACCGCAACTTTCTCAAAGGCCAACAGCTCTTCACCAAACTGGCCTGCGCCCAATGCCACAAGATCACGGGCGCTGATCCCGCTCCCTCGGCCCTGCATGACCATGCTCATGCGGGCCATTCACATGGACCCAGTCTCACAGTCGGCCCGGACCTGGCCGATGTCGTCAAGAAGCACAAGGGGGACGCGAAGGTGCTGTTGCAGGAGATTCTCGAACCGTCCCGCAATGTTGAAGAAAAGTATCGCAAGTTCATCTTCGAGCTGGAGTCCGGCAAGTTGGTCACCGGCAATATCGTCTCCGAAGACAAACAGACCGTGACCGTCCAGACTGGCCCGACGGCGGATCAGCAGCAGAAGCTCACAAAGCAAGAGATCGAATCGCGACGCCCGTCTCCGATCTCTATCATGCCCGCAGCGATCCTCAACCCCTTGGACAAGGAACAGATCCTGGACCTGCTCGCGTACCTGGTCGCGTCGGGGAAAGCGGATCACCCGGCGTTCCAACAACAGAAGAAGTAACTCCAAAGATTCGCATGACGCGATGAGCAATCCAGACAACACCAACCACTTCGTGCTCTACACCGCGCCGGATGGAGCGGTGACGGTCGAGGTGTTTTGCAAAGAGGAAACGGTCTGGCTGGCGCATCGAACCCGACCGTTGGGGCGAGCACAATCGCAGCAACGAGTGCCTCGTGTATCTCCATCGCTATGGCAATCATGCCAAAGCGATGCTGCCGACATTGCGAAAACTCCGCACCTACCTCGCCACCATCGAATCGAGCACCGCAATGCAGACGCTGGTTGGCCTCGGTGACTTTAAAGTCAAGACGCAATATCGTGGATATGGGCTGCGGAACCATTCTGCGTGGTTTCTAGTTCGATGTGAATCCGTGGGAGCAGGCTGCCAAGTCCAAATGCAGTCCAAAGGGTGATAACTGAATGAAAACGATTGTTTCTCTCCTGATCCTCGCTGGGCTGTTGCTTATGACCGAGGCGACTGTCTGCGGGCAGGATGCTGCCGGCGATGTGACCGTTCCGAAGGATGTGGGCGCGGTGCTCAACAAGTTCTGCACCGAATGTCATGGCGAGCAGACGCGCGAGGGCGAAGTTCGATTCGATGCGCTCGCTTCAATCGAGAAGACCGCGCGGGTCGAACTCATGGGGAAGGCGCAGGAGCAGATTACTTTTGGAAGCATGCCGCCGAAAGAGGCCAATCAGCCGAGTGCTGAGCAGCGGCAACTGGTCATTGATTGGTTGGCGAGTGAACTACGCAAGAACAACGCACCGACGCTCGAAGACAAGCTGCGGTTGCCGAGCTATGGCAATCGGGTCGATCACGCGAAGCTCTTCAGCGGCGAGGTCAAAGCGAAGCCGTTCACGCCGGCGCGGCGTTGGCTCGTCAGTCCGCAGATCTTCACCGAGCGAGTGTTCGATGTGCTCAAGCTCGATGAACGCGAGAGGGCCGGCAAGCGGCCCGCGGGGATGTATGGCGTTACGAATCCGTTCACGCTGCCGGAACGATCGGGGGTGCGCGACTATGACCTCACGGCAGTCGATGGCGGGCACTTTCTCGTGATGCAGACGAACGCCAGTTGGATTGCCGATCGGATCATTGCGACGATTCGCATCAAGCTCGGCGAGCCAGTCGAAAAGGTGCTTGAGAACCGCGCGGATCGTTGGTATCCGCTGCGGGGGTCGATGGGCGGGAAGGCGGGCGAAAAGTCCTGGGCGTTCGATGCGTTTGAAGTTCTGATGCAGAAGACATCGCCGCCGACCGAGGATGAATTATCCGCAGCGATTCAGTTGCAGTTCGCGAACGCTTTGCAGCGACCGGCCAATGAAACGGAATTACGGAGCTATCTCGGCCTGATGCGTGCGGTGATCGAAGTCGGCGGCAACACCGAGGGGCTGCGGAAAATGCTCGTCGCCGTGCTGCTTGAATCCGAGTTCGTCTATCGGCTTGAGTTCGGGGCCGGTGAGCCGGACGATTTTGGTCGCCGCAGGCTCTCACCGCGCGAAGCGAGTTATGCCATCGCGTATGCACTCGGGGATAAAGGCCCGGATGCGACGCTCGTCAAGTCGGCTGAGGAAGGACGGCTCCATTCAAAGGACGACTACGAACGCGAAGTGAAACGACTGCTGGCCGACATGACTTCGTTCAAAGGGCCCGTCGATCCGGCGTATCGCAACGAACACAACGACGCGTACATCTCAACGCCGCATCCGAAGCTCGTGCGGTTCTTCCGCGAGTTCTTTGGCTACCCACTTTCGCTGCGAGTCTTCAAAGACGTCGAACGCAGCGACGGCCTGTATCGAGTCCCCGATCGCGGCACGAACGGGACGCCGGGGTATCTGAACGTCGAAGCGGATCGTGTCGTCGCACGAATCGTCGAAGCCGATCGCGATGTGTTTGTGTCGCTGCTCACGACCGATCAATTCTTCGTCTATCACAACCTGGATAACGAGAAGGGCGAGAAGCTGATCGAGGGTTGGCGGAAAGTCTACGAGACGTTGAAAGACACGAATTGGAAAGCGGATCCGGAGCAAGTCGCGAAGGATCACGCGGCTTTGCTGCAGCAGTACGTGGCCCCGGGTGCGATGAAGGGCAAAGGACGCGGCGTGCATGAGACCGATCTGTCGCGAATCATGACGTTGTTCGAAGCGACGTTCGGTCGAGGCGGTCGTCCCTTTACGACAGTTCCGTGGGCTCACGGCAATCGGTTTTGGCATTCACCGTTCTACAACCTGCCGCGCACGCCGCGCGAAGGGGAATACGATCGCGATGCGGCCTTCGATTATCACCCGGTGCAGCCGTTTGCCGTGCCGCATCGTAAAGGCATCCTCACGCATCCTGCCTGGCTGATCGCGCACTCGCAGAACTCAGCGACCGACCCGATTCGACGCGGCAAATGGATTCGCGAAAAGCTACTCGCCGGCAGCGTACCCGATGTGCCGATCACCGTTGATGCGCAGATCCCCGAGCATGCCGACAAGACGCTGCGCGAGCGACTCGCCGCAGCGACCAGCAAGCAGGAATGTTGGAAGTGTCATCAGCATATGAACCCGCTCGGACTGGCCTTCGAGATGTATGACGACTTCGGTCGCTATCGCACCGCCGAGTCGCTCGAACATCCGGACAACGTACTCACCAAAGCGAAGGTGAAGTACGGAGCGGACACTTACAAAACGGCTCCGCTGATCTCAACTGGTCGCCTTGACGGGACTGGCGACACGACGCTCGACGGCGACGTGACCGACGCGCTCGACATGATCGACCGGCTCGCGAAATCGGACCGCGTGAGGCAATCCATCATCCGGCACGCCTTTCGTTTCTTCCTAGGTCGCAACGAATTGCTGAGCGACTCGCAAGCGCTGATCGACGCCGACCGAGCCTACCTCAGCAGCGGCGGCAGCTTTCAAGCTGTCGTCGTGTCGCTACTGAGCTCGGAGTCGATGATGTATCGAAAATGACATCGCTGTAGGATGGCCGCCCTCGGCCGTCCTGCGATCAGTAAATACAGACGGCCGAGGGCGGCCATCCGATAGGAACCTTTCTCATGCTCACTCGCCGTGCCTTACTTCAAGCGACTGCCGCAACATCGAGCGGCCTTATGTTCGCTCCGTGGTTGCAGACCGTACTCGGTGCTCCGACGACCGGTTCTGCGCCG
>Ga0194122_10002249_pt1 | contig 21551 bp, 16 predicted proteins | sample TA2MahCa10mmetaG_FD_155487 | JGI IMG/M metagenome (GOLD analysis project Ga0194122, IMG submission 155487) | Freshwater microbial communities from Lake Tanganyika, Tanzania - TA2015021 Mahale Deep Cast 10m | ecosystem: Environmental > Aquatic > Freshwater > Lake | place: Tanzania: Lake... | reverse complement strand
AATCGCCTCCATCCTGCGCTTCTCGAGCGAATCGAAATCACGACGCACGCCTGCAGGGTTGCCCATATCCCAGTTTACACCGGACGCTTGAAAGTCGTCTCTATATTATGCGGGACTCAATAATCCTTCGACAACCGACCCGCCTACATCGGTCAGCCGGAAATCGCGGCCGCCGTACCGGTAGGTCAATCGCGTGTGATCGATGCCCATCTGCTTAAGCATCGTCGCCTGCAAATCGTGGGCGTAGACGCGGTTTTCGACCGATTTGAAACCGAAGTCATCGGTCGCGCCGTAGGTGGATCCTCCCTTGAATCCGCCGCCGGCGACAATCATCGAGTAGCCGTGGTTGTTGTGATCGCGTCCGTTCTGATGCGACACCAGTCCGCTCACTTCGACGCTAGGCGTGCGGCCGAACTCGCCGCCGACGAGTACGATCGTCTCCTTCAGCATGTCGCGGTCGCGCAGATCTTCGATCAATGAGCCAACCGCGGGATCGGCCTCGCGCGCGAGAGTCCTGTGGATTTGAATGTCGTCGTGATTGTCCCATGGCTGCCCGTTTCCGTGATAGATCTGCACCATGCGCACACCCTTTTCGACAAGCCGCCGCGCCATTAGGCAGCCGCGGCCCACGGGGGTGTCCCCATAACGCTCGCGCGTCTTCTGCGGCTCCTTCATCACGTCGAAGACTTCCGGCGCTTCCATCTGCATGCGGAAGGCGATCTCCATCGACTCGACGCCGCTTTCGAATTTCCCGTCCACCGCTTGCATTTTGTTCAGTGAAGCCAGCAACTCCATTTGCTTCCGCTGCTCTTCGGCCGAACGCTTCGGCGCGATGTAGGGGATCAGCTTTGAAACATCCTTCTCTTTGTTCTCGATGTGCACGCCCTGATGCACCGCCGGCAAGAAGGCCGACGACCACAACTGGCTGCCGATGACGGGCACGCCGGGGCAAAGCACAACGAAACTGGGCAGGTTCTTGTTCATCGAGCCGAGGCCGTAGCTCAGCCACGAACCCATCGAAGGGCGTCCGGGCAGCGGCACGCCCGAGTTCATGATCAGCAGCGACGGCTCGTGATTCGGGCGGTCGGTGTACATCGAGCGGATAACCGCGAACTCGTCGATGTTCTGGCCGATGCGCGGGAAGATCTCACTGACCTCGATGCCGCTCTTGCCGCACTTGTTGAACTGAAAGGGGGATCCGAGCAGATTGCCCGTCTTGCGCTCGGTCCGCAGATTCGGCCCGGCGGGCATCGGCTTGCCGTGGTGCTTTTGCAGCAGCGGCTTCGGATCGAACGTATCGACCTGCGACATGCCGCCGTTCAAGAAAACAAAAATAATGTGTTTCGCTTTGACTGGAAAGTGCGTCGCCGCGGCGGCGCTGGCCAAGCCGCAACCGCCAAATCCGAATCCAACCGTCTGTAAGAGTTCACGCCGCGAGAGCATCTGCTACCTCACCATCAAGAATTCGTCGGTCGAAAGCAGCACTTGCCAGTACTGCGGGAAACCATTGGCCGCCGTGAAGCGGAGTCCCAGATCCAACTCGGACTTTGTCGGCGCGCGGCTCAACACGAAGCGATAGCCTTTGGCGATGCGCTCGGCGGGCGCGCCCGCACCGACACGCTTGTCGAGCGCGTCGGCAGAGTCGATCATCAGAGCGCTGTTCAACAGGAACAGTCGCTGGAGCGGCACGTCGGTCGGCGCGCGGCGCTCGCTGGTCGCGTTCGGATTCGGAAAATCGAACAGGCTGAGCATTGTGTCGGTGCGGCGGCGGCTGACGAATCCGTAAACCGTGCGGCGCGTTTGCGCGGCGTCTTCGAGCCGGAACGGAGCGCCGCCGGTCTTGGCGTCCAGCCGGCCCGTGGCGGCGAGAATCGAATCGCGCAAGGATTCGGCGTCCAGGCGCCGCGCGGGGAAGTGGGTCAGTAAACGGTTCTCGCCTTCGATGTTCGCCGTCGCCATTTGATACGCCGATGACAGCAGGATCTCGCGGTGCAGGGCCTTCATCGACCAGCCGCTATCGACAAACTTTTTCGCCAGCCAGTCGAGCAACTCCGGGTGCGAGGGCTTTTCGCCGAGGCGGCCAAAGTTCGACGTCGACCGGACAAGGCCTTCGCCGAAATGCCCCTGCCAGATGCGGTTGACCATCACGCGCGGCGTGAGCGGGTTGTCGGGCGCGCCGATCGACTCGGCCAGCTGCATTCGTCCTGAGCCTTTTTCGAATTTGGCGGGTGTGCTTGGCGAGAGAATCGAAAGCCACCCGCGCGGCGCTTCGTCGCCGAGATTTTGGCGATTGCCGCGGATGTGCACCTTTTCGTTGCGCGGCTTGTCGGAATCGGCCATCGAGTGCAGGAACGGATACTGCTCGGGCAGGTCCTTCTTCGCGGCTTCCACGGCGAGCTTCAACAGCTCCACGTGCTCTTTCCACTGGCCTTGCAGGAAGCGGTCGACTTTGCCCGCGCCGTAGTGAAAAACGCCGCCGGCGCGATAGAAGTCGCGCCACAGGTAGAATTTTTCGGGAACGAGCGATAGCAGGTCGGCCTGCGACAGATCGTTCCGTGCCTTCGAGCCGCCAAGCCGAATGTCGTTTTGGTGATCGACTTCCTTCTTCTCGGTCTGCACCGCGATTACGTCTTCGCGGAACTTCGCGGCGTCGGGCGCGATCTTGGCGAGGCGCTCTTTGCGCGCCAGGTATTTCTTGAACTTGTCGACCGTTTCTTCATCGAGGCCCTCGGCCGGGCCGCCGTCTCGAGCGGCGACCAGATACCGATCCGCTTTGGCCGCGAGGATTTCGGAAAGCTGCTCGGATTGCTTGTTGTAAAAGTTGGTGAGATCTTCCTGCGCGCGGTCGAGGCGCTTCTTCCGTTTCTGCCAGTCGTCGACGATGCTCTTTTCGGCGAGCGGATGTTCGATGGTCTTCGAACTGTTGAAGATACCGAGCAGCGAGTAATAATCCTTGGTCGGAATCGGGTCGAACTTGTGATCGTGGCACTGCGCACAGGCGACAGTGATGGCCATGAAGCCGCGGGTGGTGACATCGACGCGGTCGTCCTGAAATTCGGGACTGAGCGCGTAGAGGCCGGTGCCGGCGGGATCGCCGATGAGGTCGCCGGCGATCTGCGCCTTGACGAATTTGTCGTAGGGCATGTCGCGATTGAAGGCTTCGATCACCCAGTCGCGGTAACGGAACGCGTTTGGGCGCGGTTCGTCCATGGTCGAATTCAGCTTGTCGTCGGAATAGCGCGCGACATCGAGCCAGATGCGGCCCCAGCGTTCGCCGTAGTGCGGAGAGGAGAGCAGGCGGTCGACGACCTTGGCGAATGCGTCCGGCGATTTGTCGGCGACGAAGGACTCGGTTTCTTCAAAAGACGGCGGCAGGCCCGTCAAATCGAGTGTCACGCGGCGTAACAACGTACGGCGATCGGCGGCGGGCGTGGGCTTCAAGTTCTTGGCTTCGAGTGCGGCGAGAAGGAACGCATCGATCGGCGATTTCACCCAGGCCTTGTTGCGGACCGCGGGCGGCGCGGCAGCGCGGACCGGTTGAAACGCCCACCACTCGCGCTGCTCTTTCGAGATTGTGTACTCCTTCGTTGCGTCTTTTGGCGCTTCGGGCCAGACGGCGCCGTCGCGGATCCAGGTCTTGATCGCGGCGATTTCGGAGTCGGCCAGACGCACGCCATTCGGAGGCATCTTGAAGCGCTCATGTTGATGCGTAATGGCTTGAACGAGCAGACTGGCGTTGGGCTCGTCGGTGCGGATCGAAGGGCCGGTATTGCCGCCTTTGAGCAGCGCGTCGCGCGAGGTCATCGCGAGCCCGCCGAGCTTGGTCTGGGTGTGGCAGGAAAAACAGTTTTTCGCCAGCACCGGGCGGACCTTTGTTTCGAAAAATTCAACGGGAGTCTCGGCGGCTTGCGCGCACACCGCAGCCGCTGAGAGCAACAGCCATCTCATGCCCTGCATTCTATCCCACTGGCGTACTCTGTTAGCGGATGAGGCCCAGCAACCAGTACGTGGAAGTGCGCAACGGGGGATACTACATCCGCGACGCTCGCATCGGACTCGATGTGATTTACAGCGAGTTCCATGGCGGCGCAAGCCCGGAGTCGATCCTTGAAGCGTATCCGTCGATTGGTTCGTTGGCGAAAATGGATGGTGTGTAACCTTCATTTTGGAGCACCCTAACGAAGTCGAACAGTACTTGCGCGAGCAAGGCGAGCGCCATGAGGAGATCAAACGCAACCACCCCCTGCCGCCGGAGTTGCTGGAAGAGTATTTTCCCGGCGTGCACGAGAATCAGTGGAATGGAGCAAACCGATAGCTACGTCGTTCGTGTATTCCTGCCGTCGGGTGACATGTGGCACTCAACTGAATTTTGACGGAGATTCTCGACAGGGATGACCAGAACGCTCAATCACCTTAAGGAAAACGTGCTGCCGGCGGTGGCAGACTACGAATCCGCAGAGGAAGAACTGTCCATCGCCTTTAATAGGGACCATGCTCCAGATCACTGGATTGACGAGGCGAGAAACGCGAAACGGCGAGCGGCCGAAATGGCAATCGCGATTGATGGCTTAACGGATCGCGCCAGCCATGACCTAGCGCTAAACAAGCGCACGATCCGCCAGCTTGTCGGCCCGTTGTGTGTATGGCCGGGACCAAATTCGGTTGGGCGAGTAGACGCGCACGATCGGATACGCGGAGTAGCGAACGCATACAAGCATTCCAATCTAAGCGACCCTGACCTGCCGATCGAGAGCGAAGATGACGTGCTGGTGGTCGGTTTGGGTTTTGGCAAGGACGCGTGGGGCGCAGGAAAATGGTCGGGTGTCGAGGTCATCGTCAAGGACAAGAAGGGCGTCGAATGGAAATTCCTAGCTGATGTCCCGTGTGTGATCCATGGCTGGCTTAAATTCTTGAAGGATCAAGGGGCCTCCATTCCGGCCGGGCCGTATGAGGTCTGTGGGCGGCGGATTGAAATTTAAGTTCAACGTCAGCCGAGCGATGTGAAGACAATCCTCTATCTGGCAGCTTCTCGTTCACTGGCTCCATCGGACCGCGAATCACAATCTTTGCATTGATGCCACCACCGACCCAGTCGCTGCGATGTACACTGAGTACGGAGTTTGCTTGCGATGATGCCCAGCAACCAGTACGTGGAAGTGCGCAACGGGGGATACTACGTCGCCGGAACTCGTATTGGCCTCGATGTCGTTTACGCGGCATTTCATGAGGGACACAGTCCCGAATCGATCTTTCAGAAGTTCCCATCCATCGGTTCGCTCGGAAGAGTGTACGGCGTCATCGCTTTTCTGCTCGACAATCCAGCCGCCGTCGAGGCGTACCTCCTCTCGCAAGACGAGCTTTGGAAAGAGTTCGAACAGACAAACCCTACTCCGCCTGAAATGCTGGAAGGCTTCAAAGCCGCGGCGAAGGCAGCGCTTGGCAAGCGCTGATGAACATTCGATTTCAAGCGGACGCCAATCTTGATCCAGACATCGCTCGCGGAGTGCAACTGCGTGAGCCGTCCATCGACTTTCGGCCGGCTCGAGGAGTTCTCGCCGATGGCACGCTCGATCCCGAGGTGCTTCGCATCGCGGCAGCCGATGGCAGGGTATTGGTCACTCGCGATGTTCGAACCATGCGCGGCCATTTCGAAGAATTCCTGAAATCGTCCGACTCGCCCGGAATATTGCTGATATCGAACGGCCACTCGACCGGCACCGCGATCGACGGCCTGCTATACGTTTGGCTCACTTGGACGGAAGACCAATTACGGAACCAAATTCACTTCTTGCCGCGCATTTGAACACCTCTACTTAACCCGAAACAGCCCCGACGAGCCGAGAACCAGCATCTCGCCGCGGAGTCCCAAACGGCCGATCCATGCCGCGCCATTGTTCGGCATCATGTGAATCAGATATCCATCTATGGTGTCGCGCCCGTAGCGCCGGCGCTGCACGCATCGACCGCTTCCGCGTTGGAAGCGGCGAACACCACGCTGACGAAGGGGCCCGGAAACCGCAGGACAGTTACGGTGCTGATCGTGCTCGGCATGTTCGACGCCCTGCTGGGCGCGGTGCGGATGATGCTATCCGGCGCTCCAAGAAACGAAAAGACTATCATTGCCGGCGGGAAGCCTGCCACAAACGACGTGCCAATGAGCAGATTTCAGCCGGCGGCGATGTCGCTAGCAGCAGCTGCTGCCGAAGCTTGCGATGGCTGCATTCCGATGGATCCTCGATCAACTCCATCCGGACCCACTCGCTGAGCCGTCCGTCGAGTATCAATCGAACCGCCGAGATTGTGCTGCAAAAACCGCGCCGAACAGCAGCGCGCGCAAGCGAAGTGCCGTTTGGAGTATTCTAGCCTCATAGAATAATAGCGGACCCATGCCACCCCTGGTCTCCATTCTGCTTCTCGCCGCCGGCGTCGACGTCAGCTTTGAGCGCGACGTCATCTCCATCCTCACGACCAAGGGCTGCAACAGTTCGGGGTGCCACGGGTCGCCAGCGGGCCAGGCTGGTTTCAAGCTTTCGCTCTACGGGAGCGATCCGGCGGCCGATCACACGGTGATCTCGCGGCGCATCGATTTGAAGAACGCCGACAACTCGCTGATCCTTCGCAAGCCGTCGTTCGCGGCGCCGCATGGCGGGGGGCACATCCTTACGAAGACCGCCGATGAATACCGCGTGATTCAGCAGTGGATCGAACAGGGCGCCAAGCGTAACGCGTCCGGGCCGCGCATCGTCTCGATCGAAATCACGCCGCGCGAGCAGATTCTGTCCGCGCCTGGAGCGGCTGCGGCGGTCACGGTAACAGGCCGGCTTTCCGACGGCACAACGCGCGAAATGACGCGTGAGGTTCGCTATGCCGTCAATGACGAGGCCGTCGTTACGGTCGATGCGGCGGGCGCGGTCAAGGCAAAGGGCCGAGGGTTGACGACGGTCCTTGCGCGAGGCATGGGCAAAACGGCGACCGCGCAGTTCATTGTGCTTGATGGCGCGGCGGCGGCTGTCAGTCAGCGCGCGCCCGCGAATTTTATCGACCGGGAGATTTTCGCGAAGCTGCGCGAGGTGCGAATCAACCCGTATCCGTTGAGCGACGACGATGCCTTCCGGCGCCGCGTTTATCTTGATGCAATCGGCGTGCTGCCGACTACCGAGGAACTCGCGCACAACGGACTCGCTCCGGCCGAAGCGGCCGCGCCGCTTGACCGCGCCAAGTTGATCGACGAACTGCTCGGTCGCGACGAGTACACGTCGCACTGGCTCGTTAAGTTCGAAGACTGGTTCCGCAACTCGCAGTATTACTCGCAGGGCCGCACCAACGCGAGCTACAAGCGCTGGCTCGCTGAGATGATCCGCGCCGATCGTCCGTACGATGAAGCGGCGCGCGAGATGATCACCGCTACCGGCGATACGACCGTCCATCCGGCGGGCAACTTCTGGCATCCGGCGATCGATTTCATGCTGAAGACCTTCGAAGTTTCGAAGGCTACGCCGACTGTGACGCGGCTGTTTCTGGGCCAGCGCATAGAGTGCGCCGAATGTCACAATCATCCGCTCGAAAATTTGACGCAGGACGATTTCTACGGGATGGCCGCGTTCCTCGGACGCACGAAAGTGAAGCATGGCTACGCGCAGTACCGGCGGGTCTGGTACAACACGCGCGACGGCGAAGTGCTGCATCCGGTCAGCAAGCAGCCAGTCGCGCCGAAGTTTCTTGACGGCACGACGCCGGTCGTTAACGCCGAACGGCGCGATGCGCTCGCCGAGTGGATTACGCGAACGCAGAAGATGCAGTTCGCGCGCGCGACGGTCAATCGGATTTGGGCGGAGTATTTCGGCGCGGGCATCGTCGAACCGGCCGACGACTTCCGCTCGACGAACATGGCTTCGCATCCCGCGCTGCTCGATCAGCTTGCGCAGGCGTTCATCGACGGCGGCTTTCGCTTCAAGCCGATTCACCGGCTGATCCTCAACTCGCAGACCTATCAAGCCAGCGCTCGCGCGCCGGGGCGCGCCAACGGCGGCGATCCTTTGGAGCGGGTCCTGCTGGCGCGTTACGAGCCCCGCAAGCTGCCCGCCGAAGTGCTGCTCGACGCCGTCGGCCAAGTGACCGGCGTGCCGCAGGCATTCGGCAATTATCCCGAGGGCACGACCGCGAAGGATCTTGTCGCGTCGATCGGCTCAACCTATTTTCTTACGACGTTCGGGCACCCGCGCCGCGACATCATGGAGCCGCGCAGCCAGGCGCCGTCGCTGGCGCAGGCGCTGCATTTGATGAACGCCGATGCGATGCGAGAGAAGATCGACTCGCCGAAGAACGTGCTGGCGGAGTTGCTGGAAAAAACACTTGACGACCGCGCGGTGCTGGATGCTCTGTACCGGCGCGCTTATGCGCGTGCGCCTTCGGAGAAAGAGTGGCGCGCGGCCGAGAACTTCATTGGCGCGGAGAAGGAGGCGGGACGCTCGCGCCGCCGCGCCTTCGAGAACGTGCTTTGGGCTATTCTCAACTCTAAGGAGTTTCAACTCAATCAATGACGCGCCGCCGTGAATTTCTGCAAATCGCCGGCATTGGATTGCCGCAGCTGCTGTCGGCGGCCGACAGCGCCGTGGCGAAGAACTGCATCATCTTCTTTCTCGAAGGCGGGCCCTGCCAGCACGACTCTTTCGACCCGAAGCCCGAACAGACCGCCGAGATTCGCGGCGGCTTCAAGACGATTCCGACAGCCGTGCCGGGCGTGCACTTCAGCGAGCTGCTGCCACGTTGCGCGCAGAGTTTTAAGAAGTTCTCGGTCATTCGCAGCGTCTACTCGAAAGAGGCGATTCACGAAAAAGCCAAGCAGTACATCTTCTCCGGATCGCGCCCGAACAATGCGTTCAAGCACCCGGTCATTGGGTCGGTGGTCGCGAAAGAGTTTGGCCCGCGCGCGGGCCTGCCGCCGTTTGTCTGCATTCCAAAGAAAGACATTTCGGCCGATGCTGGATTTCTGGGCGCGGCGTACGATCCGTTCATTACGGGCGATCCGGCGCGCAAGGATTTCAAGGTGCAGGACCTCGCGCTGCCGCCGGGGGTGTCGCTTGAAGAATCCGCCGCGCGGGCAAGACTGCTCGCCGGGATGGACGATGAAATTCGCGCGGCCGAGAAAAGCAAGCTGGTCGAAGGGATGGACCACTTCTATCAGAAGGCCTTCGATCTGGTGACTTCGCCGGCGGCGCGCAAGGCGTTCGATCTCGAACAAGAGCCGGCGAAGTTGCGCGACTCTTACGGCCGCAACGCGGCAGGGCAAGGCGCGCTGTTGGCGCGGCGGTTGATCGAGAACGGCGTGCGTCTGGCGGCGGTTTTTCAAGGCGGGTACGACTCGCATATTCGCAACGACGAAGCGAGCAAGAAGACGTTCCCCGTGTTTGATCAGGCGTTTGCCGCGCTGCTTGGGGATCTCGATGATCGCGGGCTGTTGGCGTCGACGCTGGTGTTGGCGATTGGCGAGTTTGGGCGTACGCCGCACATCAATCACTCGGCGGGGCGCGATCACTGGCCGGGCGTTTTCTCTATCGCCGCCGCCGGCGCGGGTGTTCCGGGCGGGCAGGTGATCGGCTCGTCGGACGCGCAAGGCGGCGCGCCGAAGGATCGGCCGGTGTCGATCGAAGACCTCGGCGCGACGATCTACAAGAAGCTGGGCATCGACTATCACAAGGAGTACCGCACGAACGGCCGGCCCGTGCGAATCAATAGCGACGGCGCGCCGGTGCGCGAGTTGTTCGGATGAAGATCGCTGCGTTGTTCGCGATAACGGTCAGCGCCGCGCCGCACGTGACGCGTGTCGCGCCGCTTGGCGGGCAGGCGGGGGCGGTCATCGAAGTGGAACTGCACGGCAAGGATCTCGGCGGTTTCGTTTCGGCGCGCTTCGATACAGCGGCGTTGCAGTGGGTCGAGACGATAGAAGCGAAGCCGGAGTTGGTGCGCGGGCGGGTGCGCGTGGATCGCGCGGCCGCGCTTGGGCCGCATCGCCTGCAGGCGGTAACGGCGAAGGGCGTGACGAACACGCGCCTGTTTAACGTGTTCGAATTCGAAGGGGTCAATGAAATCGAACCGAATGACAAGGCGGCCCAAACGATTGCACTGAAGCCGCAGGTCGTTCATGGTTTCATGAAGACGCTGGCCGACGTGGATCGGTTCACCTTTGAGGCTCGCGCTGGCGAGCGCTGGTTGTTCGATTTGCAGTCGATCGAGCGCGGCGGATTTTTGGAATGCTCGCTGACCCTTTACGACGAAAAGGGAAACGAGGCTGCCTTCAACGAGGATCAGGACGAATACCTCGAAACGCCGAGGCTCAGTGTGACATTTCCGAAGACGACGCGCTACACGTTGAAGGTCGATCAGTATCGCGGCCCGCAAGGTGTGTCGTGCGAGGGCAACTGCGGCTACGCGCTGCACATATCGAAGCTGCCGGTGGTGCGTTCGATTTTTCCGCTTGGCGCACGGCCCGGATCTGCATATCACGTTCGCTTCGAAGGAGAGGCGCTCGATGGCGTGACTGGCGCCTATCTGCAACGCGCGCGCGGCGCCGAGCACTATCGGATGACGTTTCCGTTTTCAATGCCGATTGACGGCAGCGACAAGTTAGAAACGATCGACGCGTTGTCGGCCGATGGCCGGGAAGCACGCTTTCAAATTCCGGCGGCGGCTACGCCGGGCCTGTGGCGCTTGTGGCTGCGGACGAAGGACGGAGCGGCCGAAGCGATGTCGGTTGAAATTGGCGGCGATGCGATCGACGCCGTGCTGCGCCAGAAAGAGCACAGCTATGAGATCCGGCTCGAACAGGGCAAGCCGTTTCATGCCTGGACGCTGGCCGCGCAACTCGGGCTTCCGACGATCGACACGGTGCTGGAACTTTTCAATGGCGAAGGAAAGCTGCTCGCCGAACACGACGACCTGATGACCGGCCAAGGGACCGTCATCGGCAACCCGGATAGCAGTCTTTACTACACGCCGAAGAAGACGGAAACGGCGAAGCTTGTTGTGCGCGACCGAACAAACCGCACCGGCGCGGACTTCGCTTACCGGCTACACTTCGACGCCGCCGAGCCGTCGTTTCAATTGCTCGCCGAGCCGGAGGAGCTCTCCGCGGCGCCCGGCGAAACGGTTACGCTCGAAGCGTTGCTGATCAAGCAGCCGGGGTTTGAGAGCGCCGTCGATGTGTGGATCGAAGGGCATCCGGAAGCGCGCGGGCAGTTCCGCGCCGATCAACATTTTGGGCCTTCGGGCGATGGCGACAATATCAACATTCCGATCGTGCCGTTGCGCGTGACAATACCGAAAGACACGTCGGCCGGCGACTACTCGCTCCAGTTACGCGGACAAGCGGCGGGCAAGAAGGGGCCTGTGGTCGAAGGGTTGTCGACGCTCTGGATCGGCCCCAACGGCAAGCGCAACGACACGCGCCGCCCGCTGCCGCGCGTGTCGATTCACGTCATCGGACCGAGGGATTCGCGCGCACGAAACTAACGTAGGGCAATCGGTTCAACTCGCGCGACAGAACCAGGAATCCGATCACGAAGGTGACGACGGCCGCGGCCAGATAACCGAATCCATACCAGGCCAAGCCGGCGCGCATCGAAAGAAACGTGAAGGCCGCGTTGGTGGCGAGGAACAAGATGTTCAGTTGCAGCGTGATACGGTTCAGTTCGAAGTACGACAGCATGATGCCAAGAAACAAGAACATTGCATGGAACGCGGCGCCGATCACGCCGACGCGGAACATGCCGTACTGGATGGCGTTGAGATGCAGCAGCTCAAACACCTGCGGCGCGAACAGGATCGCGGCGGCGGAACAGCCCGCTTGCAGCACCAGGAAATTTCTCGCGCTTTCCATGATGCAGTCAAGAATCGTCGAGTGATTCTTGCGGATGCGGTCAAGCGTGGCGTGGCGCTGAATCTCGCCGTAGAAACGCAGATAGTGTTCGAAGAACTCGGTCTCAATGCTCAGGACAAACAGCGCCAGCGACGGGATGATCGACAGATAGGCCAGGAACATGGCCGAGTCATAGTCGGGATAGGAGATCAGTCCGATCGGCAGTGCTTCGCGCTCCGGCGCGAACCACATGATCCACTTGTCGACCCAGATCGCGGCGTTGTAGGCACAGCCGGAAATCGCCAGCGGCCAATATTTCTTGAAGTGCCCGAGGAACTCCCAGCTTCGTTCGACGCGGTGGCGGTACTCGGCGAATACGCGCGCCGCCAACGGGAAGAAGATGAGGCTGAGTCCGGCGGTGAAGCCGGCCAACATGCCCGCGGCTCCATACGGTCTTGCAAGCGCGACCGACGCAATCGTCGCAACGCTCATTCCCACGGCGAATGCGCCGGTGACAACCTTGTGTTCTTTGAGCGCGGTAAGAAAGACGCTGACGATCCACAACATCGCGACGAGAAAATAGTGTGCGATCGCGGCGGCCTTCACCACGGGAGGCGCTTGGAGAACCGTGCCGTAGAACAGCGCGATGAGCGGCATCTGCGTTGCGCCCGTCAACGCCAGCGCGGCCAACAGCATGCCGGGCGCGGGCCGTACGTTTTTGTGGTAGATCAGATCGCTGAGATAACGTGTGATGATCTGGGTGATCGGTCCGCCGAGGACCAGCGAGAATCCGAAGTTGTAGATCGTGATCAGGCGGAACGCGGCAACGTCGTTCGGATCGGCGCGGTCGGCGCTCAACAGGTTGATCGACGTGAGCGAGACGATGGTGATCAGCCACGGTCCGGCGGCGGCCATCGCCGAATGGCCATAACCCTCCAGCACGCCAAGCAGATCGTCGCGCTGCGTGAGTTTTCGGAGTACGAATCCGATGCCCGCCATCGCTTACGCCGCCTCTCGATAGTGGGCGTAGATCTCGCCGTAGGCGCGGTCTAGATCGGCCTTGTTGTAATAACGCTCAAGACGCTTTTTTACGGCCTCGCCGCAGGCCGCATAGAAGCCGGGATCGGTGAGCAGGCGCACGATGCCGGCCGCGGTCGCCGATGGATTCGATAGAGGAGTGACCACGCCGCCCGGCCCGAGCGGCGGATCTTCGGTCGAAGCGCCGAGCAACATTTCGCGGCACGCGCCGACGTCGGTGGCGACGGTCGGAATACCGAACACGCCGGCTTCGAGGATCACCAGCGGCTGCGCCTCGCTGATCGATGTCAGCACCACAACATCGAGTTTGCCCATGTAGTCTTTCAAGTTCACGCGGCCCGTGAATTCGATTGTGTTCTCCAGCCCGAGATACCGCACCATCTCGGCGCACTCGGCGTAGTAGGTCTGGTCTTCATCGGTCGGCCCCATGATCAGCGCATGGATATCGGGCAGCAGTTCCCGGACGATCGCCGCCGCGCGGATGTAGCACTTGATGTCCTTGATCGGCACGACTCGGCCAATGAGCGCCATCGTCGGCCGCGCGCTCTTCACGCGCTCGATGCCGGCGAAGTGATTCGGATCGATGCCGTTGGGAATGACCATCAGCCGGTCGCGCGGAGCGCCGTCGGCCACTTGCAGGAATTGATTGCCTTCGTAGAGCGTGATGATCTTCGCCGAGGCTTCGTAGCAGGCGCGCGAGTCGGCGCGGAACGTCGCCACCCACAGATCTCGGATGTCGGGGCCGCGGCGCTCGATCGACATCTCGGCCGCGGGGCGCTCCTCCAGCCAGTCGGCCATGGCGATCTCGATGCGGCGTTCGTTGGTGTAGATACCGTGTTCGGTCAACAATACGGGCCGTCCCGTTTCGATGCGTGCGCGCGCGGCGAACAATCCCGCGTAGCCGGTACAGACTGTGTGATAGACGCGCGCGGCGGGCATCTCACACATCAGGACCGAATAGAGCCCGCCCACCAGCGCGCGCCACCCCCAGAAATACTCGAGGAACGACGAGTCCGGCTGACACCGCTCGTACATGCGGACCAGTAGATCCCAGGCGGCGGGCGAGTTCAGCAGCACCGATTCACCCAGGCCTTCGCGATGCGGGCCGAGCACATTCAACACCGCGCGCAGATCGTCGACGCCGCCACCGGTCATCAGCGCTGTCAGCGGATCTTCGAGCGCCTCCAACATCGCCATATGCTGTTTCTGGAAACGTCCTCCCTGCGGGATCTGCTGCAAAAACACAGTCGATTGGCCTGTTACGTTCTCCGGCACCGTGTAACGCGGCTGAAGGTCCGCACCCGGCGCCATGAACGTCATCAAATGAAACGTCAGTTCCGGATGCGCGCGGATCATGTCGTGAGTCCAACTCGACACGCCTCCGGTGACGTAGGGATAAGTGCCTTCGAGAATCAGACACACGTCGGCCGTCATACGGCGCCCCACAATGCCACGGCCTGCGCGGCGTTTGGCGCGACGGCGCCTTCGGCCAACGGCTCGACGGCTAGCGCGCGCAACTCGGCATATCGACCCAGTGCGAACAGCGACTCCATATGCCACAGCCGGGCAGCGGCCGGCCATTCGGCGACGGGATAACGCGCGTACCAATCGGCGGCGTCTTCGTACTTGCGCTGCCGGACGAATAATCGGCCGACCGCCGAGCGCGCGTTGGCGTCGGAGGCATCGAGCGCCAGCAGTTTCCGATATGTCTCGACAGCCAGCCCACGCGTTTCCACTTCGCGTTTCGGATCGAGCACGCCGCTGAACGCATAGTCGTCGTAGTGCGCCGCCAGCGCGCGCAATGCGGCGGCATCGCCGGGGCGCTTGTCGGCCTCACGGCTCAGCGCCATCATCTTCGACAGGAACTCGGCTTCGATTTTGGCCATCGCGGTCGCCGCCTGCACGCGGATGGCGTTTGATTCATCGGCCAGAGCTGTCTTCAGCACCGGTGCGAAACTCGGCTTGTAGTATTTGGTGATCAGCGTGACAGCCGCCTGCTTTTGCGCGAAACTACCGAAGCTCAAAATGTCGTTGAGCGGAAGGACGTTCGTCTGGCCGTCGGCGAGGGCGTTGATGCCTTTTACCAAGCCCAGAATTCCGCGGCCTTCGTTTGTCTCTTCGGTCGGAAACAGCGATTCGTACCACTCTTCAAAAGTGATCGATGTGCGAGAGAAGATTTCGCCGAGCACCATGGTGACCAGCATTCCGGCCGCGCCGAACGGTCCGGTTATCGCCGTCGCGACAACCAGCATCGAAGGCAGCCGCGCGTCGCGCCCGCCTTCCACAATCCATCGCCACCACGCGCCGAGCACGCCACACAATCCGAGATGGACGGCGATTGCCCGCACCGCCGCGCCGTCCCAGAACAATCCCGCGACGACACACGAAACGGCGAGCGCGAAAAGCGCCATCGCCCCGGACTGCCACTTATTTTCGAAGCGCCCGGAGACGTTAGCGGACTGCATGTGTCTCCTTCAGTGCCGCCACACTCTGCGCGAGGGCGGAGAGATCGGCCGCCGATTTTTCTTCCGGCTCGTACAATGACCGCCAGGACATGCGCAGCCGCGCGCCCGAGCCGCCTGCGCGTTCCAGAAACGCTTTTTCCAACTTCGCCGCCGCGATGGCTGCGTTGCGCAGAGGCGTTGCGGTCAACAGGATGGTGAACGACTCGTAGCTCTGGCCGGAAACGAAGGCGAGGTCGGTCGTGCGCAGCCCTTCGGTCACCGATCGCGACAGCGCTTCGGCGGCCAGCAGCCTGTCCTCGGCCGTCATGTCGCCTTGCGCTTCCAGATCCAACTGCAACACCACCACGGCAAATTGCAACCGCCGCGCAAGCCGGGCCAGGAATGCCGACTCGCGTTCGAAGAACGCCCGCGAGTAGAGCTGCGTGCGGTCGTCGAACATCGTATCGCTGGCGGCTTTTTCGTGACGCCGGGCTTTGGCGAAGGCCTCGGCGATCCAGCCGCACACGGCCCGGAAGCTTTCGAGCGTCGAGAGGTTCATCGCCAGGAAGCCCATCTTTTCGACCTTCAACATGCCCAATACTTCACCGGTTTCGGGATCGATCAGCGGCCCCGCCATCAAGCCCTGGCGCACCAGGAAATGCTCGTCGCCCTCGCGCGCCACGCATAACGTTGCACGGTCCACCACCACGCGGCGAAACAGGGGATGCTCGGCGGCGAACTTCACGCCGAGGTCGTTGCCGTCGGGCCAACCCTCGGCCAGACGCAGCGCCAAAGCGTCGCGTTCAACCAGGAACAACGAGAGTTGTTCGCAGGACAATACTGCGCGCGCCAACTCGAGCGACCCGCCTAACACTTTTCCCGTCTCCAGGTTTTCTACTTTTTTCGCTGCTTGATACAGCGTCACCGCGCTCGACAACTGCGACGCGATTACTGTCTCGAGGCCCTGCTTGGCGCGATGCATACGCTCCACCGCCGCTTTCAACTGGGCCGATTCGGCCTCGGCCTCTCGCATGCGGCCGGCCTGTAAGAGTTGTCCGCGTTGGTGACGCCGGCGGATCTCCCCGGTCAGCGAGGCGATCAAGAACCAGCCCAGTGGTAACCGCAAGGTCGTCCACATCCAGCCGTAGAGATCGGTGGACAGCGTCTCGGGCGGCAGGTTTCCCGCCCGCAGGGCGATGGTCGAAATCAGGGCCGCCATGACGGCTTCGCCCGTCCCGTACTGCGCGCCCAACAGTGCAATCAAAAACCAGGCGGGGTGCGGATTGAAGTCCTCGAAACGGGTCGCGGCCCCGCCGAGCGCAAAGAAGGCCAGGTAGAAGACGGCTATCTCGGCCAGCGCCGATACGCGCAAACCGAGCAGGCGCTTTGGCTTCATTGTTTCCACCACAATCCAAACCGGACCTGGAGCGCCGATCCGGAGACCGTCGCGACCGTGTTGAGCCGCCGGTCAAGCCAAACGCCCGCTCGGAGTTTCGGCGACGGCGTCCACACTATCGATCCGGAGGTATACGGCCCGCGTCCTCCTAGCCGGTCGGAGGCGTAGCCGGCGCTGGCTTCCCATCGCACCTTTTGTTTCCAGTTCCCCGACGACGCGCCGGTAAAAGCGTGCACCTCGCGGCTCAGGAGCGGCAGTGTATTTCGCGAATGGACGATCTCGCGGTCAACGCCATACTGAGCGGTGATCCGCGGACTGATCGCATAGCTGGCGCCGCCAGTGATGCCGCTGGTTCGGCCGGCGTTGGGGACTCCGCGCAATGCGTACTGATTCGCGTGCACCGTCATCCAACTCGCACCGCGGCGGCCCCACGGCCGTTGGTGTTCAATCTCGGCCCGGCTCCTTGTGCCGGCGGCAGAGAGCCCTTCCATATACTCCCAAAACGGTTCGGAATAGGCCGCGCCGACTGTCGTCCGGCTCTTCCCGGTGAGCCAGCTATAGGCCGCGCCCGCGCCCGACTGTTCGGACCGATACATTTCAACCGTCAACTTCCGGGCGGTTTCGTTCTCCCATTTGGCCGACATCGTGCCTCGCCGAATCGTCCCATGGAAATCGGTGAGAGAAACCCGATTGACCTCCATTGTCATCCCGACGGTCCAGGCAGGACTTACGCGAAACTCTGCCGCCAACTTCGTGGCAAACTCGCGCCAGCCCGGACCAACCGACTTCGAAGTGGTTTCGAAGCCGGATTCGGGGATCAATTCATTGCGAATCTGTTCGATCGCCTCGTCCCAGTCTTCGCGCCGCGGAGTCAACCGCTTGGCTCGCCCGTACCAGTCGGCGGCGCGGCGGCGGCGGCCGGCCTGATATTCGACGCTCGCCGCCTGAGCCCAAAGCTCCGCGCGGCGTGGCTCGCGCGCGATCAGAGTTTCCAGTTGCCGCGCGGCCGAGGCGGTATCGCCCTTGGCGGCAGCCAACTGCGCGCGCAACTGCGAAAGCCGGGCGCTCGCGTCCCCATCCGCCAGAACTTGCCCGGCCTCAGCCAGACGCCCTTTATCCAAAAGCGCTGCGGCATACTCGGCCTTGACACTCTGATCGTTTGGTTCGGCGGCGGCGAGAGCGGCAAACGCCTCGGACGCCTCATTCCATCGATCCAGCCGCGCCAGCAACTGCGCCTCCAATAGCTTGTTTTCATTCGCGGCCAGCGCCAATGACCACTTCTGCCGCGCTTGCTCTTCCTGATTGGCTCGCTTGGCCAGATCACCCAACAGGAGCAACGATTCGGCGTCTTGCTCGGCGCGGTAGAGCAAACCGGCCGCTTCCTTGTACCGGCCTTCGGCGTAGGCCAACTTACCGGACTCCCGAAGCGCTTCTCCATCCGCCGGGGCGACAGCCAGAAGCTGCGTGTACGACCGCGCGGCGAGATCGTTCAGACTCTCCTCACGTGCTAGCCGGGCGTATCGCCGGAACTCTTCCGAGCTGCTCCCGCTCCCGATGGCCTCACCGAGGAGCTCCCGGTATTGCGAGAGGTTCCTGGCCGTTTGATGAGCGCGCAGGAGCGCGTCCCGCACTTGCGGGTCGCCGCCCGATTCGATCGAGTCCACCTGCGATGCCGCCCCGGCATGGACGATCCGTTCGATCCACGCGGCGCGGTCGCCGCCTACGGCGGAGCGTGCGCGCCGCAACAACCAGCTAACTTCCTTTTCACCTGGAAACATACAGCAACTGTTCGACATCATTGCTCCTTGGGCCCGCCTGTTCCGCCAGCCGTTCGTAAACGCCTCTGGCCGATGACTTGTCTCCGCCCTCAAGCAGCCGCCACGCAAGCGCGCGCTGATCGGCGGCCGGAAGTCCCGGCCGGTTGGCGCGTTTGGCGAGATGCGGAAGCGCTGCATTGTTATTCTCTTCGGCCAGAAGATCGATTCTTTGATCGAGAACCGGCGTGGGCAGGTCCGTGCGAGCGGCTTCGGCGCGCAGGAAATCTCCCAGCATCTGTTTCCGGCCCGCGGAGCGAGCCGATTCGACAAAGTTCCAGAACCAGGGATCGCCCTTCGACCGTGCCAGGTCTGCCATTGCCGGCAACGCCAGATCCCATTGCTTTTGCAGGCGCAGCAGTTCGACGATCTCCTCGCGATCCGGCCCACCCATTCGCGGCCGCGCCCAATTCGCCAACTCCGCGCCAACCGGGTGGTGTAGGGCGGCCGACCGGAGCATGCGGCCATAAAGCTCCCCGGCTTCGGAGAGATTCCGCAGCGGACGAAGATCGGCCAGCGCCTCCAGCGGTTGGTCCAAGTCAGCCAGCACCGAGGCGCGCAGAATCCGGACCTCGGTCGAGTCGAAGGAGGCGACCAGCGCATTGGCCGCACGCAGCTGCAAAGCCGGCAACTTGGAGCCGGATGCCAAGTAGTAGACGTCGAGCAGCGTTTGGCGCGACCGCGCACCGAACCGCAGCGCCCGTTCCAGTTCGCCGTGCTTAATGAAATGAGCGGCGACCTGCTCGCGCGCCGATTCGGTAGACGCCGCTTGCGCGGCTCTTTCAAGCGCCGACTGCGCCGCCGCCCGGTCGCCGCGCGCCATCGCCCAGTCATAGGCCAGCAACGGACGGTTTTGCACCAGGCGCTCTCCAAACAGACGGCGCAGCATCTCCGCGGCGTCGAGCCGGTTGGCGCCTATGGAGGCTTCGAGCAGCCCCTCGGCCAGCCACGCCGGCATTTTGTCGATCGGACACACCGGGTTTAGGACGGCGCCAATGGCCCGATCCCGCCGCTGTTTGCGCAGCGCCAGTTCCATCCATGCATCGGCCAGCGGGCATGGCAACTTTCTCTCCGAGGCCAGCCGGTCCAACCGCTCAAAGGCCGTCCCGGTCTCGCCGAGCGCGGTCTCAATCGAAGTCCACTGCGCCAGCAGTTCGGGCGACCGGAGCGCCCGCTCGCCTAGGCCGGCCACGGCTTCCCTGGCTGCGCGCCGTTGTCCGCGGGCCGCCAAAATGGCGACCAGCCGCGCGGCGCTTTCGTCGGTTTCGACCGCCGCGGCACGGGCTATCACGGCAGTCGCTTCCTCGGGTTGTCCGGCGTCCAGCCGAAGCCGGACCAGCATCTCGGCCATACTGTTGTCGAACTGCTTCCGGCTCGCCAACAGTTCGGCCGCTTCCCGCATTTTTCCCTGCGAAGCCAGCAGATTGGCCAGATCCAATGCGTCCTGCGGCTTGGCATAGCCGTGCTCGACCAGGCGGCGGAGCGTCCGGACCTGCTCAGACGGGCGGTGGAAGAAGCTGTACGCCCGCGATAACTCGCGTAAATCCTCTTCGGACGGCTTGCCGGCCAGCAACAACTCCAAGTTTTCGACGTAGCGTAGCGGCTGTTGAGCGAACTGATAGTAGGCACCAAGCCGGCGCCGTGCCGCGACATCGCTGGGGTTGCGCTTTAAATGCTCTTCCAGGAGTTCGATTGCCTTTGGAACATTGCCGTGCTGCAAGTAGATATCGGTCAGCGCGCCAACGGTTGGCGCCGACCGGTCGCCGGACTTGTAGCGGGCTTCGTAGTCGAAAAAGGCGCGGTCGAACTGTTTGTCGCGCAGCCGCATGAGCGCCAGTTCACGCGGCCGCGGAATGACCGCCCAGCCCGCGCCGAGCGCCGCTAGACCCATACACACCGCAATAGTTCGGTGTCTGGCTGTAATCAAGACGTACCTCCCGCAATTTCGGTGATTCGCAACGGCCGCGCCGAGACTGCCGACTCGTCCAAGCGAAATCGGGCGATGCCGTCGGGCCCCGTGGAGATATCGACAGCTTTGCCCCCGCCCACGGCGAATCGGTAGCGCCCTGCGCGCGGCATTCGCCAAACCATTTCGGCCGCGCCAAACCCTTGCACCACGGCGTCCCATCCGCCCGTGGCGTGGCGCAACCACCAAATGCGCCATCTGGATTCAATAACATACGGTATTGGTGCGGCTGGGAATCCTGAGCCGGCCTTCATGGACACAATTGGGTACGGCTCGGCCGGATCGAGCGCGACATAAAGATCGTAGCCGTGCCGCTGCATGCCGATGACTCCGCTGGACCGCGCAAAATCGACGGCTAACTCTCCCGCCAAGTCAAAACGCAGAGTGCCCAGCCCATCCCGGTTTTCCACACGCCACCGCCGCGGACCCAATTCAATCAGCCGCGTCGAGTAGAAGCCGTCGCCAACCGCCGCATACTGGCTTGTTGTGATCGGAATGATCGACGACCGCCGTGCAAGCTCGAGATTCTGTTTGACGGCGTGGAGGCCGGGCGATTTCTCGCACGAGTAGAGGTGATAGTAGACGTTGAACGGCTTCAACCGCCGCACCCCATCGGTGGCCGTAACGGTTCGCTCCAGGTACTGAAACGCAAAGTGCCGGCGCGTCCATAGATCGGTATAGGTGTTTTCGTTAGAGTTTGAGGAGTAGATCTGCCGCTCATCGCCTCGGAGAATTCCGATAGGCGATACCCAGGCAACTGAAGGAAACTCGCCGTCGAAGCGGGAGTCGCCGCCGTTGATGTTGCGGACACCGGCGCGGCGGGCTTCGCTGATCGCGTTTGGAAATGGTTCGGTGTTGCCGGACCATTGCAGCACCTCTACGCGTTTGCCTTTCGGCAGAAGGGCCTGGATGTATGCAATCGAACCGTGAACTTCGTGTTTGATATCGAAAGGGCGGTCGGTATAACTTCTTGGAACGGCATAGGGAGATTCACTTCCGCCTGCTGCTTCTGCATTGGAGTACTTCTTCTCGGCGTTCC
>Ga0194122_10002242_pt1 | contig 21597 bp, 15 predicted proteins | sample TA2MahCa10mmetaG_FD_155487 | JGI IMG/M metagenome (GOLD analysis project Ga0194122, IMG submission 155487) | Freshwater microbial communities from Lake Tanganyika, Tanzania - TA2015021 Mahale Deep Cast 10m | ecosystem: Environmental > Aquatic > Freshwater > Lake | place: Tanzania: Lake... | reverse complement strand
CGAAGATACCAGATTGGACCAGTTGAAACTGGACTACTGATGCGCCACCTTTGAGGTGGTGCTAAACCACGGGGCCGCGCCAGCGACCCCAACCAGCCGCTTTGAGCGGCTCACGAACGAAGGCCCCCGGCTCTGCCGGGGGATCGTTACTTCCGGTAAAATGTGAGCCGGATGGCTTCGCCGATCGAACATGCAGCGGGAACTTCGCCGGAAGAGGCCGCCGTACATGCCGCCGCCGATAGCGCGCTATTTCGAAAGGCGCCTGCCGTCCGCGCCCTGCTGCTCTACCTCTGGACACACCGGCAGGAGGCGGTGAACGAATACCGCATCGCCACGGAGTGCTTGCGGAAAGATGCGAGTTTCGATCCGAAGGTCGACGCGACTGTGCGTGTCCACGTATCGCGGCTCCGGCAAAAGTTGAAGGAGTATGGCGACGCGCAGGAGTCGCCGAAGTACCGGGTCGTTCTTCCGCAGGGAAGTTATCAGGTGCAGGTCGACGAAGCGGCCGCGCCGCTCGCTCCTGCGGCCTCGCGGCGCCCCTTCGCCCTTTGGGTCGCCTGCGCCGTGCTGCTGGCTGCGTGTGGCTATCTGGCCATCGAGAACCGCCGCCTGGCTCGCCAGACTTCGGCCGCCGTTCCGCTGCCGCGATTCTGGGCCGGGTTGCTCCGAAACGGCAAGCCGGTGAACGTCGTACTGCCAACGCCGGTCTTTTTCGAATGGCCCGGGAATGGTTTGAAAGTGCGCGATACCCGGATCAACGAATTCGCGAGCTTCAACGAATCGCCCATGCTGCAGCCGCTGATCGGGAAATACGGTGAACCGAAGTTGATGCAGAACTACACCGTGGTTTCGGATACCTTCGCGGCGGTCAAGCTCGCCCAGTATCTGCAATCCCGCGGCGTGACGGTCTCCTTCAGCGGCACCGGCGATTTTTCCTTTGACCAGTTCGGCGATCGCAACGTAATTCTGATCGGCCTGTCGTCGACCAACATTCACATTCGGGAGATGATGGGGCGCACCAACTTCTACGCGCAGCCGGACGTCGCTTCCACGGTTCATAACCGCAAACCGGCGCCGGGCGAATCGGCCGAATACAGGATGGTGCAACAGTCCGGATCGCGGCGCAGCGTGCCGGGCGTGGTCGCTCTGCTCCCGGGGTCGGCGCCCGGTACAAACATCTTAATGGTGGCCAGTTGGGCCAGTTCGGCGATGGTCTCGTTCCTAACGAGCGATCCTTCGCTGGAGCAACTGGACGCGGCGTGGAACAAACTGGGGTCATCCGCTCACTTCGAAGTTCTGATTCAAAGCGAGATCGAGGGAAACGCCGTCCTGCGCGCGGGAGTGGCGGGGATGCGCGCGGCGAAATAAAAGCGCCGCAAGCAAAGCGCTTCGTTCATCGAAAACGAACCACCGCCAGATAGATGCTCGTCTTCCCCTCATGCGACGAATAGTAGCTCGCCGACAAGAGGCCGTCATGCCACACCATCCCCGCATAACTGTTGTCGCCGCCGCTGGGCAACGTCAGCACGGGCCGGTAGCTGTCTCGCGTCAACTCGCCCAGAACGGTCCGCCGGCCGCCTTCCAGGTAGTTGCCCGTGATCGACCACATTCGCCCGTCCGGCATCACCAGAAAGTTCGGTCCCCCCATCCGCACCGGCATCTTGTGAAACGTCCACTGCTTGTACGGCGGACGGCTCGACCCGATCCACCAAGGCCGTATCAAGGCGATCGCCTCGTCGCCAGGCAGGAAGCGAATCGTGGTTTCGCTCACTCCCTCCGCCTTGAACTCGGTGATCCACTGCCAGTCGATACCATTACCGCTGCCATACAGAAAGCCGCGGCGTCCGGCATCGGGACCCTCGTTCAGCTTCGACAAGCTGTAGGCTCGTCCCTTGTGCCAGGTTACCCGCCAGAGCCAATGATCTTCGGCCAGTAGCCGTTGGGGCGTGCTCCAACGGTATCCGTCCGGCGAGAACGAGACCCGCGGCGACCGCGTCGCGTAGGTGCGTCCTTCGTATACCGCGCCGCCCATGATCGCCATCAATCGGCCGTCCGGCGTAACCGAGAGCTTCGGATCTCGAAGGTCCGTGCCGGTCTCCTGGAGCCAGCCTGCCGACTCCCAACGTTTGGTGTCCGCTGAGGTGACGATGCGAATGGCGCCATGGTCGCCTGCGTGCCCTTGGCCCTCGCGAAAGGTACAGAACCACCGGTTCCGGAAACGGACGAGGTCCGTAAAGGCGCTGTGCGGCGCCTCGTCCCAGATTTTTCGCACCTCCACCAGTTCTGGCACGGGCGAAGCGGACTGCGCCACCACCGGGGCGGCACCCAGGAGCATGCGTCTTGTGAGTCGTCCGGTTTCGTGGTTCATCATTGGGCGGGCTTAGCGAAAAAGCTCAGAATATCAACTTGAGTCCGATCTGCATGTTCCGCGGCTGATTGGCTTGACCGCCGATCACCCCGAAGCCTGGGTTGCCGACGGTCGTATTGGGCAAGCCGAAGACCGGGGTATTTGTAACGTTGAAGGCCTCGCCGCGAAGTTGCACCCGGAGGCTCTCGCTCATCGAGAAATTCTTGATGAGAGAAAAATCAAGGTTCACCGTTTGGGGTCCGCGGTTTCTCGAATCCAGTCTTGGCGTATTTCCAAACTCGAACGACACCGGCAACCGGAACGCGGCGGCATTCAGGTATCCTGAACCGCCGGAGACCCCGCCCAGCCGGCCGCTAACTCCGCCGGAGGTCTGGACCGCTACACCGGTGAAACTCGCGCGGCCGCCGGCGTATGGGGGGGTGCCGGAGACGCCGAACACCAACGGCTGCCCGGATTGGAACGTGGAAATGCCGTTCACCTGCCATCCGCCAATCAGAAGCTTGGTCATTCGCCCTCCGCCTTTTCCGAACGGCAGATCGTAGACGGCGCTTAGCACCAGGCGGTGGGGAAAATCCGAACCGAGCACGGACCGGTCGGCCGCACGATTGAATTCATTCTGATATCCCGGGTTCTGTCCGGCGTCGAAGAACGACGTGGTTAGCATGTTCACGTCGCCCAGGTTTTTTGAAAACGTGTAGCTCAAAGTGGCCAACAACCCGTGGGACATCCTCTTTTGCACGCTCAGCTGCAACGCGTGGTAGGACGAGTTCCCCGCCCCGACGAAGTTGTTGCTAAATCCGGTGAAATGCGGGAAGGCGCGCAGCAACTGATTCTGCTGGACCACGCGCGCCGCAAGCGGGCCGGAAGGAATCACTCCAAAAAACGGATTACTCACGGTCGCATTCAGCGACGCAACGCGGGAGGAGTCGCCCGGCGCGCCAAAGTGAACCGGATTGAGCGCATTGCGGGAGACGTTCACCGGAAGCAGCACGCCCTTGTTACCGGCATAAGTAACATTCACGCCCACCAACCCGGGAAGCTCTCGCTGGATCCCGAAATTCCACTGCATCGAATACGGCAGCGGCGTATCGAACTGGAGTCCACCGACTCCAGTGCCGGCCAGTGTGGAGGCGCCTTGCGCCGAACCGGTGAGGGGCTGCAGACCGGACGGGAACGGATTGACCAGGCTGCCGATCGGGGTGACCGAATCGATGGTAGCGACGAACGGCGTGGTTACCGTAAAGCCGGGATTGCCGCCGTTGAAGAGCCGGACCAGTCCGGGTGTGAAGAAGACGCCGAAGCCGCTGCGGATCACCGTCTTCGGTGTCATCGAGTAAGCCAGGCCGAACCGCGGGCCGAAGTTATTGGCATCGGTCTTGTAGCGCTGCCGGGAGGCTCCGCCGGCGCCGCGGAACTGCAATCCGCCGCGAAGCGGCAAGCCCGTCGGCCGCGCAAGCGGGGACTCGATATCGGGCTCGACCGTCGCCAGGCGATTGAACCGTTCGGATGGGCCGGTCTCCATCTCCCAGCGCAGTCCGAAGTTCAGTGTGAGCTTGGAGGTGACCTTCCAATCGTCCTGCGCATAGAACGCATGATAGTAACCTTGCTGGGACGTCGCGTCGGAGAACGTCAGCAAACCACCCGTTGGGATTCCGAGCAGGAAGGAGGAGAGCCCCAGAAAGGGCGCCTGTCCGCCGGGAACCGCTGCGATCGGGTCCGGACCGGAAGTAAACGTGGTTCCGAAGGAGAAGTTGCCGCCCGGATTGCCGAGACTGGCATTGTGGTCGAGAAACACACGCCCGTCCCAACCGAACTTCAGACTATGTCGCGAACGGATCCAACTCAGCGAGGTAGCGACGTTGTGCGAATAGCGCGTGAACCGTTGATTGCCCGATTCGTTGTTTCCATCGAAACCGTTGACGCCGATCACCGGCAGGAAGCGCTCCTGCACCTGGCCGGCGTACAGAGAGGAGAAACCGAGCCCGGCCAGATCCGCGCCGAGGGAATACGGATCGCGAAAGTTGCGCTGCCGGGCAAAGCCGTAGCGAGAGTTCAGAACCAGCGTCGGACGGAGGGTGTAAACGTGATCCAGCACGGCGGTGTGCGATTTGATGAACTGATTAAATCCGTTCGGGCTCGAAACGCTGTTCCAGTAGTTCGGTTCATAGTGATCGTTCCACAGCCGGCTATACCTGCCGAAGAGGCGATTGCGCTCGGAGAAGTTATGGTCCATCCGAAGAGAGACCTGGCGGTCGTCATCGCGAGAGCTGGCCACCGCGTCCAGATTGTTCACGATGCCCGCGCGTTGCGGCGCCGGGTACAGCTTCAGGATGTTCTGCGGAAGCCCCGCTTGGCGGTTGGCGGGTATCTGTTTCCCGGCAAACGGGCTTCGCAGGAACCTGCCCGCTTGCGCAGGGTTGGGAGCGAGCGAGAGTGGATCGAAGATCTCAGCCGGGGCCTCGCTCATGTTGCCTGAGCGCATCGCCATCGTTGGGACGGAAAAGGTACGGAATAGACTTCTGCGCAGAAACACCTGTTCGTAGTTGAAGAAGAAGAAGGTCTTGTCCTTGCCGTTATAGAGCTTCGGCAGCAGCACGGGGCCGCCAAGCGCACCGCCGAACTGGTTGTAGCGAAGCGGCGTGCGCCGGTCGGCGCGGCCGGGAATGGGATTGGTGCCGGCGCGATTCACGAAGAAGTTCGCCGCGTCGATCTTCTCGTTGCGGAAGAACTCATAGGCGGTGCCGCGGAAGCGGTTGGTGCCGCTCTTGGTAACAATGTTGAGGATGCCGCCGGATGTCCGCCCGAATTCGGCCGGCGACATGTTGGTCTGCACCTTGAACTCTTCGGTCGTGTCGATGGTCGGAATCAGCGCGGGCTGCCCCTGGCAACAGACCGTGATCGGAATGCCGTCGAGCAGGATCTCGTTCGCGCCGGTCATGCCTCCGTTGGCAAGAAAGTTATTGGCGCCGGCGGCCTGGGCCGCGCCCCTTTGCTGTGCGATGCCGGCGCCGAATCCGCCCAACGGCGTCACGCCCGGTGTGAGCGCGGCCAGTGCGAACGGATTGCGCCCGTTCAAGGGAAGATCGATCACCTGGCGTTGGGAGATGACTTGACCGAGATTGGACGAATCCGTGTCGAGCACGACAGCGGCCGCGGAGATGGTTACCGATTCGGAGACTTGCCCGACAGTCAACTGCGCGTCGATGCGCGCCTGCTGGGTGACGGCAATGGAGAAGGTGCGGCCGAACGGCTGGAAGCCGCTCTTTTCGATCAGGATCTGGTACGCACCGGGGTTGACCAGTGGAAAGACGTAGTTTCCGCTCTCGTTGGTCGTCGTCGTCAGCATCAAGCCAGTGCCGGTGTTGGCCAACTTCACACCGGCCTGGGCGATGACGGCGCCGCCCGGGTCAGTAACTATTCCTGTGACCGTGCCGGTGGTCGTCTGCGCGCAGAGTGCGGAAGCGGCGGCAATTGCAACGGCGAGAAGTCTCATAGCCTTTGCTCTGACGGTAACACAAGGGGTAGGTTCTGACTCACCACGAGATCGAAGCAAACGGGGGCCCGCGCGTCGCGAAAAAATGGGTTTGAGAAACCGGCGGAGTCGGGGATACTGGTCCAAATGCGAATACCCTCCCTACTGCTGGCCGCGGCCGCTATAACCGCTGTTTCCCAGGAACCCACTGTGTTCCCGGCCAAGGTGTCCCAGGTCTATCGAATCCGGCTGGACAAGGACGCCGGGCTCCTGGAGTCGATCGGTACCGTCATTCAAAAGCATGGAATCAAGGACGGTGCAGTGCTCACCGCCGTCGGCGCGCTGGCGGTTTGCACCTTTCACGGTGTGGGCGGCGGAAAACAGACCGTAAGCGAGCCAATGGAGATCAACAGCCTCGGGGGAATCATTGCGAATGGGGAACCGCACATCCATGTGATGCTTACCAATTCCAAGCGCGGCGCGTTCGGCGGACACCTGGAAAACGGCTGCAAAGTCGGCAATCGGGTGGAACTGACGATTGCACAATTCGGTGGCCAGCCCTTGGTGCGCAAACAAGGCGCGTTAGACAAAAAATGATCGAAGTGACTGATTCTAAAGCGTAACAGTGCCGTAACAAACTCCATGGTACTTTCAATTGGAGCCACGGATCGGTAAGCTGCTTCCAAACTCTCTCTCACGGGTGAAAACCATGTCTCGACTTCTACCACTGTTGTGTACCGCTATTTCGATGGCGGGAACCGTATCGGCACAGATCGGAAGAGCCACCATTCAAGGCACCGTGAGCGATCCGCAGCAGACCGTAATACCGGGGGCCGCGGTCCGGGTGATACAGGTGGAGACGAACACCTCATTCACGACCACTACCAACGAAGCCGGCTACTATGTCGTGCCCGGCGTGCCCGTCGGCGAGTACAGCATTACCGCCGAACACCAGGGATTCAAGCGAGGCGTCCGGTCCGGAATCGTCGTCCTGGTAGGCGATCAGGCGCGGGTGGACATCCGGCTGGAGATCGGAACCGTCACCGAATCGGTCGAAGTGACCGGCGCCGCGCCGCTGGTCGACACGGCTTCGGCGACGGTCGGCAAGGTAATTGAAAACGCCCGTATGTTGGGCTTACCGCTGAACGGACGCAGCGCGTTGTCGCTGGTGGTCCTGACACCCAACGTGCGTTCCCACGCGGAGTCCCCGCATGGATTCGGAGACCGGGGCGTGCTGGTTTCCGGATTTAGTGTCAACGGCGGCCCCAGCGGCGCGAACAACCTGATGCTGGATGGCAGTTCGAACGTCAATCCACGCGCTGGCGATGTGAACGTCAACCCGGCCGTCGATTCGATTCAAGAGTTCAAAGTACAGTCCGGCGTGATGTCCGCCGAGTTCGGCTATACGGCGGGCGGCGTGGTCAACATGGTTACAAAGTCCGGCACGAACAAGTTTCACGGCTCGCTCTACGAGTTTCTGCGTAACGACAAGCTCGATGCGCGCAACGCGTTCGCAGCGGTCAGGGCCCCGTTCCGGTACAACCAATACGGCGGCGCCGTGGGCGGGCCGGTGCGGAAGGACCAGACGTTCTTCTTTTTCAACTACGAGGAGTGGAAGTTCCGCCGGCAGTACACGACAATCGGAACAACGCCTTTAGCCGAACAACGCACGGGCGATCTATCGACACTTGCGGACACCAGGGGCAATCGAATCGCTATCTTCGATCCCCAAACGACCGCTCCGAGTCCGGGCGGCGGCGGATTCACCCGGCAGCCGTTCCCGGGCAACCGGATTCCCGCAAACAGGTTGGACCCGGTCTCGCAGCGAATCCTCGCGTTCTATCCGGCGCCGAATCGCCCGCCCACCGATCCCTTCTCCAACGCCAACAATCACATCGCCAATCTCGGCGCTAACAAGGACGCGGTGCAGATCAACGGCAAAGGCGACCACAACTTCGGCTCGAAAAACAAGCTCTCGGTTCGCTACACCGTGTGGGCGCATAAGGATGACAACGGGGGAACCGGCAACGGCTACTTCCAGGACCGGCTGGCCCGCGTGCGAAACGACAATTACGGGAACAAGAACTTCAACCTCACGGACTCGCACTTCTTCAGCCCCTCGTTGATCAACGAATTCCGGGTGGGCGTGGTGCGCAACGCGTTCCCGTTCATCCCGGAGAGCGTCGGCACCAGTCCGACCAGCAAGCTAGGACTGCCCGGCAGCGTTCCGGAAGTCACGCTTCCCGGCGTCAACATGGCCGGCACGCCCAACCTCCAGGGCTTTCCATCTGGCTTTGGTACCATCCGGGGCTACATAACCATGGATGTTCGTCAGCTCTTCAATAGCATCACGTGGATCAAAGGCAAACACACGCTGAAGATTGGCGGCGAGCTCCGGCAGAACATGTACAGCATTAACGCATGCTTCCAATGCTCTGGCGTCTTCAACTTCAACGCGCGGCTCACCGGCAACCCGCAGGCGCTCGCGGGGACCGGTTCCGGCTTTGCGAGCTTCCTGCTGGGCAACGTCGCCGACGCAAACATCGATTCCAACGTCGGCACCACCAATCCGAGTTTCACGCAGGCCTACTTTGTGCAGGACGACTGGAAGGCGACGCGGCGGCTGAATCTGAATCTCGGGTTCCGCTACGACTATCAACAGGTGCCGGGCGAACGCAATAACGGCCTGTCGAACTTCAACCCCGATGCGACCGATCCGCGAACCGGATTGCCCGGACGGCTTGAGTTCGCCGGCGTCGATTTCGGACGCACCGTCATCGATCCGGACTACAACGACTTCGGGCCGCGCATCGGGTTTGCCTATGACCTCTTTGGCACCGGGCGGACGGTGCTCCGCGGCGGATACGGCTTCTATTACCCGCTGACGCACAACTTTGCCACGGATTTCGGCGCCCTCGGCTTCCGCGGCAACTCCACCGTGTACGCGGCGCCGGGCGGAAATCTGGACCGTCCGGCGTTCCTGTTCAAGGATGGCTTCCCCACGCCCGTCGTAGCGCCCATTGGCAGCAGACTTGGGCCCAGCGCGTTCCTCAGCGGCAACGTGACCGTCGATCAGCGCAACGGCCGGACTCCATACTCCCAGCAATTCACCATGACCTTACAGCACGAGTTGCCTGGCAAGATTCTGATGGAAACGGCGTACTCCGGCAACCGCGGCACCAAACTTCGCGGCGGCAGTTACGACTTCAATCAACTGGACCCCGTCAATCTTTCGCTCGGAACGCGCCTGAACGAGGTCGTGCCGAATCCGTTCGCGGGGCGTGTAACCGGCGCTTTTGGCGGCGCCACGATCACGCGGCAACAGTCGCTGCGGCCGTTCCCTTACTACAACCGCATCGGCATCGCCAACCCGCATATGGCGAACTCCAACTATCATTCGTTCCTCCTGAACTTCGAACGGCGCATGGCGAACGGGTTCGTTATGCTCGCCTCCTACTCGTTCGGCAAGCTGATTTCCGACGGCATCAACGGGTTCGGCTTCGCCGGGTCGGAATTGGTGAATCAAAACGACAATCAGAACGGCAAGTTCGATCGCCGGCGGGAGCGGTCCATAGAAGCCACGGACTCGGCCGGCCGGTTCGTGTTCAGCTCCATCTATGAGCTGCCGTTCGGCAAAGGCAAACGTTTCAGCGCTTCCAACGGCGCGTTGAACCGCCTGATCGGCGGCTGGCAACTGGATGGCGTCTACACGTTGCAAAGCGGCACGCCGCTGGCCATCCGCGGCGCCAACAACTTCCTCGCCAACCGTCCGAACTCCACCGGAACGAGCGCGAAACTGCCCGTTTCCGAACGCACGGCGGCACGCTGGTTCGACACCGCGCAATTCGTCAATCCGCCAAACTTCACGTTTGGAAACGTCAGCCGGCTGTCGCCCGACGTCCGCGGTCCGGGAATTCGCAACGTCGATTTTTCGGTGATCAAGAATACGGCGATCACCGAGTTGGTTGGCTTGCAGTTCCGTGCCGAGAGTTTCAACATCGGCAACAAACGAAACCTGCTTGCGCCCAATACGGCGTTCGTGCCGGGTCCCGATGGACGAAACCAGAGCGGCACCTTCGGAACCATCACGCGGTCGCGCGATGCCCGCGTTGTGCAGTTGGCCCTGAAACTGATCTTCTAAAGGAGAGCCATGCGCATTCCGGTATTCGTTCTCGCGTTCCTGTTTTCTCTGTGCGCCGCCGATGCCCCAAAGGTTGAGCGCCGGAACCTGATCGACGAGCATATCTTCGGCAAGATGGAGCGCGATGAAGTGCCGGCCGCGCCGCTGTCGTCCGACGAGGAGTTTGTGCGGCGCGTGACGCTCGACCTGACCGGACGGTTGCCGGCGCCAGAGACGGTTACGGCTTTCGTTGCGGATAAGGCCGCGGGCAAGCGCGACAAGTACATCGACTCGCTCTTTCCAAAATTACCTACGATGGGGATCGGCAGGCGTCCGACCCGTGTCGGACCATTCCTGGACCGCTGGAGCACGTTTTTCGGCGACATGTTCCGCAACAACGAACAGCTCAGTTCCGGGATTAACACCTTTCACGACTACATCTACAAGGTTCTGGAGCTGAACGTTCCGTACGATGAGTTCGTTCGCGACATGATCACGTCGACGGCGGTATCGACATGGACAACAGGCCCCGCGAATTTCGTAGCCCGGCACCGTGTGATGTCCGGCGACGGCTATTCCGGCCTCAATCATGAAGACACCGCGGATGAGCTGGCAATCTGGAGTACGCGATTGTTTCTCGGCGTTGACATGGAGTGTTTCTCTTGCCACGACGGGAAAGGACACTTGGAGAAGGTCAGCCTGTGGAGCACGCGGCAGAAGCGCGCCGACGTATGGCGGCAAGCGGCGTTTTTCGGCAAAACTTTCGTCGGTCCCGTGTACGGGCGCATCCCTGAATTTCGGGTGAACGACACCGAGAAGGGTTACAACCTGAAGACAAAAAGCGTTGTGCGATTGCCGCGATACCCGGCCGATGTCACACCGACCTTTGTTATCGACGGCACAAAGTTCGACTCGAAGGCGGGAGAGAAGGAACGGGAGCAGTACGCCCGTCTGTTGACCGCGCATCCGCAGTTTGCCCGCGCTACGGTCAATCTGTTTTGGGCGGAACTGATGGGGAAAGGAATCGTCGATCCGCCATTTTCGTTCGATCTCGACCGGCAGGATCCCGCGAATCCGCCCCCAGCCCCCTGGACCATCCAGCCGAGCCATCCGGAGCTGCTCAACGCATTGGCGGAGGATTTCCGGCGGCACAAGTACGATTTGCGTCACCTGATGCGGACGATCGTACAGTCGAACACCTATCAGCGCTCTTCCTACTTTCCGGGTGAGTGGAAGCCGAAGTACGAAACGTACTTCGCGCGTCACGCCACGCGTCGATTGTCGGCCGAAGAGTTCTGGGACGCCGTGCAGGACGTTACGGGCATCTATGACTCCTACAAGGTGAAGGATCTCGACCGGAAATTCAAGTACGTTATGGAAGCGTCGTTCAACCAGGACTTCGCGAGCAGCCACGCCGGGCTTTTCAACATGCTGCAGGACTGGGGACAGACCGATCGGGAGGATCCGCCGACGGATCGCCCCAGCATGGTGCAAGCCGCCAGTTTGCTGAATCACGATTTGATTTTGAATCGCGTGAAAGTGGCCAAGGGCGGACGCCTGGAAAAACTGCTCACGCGGAGCGACGGCGAATTGATTGAGGAGCTGTTTCTGGCGGCAATTGGAAGGAAGCCCGCTGAATCGGAACGGGTGAAGTCGATGCAACTGTTGGCAAACGATCGGACACGCGGCGCCGAGGACTTGCTGTGGGCGCTGTTAAACCGGTTGGACTTCATTCTTGTGCAGTAGTCGAAGGAGCATCATGTATCCAGCATTGACTCGAAGAAAATTGTGGCAGTACGGCGCCGTCTCAGTGACCGGCGGCTTGCTCGCGCCGTTCGAACAACGGCTGAATGCGGCAGCGGCGGGCAAGGTGACTCCGCGGGGTTCGGCGGACACGGTGATTTTTCTCAATCTCGTCGGAGGCCCGTCGCAGATGGACACCTTCGACTTCAAGCCCTACAAGTTCACGCCGGACGATCTCGCGCCGAAGAGGCATCCGCTGGGCATCCAGTGGCCGTACGGGCTGCTCCCGAAGACGGCGGGCATCCTGGAAGACGCGGTGCTGGTGCGGTCGATGGCGGCATGGGAAACGCTCCACAACCTCGGCCAGTTCTACCTCCAGGTCGGTCATGCGTTCAACGCCGCGCGCGCCAAGGAGATGCCGTCGATGGGATCGGTCATCGCCTATGAGATGAGCTCCCGCGCGAAGGCGTCTGATTATCTGCCGCCGTTTGTTTCGATGAATTTTCCCGCAGGCGCGGTGAACGGCACGCTGATTCGCGAGGGCTTTCTCGAGTCCGCCTCCGCGCCGCTGACTCTCGACGTGCGCAAGGGCGGCAGCATGCCGTTCCTGCTCAAGGACGATTACCGCGAGCGGTTCCACCAGCGTCTCGATTTCTTACACTCCTTCGACACCTCGCGCCAACTGCAAGGCAGCGGCGTCAATAAAATGATGCCGGAGTGGGACGCGTTCGCGCGCGGGGCCGAAAAGATGATCCGGTCGCCCCAGGTCTCGGGCATCTTCAGCCTCAAGGAGGACGAACGCAGCCGGTATGGGACGTCGGCCTTCGGAGACGCCTGCCTCATCGCGAGGAACATGGTGGCGTCGGGCGGCGGCGCAAGGTTCATCCTCGTCAATCAGGGCGGCTGGGATCACCACGCCGCTATTTACGGCAAAGACGATCAAGCCGTAATGGAAGATTCGCGCAAACGCGGCGGAATCTACGGCATGTGCGGAGAACTGGACCCCGCGCTCGCGTCGCTGGTCGCGGACCTCAAAGCGGCCGGCAAACTCGAACGGACGCTCGTGTGCGTGATGGGTGAGTTCGGGCGGACCCCCGGCGATCTGACCGATGTCAAGGGACGGGACCACTGGCCCGGCGTTCGCAGCGGGCTGTTCTTCGGCGGCGGCGTGAAGGGCGGCCGCGTCATCGGCACGACCGATGATCAGGGCGGCAAGATCGCGAAGTTCGAGTGGCACAAGAACCGGCCCGTCTATCCCGAGGATGTGACCGCAACCATTTACTCCGCCTTGGGCATCGACTGGACCAAGCGGCTATCCGGAGCGCCTTCCGGCCGCGAATTCATTTACGTCGAGGATATGTCGCCGACCGGATTCATCGGCAGCACGGAGATCAAGGAGCTGTTTGCGTGAAGCGTTGGCTCGCGCTCGCATGCCTCGCCTCGATCGCCGTCGCGGAGAAGAAAGCGATACGTCCGCCGGCCGGTCCGTCATCCGGTCCTTATAGCGCCGGTGTGGAAGCCGGGAAGTTCTTGTATGTCTCGGGGCACGTGGGTCCCGAGCCCGGCGGCGGATTCGCGCCCGGCGACGTGAAGACGCAGACTCGCCGGTGTCTGGAGCTTGTGGGCAAGGTGCTGAAGGAGGCCGGGCTCGACTATAAGAATGTCGTGTCGACGACCCTGTATCTCACCGACATCCGCACCCTGAACGCGGCCGATGCGGCCTACAGGGAAGTCTTCGGGGACAAGTCTCCCGCGCGGGTGGAGCTCGAATCGCAGTTGTTGATTCCGGAAGCGCTTGTGGAAGTAAGCGCGGTTGCGGTGCGTGGGGAGGCTCGATCCATCCAGCCGGAGGGCTGGGCGAAACCGGCGGGTGTATTCGCCGCGGGCACTCTGTTTTTTTCCTCGCTCCGGCCGGTCGATCCCGTTAGCGGCAAGCTTGCTGGGAACACGATCGAGGAGCAGACAACCCAAGTGATGCGCAATCAGGCGGCCGTGCTGGCCGCGGCCGGCTTGAAGTTCGAAGACATGGCGGCGTCGCGCATCTACATAACGGACTCCGGCTACTATGCTGGCCTCAACGCCGCCTACGCGAAATTTGTCACCGCTCCGCCGCCCGCGCGGGCGACTGTCGTCTCGGCGCCGTTCGAGCCCGGTCACTTGGTGCACTTCCAATCGATCGCGGTCGAGGGTTCGGGAAAGAACCGGCCGTCTGGAGAAGGAATCACGTCCCCAATTCACAGCTATTCGGTAAAGGCCGGCGATACGCTCTACATCACAGGCATGACCGGCCGGGCGCCCGATGGGACGTTCGCTCGCAACGACATTCAGGCGCAGACACGCCAGGCGCTCAAGACGATCGAGGACCAATTGAAGCGTCACGGCATGACCTTCGCCGACGCGGTGGACGCCGTCGTGTGGCTCCGCGATCCGCGGCACGCAGCGGAGATGAACGCGGTGTATCGAGAGATCGTGAAACCGCTCCCGCCCGCCCGCGCAACCGTTCGCCTGTCACCAAACCCGCCGGATGGATTGATCGAGATCATGATGATCGCCCATCGGTAGCGGTGAGTGGGTTTAGGGCGCCGGGGGCTCGCTCCGCCCGGGCCGGCATTGACCATCGGGAAGGCAGCTGTTCGGTTCGCCGATTGGTGGGTTGCCCGGCCGGCCGCCGGGCTTACTCCGCGGGAAAGTAGTACACCCGCGAAATCTTGCGCTGGCGAAACTCATAGACCGCCAGACCCGTTTGCGATTTGCGTTCGCCTTGGCGTATCCACTCGGCGCGTTCGAGGGTGACAACACGCTGCGTGCTGCTTTGCACCCACTCCAGCGTGGACCGGCACGAAGGACATTGCTTAAAGTACGCATCCATACTGCGTTGCAACGCCGTCGCGCCGGCGGCATCCACCTTGAGCGCCGCTCCGGTCAGGCTGATCCACTCGATCTTTTCATCGGCCAACGCGAGCATGCGCCGGCTATCTTGGGCATTGAACGCCGCGACGAATTCCCGCACCAGTTTCTCCCGCTCAACCGCCGAAGGGTCAAGTGGGACGGCTTGTGCTGATGCGAGGACGGCAAGAAGAACGGGCAGTATCGCGCGGCCGGCGCTGCACAAACTCCGCTTTCGATAGGCCAAATCGTAACGTGTCACCGGGACCTCCTGCTGTCCTTCGCTCACCGGCTTTCCACGTACTGTTTCAAGCCGTCTTCAAACAGTTGCCTCCACCCGTCAACCTTCGTTTGCGCGTCATCCTTCGACGCGCTGAAAGTCGAATCCGACAGGCGGAACAGCGTGCCGTTGCCTTCCGCTTTCAGTTCAAGATGCAACAAGCTGAATGCCGGGCCGTAAGGAACCGCCAAGTTGCCTTTCAGATCGAGCGAATGCGGAGGGTTGAAGGCAAAGATCTCATACCAGACCGCGCCCGCGCCGTTGCCGTAATCTTCGTATAGCTTGCCGCCCAGCTTGGCCTCGAAGTAAACGCCTCGCGTTTTGTCGCTCGTATAGAAATCCTTTGACCACCAGAACGTGGTTTCCTCAAGCAAGGCTTTCCACACTCGCGCGGCCGGGGCGGCGATCTTGATCTGCAATTCGACCTGTTCCAGCGTAACGGTACGCGTTTCCATGGTTTCTCCTTCCAATCGATCCTTGAGATTCGTCATGCGCTCGGCCCACATCGCCTGATACGGCCTCACCCAGCGGTCGTACAGCATCTGCAGCGGCACGGCGTTGAGATGATTCCAGCGTTCGCGCCCTTCACGCCGAATGACGATCAGTCCGGCGGATTCCAGCACATTCAAATGCTTCATGACGGCGAACCGCGAGGTCGGAAACTCATCCGCCAGTTCGCCGGTCGTGCGCGGCCGCTCGCGCAATAAATCCAATATCCGCCGCCGTGTGGGATCGGCAAGCGCCGCCCACACGGTGATCAATTGGTCTTGCCGGGCGGGTTCCCTTCGTTGGGCGGTGCGAGAGAGCTTCACAATGTGACCCTAGGGTAACATGTTCTTGCCGCCGCGCCGCGAGGCGGGTTGCCGTCCTAACGGCCAGACGAGCCGAAGCCGCCTGCTCCACGGGCGGTGTCGGACAGATCCCCCTCTTCGATCTCCACCGCTTCGTACCGGGCAACGATCATCTGGGCGATGCGGTCCCCCTTAGCGATGGCGTATGGCGCCTTGCCCAGGTTGATAAGGATCACCTTCAGCTCGCCGCGATAGCCGGGATCGATGGTGCCGGGACTGTTCGGAATACTAACGGCGTGCTTGAGCGCCAGGCCGCTGCGGGGGCGGACCTGGGCCTCGAATCCGGGCGGCAGTTCGATGGACAGACCCGTGGCGACGGTGCGGGGAACGTTCGGCTCCAGCACGGCGTCTTCCACCGCGCACAGGTCCATGCCGGCGTCCTCCAGCGGTCCGTGGGCGTAGCGGGGAACGATGGCGTCTGGATGCAGTTTCTTGACTTTCAGTTTCATTGGATACTGGAAGATCCTAGTATGGCCGACACTTCTACTCGACAGGTAATCGCAGTGGCGCCGATGCCGCCTGAAAAGAGCGCGTACGCGCTGGCCCGCTATAGCCGGTCGGCGGATTCGATTGTCGATTCGCTGGCGTGGGTGCGCACCCACGACTCGTCGAAGTTTCTTGAGAGCTTCTATTTTCAATACGGGCACGCGTCGATCGCCGACCTGGGGCATATCGTCATGTGCTTTGAAGGCATCTCCGAGCTGGCGGCGGCCGAGGTGGAGGACGAGCCGCTGTGGGACGGTCAGGCGAAATCGTCTCGCTATCAGGATTTTGGGAAGTCCGGTTTCGTCGTGCCGCCGGAGCTCAACGAAGCGGAACGAAAACTCTACGTCGCGACCGGCGAGAACCTGCTGGCTACCTACCGGCGTGTGCACGACGCGGCATTCGAACATCTGTGCGGCCAGTTGCCCCGGCCCGATGAGATGAAGGCCGATGCGTACGAGAGAAACCTCAAGGCCCGTGCGTTCGACGTGGCGCGATACCTCTTGTTTTGGGGCATTCCGACCAATGTCGGCCAGGTGACGTCCATTCGCACGCTGGAAAAGCAGATCCAACGGATGAAGGCCTCGCCGTACGAGGAAGTGCGCCAGATTGGCGGCGAGATCGCCTCGGCGTGCGCCGCCGAGCCGGCCTGCAAATGGAATCTCGATCAACCCATCGAACCTTTGGCGCCGACGCTGGCGAAGTACTGCAATGCCGACGCGCATTTAGCCGCGTCGCGGTCGGACGTGGCGGCCTGGGCGGCGGCCAACCTGCCCGCGTTTCAAGGGGAAGCGCCGCCGGCCGTGGACCTGTTCCGGCCGCTGGAGACCGCCGCCGATATCGTGGCGACCTTGCTGTACCCGGCCACGAATTGGCCGTTCCGCGCGCTGTACGAGTGGGCCCGCACCGCGTCCGAAGCGGTGCGGCGCGAGGTGATCGATGCGGCGACGAAGTCGCGAACCCGGCGGGACGACCTGCTTCGGGAGTTTCGCGGCAGCCTGTACGCGTTCGACATGGTGATGGACGTGGGCGCGTATCGCGACATGCATCGCCACCGGCGCTGCCAGCAGTACCGCCAAGCCTACGCCGGCCAGCTCGGATACGATGTGCCGGAAGTGGTGACTGCCGCCGGCCTGACGAACGAGTACTCCGCGGCCATGGACGGCGCGCTGGCGGCGATGGGCAGGTTGCCGGAACCGGCGGCCGGCTATTTATTGCCGTTCGGCGCGCGGTCGCGGTTTCTCTTCAAGATGGACTTCGCCGAGGCGGAATACATCGCGCGGGTCCGCAGCGGCGTGAAGGGCCACTTTAGTTATCGCAAGGTGGCTTGGGATATGAAGTGCGCGCTGGAGGCGCTGGAACCGGAGTTGGGGTGTTTGTTGGAAGCGACGCCCCCGTGGGTGGAAGACCCACTGAAGCGCTAGACAGCGGCCTCAAGGGCTTTCAGACGCGCCGTGAGAGTGGTGCGCTTCATTCCGAGAATATCGGCCGCCTGCGATTTGTTGCCGCCCGTTCTCCGCAGCGCCTGCTCGATGAGTGTGCGTTCGAGTTTCTGTACGGTGAGTTGCAGATCCATGCCGTTTTCCGGCACGGCGATCGCCGGCGGCGTCGATTCGATGAGTTTGCGAGCCTGGTCGGTGCGAGGCAGGGCGAAGTCCTGCGGATAGAGCACGGTGCGCGAACCGCTCATGATGATGGCCCGTTCGACTGTGTTCTCCAGTTGCCGGACGTTGCCCGGCCAGGTGAAGCGTTGCAGCCGTTCCATGGTTTCCGCGAAGACAACCTTGCCCGGCAGATTCTCCGCGCGGCAGATCTTCTCGATGAAGTGATTGACCAGGAGAGGAATGTCCTGCCAGCGATCCCGAAGGGGAGGCAGGAAGAGCGGCACGACGTTGAGGCGATAGTAGAGGTCCTCGCGAAATTCGCCGGTCTCGATCTTCCGTTCCAGGGCGGCGTTAGTGGCGGCGATGACACGGACATCCAGCTTCACGGTCTCGCTGCTGCCGAGCTTTTGCAGCTCTTTCTCCTGCAGCACCCGCAACAGCTTGGCCTGGACATCGAACGGCATGTCGCCGATTTCGTCAAGGAAGATGGACCCGCGCTGGGCCTGTTCGAAGCGGCCCACCCGGCCCTGCATCGCTCCGGTGAACGCGCCGCGGGTGTGGCCGAACAGTTCGGCCTCCAGAAGCGAGTCCGGCAGCGCCGTGCAGTTCACCGATACCATCGGTGCCGATGCTCGCGGACTGGCCGCGTGCAGCGCGCGGGCCACCATCTCCTTTCCAGTACCGGTTTCGCCCTGAATCAACACCGTGCTGCGGCGCGGACCGAGCAAGCGGATGGTATCGATCACCGGCTGCATGGCGGGGCTCTCGCCGATCAGGAACTGCCGCCACGGTTCGGCAGGAGCGGGCGGCGGCGCCGCGGCCGGGAACCACGCCTCGGCATCGGCCAGCGCGTCGAAATACTCGTTGGCGCCCAACCGCAGGAGGCGAACCGCCTCCGAAGCCGGTCCGTTCTCACGGTAGAAGGCCACGGGCAGGCCAGGGTGCATTTCGCGAATTGCATCCAGCATGACGGCCGGGTCGAAGTTCGCCAGTACGACCAGGGCGCCAGCGGGCCGGCCCACGGCCAGCGGCGAAAGGTCCTCGCCGGCGTGAATTCGAAGCACGTCCATACCCCTTGATCGGGCGTTGCAGCGACCCGCTTTATCCCAGAAAAGTCTGAGCTATACTCAAGCACATGAAGCGACGCATTCTGTTCCTGCTCGCCGCGGCCGGTTTGATGGGCCAGGAAAAAGAGCTGACGGCCGACGAGCTGAAAGGCATGCTGGAAAAGAAGGTCAAGCTCTTCTATCTGGATGTGCGCGAGCCCAAGGAGTTGGAAGAGCTCGGAACGATTGACGGGTATGTGAACATTCCGCTGTCGCAGTTGGAAAAGCGGGTGAACGAGATACCCAAGGACGTTCTGATCGTCGCGGGTTGAAACCGCGGAGCGCGCGCCCGGCGGGCGGCGGAAACACTGAGAAAGAACGGCTACAAGCAGATCAACGTGGTAGGCCTGGAAGAGTACAAGAAGAAGGGCTACAAGCTGGTTTATCCGAAGGGCATTTCGCAGCCGTAGCGGAATACAATAGGGTCTGATGCGCTTCCTGCTCGCGCTCGTCCTCATCGTTGTGTGTCCCGCGCAAGGGGTGAAATCGGCCGGCGCGCGGACGGATCCCAGGCGTGCGCAGAAGGCTTTGTCCGACGCGCGCGAGGCGGCCGCGCAACAGCGCTGGAACGAGGCGCTGGAACAGTACACGACGGCGATTCTGTATCAAGAGAATCATGTGGACGCCTACCGGGAGCGGGCGCGGCTGTTTCAGCAGCTCGGGCGCCTGGAAGCCGCGGCTGCGGACGTGGAGCAGGCGATTCGCGCCGGTGACGCGACGGGCGAGTCGCAGGCGATGCGCGGACAGATTCAGGCTGCGGCAGGCAAGAATAAAGAGGCGCTGGCGGACTTCGACCGCGCGATCGTGTCGGGACACAAGACGGCGCAGGCGTATATCGGACGCGCCCGTGCGTTGGCCGCGAGCGGAGAGGCCGAGAAAGCGCTGCCCGATTTCGCCGAGGGAATCCGGCTGCGCCTGGACGACCCGGAGCCATACAAGGATCGCGGCCTGGCACTGATGGGGCTGCGGCGTTTTTCCGAGGCCGTCGACGATTTCACGCGCTACCTGGAGATGAAGCCGGGTTCGGTCGACATTCTGATTGAGCGCGGCTTCGCGTACGGTCAGATGTCGAACTTCGCGGGCGCGGCGGCGGAGCTGACCAAGGCGCTGCGTTTGCAACCGAACAATACCCGAGCCCTGTTTCTGCGGGGCGAGGCGTACCGGCGCATGCCGAAGTTCGCCGAGTCTTTGACCGACCTGACAGCGGCGATTACGCTGGCGCCCGAGGACTCGAACCTGCGGCTGGCGCGGGCGGCCACTTACAGCCTCGCCGGGAAGCACGAAGAGGCGCTGGCCGACCGGACCGAGGCGATTCGCCTGCGGCCGGATTACCCGGGGGCGTACATCGCGAGAGGCGGTTCGTACCATTTGTTGGGACGCCACGAGGAGGGATTCAAGGATCGGACGGTGGCGATCGAAAAGGCACCGAACATGGCCGAAGCATGGCTGGCACGCGGCAGCGCGTATTATTTGACCGGCGACTACGAGCGGGCGATTCCGGATTTGGAGCGCGCGACATCGCTGGCGCCGGAGAACTCCGAGATCCGGAGCGTGTTGACGAGCGTGCAGGAGAGGATGAAGGCCCGGTTGGCGGAGGCGGCCAAGCCGCGCGTGGAGGTGGCGGAAGCACCGAAGCCGGCTGTTCCGGAGCCTGCCGTCGAAGCGCCGAAGCCCGCTGTTCCGGAGCCAGCGCAGGCCGTCGCGATTTCGAAGCCTGCGCCGCGTCCAGTGACAGCCAAGGGGCTGCACGATCTGGGACGGCAGCTTGTGGTGGAGAACAACTTTAACGGCGCGATCGAGGCCTACACGGGCGCTATCGGCAAGGACCCGAAGTACTCGCTGGCGTGGAACGGGCGAGGGTATGCCAGAATGCGGAAGGCCGATTATAAAGGGGCTGTGGAGGACTTTACTCAAGCCATCCGGTTGAACCCGAAGTATCAGAACGCGTACCGGAACCGGGCGGCAGCTTACCGCGTGCTGGGGCAGGTGGAGCTGGCGGAGAAGGACGCAGCGGCAGCGCAGTAGGGGCCATTCGCGGGCGGGCGGCGGCGAGGGCCGATAGGCGCTAGTTGTTTCCATTGGGTTCGCTCCGAAGTGTGGCGAAGTCCTCCGTGAAGGCGGAGGCGATGAGTTCGTCGTCGTAGTATTGGTCGTCTGCCTGCGAGAATTGGCACATGTACTCCCGATTGAACGTGGATGTGTCCTTGGTTCGCCTTTCGCGCTCCAGGAACTGGCTGGAGATGCGCGGGCACATTTCGGCCGTGGCTGTGTAGACGCTCCACCCGCTGAGGGCGTTGACGGCGGTGTGATAGAAGAAGCCGTCGCGCGCGTTGGCGGAACTGAGCAGCCAGATGGCGCCGTTGGTGGCGGCCAGAGCGGGCGTGATGGCGTCGAAGAATTCGTCGGAGACGAAGGCGGCTTCATCGACGACAACGAGATCGGCGGTGAAGCAGCGAATGCGTTCCGGGCTTTGCGGCAAGGCGAGTATCCGGCTTCCGTTGGGAAGCTGAATGCCTTCGTTGACGGTGCTGAAGTCCGGAGCGAAGTGCCTGATTTTGGCGAGCAGCGCGCCCGATTGGCGGAGGCTGGCGCTGGCGATGAGAATGGCCGCGTGGGGATGGGTGAGCGCGAAGTGAAGCGCCTTGATGGCGGCGACGGTGGACTTGCCCCATTGGCGGGTGCAG
>Ga0194122_10002227_pt1 | contig 21680 bp, 17 predicted proteins | sample TA2MahCa10mmetaG_FD_155487 | JGI IMG/M metagenome (GOLD analysis project Ga0194122, IMG submission 155487) | Freshwater microbial communities from Lake Tanganyika, Tanzania - TA2015021 Mahale Deep Cast 10m | ecosystem: Environmental > Aquatic > Freshwater > Lake | place: Tanzania: Lake... | reverse complement strand
TAAGAAGGTTCGCGCCGAAGTCCGCGATAAGAATCTGGCCATTGTTCAGGAAGGTATTGCCGCCCTGGAGAAGGCCGTTCAAATCGACGGAAACTACGACGACGCTCTGGCTTATCTGAACCTGATGCACCGCGAATTGGCCGACCTGGCCGATACGACGGACGACTATAAGAAGGAAATCACGATCGCCGAGGACTTCGTGCAGAAGACGCTGGACGCCAAGAAGCGGAAGGCCGAAGAGGCCGAGAAGAAGGCCGCCGGCGGGATCAAAATGGAAGAGGGCAAGTAGTCCGTCTCCCGCAGTTTGGCATTGTTGGCCGGTTCAGTCCCCTGCGTGTACCCTGGTGTAAGGGAAACACGAGGTGATTGAACCGGCCAATGTGTTTCAGGGCGTTGATCCGTTTCTTGCCAGCCGGTTCGACGCTCTGATTGAGAAGTTCGCCAAGCAACACCCTGGCGACGACGCCAAGGCGATTCACGATGCCTTCGCGCTCGCCCTGCGGATGCACCACGGGCAGAAAAGGCAGTCCGGCGAGCCGTATCTGATTCACCCGTTGGAGGTCGCGCATATCTTGTGCGATATGACGTCCGACGCCACTTGCCTCGTCGCCGGTATCCTGCATGACGCCGTGGAGGATACCGCGGTGACTTTGGAGGAATTGCGCAAGCAGTTCGGCGATGCGGTCGCCTCCTGCGTGGACGGCGTCACCAAGCTTTCCAAGCTCAAGTTCTACGACCGTGAGGAGCGACAGGCCGAGAGCGTTCGCAAAATGCTGCTGGCCATGGTGAAGGACGTGCGCGTCGTGCTGATCAAACTGGCCGACCGTCTGCACAACATGCGAACCCTGGCCGCGCTGCCCCGCGAACGCCAGGAGCGCATCGCGCAGGAGACGCTCGAGATCTACGCGCCAATCGCCCATCGCCTGGGCATGGGCAAAGTGCGCGCGGAACTGGAGGACCTGGGCTTTCAATATCAGGATCCGGAGGCCTTCCGCGAGATCGCCGAAGCGATCGATTCCAAGCGCAAGGCCAATGAGTCGCTGCTGGGCGAGATCCGCACGGCTGTGCAGACGAAATTGCGCCGGGAGGGGATCGACGCGCGGATCGAGGCGCGGCTGAAGCGGCCCTACTCGATTTGGCAGAAGCTGAAGCGGCAGAAGATCGGAATCGACCAGGTGTACGATCTGCTGGCCGTCCGCATCATTACGGATTCGGTGAAGAACTGCTACGCCGCGCTGGGAACGCTGCACGGCGAGTGGCATCCGATCCCCGGCCGCATCAAGGACTTCATCGCCATTCCCCGGCCGAACCTCTACCAGTCGCTGCATACCTCGGTGATCGGCCCGGGCGGGCAGCCGTTCGAGGTGCAGATCCGGACCGAGGAGATGCACCGCATCGCCGAAGAGGGCATCGCCGCGCACTGGAAATATAAGGAGGGCCAGAAGGGAGGCGTGGCCCACGACGAGCAGCAGATCACCTGGCTCCGGCAGTTGGTGGAGTGGCAGCGGGAACTGCGCGACCCCGGTGAGTTCATGGCGACGCTGAAGGTCGACCTGTTTCCCGAAGAGGTCTACGCCTTCACGCCCAAAGGCCGTGTGATCGTGCTGCCGCGCGACGCCACGCCCATCGACTTCGCCTACGCGATTCACACCGAAGTTGGGAATCTCTGTGTCGGAGCCAAGGTGAACGGCCGCATCGTTCCACTGAAGTACGCGATCAAGAATGGCGATGTAGTCGACGTGTTGACTCAGCAAGGGCACCTGCCGAGCAAGGACTGGCTGTCGATCGTCAAAACGTCGAAAGCCCGCAACAAGATCAAGGCCGTGATCAATACGACCGAGCGCGCCAAGGCGATGGAGATCGGCGAGAAGCATCTGGAACGAGAAGCGCGGCGGCTGGGCGTTCAGTGGAAGAAGATCACCAAGGACCAGGTGCAGGCCGTGGCCGCCGAATACGGATTCCCGAAGATGGAGGACCTGCACGCGGCGCTCGGCTATGGCAAGTTTTCGGCCCGGCAGGTGCTGATCAAGCTGGCGCCGGAGCAGGTGGAGGCGGCGGACCGCGACGCGGAACCCGTTGCAGCCCCCGCGCCGGCCCCGGTGCGCGGCGACGACAAGGACCTGATCATCAGGGTCAAGGGTATCGACGATGTGATGGTCTACCGCGCGAAGTGCTGCAATCCGATCCGGGGCGAGCAGATCGTCGGCTACATCACCCGCGGAAAAGGCGTAGCCGTCCACTCCCTGGCTTGCACCAATGTGCAGAACCTCCTTTACGAGGTGGAGCGAAAGATCGCCGTGGAGTGGGCGAAGGCCACCGAAGACAGTTTCGCCGTCAAGCTGACCGTCTCCACCGACGACCGGCCCGGCCTGCTCTCCCAGCTCACGGCCGTCGTCTTCCACGAGGGGTCGAACATCCGGGCGCTGGAAGCGCAGCCGGACGACAAGCGCGCTGACGGCAGCGCCGTGATCAATATGGTGCTGGATGTGCGGGACAAGCGCCAGTTGGAGCGGGTTGTGGCGGCGGTGCGGCGGATTTCCGGCGTGCGGGATGTGGAGCGGATTCAATAAATTCTGGTACTGAAGCGCCAGGCGGGCTAAAGTCCTTTGCCCTAGTTGCCGATAGTTGACTGTTATGAGAAACCTGTCCTCCTGGGCACTTCTGATTCCGGCGACGATGCTCGCCTCGTCTGTGGTTGTGGCGCAACCGAAGTATGAATTAGGCGCCGGCGTGGTTGGCAGTTTTTACGACAAGAAGTCGTTGACGGCTCCAACCGGTTCGGTGGATGCCGGCTTCGACAGAGGCTTCGGGGCCAGCGCCTGGATCGGGCACAACATGTACCCGAAGATCTCGGGCGAAATCCGGTACGACATGCTCCGGAATGACATGATCCTCGAAGGCGGCGGCTCGAAAGTGAGCTTTTCCGGCGATTCGCACGCGGTGCACTATGACATGCACTTTCATCTGAAGGAAAACGGAGAAAAGATCCGGCCGTACGTCATCGTCGGCGGCGGTATCAAACTGTACCGGGGCACGGGCACTTCGCGAGCGTTTCAACCGCTCAGCCAAGCCGCGGTGTTGACCGCCGGCAACGAAATCGCCGGTCTGTTGACCTTTGGCTTCGGCGTGAAGATGCAATTGACCGAGCGGGTCGGGCTGCGGTTCGACTTCCGCGATAACTTGACCAAGTTCCCCAAGAAACTGATCGCGCCGAATCGCGCGACGGGCGGGGACGGCTGGGTGCACAATTTCGCTCCCTCCGCGGGCGTCAGCTTGCTATTCTAACCGGCGGCCGGCAGCGGCGCGGACTGCGCGTTTACAATTCAGTTCACCTTTCTTTACAGCAAGTTCACATCTCCCGCCCGCCGAATCCTTTATAGTGACAAAGGAATCTTCATGGGGCTTCGAATCATACTAGGGTTGTCGTTCGGCGCAGCCACGGCCATTTGGGCGCAGGCGCCACCGGCGAAAGACAGTTCGCCTTTCGCGGGGAGTAATTCCTGCCGTCCGTGCCACCCGGCGCAAGCGCTGCAGTTTTACCGGAATCCACACTTCAAATCGACCGTTGCGGCAAATCTGCCTCCGGAGGACACCGGCTGCGAGGGCTGCCATGGAGCGGGCAAGAAACATATCGCTGCAGGCGGCGGCAAGGCTACGATCGGGAGGGCTTTCTCGCTTCTGGAGCCGGCCCAGGTGCTGGATACGTGCCTTCGTTGCCACTCCAAGGACGTGAATCGCACCAACATCCGGCGCAGTTCGCACACTCAGGCCAATGTAGTATGCACGTCGTGCCATTCGGTTCACACTCCCCAGTCTCCCAAGGCGCTGCTCGCGAAGAAGCAGCCCGATACCTGTTACGGCTGCCACAACGAGGTTCGCGCCCAGTTTGCCCAACCCTTCAAACACCGGGTCAACGAAGGGTTCATGTCCTGTTCGGATTGCCATAATCCGCACGGGGGTAACTCAGCCGTCTCCAAGACCGGCCACCGCCCTCGCATGATCGAGGCCGGATTGCAGAATGAGCAGCCCTGTATGAAGTGCCACACCGACAAGCGCGGCCCGTTCCTGTTTGAGCATGCGGCCACCCGGGTGGACGGCTGCGAGATCTGTCATTCCCCCCACGGATCGATGAACACCCGGTTGCTGAAGCGGCCGGTCGTCTTTACGGTGTGTCTGGAATGCCACAACGGAGCCGGATCTTTCGGGCGGCAGTCGGATGGCGTCCCCACGCAGTCGGCCTCGCATAATATGGCCGATCCGCGGTACCGGAACTGCACCACCTGCCACGTGCGCATCCACGGATCGAATTCGGATCGGACGTTCCTGCGATGAGGATCCTACTCGGAGGTCTCATTCTTGCCGGCGGTATTTGGGCCCAACCGGTGGTGGCGCCGACGCCGGAACCCGCCGGTTCGGCTCGTGGCGACAACGCCGGGCCGTACAATATCACGAATTCGTTTGAAATCGGCTACCGGTTCAAGGACGTCGACGGAAACACCGGAAAATACCGCAGCGACGTGAACTTCGGCAACGGAATCCGGCTTCTGTCCGGAACGATGGGCGTGCACACGCGCGACGGCAAGGGCAAATTCTTCGACGAGTTGCTGCTGGACCTGCGGGGCCTGGGCAACGACCCGTACCAGTTCAGCTCCTTCCGGATGCAGAAAAATTCGCTGTACCGCTACGACATGATGTGGCGGGAGAACGAGTACTTCAATCCGGCGCTTACGATCTCGGGCGGCCAGCATCTGCTTTCCACCAGCCGGAAGCTGCAGGATCACGACCTCGTCCTGCTGCCGCAGTCCAAGTTGAAATTCCGCATGGGCTACTCGCGCAATTCCCAAGGCGGGCCCGGCCTCTGGACGGGCCAGTGGTTCGACGGCCGCGGCGACGAGTACTCCTATTTTGCCAACGTCCGGCGGGAGCAGAACGAGTATCGCGTGGGCGGAGATTTGGACATCGGCCGCGTGAAGCTGACCGTCATGCGCGGCTGGGAGTTCTTCAAAGACGATACGAACTTCGGCCGGAACACGCCAACGCCCGGCGCGAATACCAGTGACCGCAACACCCTCTCCAGTCTGCGCCGCGATGAGCCGATGCACGGCAGCACGCCGTATTGGCGCGCCCATCTGCACTCGCAGCTAAGCAGGCAGTTCTCCGTGCACGGCCGGTTTACGCACTCCAGCGGCCGCCGCGATTTTCTGTTCGATGAATTCGCCAGCGGAACCGACCGTCTCGGCGCGGCCCGCAACCGGCAGATTCTGGTCTCCGGTACCGGAACCCGCCCTGTCACGACGGGGCATTTCACCGTTTCGCTCCAGCCCGATCAAAAGTGGTCGTTTGCCAATCAGACCGGCTACCACCAGGCGCGCATGGAGGGCAACGGCCGCTACGGGGAGTTGAACAACGGAACTGTTGGTTTGGAACTGGTTAGCTTCGAACATCTGGGCATACGCAACGTGTCGAATACCTCGGATGCCTCGTGGCAACCATTGAAGCAGGCAGGTGTGTTCGGCAGTTTCCATGTCTCGGAGCGGCGCATCCGCTCGAACCAACTGGAGGACATCGCGCCCATTCGCGCCGGCGCCCCGATCGAGCAAACCAACCGCAACAAGGCCGGCATTTTCGGCGTTCGCTTGCAGCCAACAGGCCCTCTGCGCATTCTCTTCTCCGCGGAAGTTGGGCGCAACGACAAGCCTTTTTATCCCACATCGGACAAAGACTACACCGCGTATGTGGGCCGCGTCAGCTACCGGACCAAGAAGTACCAGCTCTCCTCCGATTTCCGGACGTTCAATAATACGAATTCAACGTCGCTGTTCGTCCACTCCTCGGAGGGCCGCACCTGGGCCGGGGCAGGTACTTGGTCTCCGCGGACGAACGTACAGTTCGATGCCGGGTATAGCTACCAGCATCTCAACACCTTGACGGGCCTGGCCTATTTTGCGGACTTCAACCTGGTGGAGTCGAGCAAGTCGTACTACCTCACTAACCTCCATACGATTCATGCCGGCGGGCAGGTACAGATCCGTAAGCGGGCCGACGTGTACGCGGGATTCGTCCGCACCCAAGATCGCGCCGATGGCCGCAGGACGCCTGACGCCGGGTCGCGGGCCAACGTCGTGTCTGATCCGTCCACCATCGCCTTGTTGACCGGCGCGCAGGTGTTTCCGGTGTCCTTTCAGTCGCCGTTGGCGCGCGTGTCGGTCGTGATTCGAAACAACCTTCGGTGGAACTTCGGATGGCAATACTACGATTATCGTGAGAAATTCCTAAGTTTTCAGGACTATAGTGCCCACACAGGGTACGTCAGCTTGAGTTATTCTTTCTAGGAGCGATGAAACTGGGCGACTTGCAAGTCTTGGCGTTGGCCTGCGCGGCTATCTCCACCTGGCTTTTCAGCATACGGGGCAAATTGCCCTCGGAGAGCAACTGGCCGCTCTTCTACTATCTCGGCATGGTCTTTTATCAAAAGACCGGCGGGCGATTCATCGAAGCGAACTTCATTTACGCGGGCGTCGTTTGCGCGATGATGATCCGCTTTGAGTTTCTCTCAACGGGGTTCATCAAGGTATTCCGCTTCATTGAAGCGATTTGCCTCGTCTACGTCGTCTGGCGCTGCATGGACTACGTCTTTTTTCGCTAGCAGACGAACTGCTGGCGAATCTGGGCCGTTTCGAAGCGGATGGCGTTAAATCGCAGGCCCGTGTCCTCAAAGGTCACCGAGTCCGAGGGGTTCTCACCACGGGCCGTCCGGAGCGTGACTTGCACGGACTTGGCAAAGGGCTGTCCCGTATCGCCCAGCGAAACGGTGTAGCGGCGGCCGGCCTGGCTGCCGTCCCTCGCGCAGACGACCAAGGAAAGCGTGCCGTCGAAATTGGAAAACAGAGCCGCGTGAATCGGTTGGAACGGGTGCTCGGCATACAGCAGGATCTCGCTGAGCGAGCTGCGGCGCCGGTCGGTTGTTAAGTCGTGACTGAGCATGTCCAAATACTGCCCCGAAATGGGCTCTCCATACTACAAGCGAAATTTCCACCCAAGATGGGTCTTGCGCGAACCCGAAATCAGGGATACTCTCGGAGAGTTGGTCCCAAATGTCCCAAGTCGCATCCAACTTGATAGGCAGCGGATCCCAAGTTGGGGCGCCGCTTGTCCCATCACCCATACAGTGGGAAGATGCGCATTGGCGCCAAACAGTTTCTAAAGAGTTGGACGCGGTCCAGGCCGATTTGGATGGGACATCCCGGGGAGGGAAGGTCTTCGAGAAGGTCGTCGAGAGTTGGAAGTCTGGCGAGGCCTTGCCGCCCAACTTGGACCTGGCGAGGCTGCTGGGATGGGGAGAGAACGCCGCCCACGCATCCGAAGGCTTCCGTAAGATCCGGGAGTACCTGGATGATCGCGTGGACGGGCAACTGTTGATCCGGGTCACGGAATGGAAACGCAAACTGGTCATCCATCCGCGCTCCATGGAGCCGGCCCGGAGGATGCTCCTGCTGGCGATTCCGGCCGCGGACGCCGGTGAACTCGGCGAGATCACCAAAGGCGTGCTCGCCGGAGGCATCCGGATCGAGACGGCTCTGACTACGGACCCTGCCGATGAAACCCGGCAACTCGACGCTTCCGGCCACCTCTACCGGATCGTTCTTCCGGCGTCGACCGCCGACGAGGCCGGCGCGTTCCACCGCCTCGCGGGCGCCGGCCGGCGGACGGTGCTCCTGGACGCCTCGCTCAGCAATTCGTCCCTCCCGTGCGTAACGTTCGACTATGCGGGTGCCGGTCTGTACTGCGCCGAACAACTGGCCGGACAAGGGGCGCAGCACGTCTTCGTCCTGGCCTTGCGGCCGGACTCTCGCGTGCAGGCCGTGGAGTTGGGCGTCCGGCGCCGGCCGGAGGGCCGCGAAACGCTTTACCTGGAACCCGGCTGGCTCCAGAGCGGTCTCAAGCGGCTGGTGCAGGAGAAGTTTGGCCTGCTGCAGTCCCGTGGCTTCGGAGGTCCCGGGCGTGGAATCGGAGTGATCTGCATGGGTGCCGGGGTGGGGCAGGAGGTCTTGCAGTTTCTCCGCGCCGCTGGACCGGCGAGTTGGATCGCCGGGGTTGCCATCATGAGCGGTAAGCCGCCCGAGGGCGAGACCGGCGAGTGGCCTGAGTCCGTCCACGTAACGCTGAACTACGAGACGCTGGCCGCGCAGGCCCTTCGCGTCCTGCAGTCCGGCGAGACGCCCGTGCCGGTGGCTCCCGTCTATCTCTCGCGAAAGCCGCCTCGCCGCGAGGACACTTCCGGTCCGCTATCGGCGCGCGCCAGCTAGGCGTTCCTCGATCGACGCTCTCGCCCGCGCGAACCACCTCTTCTCGCCGAACATCTGGTAGCCCCAGTTGGCCTCCTGCGCGGCGGCGTGCAGTTCAAACACCAACTGCCCGGGGTCGATGTCCTTGCGGAACTCCCCCGCGGTCACGGCGAATCGCACCTCCTGCGCCAGCGCGTCGAACCACCAGCGTGTGGCCTCCCGCAGCCGCTGCTGAACGGGCCCAGGCCGTCCGTCCATTTCCAACGAAGCGGCCATGAAAAAACAGCCGCCCGAGAACACGGAGCGCTCCACATACCGGAGCCATTGTTCCAGCATCGCCCGCAGGCGCGCTTCGCCGCGATTGGCGTCAAAGACCGGCACCACCACTTCGCGAACGAAAAGATCCGAAGCGAATTCGATCGCCGCCAGTTGCAGACTCTCCTTGGAGCCGAAGTGAGCGATCAACCCGCTCTTGCTCATCTTCAAATCCGTGGCCAGGCGGCCGATGGTCAACCCCTCCAGCCCTTCGCGGGAGGCGGTGTCCGCGGCGTGAGCCAGGATCCGCAGCCGTGTCTCGGCCGCCGGCGCCGCTGCGGCGCGCGAAAGAGCCAATGAGAGTAGAGAGCCGTCGGATTTCATCGTTTACAACAAACGCCTTGCAATTCTACTCTATCTATTCTAGTCTAAAAAGTACGATCGTTCGATTAACAAGAACGAACGTGCGTTTCTCAAATGACAAAGACCATTCTCTGCACAGTCCTGGCCGGATTTCTCTTACTATCCGGCGTCGTTGTCAGCCAGCACGGCTACTGGGGGTTCTACGGTTGGGCGTTGCACAACTCGGCCACCAAGCTGCTGTTCATCGACCTCGTCCTCTCGCTTGCGTTGATCGGCGTGTGGATTGCCGCCGATGCAAAGGAATCCAAGATCAACGCGGTCCCGTATCTACTGTTGACGCTGGCGTTGGGCGTGGCCGGGCCGCTCCTCTACCTGCTGCGAAGGAGACCCAATGAACAAATGGATTGAGCCGTTGCGGGAAAGCCTGGCAAACGTGAAGGAGTTTGTCGGCTCGCTCACCGACGACGAGTTTGTAAGGCCCCCGGCCCAGGGCTGGAGCGTTCGCGACAACCTGGAGCATCTCATCCTCGTGGAGGGCCGGGTGCTGAGGGGGATTCAGTTTGTCTGTTCGAGGCCGGGGGCGCCGCCGGCCGAACCTCTGCCCGACGAAACGGTGTGGGACCGTGCTCTAGGCGCCGGCCGGCCCGCGCCCGCCCCGGAATCCGTGCTGCCCACAGGCTCCGGCGGCAGTCGCGTGGAGATGCTCGCCAAACTCTCCCGGCTGCGCCAAGAGTCGATCGAGTACGCATCCTCCACGACGGACCCGCTGCGGGAGCGCACCGTTCGCATGCCCGTTGGCGAACTGAACGGCGAACAGTGCTTCGGCATGTTGGCCGCGCACATGGAACGGCATCTGCGCCAGATGCGTGCAGTGCTGGACGCCTAGACCACCTGGTCCGGCTACTCCGCGCCCTCGCGGCACCCCGCCGCAGGACTCTCTTGCGTGCAACCTGGAGCCCGGTCTCTTTCATTGCGGGGTCACCGGCCTGGCCTGGAAGTACCAGTCTGTCCAAACTCCGGATGCAAGAGAATCAGCAATTTACAATTTGGAACCGAATTCCGGGTTGGGAACGGGTTCCAGATCCACCCCTACCGCCGTACCAGTCCAAACCCGGAACAGTGTTCACCCGCCGGAGGTGTATCTAGCGTTAACGTAGATTCGCCCCCTTTTCGATATGGAAAGGGATCTTGGCTCGAAGGCCCTTTAAATCTAAGCGGTTTTTGCTGCGAATCCGATTAAACCTATTGACAGTTGCCTTACACCCGTTTAGGATGGTCTAACGCTCTGGTGTAGTCAATTTAACAACTTTCAGAAGGTGTAACAATGGGTCCCTGCACGACCTTTCACATTGGCGACAAAGTGGTTTACCCCAATCATGGTGTTGGGACGATCGAAAACATCAGCACTCGAAACTTTGGCGCGCAGTTGGAACGCTTTTATCTGCTGCGGTTGAATTACAACAGTATGACGGTGATGGTTCCCTTCAGCCACGCAGGCGATGTCGGTCTTCGCAAGGTCACCAAGAACACCGAGGTGAACCGCGTGCTGGGGTTCCTGGCAATCGGCGAATCGCGGCGGAGCATGGATTGGAAAGACCGTTTCAAGGAAAATTCGGAGAAGATGCGCGTCGGCGGCCTGATGAGCGTCTCCGAGGTCTTCAAGGAACTGATCATTCTGCAGACGGCGAAACCGCTCTCCTTCCGCGAAAAGAAGATGCTGGATTGCGCCCGGCGCATGTTGATCACCGAGATTTCGATCGCGCGCGCGATGACGGATCGCGATGCCGTCGAACTGCTCAGCCGCTCACTGGCAAAGGCGAATCTGCCCATGCCCGTGGCGATGTAGTCTGCCTGAGTGAAGATCGCCGCCGTCGAGACGCTGCGCCTCGCCCGGGGCATCACAGTTCATGCCGGACCGGTGCAGTGGTTGTGGGTCCGAATCCATGCCGAAAATGGGCTCTACGGCACCGGCGAGACCTATCCGCACCCGGAGTCTGAGGAAGCGGTCGTCCTCTCCCGGCTCGCGCCGCGACTGATCGGGCAGGATCCGGGCCGCATTGAAGGGCTTTGGGCCTCGATGTTCGACGCTGTGTCGTACTCGGGCTGGGCCGGGGCCGAACTCCGCGCCATCGCGGCCGTGGACATGGCACTTTGGGACCTTCTTGGCAAAACGCTCAACGTGCCGGTTTATCAGTTGTTGGGCGGAGCCACCCGGGACCGGATCCGCACCTACAATACCTGCTACGACCATATCTCCTTTCTCGACGAACCGGAGCGCTTAGCGGAGAGCCTCCTGGAGCAGGGAATTGGCGCGATGAAGATCTGGCCGTTCGATCCGGTAGCCAATGAGACCGGGGGCCAGTGGATCACGCCGGCGCTGCTCCGCCGCGGTCTGGAGCCGTTGCGCCGCATCCGGGCCCGGTTCGGAGACGAGATGCAGGTGGCGATGGAGTTTCACGGCTATTGGAACCTTCGCTGCGCGATTGAGATCGCACGGGCTTGCGAAGAGTACTCCCCGATGTGGCTGGAGGAGATGCTGCCGCAGGACAACATAGCGGCGTACCGGGAATTGGCGTCGAACACCAAACTGCCGCTCACGATCAGCGAACGGCTGATGACGACCTGGCAGCACCGCGAACTGATGGCCAGCCAGGCGGCCCGCGTGGTCATGCCCGACATCGCCTGGTGCGGCGGAATTACCGAGGCCCGGAAGATCGCCAACCAGGCCGCCACGCACATGCTGCCCGTGGCGCCGCACAACTGCGGAGGCCCCTTTTTGCATGCCGCCACGCTCCACCTGGCCGCGAGCGTGCCGAATCTCTACATCGCCGAATCCGTTCGCCGCCACTACGCCGGGGACTACCAGGGCATTACGGCGCCCTTCGCCCGGCCCAGTAACGGCTTCTTTCCGCTGCCTCCCGGGCCCGGCCTCGGCGTGGACCTGCTGCCGCAAGTGCTGGCCCGGCCCGACATGACTCGCCGCAAAGTCTAGGGGAAACCTCTCAGGACTATGAGTCATTTTCGTCCAAAAAACGCAATAGACCCAGGTATTTAAAGTGTAGCAAGTGTATTCGGATGGCCTTACGCTGGTGATGGGTTCCCGTACCCAATTCCATGCGTTGTATATTTTGCAACAAGGCAATACCGCTTTTACGGCGTCTGAGCGACTCCCAGTTCTGCTCCGACGAACACCGGGCGGCCTACGCCAACGAGCAAAATCTGGCCCTCCAACGTCTGATGACAACGCAGGTTCTGGGCAAAACGCAGCGCATGGCGGCCGCCGTGCCGGCCGAAACGCGGAGTGCGGCACCGGCAGTGCTGACCATACCCGATGGCTTTAAGACCGCCGGCGCCTTCCAGGCCTACATTTTGGATCGCCCGCTTCCCTTTCAGCGGGAGTGGAACTGCCACGCGCCTTTGGAACCCGGGCACGCTGTCGTTTTGATGGACTATGCGCCGCAGCTCCGCCGGCGTTTTGGCCGGTTGGCCACCACCGTCCGCATCCCCGTTCCCGCGCTCCGGCGCAGGCCCAGGCCGAAGCGGTCCGACGACCCGGTGTGGACCTCCCGCGCCCACCTGCCGAGGACGGCGAGCCGCGCCCTGCCTTGGACCTACACAAAGCCGGACGCACAAACCGATCCTCCGTTTGTCGAACGCCTCCGCGCGGTCTCCACGCCGGCGAAACGCACCCCAGGAGCGCCTGTTACAGTGCGCGGGTTCGAGTCCCAGCTAACTCCGGCCGCGCCGCAACTCTCGAACGCGGTCGCGCGGCGCAAGCTGCCCGCGCCGTCCGGTAGTTTTGCCGTTCCGCAGAAGGTGGCGGCTCCGGCAGCGGTCCCCGAAACTCGGCCGGTCCTCTGGCTGGACTCGGCGACAGTGCTCCGGCCGGCGGGCAGCGGTGTCCGGCCCGAGATCCCGCCCGCGCCCAAGGCGCTCGAAGACTCGCCGGTTATCGAGTTACTGGGCGCCCGGGCGCTCGAGGGTCCCTGCCCACTGCCGGCGCTCTCCGCGGCGGTCCGCCGTCTGCAATCGGGCCCGGACTTGGCTCTGCTTCAGGTCACCCACCCGTGGCGAAGTGTCGCGGCTCCGGCCGTCGCACCCAAGGGACGGACCACCGAACGGCAGGATGTGTTGCGGTCTGTCGAGAAACCGGCGGTTGCGGATTGGCGGCCAGCACGGCAAGGCGTCGATTTCGTCTCTCCCGACGGCCAGGCTCCCCGCTCTCCGGCCCGGGCAAACGCCCGTGCGACTACCGCCCTGGGGCGTGCGCTGACGCTCTATCCCGCCGCATGGAGCCTAAATCCGGCGGCTGGCAAAACCAAACCGGCCTTCGATGGAGCCGTTTGTTTACCCGCCGCGCCTTGGATTCCAAGCCGCGCCACTGCGACCGGACCGGCGTCGCCGGCGCGTACCCGAAACCGTCAAGTCCTGCCGCTGCCCGCGATGGCGGCGCAGGCGGGCCGAACCTCCGCGTTCTCGTTCGTTTTCGACGGCTTCGAGTCCCGGCGCCCGGCGATCGGTTCACGCAAAGCCGCCCGGCCCGGCACCAGCCGGAACCTGGCCGCCGTGCAGCCGGTTCGACAACCGGCACCCAGCCTTTGGGTGGTGAAGCGGGATCCCGGCGGCCTGGAATTCGACTGGCCGTTGCAACTTCCGGCGGTCGCGCCGGCGGCCGGCCGGGCCGGAAACCTGCCGGAACCCGGCTCAGAGCTCTACGCGGTCCCGAATGCGCAGCCAATGGCCCGGCCGTCGTCCTCGAAGCCCCAGGTGTTGCCCATGGGCGGCTGGGCAAGCAAACCGCTCATCAAACCCTCCCATTTAATCGCCTTGCGCGAGAACGAGTTCCGCGAGCGCACGGGTGTCTCGTTCACACGCCCAAGTTTCGGGGACCGCATGCGCACGGCGGTCTCGGCTCTTTCCCGCTTCCGCCGCCTGCCGCCGGATCTGAAGTGGATTGCCATGGCGGTGCCGCTGATTATCGGAATCTGGGTGGTCGCCCGTCCCGAAGGGAAGGCCGCGTCGGCTCCCGTCGGCGTCTCGGGCGGGACGGCCGTTGCCGAGGTCGAACCGCTGACACCAACGCCTCCCGCGGAAGAGGCCGCCGAGCCTGCCGAGCCGCCGGGGTTGAAACAGACGCACGCTTCCGTGGTTCCCGCCGCAGCCCCCGCCACCGCGGCCGAGCCCACGCGATGGGAGATTCTGCAGACCCGCATCGGCGAACGGGCGAGTGTCGAGATCGATGAAGACTTTAGCGCCGGGTTGAGCCGTTGGGAAGGAAGAGGCAACTGGGCCCGAACCTGGTCCTATGACCGGTCCGGCACGGTCCGCCCTGGCAACCTCGCGCTGTTTGAACCCTCTTTGGCGCTGCGCGACTACACGCTGGAGATGAAGGCCTCGGTGGACAAGCAAGTGATTCAGTGGATGGTCCGCGCCACCGATATGAACAACTACTTCGTCACCCGGTTGAACGTTTATCCGGAAGCGGCGCAGACGCGGCTGGAACTCGTACGGTGGGCCGTGGTCAAGGGCCGGGCCGGCCGAATGAAGCGGATTTTGCTGCCTTACGGCGCGGCCAACCAGACGCTGTTCTCCATCAAGGTCGAGGTACGCGGCGAGAACGTCACCACCATGCTCAGCGATCAGGTGGTGGATACATTCGCCGATTCCCGCCTGCCTACAGGCGGCATTGGCTTGGCCGGTTCCCCCGGGGACCAGGCCCGCATCTATGGACTGCGGGTGGAGCACCAGACAGACTTTTTGGGCAAGCTATGTTCTTTTTTGGCTCCGCAGCCGATCAATACCCAGAGAGCCGATTGACGCGGCGGAAACCTCTATCCTCCCGAAGGAAGTAATTGTTATGAGCAAGCAACAAACATCTCGTCCGAATGCACGTGCGGCGGCGCCCGCAGCCGCGGCTCCCGCCGACGAAACATCCGCTGTACTTTCACGAGCTGTCGCTCTCCATATGGAAGGCAAGCTGAAGGAGGCGCTCGGCGAGTTGCAGGCCGGCGCTGGGACCCTCGGCGAGAAACCAGAGCTTTTGGCAGCGGCCGGCCATCTGCACTGCGAGCTCGAACAGTTCGAAGAAGCCGCCGAATGCTACACCAAGCTGCTGCGCGAAACACCCGATAATGCCGTGGCCCGGTTCAATCTGGCCGTAGCGCATGAAAAACTCGGGCAATGGGCCAACGCGGCGTCCGGATTTGAAACCACCCTGAAGGCCGACCCGGACCGCTTCGATGCGCGACTGGGATTGGGCATTTGCCAACTGCATCTCGAAAAGGCCGACGACGCGCTGGCTGCCTTTGAGGTCTGTCTCCAGAAGAGTGAAGCGGATGAGACCGCCCGTTTCGGTAAAGCCGTGGCTCTGCAACTGTTATGGCGCTTCGACGAAGCGGCTGGCATTTATAAGCAGGTTCTCTCGGCAAACCCGAAATCGGAAGAGGCGCTGACCAACCTTATCGCGATCTCGATGTCGCGAAAAGAGTACGACAACGTCCGGCAGTACTCGGATCAGTTGCTTGTGTTCCGCCCGTACTCGCAAGCGGCGCTGGAAGGCCTGGCCACCTGCGCGTTCCAGAGTGGCGATTTTGAAGCCGCGGCCAAGCTCTGTCAGAAGCTGGTGGATTTGACGCCGAATCACTACGAGCGTTGGTATAACTACGCGGTCGCGAGTCAGAAATTGGGCCGGCTGGATCAGGCGGTGAAGGGATACACTGAGGCGTTGCGCGTGCGCCCCGATTCCAAGCAGGCGTTCGCCAACCTTGGTTCGGTCAAGCAGGAGTTGAACGACGCCCAAGGTGCCCGGGAAGCCTACGAAAAGGCGTTGAACATCGCACCGGACATGCCGGAAGTGCTATTCAATCTGGCCACGGTCTACGAGATGCAAGGGCAAAAAGAAGAAGCCGAGAAGCTGTACCAGAAGCTTCTGGCCAAGAACGCCGATTGGGACGAAGCCTCATTCCGGCTGGGCTTTCTGCGCCTGGAGCGCGGCGACTTCCGCTCGGCCGAAGAGTCGTTCGAAATCTGCCTGCGTAAGAAGACCGATTGGAAGGAAGCGATCATTAATCTTGGCCTCTCGCGGTGGCGTTCGGGGAATCGCACCGGCGCGGCGGAGTCGTTCCGGAAGCTGTTATCGCTGGAACCCTTGTCGCCGGAAGCGCTGCGCGGTCTGGCCGGGCTTGCGGTGGAGCAGGAAGACTTCGAAAAGGCCCTGGACTATCAGGCGCAACTCATCGATCTGGGCGAACGGTCGCCCGAGGTCTTCTACAACACCGGACTGCTTCTGCAGAAATCCGGCCAGTTGGACGATGCCATTCGTCTCTACCAGGAAGCTCTCTCGGAGCGCCCGCAATTTGCCGAAGCGCTTCTCAATCTTGGCCACGCGCTAAAGGCGCAGGGCCGGAACGAAGAGGCCAAGTCCTACTGGCGCCAGGCGATTAATGTCAAGCCGGAGCTGGCCAAAGGCTACTTCGAGTAGACCGCCGTTGGCGTCGCGGACCGATTGATTGTAGGATCGTCGGTACGGCTACGCCATGACATTCTCTCGACGCCATTTTTTACCGATCGCGGCCGCGGCCCTGCCGCTTCGGGCCGCCTCCACGCCAGTCACCGCGGAAACCGCCTTCGGTAAAGTGCGCGGATTCGCCGAGAACGGCATCCACACGTTCAAGGGCATCCCCTATGGAGCCGGGACTGGCGGGCAGAACCGGTTCCTGCCTCCCCGGGATCCGGCCCAATGGGGCGGCGTTCGGGATGCCGTCCAATATGGCCCGCGCGCGCCGCAGTCCGAGCCCGGCTCGGCGGCCGCCGCGCAGGAAAACGAAGACTGCCTGGTCCTGAATGTTTGGACGCCCGGGCTTCGCGATGGCCGCAAACGGCCGGTGATGTTCTGGTGTCACGGCGGCGGATTCGCCACTGGCTCCGGAGCCGGTCCCACGACGGAGGGCGCGAACCTGGCCCGCCGGGGCGGCGTCGTTGTGGTGACGATCAATCACCGCCTGAACGTGTTGGGATTCACATCGCTGGAAGAGTTCGGCGGCGCCGCGTTCGCCGAATCGGGCGGCGCCGGCATGCTGGATATCGTCCACGCCCTGCGCTGGGTCCGGGCGAACATCGCCGGGTTTGGCGGCGACGCGGGCAACGTCACCGTGTTCGGCCAGTCCGGAGGTGGCCGCAAGGTGGCGACGCTCCTTTCCATGCCGTCTGCCAAAGGCTTGTTCCACCGGGCGATCATCGAAAGCGGCGCGACTCTAACACTGGTCGAAAAGGAACAGGGCGTGAAGGTGGCGGCCGAACTAATGTCTCAGTTGGGTCTGCCGCGCACCAGCGTGCGGGAGTTGCAGCGGGTGCCGCTGGACCGGCTCATGGGCGCTTACCACGCCGCGGTGAAGTCGTTGAACGTGGATCCGATGACGATGGGTTTCTCACCGGTGCTGAACGGCCGCTCGATTCCGGCGCACCCGTTTCATCCAGTCGCTTCCCCGGTTTCGCCGGACGTCCCCTTGATGCTCGGGTCCACGCGGACCGAGTGGACCGGCCAGGCCGACGCCGCCGCGTTCCATCTCGACGAAGCCGGCCTTCGGACGCGGATCGACACGCTCCTGGGACCCTCCGCCACTTCCGTGCTGTCCGTGTACCGCCGCCTGAACCCCGGCGCAACGCCCTCGGATCTCTATTTCCTAATCGCCAGTGATCACCGGTACACCGCACCCGTCATGAAGATCGCCGAACGCCGCGCGGCGCTCGGAAAAGGTCTGGTGTATCTCTACTACTTCCGTTGGGAAACGCCGGTGGACGGCGGCCGCCTGAAGTCGCCGCATGGTATCGAGGTGCCGTTTGCGTTCGACACGATCGCCGCAAGCCGCCTGACCAGGGACAGTCCGCTGGCCCCGGCCCTGGCGGACAAGGTGAGCAGCACCTGGATCGCCTTCGCGCGCACCGGGAATCCGAACTCCGCGAAGCTGCCAGCCTGGCCGCAGTTCGATGCCTCTCGCCGCCCGGCGATGGTTTTCGACAACGAGTGCAGGGTCGAGAACGATCCGATTCGCGAACAGCGCGAAGCGATGTTCCGCGTCTGGAAGTACTCGTAGGTCTACGGCTTTCCTCGGAAGATCACCCGCCCGTTGCGAATCGTGTAGCGCACGGCGGTCAGCGCGCGGAGGTTGGTCGCGGGATCGCCGGCGACGATCGTCAGGTCGGCCGCGAAACCGGGCGCGATCTGGCCGCGTTCCGCCGCCTCGCCGAAGCGTTCGGCGGGAGCCTGCGTCAACGAAGCGAGGATCTTCGCGAACCTCATGCCCGCTCGCGCCATGCGTTCGTACTCCTCGGCCGGGTCGTACTCCACCGCGCCCAGGTCGCTTCCGAACAGCACCGTTCCCCCTGCGGCGTGCCATGCGTTTAATTGCGCCACTGCCTCGGCGGCGGCCTTTTCCTGCATGGTCACACGGTCGTGGCGCAGCAGGAAACGCCACATCGAAAGCGTCGGCGTGATGGCCACGCGTTTCTCCAGCAGCGCACGCACAACGGCGCCGTCCCACTGGGCGAATGGAGTTGTGTGGGCCAGCACATCCACGCCGGCCCGCGCTGCCGCCATCACATCGGCCCGCGAGCTGGGGTGGACGAAGACGGGCTTGCCCGCCTTCCTTGCCTCGTTCGCCACCGCCTGGATCACGTCCTCGGGAAGCGGCAGTTGCAGGTGCAATTTGATGCCATCCGCGCCGCTTGCCACCAGCGACCGGACCGCCGCGGTCGCCTCTTCGGCACTATTCACTTCGTGATTCTCAGAAGGCAAATTGCCGAGCATGCGGAGCACATTGGCCGGCGGCACCGCGCCCGGCGCAACGATTACCTCGCCGGTTGCACGGATGGCCGGGCCGCGTACTTCGCCCTTCTCGATCCGCTGGCGGATCCTGCGCGTGTTCTCTCCCGGCGATCCGATGTCGAAGACGCTCGTGAAGCCGAAGCGCGTGGTCATCTCCTCAAGCTGCCGCTCAAGCTCCGGAGCGGGAATCGTGCCGCCGTTCGCCCACTTGCGTTCGAAAAAGTGAACGTGGCTGTTCCAGAATCCGGCAAGCACAGTCATGCCGGTGCAGTCGATGACAGTGGCCCCGCGCGGTGCGCGAAGCCGGCCAACGGCGGAGATGCGGCCGTTCTCGATCACAACCGTTCCATTACGGATTGGCTGGGCGGCCGGGCCAGTCCACACGGCGCCGCCAGTGAGGGCGAGCGTCTCCGCCAGAGCCGGCGTGGTCCACGCAATAAACAGCCAGGGGAAAAGCCGCGGCATGGCGAGCCTCATCGTTTTCCTGACTATACGTCATGCGGCCCCTGGGAAGCCAGGTGTTGACAACTATATCGTAAATGGGTATAGTGTCAATGGTTATAGCCGATGCCGACTGAAAACCCCGATCCTCAATCGCTGCTGCCTCTGCCCGCGGCGGCCTTTCAAATTCTGGTGGCACTGGCCGATCGCGACCGTCACGGTTACTCGATCATGCAGGACGTCTCCACGCGGACAGGAGGGCAGGTTCGCCTTAGCGCGGCGACGCTCTACAGCTCGATCCGCCGCATGTTGGAGCAGGGCTTGGTGGCCGAGCCCCGGCACAGTCCCGATCCGGCGAGTCAAGACGAGCGGCGGCGTTACTACACGCTCACCGCGTTCGGCCGGCGCGTGGCGATGGCCGAAGCCCGGCGGCTAACGGAAATGCTGGCGCAGGCCCGGGAGACCGGCCTGATTCCCAAGAAGCTCTGACCTATGATCGCCGTACGACTTTTTCGAGGCCTGCTGCGATGCCTGCCCGCGCGGTTCAGGCATGAATATGGCCAGGAGATGGTTCACGCGTTTCACGCCGAGTTGCGGGAGGCCCGTCTTTGCGGCGGCCGGAGCGCCGAGGCCGGCGTCTGGCTGCGCTCGCTTCGCGACCTGTTCGCCACGGCCCCGCAGGAGCACTATCACGTGTGGAAACAAGACGTCCGCTATGCGCTTCGCACGCTCGCCGCGCAACCTGTTTTCACAGCCGTGGCTCTGTTTTCGCTGGCGCTGGGAATCGGCGCCAATGTCGCGATCTTCAGCTTGCTGGATGCGATCCTCTTGCGTGCGCTGCCTGTGCTCGCCCCCCACGAATTGGTGATCCTCACCGATCCGGACGCCCGCGGCATCTTCACCGGCATGCAGCCCGGAAACCGGCAAAGGCTCACGTATGAGGAGTTCACACAGCTTCGGGACCAGACCCGGGTCTTCTCGTCGTTGATGGCCAGCCAGGCGGGCTTGGAGACCTTGCGCATTCGCGTGAACGGCGCGGCGCCGGAGGAGACGAATGGGCGATTGGTCTCGGCCGGATACTTCTCGACGCTCGGTGTGCCGGCCTTGATCGGCCGCACCCTTTCGAACACAGACGGGCCGGAACCGCCGCTGGCGGTGATCGGGTACGACTACTGGCAGCGGCGGTTCGGCGGGCGGCCCGGCGCCATCGGCGCGCAACTGGCGGTGCGCAACACCGTGTTCACCGTCATCGGCGTGATGCCTCCGGCGTTTTTCGGCGAAGCCGTTGGCGACCGGCCGGACGTCTGGTTGCCACTCGAGTTGCAGCCGGCCGTGCTGCCCGTCGGCGATCTGCTGCACGACAATCGAAAAGACCTGCAAAAAGTCATGTGGCTGCATGCCTTCGGCCGCCTGCAACCGGGCGTCTCGCTCGAGCAGGCGCAGGCTGCGGCGAATGTGGTCTTTCAGCAAGGGCTCTCGGCCTACTACGCTTCGGCACCAACCGAAGAGGCGCGCCGGGAGTTTTTGAATCAACGCTTAAAGCTGCAGCCGGCAGCCGGCGGCTCGTCCGGTGTGCGGCGCTCCTTCGCCGAGCCGTTGACATTGATGCTGGCTGCGGCGGGGCTGGTGCTGCTGATCGCCTGCGCGAACCTCGGCAATCTGATGTTGACTCGTACGACGGCGCGAACGCGGGAACTGGCGGTGCGGCTGGCGCTAGGCGCCGGGCGGGCGGACTTGATCCGCCAGATGCTGACGGAGAGCATGGTGCTGGCGCTTGCCGGCGGCGTGGCCGGCCTGGGCGCGGCATGGGGATTTCGAACGGGATTGTTGGCATTCGTTTCGGAATCGGTCCAGCTGCCGTCCAGCTTGGAGCCGCGCGTGGCGGCCTTCGGCTTTGGACTCACACTCGCCGCCGGACTGTTGCTGGGTCTGTTGCCCGCGCTGCGCACGCGCCGTGTGGACACTAACGCGGGCCTGAAAGAGCAGGGCCGCGGGCTCACCGGTTCGGCCGCCTGGATGCGGACCGGGAAGGTGGTGGTGGCGGGCCAGGTGGCATTGTCGCTGCCGCTGCTGGCCGCCGCGGGCCTGTTGTTGCGAACCCTGGATAATCTGCAGCGCGTGGACACCGGTTTCGTCAAGGAAAATCTGCTGATGGTGCGCGCCGACGTGGAGCGGGCCGGCTATGAAGAGCCGAAACGGCAGGCGCTGTTCGACCGTGTGCACGCTCGTCTCCGTGCAACGCCCGGCGTGCGCGCCGCGGCGTACTCGGCTCATGGAATGCTGCTGGGCGCAGATAGCGGTGACGAAGTGGCCGTGGAAGGCTATGTAGCCAAGGGCGAGGACGATCAGGGTTCGCGTTACGACCACGTGGGGCCCGGCTTCTTTTCAACGCTCGGAATTCCGCTCCTGCTGGGGCGCGAGATCGACCAACGGGATCACGCCGGCAGCCCGCGAGTCTGCGTGATCAACGAAGCGTTCGCCAAGCGATTCTTCGCGGGGCGGAATCCCATCGG
>Ga0194122_10002223_pt1 | contig 21708 bp, 19 predicted proteins | sample TA2MahCa10mmetaG_FD_155487 | JGI IMG/M metagenome (GOLD analysis project Ga0194122, IMG submission 155487) | Freshwater microbial communities from Lake Tanganyika, Tanzania - TA2015021 Mahale Deep Cast 10m | ecosystem: Environmental > Aquatic > Freshwater > Lake | place: Tanzania: Lake... | reverse complement strand
ATCGACCCCATCCTCGTTGCCTCGTTACCCCGCTGATACCCGGCTGATACCCGGCTGGCTTCCAGGCGGGCCCTTTGGGTTTCCGCAGCCTTGGAGGATCGGCCTGCGGATTACACTTTGCGCATTGTGGACCATGTCGATTCGCGCGTCTTCCCTGCAGGCCAGCCTTTGATCCGCAAGGCCTGATGAATCCAGGCAGGATCGTGCGTGCCAGCCCCATGGACCGGACAGAGCTCTTCCGCTACAAGCCCGGCTACGCCATGCAGCCACTCGATACTGCGCTCGATTGGTCGGCCTGGGATGCTCAGAACGACCCGCTTACCGGAGTGCTCACCCTGCCGGGTACCGGGGGCGACCCGGCCATACCACCGTATGAGCCGAAATGCGGCGGCAGTCGATGCTGCGACCGCGCATGTCGCGCCACTTGCCCTGGGCGATGTGCAGGGAGCGCGGCGTGTACCTGGGCGCACGCTCGCGTTGCTCTTTGCCGGGTTCCTCGAGCGCTGTTGCGGCATGGCGGGAGCCTTCGGCTACCATGCCGAGCACTACACGCTATCCATGGCGATGGCCGAGGATGTGTTGCTGCCTGCGGTGAGGCACGCCTGGGCGCAGGATCTCGTGGTTGCCGAAGGCACGAGCTTTCGTTACCAGATCAGGGACGGTACCGGGCGGAAAGCGGCGCACCTTGCGGGCGTGGTTGCGCGCAGCGCCGGGCTGGTGCCGGTGATTGCGCCGTAGTTTGCTGAGGCGTTCGAGCAAAAAAGGGAGGAGACGAAATGGCGATGGATCCGCAGCTGCGGCGCGCGGCACTCGAGTACCACGAACAGGGACGACCGGGGAAGATCGCGGTGGAGCCCACCAAGCAACTTACCAACCAGCGCGACCTCGCGCTTGCCTACACGCCTGGTGTTGCTGCGGCCTGCGAGGAGATCGTGAAGGATCCGGCGAATGCGCGTCGCTACACAGCGCGCGCCAACCTGGTTGGGGTTGTAACCAACGGGACAGCCGTCCTTGGCCTCGGCGATATCGGGCCGCTCGCCGGCAAGCCGGTGATGGAAGGCAAGGCGGTGCTGTTCAAGAAGTTTGCCGGAATTGACGTGTTTGATATCGAACTTCACGAGAAGGATCCCGACAGGCTGGTGGAAATCATCGCGGCGCTCGAGCCGACCTTCGGAGGGATCAATCTGGAGGACATCAAGGCGCCGGATTGCTTCGAGGTGGAGCGCAAGCTGCGCAAGCGCATGAAGATCCCGGTCTTCCATGACGATCAGCACGGCACCGCCATCGTGGTGAGCGCAGCACTGACCAACGGGCTCAAGGTGGTAGGCAAGTCGATCGACAGGGTCAAGCTCGTGACGAGCGGCGCCGGAGCCGCGGCGCTGGCGTGTCTGGATCTGCTCGTCGATCTGGGCCTGCCGGTGGAAAACATCTGGGTGACCGACCTCGCCGGAGTGGTCTACCGGGGCCGCAGGGAGCTGATGGACCCCGACAAGGAGCGCTTTGCCCAGGACACTGCGGCGCGCACCCTCGCCGAGGTGATCGAAGGTGCCGACGTGTTTCTCGGGCTCTCCGCCGGGGGCGTGCTCAAGCCTGAAATGGTGGCGCGCATGGCCGTGCAGCCGATCGTCTTTGCGCTTGCCAACCCTGAACCCGAGATTCTTCCCGCGCTGGCACGCGAGGCGCGCTCCGATGCGGTGATTGCCACCGGACGCACCGATTTCCCGAATCAGGTCAACAACGTGTTGTGCTTTCCCTTCATCTTTCGCGGCGCGCTCGATGTGGGCGCCACCACCATCACCCGCGAGATGGAGATCGCTGCAGTCCATGCGATCGCGGATCTGGCCCGCGAGGAACAATCCGAAGTCGTGACCGCCGCCTACGGCACGCAGGGGCTCAGCTTCGGTCCCGATTACATCATCCCCAAGCCCTTCGATCCTCGGCTGATCGCGCGGGTGGCGCCGGCGGTGGCGCGCGCGGCGATGCAGTCGCAGGTTGCCACCCGACCGATCGAGGACTTCGCCGCCTACCGCAGCACGCTCGAGCAGTTCGTGTACCGCTCGGGCAACTTCATGAAGCCGATCTTCGCAAGCGCCCGCCGCGCGCTCACCAAGCGCGTTGTCTATGCCGAGGGTGAAGACGAGCGGGTGCTTCGTGCGGCCCAGGTGGTTGTGGACGAGGATCTCGCGCGGCCGATCCTGGTGGGGCGACCTGCCGTGATCGAGTCGCGTATCCAGCGGCTTGGGTTGCGCGTCCGCCCGGGTCATGATTTCGACGTGGTCAATCCCGAACGCGATGACCGCTACCGTGTGTACTGGCAGACCTACCACCGGCTCACCAGCCGCAGGGGTATCACCGAGCAATATGCGCAGATCGAATTGCGCCGACGCTTCACGCTCATCGGCGCGCTGATGGTGCATCTCGGTCAGGCCGACGGTATGATCTGCGGCACTTTCGGGGCCTATGTTGCGCACCTCTCTTTCATCGACCAGGTGATCGGCAAGCGTTCTGGCGTGAACTGCTATGGGGCGATGAACACTGTGCTGCTGCCGGGTCGCCAACTCACGCTTGTCGACACCCATGTCAACGCCGACCCTAGCGCCGAGCAGATCGCAGAGCTCACCATGCTTGCTGCGGAGCAACTCGCGCAGAAGGGGGTGAGGCCGAAGGCAGCGCTGCTTTCCCACTCGAACTTCGGCACCTCGGATCTCCCGGCGGCAAGCAAGATGCGCGCGGCGCTCGCCTTGCTGCGCGCGCGCGGGGTGGACTTCGAGGTGGATGGCGAAATGCATGCCGACGCGGCCCTCGACCCCGACTACCGGCGCACCATCCTGCCCGACTCGACGCTCTCGGGCGAGGCCAACCTTCTGGTGATGCCCACCATTGATGCTGCCAATGTGTCCTACAACCTGCTTCGCGTGGCGGCGGGCAACAATGTTGCCATCGGTCCGGTGCTGCTCGGGGCTGCCGCTCCGGTGCATATCCTCACGCCCTCGGCCACAGTTCGCCGGATCGTGAACATGACCGCATGGACTGTGTCGGACATGCAGGCAAATGCCAGACTGAGCCTGTAGCAGGGGCGCGCAACTCACGCTTCGGTCGGCAATCCCTTCGGGGCGATCCAGTCGCCCCACGCCGACTGGATCGCAGCCAGCGCAGCGAGCGCTGCGGTTTCGGTGCGCAACGTGCGCGGACCAAGGTGCACTGCGAGAAAACCGGCACTGGCCGCCTGCTGCGCCTCGGCATCGGAGAGGCCTCCCTCGGGGCCCACCAGCAGCGTGATGCGTTGGGCGCTGGCGCGCATCGAACCCCGCCCGTCGTCGAGCGCCTGCGGCGCGGTTGACGCCTCGGGTACCTCCCAGGGAGGGGGTTGTCTGAGGCGTGAGGCGAGCGCCACCGGCGCATGGGGATCGAGAACCCACCGCGTCCCTGGCTCTTCGCCAGCGCAGGGGCCGGACGGCGACCACGCAAGAGCATCCTTCCACGCCAGGGGTCCCTCCACCGCAGCGAGCCAGGGGTTGCCGGATTGCTGGCACGCAGAGGCCGCCACCGCGCGCCAATGCGCCAGTTTGCGCACGGCGCGCCCCGCATCGACCTGGCCAACGCTACGCTCGCACCGCACCGCAACGAAGTGGGCAAGACCGAGTTCGATTCCCTTTTGCACGGTGAAGTCCATCGGATCGGCACTACTCAGCCCCTGCAGCAGGCAAAGCTGCGGCATTGGCGGGGGGGTGGTGTGCGTGTGCAGTGGCAGGAGCCAGGCCTGGTCGTGGTGGGTGTTTACAGGGGCGGCGTTCGGCGGGTCCCTCGAGAGCCGGCAACGCACAACCGTGCCCGCACCGTCGAGCAACTCCAGTGTGTCGCCCGCGCGCATCCGAAGCACATGCAGGACGTGGTGCGCTTCCTCGCGGGAGAGGCGGATGTGGGCGAGGCCGGCTCCAGCGTGGACACCTTCACCCGCTCCCGGGTGGTACGGTCTGAGAAGGCGTGGCTGATGCCGACGCTCGCTCCGACTCATGCGCTTCGGCGGGTTGGATCGGGGCGAAGCGGTGTGAGCGCAGGAGTTTGTGCACTTTCGGGGTTGGCAAGGAGCGCACGCAAGGTATTGGGCAGGGCAAAGAGGGCAGGGTGGATCTCGGCGTTGTAGTACCGAAGCGCAGGACCCATGAGTTGGGAAAGCCGCTCCCGGACCGCCTGGGGCGCGACACGCCGGGGGTCGCTCGACTGGCTGCACACCGCAAGGCTCCAGTAGCTGCCGTAGAGGGGGATGTAGAGGCCGAGCGGGGCAACCACAGCAAAGTGGCGCTGCAAACGCCCCTGAAGCTGGGCCACCAGTTTCGGGGCAAAGATCGGGCTGCCGGTGTGCAGGACGAGCGCCCCGTGGGGTTCGAGCAGACGCCCAACGTTGCCAAAGAAGGCCTCGCTGTAGAGCGGTGAGGCGGGCGTGTCGGGGTCGGTGAGGTCGAGGATCACGAGATCGAAGCGCTCGCGCATCTGACCCGCCAGGTCAAAGCCGTTGCCGATCCGCAGTTCCACCCGAGGGTCATCGAGTGCTCCGCGGTGCACCTCGCCCAGAAAGCGCCGGGCCATGCGCACAACCGCCTCGTCGATTTCGGCGATGACAACACGTTGCATACCCGGATACTTGAGGAGTTCTTCACAGGAACCGCCGTCGCCGCCCCCGAGGATCAGCGCGCTGCGCGGACTGCCCACCGTGATCGCAGCCGGATGAATCAGCGCTTCATGGTAGTAGTACTCATCGCGCTCCGAGGTCATGTAGTCGCCATCGAGCAGGAAGAGCCGGCCGAACTGCTCGCTCTCATACACCTCGATCCGCTGAAACGCGCTTTGCTCCGCATGAAGCAGGCGGCCAAGCCTGTAGCCGTAGCGGCTGTGCGCGTTGAGCGCCTCGTCGTGCCAGGTCCCGCCGAGGGCGCCGGCCCCGGGCGTGCCGGCCCCGGGCGTGCCGCTGCGCCCGATGCCAACGCTGCCACCACCGCCGTCGATGCCGCGATCGATCTGCTGGCGACCGACCCGCTCGGGCTTGAAGTGCGCAATCAGTACCTCGAACAGACTGCGGGCCTTGCTGCTGTTGTCGCTCGAGAAGTTGCACACGTAAACATCGAGCGTTACTTCGTTGCGCTCGGGCCAGGTGTGCAGGGCTACGTGCGACTCGGCAAGGAGCACCATGCCGGTCACGCCGCCCGCGTGCCCTGCAAAGTCGGGAAAACGGTGGAAGCGGTCGCCTACCGCGTGCAGGCCGGCGCGCGCAACCGCTTCCAGGCAATGGATGCGCAAGGCCTCGGCATTGCTCAGCAGCCCTTGGTGGGGACGGCATTCGTACAAATCGGCGGTAAGATGAAGACCTTGCATGGAAACTTTCAGGTAGTCCCTGATTATAGTTTTGCTGCAGGGCCTCCCGATCCCGCATCGGCTCAGACTGACGGACACGCGCGCACTTGCCTTTGCCCGCGAAGTCGGCGAAGCTTGCGCGGGGCGCATTCGCATGCGGCGGGGTGCCGTTTGCGCTGCACCCAGTGCGCGGGTGCAGCACCGCCCGCCCGGGAACCAACCGTCATCCGAGCAAGGAGTGATCCGCGATGAGTATTCGTGTAGCAATCAATGGCTACGGCCGCATCGGGCGTAATGTGCTGCGGGCCCACTACGAGGGCGGCAAGACCCACCCGATCGAGATCGTGGCAGTCAACGATCTGGGCGACCCCAGGACCAACGCGCATCTCACCCGCTACGACACCGCGCACGGGCGCTTTCCCGGCGAAGTGCAGGTGGAGGGCGATGCCCTGATCGTGAACGGTGACCGGATCCGGGTACTTGCGCAGCGCAACCCGGCGGAGTTGCCCTGGAAAGAACTCGGCGTGGACGTGGTGCTGGAATGCACCGGACTTTTCAACAGCAAGGAGAAAGCCTCGGCGCATCTGCGCGGTGGGGCTCGCAAGGTCCTTCTCTCGGCACCCGGCGGTAAGGATGTTGACGCCACGGTGGTATACGGTGTGAACCATCAGGTGCTCAAGGCCGACCACACCGTGGTCTCCAACGCTTCGTGCACCACCAACTGCCTCGCCCCGCTGGTGAAACCGCTGCACGAGGCGATCGGGCTCGAGTCCGGACTGATGACCACGATCCACGCCTACACCAACGATCAGGTGCTGACCGATGTGTACCACGAAGACCTGCGGCGCGCGCGCGCAGCCACGATGTCGATGATTCCCACCAGGACCGGGGCCGCGGCCGCAGTCGGTCTGGTGCTGCCCGAGCTCAGCGGCCGCCTCGACGGGTTTGCCGTTCGCGTTCCCACGATCAATGTGTCGATCGTGGACCTCTCCTTCGTCGCTGCGCGTCTGACGAGCGCTGAAGAGGTGAATGCGATCCTCAAACAGGCGAGCGAATCGGCGCTCGAGGGGATCCTGGCCTACAGTACCGAACCGCTGGTGTCGGTGGATTTCAACCACCATCCTGCGAGTTCGATTGCCGATGCCACGCTTACCAAGGTGTCAGGACGCCTTGTGAAGGTCTCGAGTTGGTACGACAACGAATGGGGCTTTTCCAATCGCATGCTCGATACCACCGTGGCCATGGTGCAGGCAGCCTGAACCTCAACCGCGCAGCACCACGCAAGGACTTTCCACGCCGTGAAACATGCCACCAAGATTGTTGCAACGCTCGGGCCCGCCTCGTCGAGCGAGGAGGTGCTTGAGCGCCTGATCGAGGCCGGGGTGAATGTTGTGCGCCTGAACTTCTCGCATGGGACTTCGGCCGAGCATTGCGCAAGGGCTGAACGGGTGCGCGCGATCGCCGACCGGAGGCACCGCGACGTGGGCATCCTGGTCGACCTCCAGGGGCCGAAGATCCGTATCGGGAAGTTTGCCGACGGTGCGGTAACCCTCCGTGCGGGCGATGCCTTCCGTTTCGACATCCACTGCGAGGAAGGCGACCAGCACACGGTGGGCCTCGACTACAAGGAACTCGTCAACGATGTCCGGCAGGGCGACACGCTGGTGCTCAACGACGGGCGCATGACGATGCAGGTCGAGTCGGTGAGCGACTCGGTGATCGACGCCCGCGTGCGCGTGGGCGGCGTGCTCTCCGACCGCAAGGGCATCAATCGTCTCGGTGGCGGCCTTTCGGCTGCGGCCCTCACCTCCAAGGACATGGACGACATCCGGACGGCTGCATCGCTCGAGGCGGACTTTCTCGCGGTGTCGTTCCCGAAGCATTCCTCCGACATGTACATGGCACGCGAACTGATGCGCGCCTGCGGAAGCCGTGCGCACACGGTGGCGAAGATCGAGCGCTTCGAGGCAATCGGCAATCTGGAAGAAGTGCTCAAGGCCTCCGACGGCATCATGGTGGCGCGCGGCGATCTGGCGATCGAAGTGGGGGACGCTGCGGTCCCCGCCCTGCAAAAACGCATGATCCGCCTGGCGCGTGAACTCAACAAGTTCACCATCACCGCCACCCAGATGATGGAATCGATGATCGATTCGCCAGTGCCAACCCGGGCCGAGGTTTCCGATGTGGCCAACGCGGTGATCGACGGCACCGACGCGGTGATGCTCTCGGCCGAATCGGCCACCGGAACGTATCCGGTGGAGACGGTGGAGTCGATGGTGCGCATTTGCGCGGAGGCTGAAAAGTCGCATCGTGTTTCGCTCGACACCGAAGTCCTCAACCGCACCTTCACACGCATCGATCAGTCGATCGCCATGAGCGCGCTCTTCGTGGCGCACCACATGCAGGTGAAGGCAATTGCCGCGCTCACACAATCCGGGTCCACTGCGCTGTGGATGTCGCGGCTCAATGCCGGCGTGCCGATCTATGCGCTCACCCCGGAGGAATCCACCCGGCGCAGGATGACGATCTACCGCGATGTGCAGCCCTTGCTCACCCGCTACGAGGCGCTCGACCGCGATGCGCTGCTGCTTGCCTGCGAAAACCAGCTGATCGCCGCCGGCGTCGTCCGCAAGGGCGACCTGATCGCGCTCACGATCGGCGAGCCGATCGGCAAGGCTGGCGGCACGAACACCCTCAAGCTCGTCCGTGTCGGAGAACACTGAGCCCGCCCTCTTCAACCACCGGAGCAACCTCATGGCCCTTGTATCCATGCGCCAACTGCTGGACCATGCTGCAGAGAACGATTACGGCATTCCCGCATTCAACGTCAACAACCTCGAGCAGGTGCAGGCGATCATGTCGGCTGCGGCCAAGGTGGATGCGCCTGTGATCATGCAGGCCTCCGCAGGGGCGCGCAAGTACGCGGGCGAGGGCTTCCTGCGCCACCTCATCGAGGCGGCGGTGGAGAGCTATCCGCAGGTGCCTGTGGTGATGCATCAGGACCACGGTCAGTCGCCGGCAATCTGTCTGCAGGCGATGCGGCTCGGCTTTTCCTCGGTGATGATGGATGGTTCGCTGATGGAAGACGGCAAGACGATTGCGAGCTACGACTACAACGTTGAAACCACCCGTGCGGTGGTCAACATGGCGCATGCGGTCGGCGTCACGGTGGAGGGCGAACTCGGCTGCCTCGGCTCGCTCGAGACGATGAAGGGCGACAAGGAGGACGGCCACGGTGCCGAGGGGAGCATGACGCGCGAGCAATTGCTCACCGATCCCGAGCAGGCGGCCGACTTCATCCGCCGCACCGCAGTCGATGCGCTTGCGATCGCGATCGGTACCTCGCACGGTGCCTACAAGTTCAGTCGCAAGCCCACCGGCGACATTCTTGCGATCGACCGCATCAGGGAGATCCACCGACGCATCCCGAACACGCACCTTGTGATGCACGGTTCCTCTTCGGTACCCCAGGATCTGCTGGAGGAGATCCGTCGCCATGGCGGCGATATGAAGGAGACCTACGGCGTCCCGGTGGAGGAGATCCAGGGCGCGATCCATCACGGCGTGCGCAAGATCAACATCGATACCGATATCCGCCTTGCAATGACCGCAGCGGTCCGCAAGTATCTCGCGGAGCATCCGGAGCGCTTCGATCCCCGCGACTACCTGAAACCAGCCACCGCTGCGGCAACGGCGATCTGTATGCAACGCTACGAACAGTTTGGCTGTGCAGGGCAGGGCTCGCGCATCCGGCCACTTGCAATGTCGGTGATGATCGAGCGATACCGCAAGGGCGAACTCGCGCCTGTCGTGCACTGAGCGCGGCGATGCGTGCGCTCCTTTGCACAAGGCACGGCGAGCCTGAGTTGCTCGAACTCAGCGAGGTGCCGCTGCCGCAACCCGGGCCCGGCCAGGTCCGCATCGCGGTGCAGGCCGCAGGCGTGAATTTCCCCGACACCCTGATCATCCGCAACCTCTACCAGTTCAAGCCCGCGCTGCCCTTTTCGCCGGGTGGCGAGGTGGCCGGCGTGATCACTGCGCTCGGCGACGATGCGGGAGGGGGGGCAGGCGCCCGCCCCGGGGCCGGATCATCCGGCTTGCGTGAAGGCGATCGGGTGATGGCGCTGTGCGGTCATGGGGGCTTTGCCGAACAGGTGATCGTGGATGCGGCCAAGGCAGTGAAGATCCCCGAAGGCGTGTCGATGGAACTCGCCGCGTCCTTCACCATGGTCTACGCCACCTCCTACCACGCGCTTGTCGACCGGGCCGCGCTCAGGTCTGGCGAAAGTCTGCTGGTCCTGGGGGCCGCCGGGGGTGTCGGGCTGTCGGCAGTGGAGATCGGCAAGGCGCTCGGTGCGCGGGTCATTGCTGCAGCATCGAGCGACACGAAACTGCAGGTCTGCCGCGAGCATGGTGCCGACGATCTCATCAACTACACCCGCGAGGACCTCCGGGAGCGACTGCGCAGCCTCACCGCAGGCCAGGGGGTGGATGTGGTCTACGATCCCGTGGGGGGGCACTTTGCCGAGCCCGCCTTCAGGTCGATCGCCTGGCGCGGCCGCTACCTGGTCGTCGGTTTCGCCCTCGGGGAGATTCCCTCGCTGCCGCTCAACCTCGCGCTTCTCAAGGGGGCAGGCATCCTCGGCGTGTTCTGGGGGGCCTACATCAGCCGCGAACCCCAGGCCTTTCAGGCCGACATGCAGCGCCTGCTTGCGTGGGTTGCCCAGGGGCGTCTACGGCCGAGGATTTCGGCGCGCTACAGCCTCGAGGAAGCGCCGCAGGCCATCCGCGCACTGATGGATCGGCGCGCGGTTGGCAAGCTTGTCGTTGTGCCGTGAGCCGGGGGCATCCAGCGGTCTTTCATTCGCGGATCGCCTCGCTGCCTCTGGTGGGCAGGGGCAAGGTGCGCGACCTCTATGCGCTCGGTGAGAACCATCTGCTGATCGTTACCACCGACCGGCTCTCGGCCTTCGATGTCGTAATGCGCGAGCCGATTCCGGGCAAGGGCGAGGTGCTCAACACACTGAGCCTCCGATGGTTCAGCAGATTTGAATCGATCGTGCAAAACCATCTCAGCGGGATCGACCCCGCTTCGGTGGTGCTCCCGGAAGAGCGCAACGAGGTACGCGGGCGATCGGTGGTGGCCCTGCGGCTGCAACCGCTGCCGATCGAGGCGGTGGTGCGGGGTTATCTGATCGGGTCGGGCTGGAAGGACTACCAGCGGGAAGGGGCGGTGAGCGGTGTCCGGTTGCCCCCGGGGCTGCAACTTGCCTCGCGTCTTGCCGAACCGATCTTCACGCCCGCAGCCAAGGCAGCGCAGGGAGAGCATGACCTCAACATCGATGAGGCGGAGGTTGAAAGGAGGATCGGTCGCACGCTTTCCGCAGCGATCCGCCGGTTGAGCCTGGAGCTCTACAGCAAGGCCGCAGCGTTTGCGCAGGAGCGCGGAATCCTGGTTGCAGATACCAAGTTCGAGTTCGGCATCGACGCGCAGGGCACGATGCGGCTGATGGACGAAGTACTCACCCCGGATTCCTCGCGGTTCTGGCCCGCAGACCAGTGGGTGCCTGGCCACTCGCCCCCTTCCTTCGACAAGCAGTTTGTGCGCGACTGGCTTGAGCGACGCGCTGACTGGAACAGGACTGCGCCGGCACCAGAGCTTCCGCCCGAGGTGATTGCCCAGACGGCGGCACGCTATCAGGAAGCCCTGCGCAGGCTGGGCGCGCAGTGAGGACCGCAACATGCGACCTGCAAGCCCTGCGCGGGCTGGGCGAAGAATGAGTACCTCATCAATCAGGGTGGCGGTGGTGATGGGGTCTTCAAGCGACTGGGAGATCATGAAACACGCGGCCGAAGTGCTTGCTGCGTTCGCGGTGGAGCATGAGTGCCGGGTTCTCTCGGCGCACCGCATGCCCGATGCCATGTTCAACTTCGCAGAGCGGGCGGCCGAACGCGGCTTGCGTGCCATCATTGCCGGCGCGGGCGGCGCAGCGCACCTGCCTGGAATGCTTGCCTCGAAGACCCTTGTTCCCGTCTACGGGGTGCCAGTGCCAGGCCGCTACTTGCGCGGCGAGGACTCGCTGCTTTCAATCGTGCAGATGCCACGCGGCGTGCCAGTGGCAACCTTCGCAATCGGGGAGGCTGGCGCAGCAAATGCAGCGTTGCATGTGGTTGCGCAGCTCGCGCTCAACGACCCGCGCCTGCACGCTGCACTGCGCGATTTTCGCCAAACCCAGACCGAAAGCGCTGCGGCTGCGAAGCTTCCGCCCCCCCCTGCAGCCACAGTGCCTGCGCGATCAGACGTTGCATCTCTGTCGGATCTGCCGACGACGGCTGCCGAGCGCAAAGGCTGAGCGATGCCCGGGCCGGCCGTTGAGGTGTTGAGGCTCGGCCTGATGGGCGGGGGCCAGCTTGGCCGAATGTTCGTGCACGCGGCGCAGCGTCTGGGCATGGAAGTGGTGGTGCTCGACCCGGTTCCGGGTTGCCCCGCTGCGCAGGCCGCTGACCGTCATCTTTGCGCGGCCTACGACGATCTGCAGGCGATCGACGAACTCGCCCGCCAGTGCGTTGCAGTCACGACCGAGTTCGAGAATGTCCCCGCACGGAGTCTGCTACGGCTCGCGCGCCGCGTCCGGGTGGCACCCTCGGCGAATGCAGTGGCGATTGCGCAGGATCGACTCGAAGAAAAGCGCTTCTTCCGCAGGATCGGCATCCCGACGACCGATTTTTTCGCTTTCCCGGGCAGCCTTGGATCAGCCGCCGAGGGGCCGGATGCGAAACTGCAATGGGCCGGTACGGCTTTTGCGCCGCCAGGCTTCAGGTATCCGGCGATTCTCAAGACCCGTCGCCTGGGCTACGACGGCAAGGGGCAGGTTGTGGTTGGATCGGCCGGGGAACTCGAGAGGGCCTGGCGAGGGCTTGGGAGCACCGATTGCATTGTCGAGAGCCGCCTGCCGCTGCATGCCGAGCTTTCGGTTGTGCTTGCCCGGGGCTTCGATGGGGTTTGCGCCGTCTATCCTGTGTTCGAGAACCGTCACGAAGCGGGCATTCTTGCCTCGAGCCTGCTTCCGGCCCGCCTGAGTCCACCACTGCTGGAGGAGGCTTGCGCGATGACGCAACGGATCGCGCACGCCCTTGACTACCACGGTGTACTCTGCGTGGAGTATTTTGTTGTGCGATCGCCGGATCCTCCGCAAGCCTTGGATACTCCTCGGGTGGTGAATGCAGCCCGTGCCGCCGGTAGCCTCATCCTGCTGGCCAATGAAATGGCGCCACGGCCGCATAATTCAGCGCACGCCACGATCGAGGCGTGCAACACCAGCCAGTTCGAACAGCAGGCGCGTGTCCTTGCCGGGTGGCCGCTCGGCTCCACGCAGCCACATCGGAGCGCATGTTTGATCAACCTTCTTGGAGAGCAGTGGTGGAACAGGTCGGGAGTTTTCCGCGAGCCCCGCTGGGGGGCGGTTGCAGCCTTGCCAGGGGTGTCCTTGCACCTTTACGGCAAGCGGGAGGCAAGACCTGGTCGCAAGATGGGGCACCTTGCAGTGTGTGGCGCCACCGCTGCGGAGCTTGATGTGCGCGTAGTCGAAACGATGAACCTGCTCGAAGGATTGTCACGCGAAGGCTCGTCAACCAAACGCCTCTCAACCCAACAAGAGCCTGTCGACGGCCCGAACCGCGGGATGCAGACCTGAGAGCGCCCGCCCCTTGAACAACCACCCTGTCTCCTGAGTCGTCAGTGCCCATGGATCAGCCGAGCCTGCGTCGTGTTGCCTCCGACACCCCCACCATCGACGAAGCCGCAGTGCATTTGCGGCGCGGCGGCATCGTTGCCTTCCCCACCGAGACGGTCTACGGGCTTGGGGCCAACGCGGCACGCCAGCCTGCGATCGATGCCCTCTACCGGCTCAAACAACGGCCCGCCGACCATCCGCTCATCGTTCATGTGGCAGGGGTGGCCGATGCCAGCAGTTGGGCTCGGCTGAACCCCACAGCGCTTTCGCTCATCGGCGCACTCTGGCCCGGTCCGCTCACCCTGGTCCTGCCCCGCCGGCCGGACTCGCCCGCCTACGCCTGCGCCGGCCAGAAGACCATCGCACTGCGATGTCCTTCGCATCCTGTGGCGCGCGCGTTGCTCAACCGTTTCTCCGCGCTCGGCGGCAAGGGTGTGGCGGCTCCGTCAGCGAACCCCTATGGCCGGATCAGCCCCACCGACGCCGACCAGGTCGAGGAAGACCTCCAGGCGATGATGCAGGCACATGCGCTCGGCCGAAAGCGACTCCAGGATCCGCAGATTCCCGACTGTTGGCTGATCGACGGTGGCGCCTGTGAGGCAGGTATTGAATCAACCGTCCTTGATCTGAGCACCGGGCAGGCACGGGTGCTACGCCCCGGTGCCATCCCCCGCCAGCAGATCGAGGCACTCCTGGGGATGGAAATCCCCTGGGTGCACGTTGCCGACCAGGACCCGCTCGCAAATGGCCGAAGAGACGCACGCGGACCACGGGCAACTTTAGGGTCGATCCGCAGCGGCATGTCGGGCCGAGCAGGTGCTTCGCTGGAACTCCCCAGGGTTTCGGGTACCCACCTTGCGCACTATGCACCGCGTAAGCCTCTGGTCCTCACCGCTGCCGGCGATCTCGCGGCAAAGCTCGGAGAACTCGCGGGGCAAGGCGTCGCATCCGTTGCGCTGTGGGGTGGCGTTGACGACGCTTGGGGCCTCTGCAGCGACGGAGGGCTCGAGCACGCCAACGGCCTCCAGATCCACCAGCACCCGATGCCCGGATCCGTTCAGGAGGTTGCACGCCAACTCTATCGCCAGTTGCGACGGATGGATCAGTCTGAAGCGCAAGCGCTCCTCGTCGTGCTCCCCGGGCTCGCAATGGCGCCTGCCAAGGGTGCGATCGAGGGAAGGCTTGGGGGTCAAGTCGACGCGACTGCGCAGTCGGCGCTGGATCTGGACGGATCGCCTGCAAAGGCAGCGGAGGCTCCCAACCTTGCCGCAACGCCGCAGACGGCTGCAACACTGCCCGACGCGTGGGAAGCGGTGCTGGACCGGTTGCAACGTGCAGCCTATGCCACTTCGGTGGGGCTTGTGAAGCTGGGCTCGCCCGAGGTTGCCGATGCGGCTGCGGGGGCGACATCGGCGCCGCGCTCGATGCGCGACCCCGCCAGCCTCTCGGGAGGCGCCTTTGGGAGCGCCTCGACAGGCTCCGGCTTCGACACCTCCGATTCGGGTGGATTTCCTGCGAGTTCCGCAGACGCGATGGATTTCGATGTGTCGTTCGATGATCTCGGCTAAGGGCAGTGCGCGCTTCGTGCACCTGCCCGCGCCTCGCGCTGGAGGCGCCTCGTTCGGCACGATCCGGTGCAGCACGATCCGGGGCGGCACGATCCGGTGCGGCACGATCCAGTGCGGCAAGGGTCCTCGCGGCGCGCAGCAGGTGGCGACCTGAACCCCCTGGCACCAGGCCCCGAGCCACAGCACATCGGACGCTGCGGCGAAGAAAAGCCCGGAGCGCTCGCGGGCGTGCGGGTGCTCGATCTCACCACCGTGATCATGGGCCCCTACGCCACACAGATCCTTGGGGACTACGGGGCCGACGTCATCAAGGTTGAAAGCCCCGAGGGCGACATCATGCGCTTTCCAGGCCCTGGGCGTTCGCCAGACATGGGCCACGTCTTCCTGCACGTCAACCGCAACAAGCGATCGATCGTCCTCGACCTCAAAAGCGATCCCGGTCGCAGCGCCTTCCTCGACCTTGCGCGGCAAAGTGACGTTCTCGTCTACAACATTCGACCGCAGGCAATGCAACGGCTGCGCCTGGGCTATGCGGACCTCAGGGCGGTGAATCCGCGGATCATCTACGCCGGTTGTTTCGGCTTCGGTCAGGACGGGCCCTACGCCGCTCGCGCAGCCTACGATGATCTCATCCAGGCGATGAGCGGTGCTGCCGATCTGCTCGGGCGACACCAGCTGGGGCCGCCCCGCTTCGTACCCATCAACTTCTGTGACCGGGTATCGGGCCTGCACATGGTCAATGTTGTGCTGGCTGCGCTGTTTGCCCGTGAGCGCCTCGGGCAGGGCCAGTCGATCGAACTGCCGATGTTCGAGACGATGACCGCCTTCGTGCTCGGTGAACACTACGGCGGCGACAGCTTTGTGCCTTCGCTCGGCGAGATGGGCTACGCACGCATTGTTTCGCCACACCGCCGCCCCCACCCAACCCGCGACGGCTATCTGTGCGTACTGCCCTACAACGACCGTCAGTGGCAGGCCTTTCTCAGGGCGGCGGACAGGGAGGATCTGCTCGAGGATCCGCGCTTTGTCACCCAGTCGGCGCGCGCAGCGCATGTGTCGGCCATGTATGCGTTGATCGGGGAGGAGGTGGCCAGGCACGACAACGCCGAATGGCAACGCAGACTGGCCCACGCCGATCTCCCCTGGACTCTTGTGATCCGACTCGAGGACCTGGCGGCGGACCCGCATCTGAAGGCTGTGGGCATGTTCCAGGAGTTCGAGCACCCCACCGAAGGACGGATCCGCGAAACCAGGATCAGCGCGCAGTGGAGCGAGACGCCGGGCTCGATCCGCCGGCTCGCGCCGCGCAAGGGCGAGCACAGCCGGGAGGTCTTCGAGGAGGCAGGTTTCGCGCCAGAGCGGATCGCCCTGCTGCTCGAAGCGCAGGGGCAGTCGATTCCCTGATCCCGGGTGAGGCTGCGGGTTGCCCGGGATCCGCGTTGAGGATTTCTCGCCTTCGCAAGCTTCAACCCTGGCGCAGTCCTGCGCCGATGTTTCGGCCTGCCGCAAGCATCGTGAGGAGCGCAAGGAGCGTTACTGCCCAGGTCACGCCGATCACGACCCGAAAGGCTTCGCCCGATTTTGCGGGCGGAACCACCTCGAGCAGGCGGCGCAGATCGTGCTCGAGTGGGGCAAGATCGCGCAGCGTGCTGAAGAGGACTGCGGCAAGCATCGATACGCCGATGGCCGAGCCAACGGTGCGCGCGCAGGCAACAACTGCCGTGGTCACGCCGATATGCCGGCCCGCCACCGAGGACTGTGCCACCACCAGGGAGGTCACCATCGCCATGCCCGACCCCACGCCGAGCAGCGCCATCGCCAAGGCGAGTGGCCAGAGCGCCGCGAGTGGTGCGAACGCCATTGCGGTGAGTGCGACCAGCACGTTGATCAGTCCAGTGAAGATGATGCGCCGTGAAGCGCCAGTGCGGTAGGTCCAGCGTCCGGCGATGAAGGCACCGCAGGGGATGCCGAGCGTGAGAGGGAGCATCCGCAACGCCGCCTGATCCACGCTCTGGCCTGCGGCCGTTTGCAGCGCAATCGGAAGCACCGTGCTCAGTCCGATGATCGTGAAAAAGATACACACGACATTCACGCAAGCTACCCACACGCCGCGCATTGCGAGCACCTCCGGAGGAAGAATGGGCTCCGGGGCGCGTTTTTCCTGGAGTACACACAAGGCTGCGGTGATCAGGAAGGTGAAGGCGAGAGTGAGGCAGGCGGTGTCGCTCGGCGGCCTGCCCTGGCCCAAAAGCGTGAGCAGGCTCATGAGCGAGCTCAGGGCAAGCGCGAGCCAGAGTGCCCCTGGCCAGTCGATCGGTTGGCGCTGGCGACGCGTGGGGATGATCGTCAGAACCCTGGATACCTGCCAGGTGGCAAAGAGGGTGAGAGGAACGAGCAGCGCGAACACTGCGCGCCACCCGAGCGCTCCAGTCACGAGCCCGCCGATCACCGGCCCCGCGAGCGCGGAACTCGCGAAGGTGGCCGCGAGCCAGCCCTGATAGCGGCCGCGTTCGCGCAGGGGTACGACATCGGCGATGATGGCCTGCGCCATCGCGATGACAGCGCCTCCGGTCAGGCCCTGCAGAATGCGCATCCCGATCAGGACCGGCATGCTCGGAGCAAGCGCAGAACCCAGGCTGGTGAGCGCAAAGCCGAGCAATGAACCCAGCATCAGCGGTTTGCGTCCGTAGAGGTCCGAGAGCTTGCCGTAGATCGGTGTGGCCACTGCCGAGGCTGCGAGATAGCCCGACATCACCCAGGGGAGTTGCTCGAGCATCCCGAGATCCTTGCCGATCGGCAAGAGCGCAACCGAAATCAGGGTGCCGTCGACTGCGGCCACGAAGATGGCGAGCACAAGCCCTGCCATGATCCGGTGAATCTCGTTCTCGTCGAAAACCCTCTCCGTCGACGTTGGGGGCTTGTCGTGTGCCGCGTTCATGATGCGCGGCTCCCCCTTGCTCCAACCGAAGCAAAGGTGGACCGCAGCCCCTTTGACAAGGTCCTAGAAGAAGGCCTGAAGGCCTGTCTGTGCCCGGCCAAGAATGAGCGCGTGGATGTCGTGGGTGCCTTCGTAGGTGTTCACCACTTCCAGATTGACCAGGTGCCGGATCACGCCGAACTCGTCGGAGATGCCGTTGCCCCCGAGCATGTCGCGCGCCATGCGGGCAATGTCGAGCGCCTTTCCACAGGAATTGCGTTTCATGATCGAGGTGATCTCCACCGCCGCAGTCCCTTCATCCTTCATCCGACCGAGTCGCAGGCAGCCCTGCAACCCCAGCGCGATCTCGGTTTGCATGTCGGCGAGCTTCTTCTGGATGAGCTGGTTGGCCGCCAGCGGTCGCCCAAACTGCTGCCGATCGAGGGTGTACTGGCGTGCTGTGTGCCAACAGAACTCGGCGGCACCGAGCGCGCCCCAAGCGATCCCGTAACGCGCGGAATTGAGGCAGGTGAAGGGGCCCTTGAGTCCCTCCACCCCCGGAAGAAGCTGGTCCTCTCCCAGCTCCACCCCGTCCATCACGATCTCGCCCGTGATCGAGGCGCGCAAGCCAACCTTGCCCAGGATTTTCGGGGCGCCAAGCCCCTTCATGCCCTTTTCAAGGACGAAGCCCTTGATCCGGCCATCGTGCTCGCCCCCTTGACACCTGGCCCACACCAGAAAGACATCGGCGATCGGCGAATTCGAGATCCACATCTTGCTGCCGCTCAGCAGGTAGCCACCGGGTACGGCCACTGCGCGGGTATCCATCGACGCCGGGTCGGATCCATGATTGGACTCGGTGAGCCCGAAACATCCGATCCAGTCGCCGCGCGCCAACGGGGGCAGGTACTTGCGCTTTTGCGCCTCGGTACCGAAGGTCTCGATCGGCAGCATTACGAGCGAGGACTGCACGCTCATCATCGACCGGTAACCGGAATCCACACGCTCCACTTCACGCGCAATCAGCCCGTAGCACACATGGTTGAGTCCGGGGCCGCCGTAGTCACTGGAAATCGTCGGACCGAGGAGGCCGAGTGCGCCCATTTCGCCGAAGATCTCCGGGTCGGTCTTCTCGTGGCGAAACGCCTCGAGAATGCGCGGAGCAAGCCGGTCCGCACAGTAGGCCTGCGCGGCATCGCGCACCATCCGCTCTTCCTCGGTGAGTTGCTGGTCAAGCAAAAGTGGATCGCTCCAGCTGAACGAAGCCGCCTTCTTGCGGGCCGCCCGCCAGGGTTCAGGCTGGACGAGGGTGTCGTGGGCGACAGGGTCCGTCAGGGCGGCAGGCGGCGCAGTTTCTGGCTGAGTTGCGAGCGGCGCAGTTTCTGGCTGAGTTGCGACCGGGGCAAGGTGAGCCTGTGTGGGAGGTGGGGCAGCCTCAGCCGGGGTGGCAGGCGAGACGGGGAGGGCCACGGCAGGGTGAACGACGGCAGGGTGAATAACGGCAGGATCGGCCAGCGCAGCGCGTTGGGATTCAGTGATCGCGTTCATGCGGGACTCCAGGTGGGCCGGGCGGGGTGATATCGCAGGCAGGGTGCAGCGAAGCACGGGAACACAGCGAAGCACGGGAATACGGCGAAGCGAGGGAATCCGGCGAAGCAAGGCAGCAGAGCGAAGCATGGGAATACAGCACGGCAGGCAGGGGCTTCGCGCCAGCTGGACGCACCGCGCAAAAAGGTGCAAGACGTGGCAAGCGCCGCTGGCGCAGGATCCGCGCTGACGATCGGCATGACAGCGATGTTTGAGCCTTGACTTTTCCGGGTGCAGATTCCTTTTGCGCAGTGTAGGGCCAAAGCCTTGCCGTCATTGTTACAGGGGCGACGCGAGTGCCGGCACAGTTGCGCTCGAGGGGTTCCTGATGCTGGAACGAGCTCTGCCGGTTAACCTTGGCCCCATCAGTGCGACGAGGCGCGTTCATACCCCGAGTGTGTCTGCGTCCGTTGATATTACCGAAAAGCCGCAGAATATCTGCACAATACCCGCGCAGTACCGGCCGAGTTCCCGCAGAATTCCTGCAGAGTTTCCGGAGGTTTCCCCCAGAGTTCCCGCAGCGTTTCCGCAGCGGTTCCGCAGAGTTCCCGCAGGTTTCCCGGAGGTTTCCCGCATAGCAGCCGCAGGATGACCGCAGCGTGGCCAGGGGTTAGTCAGGGGCAGGACACGGTTTGGTGGGTTTGGCTTCACTGAGCATGGCTTGAATCAGCGACGGACACAGGGGAGGTGGGATGGACCTTGATCAAGAGAGGACCGAAAGCATCGTTCTGGGCGGGGGGTGTTTCTGGTGCACCGAGGCTGTCTTTCTAGGGGTTCTCGGTGTCGTGTCGGTGGAGTCTGGCTACACCGGAGGCACCACGGTCAACCCCGACTATGCGTCGATCTGCACAGGGCAGACGGGTCACGCCGAAGTCGTGCGTGTGAAGTACGACACCCGAAGCCTGAAACTCGAAACGATCCTGAAAATCTTCTTTGCCACCCACGATCCCACCACGCTGAACCGTCAGGGTCATGACGTTGGCTCGCAGTATCGCTCAGCCATCTTTTTCAACAGCGAGCAGCAGGCGGAGGTGGCGCGGGCAACGGTGCGCGGTTTGCAAGCGGCCCGCATCTTCAGGGACCCCATCGTGACCGAGATCACGCCGCTCGGGCAATTCTGGAAGGCGGAGGCCCATCACCAGAATTACTTCGCGCGCAATCCCTATCAGGGGTATTGCATGGGCATCGTGGCGCCAAAGGTGGCGAAGTTCCGCAAGGAGTTCGCAGCGTTCCTGCGTTGAACCTTTGCGGGGGCGGCTTCCGTGCACGCCACCAACCCGCGTCGCCTGGTCCGTCAGGGCGCGAGCCGCTCGAGTTGCCAGGCGCATTTCGCGCTTGGTGCTTCGCGCCGGTACCGCAGCCGATCGTGCAGGCGCGAACTTCGACCCTGCCAGAACTCGAAGGTGTCCGGAACAACGCGGTAGCCGCCCCAGTGCGGCGGTCTTGGGGGGTTGTCACCGAAGCGCGCCTGGTAATGCGCCGACAGATCCTCGAGCACTTCGCGCGATTCGATGACCTGGCTCTGGGGCGAGGCCCAGGCTCCGATCCGGCTGCCCAGCGGCCTCGAACGAAAGTAGGCATCGGATTCCGTTTCGTTGAGCTTCACCGCATACCCCTCGATGCGAATCTGGCGTTCCAGCGGGGCCCAGAAGAAAAGCATGGACACCGCGTCCTGCCCCGCGATCTGCCTGCCCTTGCTGCTTTCGTAGTTGGTGAAAAAAACGAAGCCTTCGGTGTCCGCGCCCTTCAGCAGCACGATGCGCGTTGTCGGCCGACCGGAGGCCATCACGGTGCTGAGCGCTAAGGCGTTGGGTTCGTCGATACCCGCCTCGAGTGCCTCGTTGAACCAGCGACGAAAGAGCACGAACGGATCCAGTCCGGCCTCCGCCTCCAGCAACTCTGCGCGGCGGTAGTCGCGCCTTAGCGATGAAGCGTCCAGTGCGTGGTCGGTGCTGGTTGAAGTGAGGTTGGCAGGTGCGGCCATGACGATGCGTTGGGTAAGCCCGATCCAAGCGGAATCCGCTTTTCGAGGATAGCATTGACCCATGCTGAGCGATGCATCGCGCCTGTTCGAAACCCCAATGCGCCGGTCGTGCCGCTGCGGGCGACCATGCCGCGCCTGCTGCGCTGGCCGAGCGTGCCACCCGCGCTGCGCTGGCGGGCGATATCGCCTGTGCTGCGCTGGCGGTCCATCATGCCACCCGCGCTGCGCTTGCCGAGCGTGCCACTCGCGCTGCGCTGGCAGTCCTTCATGCCTCCCGGTCTGAGCATACGGGCCGGCACGGCAATCCTCGGCGGGCAAGTCCTGCGGCCCGGACACGCAGCGCTTGCGGGCCTGACGCACCGCTGGAATCGACGGGCCATCGTCGTCTCGACGGGGCTGCATTGCGCAGCTCTCCTCCTGGTTACCATGCCTCTCTGGACGGAGTCTGTGAGCCAGTTTGCGCGCGGTGTGATCGGTGGCGACGCTGCGGTGCTGCAAGCCTCCACCGATGGGTCACTGGCTGCGTCGAGTGTCGCCGTGGACCCTCAGGCCGAGAATCCCCCGGCTTCA
>Ga0194122_10002212_pt1 | contig 21753 bp, 9 predicted proteins | sample TA2MahCa10mmetaG_FD_155487 | JGI IMG/M metagenome (GOLD analysis project Ga0194122, IMG submission 155487) | Freshwater microbial communities from Lake Tanganyika, Tanzania - TA2015021 Mahale Deep Cast 10m | ecosystem: Environmental > Aquatic > Freshwater > Lake | place: Tanzania: Lake... | reverse complement strand
CAGTTGGTGTCGAACCTGGGCAGCCAGGTGAGTCTCTACGCGTTGGGGTTGTGGCTGTTTCAGCAGCAAGGTCGCCTCAGTGCCTTTGCTGCGGTGGCGGTGGTGGTGCAGCTGGCCAAGCTGGCCGCCTTGCCCCTGTTGAGCCGGCATCTGCTCCGCTGGCCAGCGCGACGGGTGATGTTGGTGGCCAATGGATTAGGCAGTCTCTGCACCCTGGGCCTGGCATTCACCCTGCTGTGGATTCCAGCGGCCTGGGCGCCGGTGCTGCTCTGCATCGCTGTGGCCGCAGCGGCCGAGGCGGCCCTGGTGGTCACATGGTCGAGCCAGATGGCCCGTTTTGTGCCGCAGGATCAGCTGGGAACGGCGAGTGGGCTTTTCGCTGGATCGGACGGGGCGATCGTGATGGCGGCCCCGCTGCTGGGGGCCGTCCTGGCGGCCAGTGCTGGTCTGCCTGGGGTGCTGGTCACCGACAGCCTTAGCTCCCTGATCGCCGCGGTCTGCACGCTGTCCGTGGCATGGCCCGGGACCCCGCTTGCCTCTCCTGCGGATCGGGCCATCGTCATGGACGACGCTGACGCTCCTCACGTTCCACTGGGGGGCTTGCGGCGGGCGCTGCTGTTGCTCTGGCGGGAGGCGCCATGGCGTCCCCTGCTGCTGATCAACACTGTGGTGGCCGGGGTGTTCGCCGCTGTGGAAATCGCCTTTCCGGTTTGGGTGGTGGCGGCCAGCGGTTCCAATCGCCTGATGGCGGCGCTGGCGTTGGCGGGGATCGGCTATGGCGCCGGCCTCTGGCTTTGGGCTCGCGTGCCCCGTGCCAACTGGTTGCCGGTGCTGCGGCTGGTGCTGTTGCTCCAGGCGGTGTTGCTCACCGGCGCTGGCCTGGTGTGCTTTCAAGACTGGCTCTGGCTGTGGTTTGCGGCCGTGGCCGTGTTTGCCACCGGGGTGCCGATCGCACTTGGTGGCCTCCAGAGCCTTTGGCTGTGGTGGCTCCCCCAGGCGCTGCAGCCCCGGCTGTTTGCCGGCCGTTACGCCCTGGAGTGGTGTGCGCGGCTCGGGGCGCTGCTGGGGGTCAGCCTGCTCGCTGACGGCGTGATCGCGCCTCTCATTCGTGGTGGTACCTGGCCCAGCTGGCTGCTGGATGCGCTCGGCCGCGGGCCGGGGCGCCCTGCGGCCATGGCCATTGGCTTGCTGGGCTGGTGTCTGCTGATTCCGCTCTGGCAGCTGTGGCGCCCGCTCGGGCGCCTGGCTGTGGGTAAGAATCAGCTGCAATGAAGGTGTTGATCTTTACATCCAGTGCCGGCACAGCCCATGACGCGGCGGCCGAAGCTTTGCAGCAGTGGTTCCAGCTTCGTGATCCGGAGGTGGAGGTGGTGGTGGAGTCGGTGCTGGAAAACGCCAGTGCCGCCGGGCGTGGGGCGGTTGCGCTCTACAACTGGATTCAGCGCCGGGCACCGTGGCTGCATCAGCTCTATTGGCGCCTCTGCGAACTGGAGGATGTCACCAAGCTGGGCACCGTGTTGGCCGGACGCCGCTACATCCGTGCTGTGCTGGAGCGAGTCCAGCCAGACCTGTTGATCTCCACCTATCCCCATACCAATCGGGGACACTTTCCTTTTGCCCGCAAGGTGCTGGGCCCATCGCTGCGCTGCTGGGTGTGCTGCACCGAAATCGCCGGCGGCTTCGGGTTCAGCCGCAATTGGGTGAGCCGCCAGGCCGATGGCTTCTGGGCCATCACCCCGGAGGTGGCGCGCGAGGCTCTGCGCCGGGGGCTGCCGGCTTCGAGGGTGGTGACCCTGGGCCCCCTGCTGCATCCGGCCTATCACGCGGCACCGCCTGCGCCCCTGGAGCCCACCGACCGGCCCGTGCTGGTGCTGGGGACGGGGGGCAACGGCGCCAACAATCACCTGGCCCTGCTGGAGCTGCTGCTGCCGCTGGCCGGGCAGCTGGAGGTGGTGGCCCTGGCTGGCCGCCGGCCTTCCGTGCGCTCCCGGATCGAGGCCTGGGCACGGGCCCATCCCGAGCTGAGCGTGACGGTGCTCGGATTTCAGGGGCCTGAGGCGATGGTGGCGCTCTACCGGCGCGCCTGGGCCCTGGTCGCCAGGCCAGGGGCGCGCACGGCGACGGAAGCCCTGCTGCTCGGCTGCCCGTTGATCTTCAATGTGATGGGCAGCACGATGCCGCAGGAAGCGCTGGCGCGACGTTACTTCCGCCAGCGCGGCCTCGAGACGGTGATTCGCCGGCCTAAGGATCTGCGCGCCGTTGTTCAACGCTGGCTGAGCGAGCCGCGGCTGCTGCAGGAGCAGCGGCGGCGGCTGCGGGAGCAGCGCTTGGACGCCGACCCGGACGCGGTGCTGGAGCGGCTCCACCATGGCTGAATCCCTGTCCAGCCTGCAGCTGGCCCTGCTGGCCCAGAAGGCCGCCGATCAGCGCCGCCTGCTGCTGGCCGAGCCGATCGCCGTGGTGGGTGTGGGCTGCCGCTTTCCCGGTGCCGACAACCCCGAGGCCTATTGGGATCTGCTGATCCAGGGCCGGGATGCGGTGCGGGAGGTGCCCGCCAACCGCTGGCCCCTGGAGCAGTACTACGACCCGATCCCGGGGACGCCCGGGAAGATGCACTGCCGCCATGGCGGCTTTCTCGAGCAGGTGGATGCGTTTGATCCAGCCAGCTTCGGGCTGTCGCCGCGGGAGGCGGCGGCGATGGATCCCCAGCACCGGCTGCTGCTGGAGGTGGCCACCGAGGCTCTGGAGTCGGCGGGGTTGGCGCCGGCCCGGCTGCGGGGCTCTCGGGTGGGTGTGTATGTGGGGATCTGCACCGGCGACTACGCCTGGCGCCAGTTGCGTCAGGGGGGGGAGGGGGGCGATGCCGACGGGCGCCTCGACATGTATTTCGCCACCGGCACCAGTTTCAGCATGGCGCCGGGCCGGCTGGCCTATGCCCTCGGCCTGGAGGGGCCGGCCCTGGCGGTGGACACGGCCTGCTCGTCGTCGCTGGTGGCTGTGGATCTGGCCTGCCGCAGCCTGCGGGATCGCAGCACCGACATGGCCCTGGCCGGTGGGGTGAGCCTGCTGCTCTCGCCGGTGAACAGCCTCTGTTTTGCCAGGAGCGGCATGATGGCCAGCGATGGCCATTGCAAAACCTTCGACGCCGCAGCCGATGGCTACGTGCGCGGCGAGGGCTGTGGGATGGTGGCGCTCAAGCGGCTGGCCGATGCGGTGGCGGCGGGCGATCCGATCTGGGCTGTGTTGCGCGGCAGCGGCGTCAACCAAGACGGCGCCAGCGCCGGGTTGACTGTGCCCAACGGCCAGGCCCAGGCCGACCTGATGCGGCGCACCCTGGAGGAGGCCCAGCTCAGCGGGGATGGGGTGGATGTGCTGGAGGCCCACGGCACCGGCACGCCCCTGGGCGATCCGATCGAGCTCAAGGCGCTGGCGCCGGTGTATGGCCGGGCGGAACGACCGACGCCGCTGCTGCTGGGTTCGGTGAAAACCAACCTGGGCCACCTGGAGGGTGCGGCCGGTGTGGCTGGTCTGATCAAGGCTGTGCTGATGGTGCAGCGGGGCCAGGTGCCGCCCCATCTGCACTTGCGCCAGCCAACCCCATTTGTGCCCTGGCAGCAGTGGGCGCTGCGCATCCCCACCCAGCTCAGCCCCTGGCCCCAGACCGATCGGCCGCGGCGGGCCGCCGTGAGCTCCTTCGGCTTTAGCGGCACCAATGCCCACGTGATCCTGGAACAGGCACCGGCGGAGGTGGCGCTTCCCTGGCCGCCCTTAGCCGCGTGCCCCGACTGGCTCCTGCTCTCGGCCCGCACCCCGGCTGCCCTCGAGCAGCTGGTGGACGCCACGGCAACCTGGCTGGAGGGGCAGCCGGCGGCGGCCTGGGCGGCGATCTGTGCCACCAGTCGGGTGGCCCGCAGCAGCCAGGGCTGCCGCCTGGCGCTGGCCGCTCGCGCGCCGCAGGAGGCAGCGGCCCTGCTGCGCGCCGGCCAGGGCCAGCGCGGCACGGCCCCTGGCCAGGAGTTGCGCCTGGCCTGGCAGCAAACTCCGGACACCACAGTGGAGCAGGCCGAGGCGGCGCTACAGCAGTGGCAGGCCCTTGGGGTGGTGCCCACGGCCCTGGTGGGGCAGCCGCCGGCGGAGCTGCTGGGAACGCCGCCACGCTGGCGGCTGATCGATCCCGATCAGGCCGAGCAGCAGCTGGCTGAGCATGGCTACAGCTTCTGCCTGCCGTTGCAGCCGCCCAGCCTTGAGCAGGCCGTGGCGCTGTGGTTGGCGGGAGGGTCGTTGGCTTGGGAGGGCTTTTCACCTCAGGATCCCTGGCCCCGCCAGGTGCTGCCGGCCACCCCTTTTGATCGCAGCCCCTGCTGGGTGGAGGAACAGCCGCAGCGGCCGGGCCCCTCGCCGCTGGATCACCGCTGGGGCTGGCAGCCCCTGGGGGCCGAGCCGCCAGCTGCCTGGCCAGGGGCGCTGCCGGCAACCTGCTGCGCCAGCGGTGGCGCGGCAGCCATCGACCAGCTCAAGCTCACCCAGCTCAAGCTCACCCAGCCCGAGTTCACCCAGCCCGACGACCTGCTGGTGCGGGTGCCGGCGGCCTTGCTGGGGGCTGTGCCGGCCCTGGATCAAGCGTTCTGGAGCCACTGGCTGCCGTTGTTGCAGGCCCTGCTGCGCCACTCGCAACGGGTGCACTGGGCCCTGGAGGCCGATCCGGAGGGCGCCGGGCCCCAGGCGCAGGCGATTGCCGCCCTGCTGCGCTCCTGGTTGCGGGAGGCGGGGTCCCAGGCTGGGGGGTTGCTCTGGACCGGGCCTGGCGGCTGCCATCAACAGGCGCTGTTGGCGGCCGGCCGGCCGGCCGCTGGGGATGAGTGGCGCTGGCAGCCCGCCGTCCATGCCCCCGAGCGGGCCAGCCTGCTGCCGGCTGCCGGGTTGACGGCCGCGCCGCCAGCGATTCAGCCGGTGGCCACCTATCTGATCACCGGCGGGGCCGGTGCCCTCGGGCTGGCGACCGCCCAGTGGCTCGCCCAGCGGGGGGCACGTCAGCTGGTGCTGGTGGGCCGGCGCCCGGCCTCAATGGCCCAGCTGGAGTCGATCGCGGCACTGGACGCGATGGGCTGTGGGGTGCGCTATCTGGCCCTGGATCTGGCCGATGCCGCTGCCCTGCAGCGCCTGCTGGAAGAGATTGCGGCCTCGGGGCGGCCGCTGCGCGGGATTGTGCACGCGGCCGGGATCCTCGACGACGGCCTGGTGTCCAATCAGACCCCCGAACGCTGTGCCGCCGTGGCTATGGCCAAGCTGGCGGGGGCTCTGCAGCTCGATCGGCTCAGCCGGCAGTGGGCCCCGGCCCTTGATTTTTTCGTGGCCTACTCCTCGGTGGCGGCGCTGCTGGGCTCGCCGGGCCAGGCCAGCTACGCCACCGCGAACGGGGCCTTGGATGGCCTCATGGCGGAGCGCCGGGCCGCGGGTCTGCCCGGGTTGAGCCTGAACTGGGGCCCCTGGGCCGGGCCCGGCATGGCGGCCAAGTCGTCCCAGCTGCTGGCGGCAATTTCGCCTGATCAGGCCCTGGCTGGCTTGGGCCGCTGGCTGGCCAGCGGCGAGCCGCGAGGCGTGGTGGTGAACCTGGATCCAGCCCGGGAGCATCGCCTGGCGCCGCTGTGCCGGGCCCTCGCGGCCGAGCTGGAGGACCTGGACGATGCCGATTTTCGGCAACGGGCGGTGGAGCGCACCCTGGCGCAGCTGCTGGCGGAGCTGGGCGACTTCGCTGCCGAGGAGTTGGACCCCCAGGCATCGTTGGTGGGGCTAGGCCTCGATTCGCTGATGGCCGTGGAGTTGGCCACCGCTGTGCAGGTGGGCCTGGGGGTGAGCCTGGGGCTGGGGGCCCTGGAGGGCGAGCCGACGCTGACCAGCCTGGCGGCCCACCTGCTCACCCTGATGGCCGATCCAGCGGCGGCCGGCAGCAGTGGGGTGGATCTGAGCCAGGAGGCCCGGCTGTCTACCCCGATCGCCACCCGCCTGGCGGCCACCCTGGCGGCCCATCCCGCCTCCAGCCGGCCGCTGGCCGCGGAGGGCGCCATCCTGCTCACCGGGGCCACGGGTTTTCTTGGCGCCTTCCTGCTGGCCGACCAACTGCAGCGCCATCCGCAGCTCACGGTGTTTTGTCTGGTGCGGGCTGACGGTGCTGGTGCGGCCAAGGCCAGGGTGCGGGCCAACCTGCAGCACTACGGCCTCTGGCGTGAGGCTGATGCCGCCCGGATCATCGGCGTGCCGGGGGATCTGGCCCGGCCTCGTTTGGGGCTCGACGACGCCACGGCGGCCAGCCTGACCCAACAACTGGGCGGCATCCTGCACAACGGCGCCCAGCTCAGTTATGTGGCCCCCTACGGCCAGCTGAAGGCCACCAACGTGGACGGCACCCTGGCTGTGTTGGAGCTGGCCAGTGCGGCGGCGATTCCGCTGCAGTTCATCTCCAGCACCTCGGTGTATGAGGCGGAGGCCTACCGGGGTCAGACCATCACCGAAACCGAGGCACTGCCGGCTTGGCAGGGCATTCATCTGGGCTACTCCCAAACCAAGTGGGTGAGTGAGCAGCTGGTGCTGGCGGCGGCGGCCCAGGGCCTGCCGGTAACGGTGTATCGCCCGCCCCTGATCGGTGGCCACTCGCTCACCGGGGCCTGGCACACCGGTGATTTCCTGCATCGCCTGGTGCGCGGCTGCCTGGCCCTGGGGCTGGCTCCGGATCTGGCCATGGAGCTGGATCTGGTGCCGGTCGACTACGTGGCGGCGGCGGTGGGCGAGCTCGCCTGGCGGCCCGAACCCCTGGGCTTCCACGTGCACCTCCAGCACCCGCAGCCCGTGCTCTGGGCCGATCTGCTGGGGGGCCTGATCGCCCGGGGCGCGCCGCTGGAGGCCGTGCCGCTGGAGCACTGGCTGGCGGAGCTGGCTCGCCAACCTTCCAACCCCCTCTACCCCCTCCAACCCTTCTTCACGCACCGCTGGGGCCCTGAGCAGCTCACCTATCCCGAACTCAACGCCCCGGCGATCAAGGCCCGGCCCAGCTGCACCCGCACGGTGGCGCTGCTGGCGGAGCTGGGGGTGGTGTGTCCGCCCTTTGAGGCCCTGATCGGGCCCTATGCCAGCACCTTCCTGACATGAGCGCCCCCCCGCCCTGTCGCTATGCCGGGGCTCTGCGCCACTGGCAGCCCCTGCTGCCGAGCCACCGGCTCGGCCACCGGCCGCTGCTGCGCTGGCTGGCCGGTGAGCGGATCGTGCTGTTTCGCACCGCGGCGGGGCAGGCCGCCGCCCTGGCTGACAGTTGCTCCCACCGGCGCATGTCGCTGGCGGCAGGCCGGGTGCAGGGCGACCAGCTGGTGTGCGCTTATCACGGCTGGCGCTTCGGCGGGGATGGGGCGATCCATTGCCCGTTGATGGTCGGCCACGACCTCCAGCATCAGGCCTACGCCCTGCGTGAGGAGCGGGGGGTGATCTGGGTGCGGCGGGCCCAGAGCGATGGGGGCCGGAACAGCGGAGAGACCGACCCACCCTTGCCCCACTGGGACACCACGGGCCTGGAGCTGGCGGGGATCACCGTGCACACGGTGCCGGCTCCACTGGAGCTCACCCTCGATAACTTCACCGAGGTGGAGCACACCAGCAGCGTGCATCAGGTGTTCGGGTTCACGGAGCCGGCGGCGATCCGTCACCGGCTGGAGCTGGAGCCCGCCACCACCCGGGTGTGGAACAGCGGTCCCCAGAAACCCTTCCCCCGGCTGTTCGATGCCTTCATCGATCTGCGTCCGGGGGATGGCTTCGCCAACGACTGGATCACGACCTTCGCCCCCCTGCTCACCGTTTACGACCAAACCTGGACCAGTCGCCAGGGCCGGCCGCGCCGCTTCCGGCTCAAGGTGGTGATGGCCTTTCTGCCTCTTGACGATCAGCGCACCCAGCTCACCACCTGGATCTATTCACCCCGGGTGCTGCCGGGGCCCCTGCACCGCTGGTTGGCTGCACCAGTCATCCGGTGGATCACGGCCCACGAACTCAACTTGGATGTGCGGGCCCTCTCCCGGCTGGCCGACCTCAATCCCGAGCTGACGCCGCGCAGTCTGGGCCCCCTGGATCGGGTGTTGCTGGAAAATCGCCGGCGCCTGCGCTCCAGCTATGGCGACGCCTGAACAACTGCGGAGGCTGAAGCTATCGAGGCGTTGTAGTTTGATCGCTGCAGATTGCATCGGTTCAGCAGTTTGAGCGCTCCTCCTGAAGCCACGGCTCACGAGCCGATTGCCATCATCGGCATCGGCTGCCGGTTGCCGGGAGGAGCCAATTCAGCCCAGGCGTTTTGGGAGCTGCTGCGCAACGGCGAGGAGGTGATCTCCGAGGTGCCCGCCGACCGCTGGGACCTGGCCCACCACTTCGATCCGGATCCATCCGTGCCCCTGCACCAGCATGTGCGGCGCGGCGGTTTCATCGATGGCATCGATCAGTTTGATGCCGCCTTTTTTGGCATCAGTCCTCGCGAGGCGGTGTGCATGGATCCCCAGCAGCGGTTGCTGCTGGAGGTGGCCTGGCAGGCGATCGAGTCGGCCGGTATCCCGCTGGAGGCGGTGCGCGGCACGCCCACCGGTGTGTTCATGGGGATTTCCAGCTCCGATTACAGCTCCCTGCTGTGGGCTTCCCCGGAGCACTACACCATTCCCGACAACGAGCCCTTCGTGCTGCCGGGCAACACCGGCTGCATCGCCGCCAACCGGCTCTCCTATTTCTTTGATTTCAAGGGTCCCAGCTTCACGGTGGATACCGCCTGCTCCAGTTCGCTGGTGGCGGTGCATCTGGCCTGCGAGAGCCTCTGGCGGGGCGAGATTCGAGCGGCCTTGGCCGGCGGGGTGCAGGCCCTGATCCATCCGGGCATTCAGAGCAGTTTCTGCAAGGCGGGGCTGCTGGCGCCGGATGGGCGCTGCAAGAGTTTTGATGCGGCCGCCGATGGCTATGTGCGCTCCGAAGGCGCCGGAGCGGTGCTGCTCAAGCCCCTGTCGGCTGCCCAGGCTGATGGCGATCCGATCGTGGCCCTGATCCACGGCTCGGCGGTGAATTCCGACGGCCGCAGCAACGGCATGGTGGCGCCCAATCTGCGGGCCCAGGTGGCCTGCGTGCGGGCGGCTTTCGCGCAGGCGGGCATCGATCCGGCGGCCACGCAGTATGTGGAAGCCCACGGCACCGGCACCCGCCAGGGGGATCCGATCGAGCTGCGGGCCCTGGGCACGGTGTTCGGGGAGGGACGCCCTGAGGGGGATACCTGCCGGGTTGGGTCGGTGAAAACCAACCTGGGCCATTCGGAAACCGCCGCCGGCATCACCGGCCTGATCAAGGCGGCCCTGTGCGTGAAGCACCGCCAGTTGCCCCCCAGCCTTCACTTCCGCAGCCCCAATCCCTCGGTGGATTTCGCCGGCCTGAAGCTGCAGGTGCAAACGGCACTCGAGCCCTTCCCCCACGCCGACCGACCGGCCGTCGTGGGGGTGAGTTCCTTCGGGTTTGGCGGCACCAATGCCCACGTGGTGCTGGCCGAGGCGCCCAAGCCGCCGCCGCCACCCCGCTATGGCCAGCAACTGCCGTGGCAGCTGCTCACGGTGTGTGCCCGCACCCCGGAGGCCCTGCGCCAGCAGGCCGTCAACCTGGTGGCCTGGCTGCGGGCCCGGCCCAATCTGGCGGTGGCCGATCTCTGCGCCAGCGCCAACAGCCGCCGCACCCAGTTCAGCCGGCGTTTGGTGTGCCTGGGCCCCGATCGCCAGGCGCTGCTGGCCCAGCTGGAGGCCTGCAGCCGGCAGGGCGTGGAGGCGGCAGAAGCCATCGGCGCCGTGCAGGGCCAGGCGTCCCGCCGGCCAGGCAAGCTGGCGATGCTGTTCACCGGCCAGGGGTCCCAGGCTCTCGGCATGGCCCAGGCGCTGCACGCCGGCCATCCGGTGTTTCGCGAGGCGTTCGAGCGCTGCACGGCCCTGCTGGATCCCCTGCTCGAGCACCCTCTGGCCGCGGTGCTCTTTCCGGAGCCGGGGCAGGAGGAGCAGGCGGCCACCCGGCTCAACCAAACCGCCTTCACCCAGCCGGCCCTGTTTGTGGTGGGCTACGCCCTCAGTGAGCTGTGGGCCAGCTGGGGCGTGCAGCCCGATCTGCTGCTGGGCCACAGCGTCGGCGAGATCGTGGCGGCCCACCGGGCCGGGGTGTTCAGCCTCGAGGACGCTCTGCGGCTGGTAGCGGCCCGCGGCCGGCTGATGCAGGCCCTGCCCGCCGGTGGCGGCATGGTGGCGCTGCTGGCACCCCAGTCCACGGTGGAACCGCTGCTCGCCGGCGGCTCGGAGCTGGCGGTGGCGGCCTGGAATGGCCCGGCCAACACCGTGGTGTCTGGTCCGAAAGCGGCGCTGGATGGCCTGGTGCAGCGGGCCGCTGCGGCCGGTGTGCCCTGCCAGCCGTTGGCGGTGTCGCACGCCTTCCACAGTGCGGCGATGGCACCGATGCTGGCGGCCTTCGAGCGGGAGCTGGGTAAGATCCGCTTTTCACCGCCGCGGCGGGCCCTGGTGAGCAATGTCACCGGCGAGCTGGCCGGCCCGGAGATTGCCCAGCCCGACTACTGGTGCGACCACGTGCTCAGCCCGGTGCGCTTCGCCGAGGGCATGGCCACGCTGGTGTCCCAGGGGGCCCAAACGTTTGTGGAAATCGGCGCCCGGCCCACCCTGATCGGCATGGGCCGCCAGTGCCTGCCCGATCCCAGCCTGGCCTGGTGGCCCAGCCTGCGGCCCGGCCAGAACGACTGGCAGGTGCTGCTGGGCAGCCTGGCGGAACTGCACCGCAGTGGCCATCCGATCGACTGGCGCGGCTTCCACCGCCCCTTCCCCCATCGCCTGGTGACCCTGCCGGGCTATCCCTTCCAGCGGCAGCGCTACTGGTGGAGCCGCCGGGGCGCGGAGGCGGCGCCCGCCAGCTTGTGGCTGGAGCACATTCACGGTGAAGTGGCGCCACCGCTGCCCGCTCCGGCAGCCACGGCATCCGCCCAGGCCTGGACTGGCCTTGAGCCCCTGGCCCTGCCGGGTGGCCGCGAACGGCGCTGGCACGCCTGGCTGGCGGCCACGGCCCCGGCCGACCTGGGCGATCACCGCATCCGCGACCAGGTGGTGTTTCCAGCCGCTGGCTTTCTGGAGTTGGCGCTGCAGGCCCGTCAGCTGCTCAATCAACCGTTGACCCTGGAGGCTCTGCGCCTGGAGCAGCCGCTGCGGCTGGAGCCAGGGGCTGCGGCCTGCGAGCTGCAGCTGGTGCATGGGCTGGACAGCCTGGAGTTCCACAGCCGCTCTGGTGCCGCCGAGCAGCCTGAGGGCAGCTGGCGTAGCCATGGCGCCTGCCAGTTGCCGGGCCCCGAAAGCTCCCTGCTTGAACCGCCGCCCGCCCTGCCTGAGCCGGAGACGGCGGAGCGCCTCGATCCAGCGGCGTTCTATGGGGCCCTGGAGCGTTTCGGCCTCTGCTACGGCCCGGCCTTCCGCAGCTTGGTGGCGCTGCGGCGCCAGAACGGACGGGCCTGGGCGGAGTTGCAGCGCCAGCCCGGCGGCCACGATTGGACCCTGCTGGATGGCTGTTTCCAGGCGGTGGCGGCCACCCTGGATCCGCAGGCGGCCGCCGGCCAGCTGCTGCTGCCGGTGGGCCTGGAGGCGATCACGCTGCGGCAGTGGCCCCTGCCCGACTGCCTCCACTGCGCGGTGGAGCTGCTGGCCAGCGATGAACCGGCGTTCGTGCAGGCCCAGCTGCTGCTGCGCGATGGCGCGGGCGCCACGGTGGGTTGGGTGACGGGCTTCCGGCTGCGCCGGCTGCCCCGTGCCGCCCTCGACTGGCTGTTTCCCCAGGCCGAGCCCGAAGCTGCCGGGGGCCAGACGGGCCCGGAGCTGGTGCAGGCGGCCTGGGAGCCGATTCCCGCGGAGCCAGTTGCTCCCGGCACAGGCGCCGGCCCCAACGCGGGCCCGCCAGCCGGACTGATGCGGGCCAGCACCCTGGGCCCCGATCCAGCGGCGGCCACGGCCGCCCTGCTGGAGGCCTCCCGTCAGCCTGGCGACACCCCCCTGTGGCTGCTGCTCGATGCCCCGCAGCAGCCGGCCCTGGCCGGTGCCCTCGATGGTTGGGTACGGGCGGCGGCCCTGGAGCAGCCCCGCCGCCAGTGGCTGCGCCTGCATCTGCTGGATGGGGCCCGCGAGGCCAGCCTGCCCTGGCCGGCGATTGCCGCCTGGGCGGAAACCGAGCCAGCGCTGGCCTGGGACGGCCGGCAGCTGCACCGCCAGCGCTTGCGCCGACTGGCGCCGGAGCGCTTCCGCTATGCCACCGCCAGCGTGGGCCTGCTGGAGAGCCTGGCGCCCCAGCCCCTGGCGCCCCAGCCCCCGGGTGCCGGGGAGCTGGAGATCGCCGTAGAGGCCACCGGCCTCAACTTTCGCGATGTGCTCAATGCCCTGGGGCTGCTGCGCAGCTACAGCCGCCAGCTCGGCCTCGATGATGCGGCCCGGGTGCCCTTCGGCGGCGAGGCCGTGGGCCGGGTCACGGCCGTGGGGCCCGGGGTGGATCCGGCCCTGGTGGGGCAGCGGGTGCTGGCGGCCCTGGCGGTGGGCAGCCTGGCCAGCCACGTGCTCTGCCGCGCCGAGCTCTGCCTGCCGCTGCCCCCCCAGCTCACGCCGGTGCAGGGGGCCAGCGTCAGCACGGCCTTTCTCACGGCCCACTACGGCTTGCTCAGCCTGGCCCGCCTCCAGCCAGGCGAAACGGTGCTGATCCATGCGGCCGCCGGCGGGGTGGGCCAGGCCGCCCTGCAGGTGGCGCGCCGCGCCGGGGCCCGGATCCTGGCCACCGCCAGCGCCGCCAAACAGCAGGCCCTGCTGGAGCAGGGGGTGGAGGCGGTGTTCGATTCCCGCAGCCTCACCTTCGCTGAGCAGGTGCGCGCCCACACCGGTGGCCGCGGCGTGGATGTCGTGCTCAACAGCCTCAAGGGCGACTGGGTGGACGCCAGCTTCGAGGCCCTGGCCGAGGGCGGCCGCTTTGTGGAACTGGGCAAGATCGAGATCTGGAGCCGCCAGCAGGCGGCAGAGCGCCGGCCCGATGCCACCTATCTGCCCTTCGATCTGCTGGAGGTGGCGGCGGCCGAGCCCGCGCTGATCCGCACCCTGCTGGAGCAGCTGCTCGCCGATCTGGCCGCGGGCCACTACCAGCTCCTGCCGATTCAAGCGTTTCCCCTGGAGGCGGCGGTGGACGCCTTCCGGCTGATGGCCCAGGCCCGCCACGTGGGCAAGGTGGTGATCAGCCAGCTGCCAGCCGCACCGGCCCGCGCGATCCGCCCCGACGCCACCTACCTGGTGAGCGGCGCCCTGGGCGGGCTGGGCCTGCAGCTGCTGCACTGGCTCGCCAACCAGGGGGCCACCTCCCTGCTGCTGCTGGCCCGCTCGGCCGAGGCACCTAACGAGGCCGCGGCAACGGTGCTGGCCCGCTTGAAGGAACGGGGGGTGACCTGCATCGCCCTGCCCCTGAACCTGGCAGCCACCGGGGCCGCCGCCACCCAGGTGGAGGGCCAGCTGGCGGCGGCCCTCGCCGCTTTGCCGCCGGAACGACCCCTGCGCGGCGTGTTTCACGCCGCTGGCGTGCTCGATGACGGCCTGCTGGAGTCGCAGACCCCGGAGCGGCTGCGGCAGGTGCTGGCGCCCAAGCTGGGCGGCTGGCAGCGCATCGAGGCGGCTCTACAGAGCGATCTCCTGCAGGGCGATCCCCGGCAGAGCGATCCCTTCGTGGTGCACTTCTCCTCGATGGCGTCGCTGCTGGGCTCGCCGGGCCAGAGCAACTACTGCGCCGCCAACGGCGCCCTCGACGCTTTGGCGGCGGCGACCGGGCAACTGGCGATTCAGTGGGGGCCCTGGGAGGGGGCTGGTATGGCGGCGGGCCTGGGCGGGCGTGAGCGCCAGCGGCTTGAGGCCCTGGGCGTGACGCCTCTGCAGCCGGCGGCGGCCTTCGCTGCTCTGGAGCAGGTGCTGCAGCGCGGCATCAGCGGGCCGGTGGCGGTGCTTGAGGTCGACTGGGCGCGCCTGGGCCGCCAGGCCAGCCCCCGCCAGGCGGCCTTGATGGCAGACCTGATGGCGCTGGTGGCTGGCTCTGGAGCCCCGGATGCCGCTGAGGAGCCGGCCTATCTGGCGGTGCTGCGCGACACGCCGCTGCTGGAGCGGCACAGTTGCCTCGTGGCCTTCGTGCAGCAGCAGCTCGCCAAGGTGATGGGGGTGGGCGATCCCCAGCAGATCGACCCCAGCGAGCCCCTGTTCAACATCGGCCTCGACTCGCTGATGGCCCTGGAGCTCACGGTGCTGCTGGAGAACAACCTGGGCCTGCGACTCACCGAGTCGCTGGTGTTCGAGCACCCCACCGTCGACGACCTGGTGCACTACTTCCTCGCCGAGGTGCTCTTCCCAGACGGCGCCCCGGCTGCCTCCCCGCCGGAGCCCGAACTCGAGCGCGTGGTGGCTGGGGCTGAGCCGGCTGAGACCAGCCCGGCCTGGGACCAGCAGGTGGCGGATGTGGCCGCCCTCGACACGGCCGATCTGCTGCGGCAGCTCCGGGGCGATTAGCCGGGTTGCGATTAACCGGGTTGCGATTAACCGGGTTGTTCCATGAGTTTTCTCAGGATCTGCATCGACTGCTGCAGGTTGGTTTCGAACAGATCGTTGTAGATGGGGCGCACCAGGGCGGGCACCTCCGGATCCACCTGGATCTGGTGACGCAGCTGCACGCCGCCCTGCACCGGGGTGATCGTCCAGCTGCCCTGCAGGCGGCGAATTTGGTCGCCCCGGATCAGGGTGTAGCTGAGCTTGCGGATCGGGGTTTCCGTCATCTCCAGGGTCGCCTGGATGCGCCGGCCGAAGGTGTAGGGAGCCTGGTAGGTGTGCTGCAACTCCAGCTTGTTGCCCTGCCGTTTCAACAGCTTGGAGGCTTTGAGGTCGGGCAGCTGGCCGGCCAGGCCTTCGTAGTTGGTGAGCACGGCCCAGGCGCGTTTGGGTGTGGTGGCCACAAACATGCTGGCGGTGTAGGTGCCGTCCTTCCCCTTGAGGAGCACCCGGGCTGCGGGAGCGGCGGCTGCCACGGGCATCATCGGCGCAGGGAGAACAACGCTGCCAGCGCCGATTAGGGTCAGGAGCAATGCAGGCAGGGGCCGGAGTAACGCAGGGTGCAGCACGTGTCTGGAGGCTTACGGCAACGCATCTACTTTCTCAGCGGCTTTGATCCCCGTGGCTCGGCCTTTTATTACCGGTTGTTCGTGGAACAGCTGCAGGCCTATGCCGCCCGCTCCGGCCGCTCGCTCACGGTGGGCCGGCGCCGCGGGGCCTCGGATGGGCTGGTGAGCGGTTGGCATGTGGTTGACCACGACAACGGCGGCCATCACATGCTCGAGGTGGCCTTCCTGCACTGGGATGACATCGTGCGCGACCACTGGCCCAAACAGCCGCTGGTGATCGGCTGGAAGGGCTTTCGCTTTGCGCTCTGGTATCTGCTGCGCGGTGGCTTGCTGCGCATTGCGGCCCTGTGTCCTTCGGTGGCGCTGTGCGGGCTCTATCCGTTGCTGTTTGCGGCGGCGTGTGGGGCGGCTTTGGCCCTGGTGGCCGGGTTGGTGGTGGCGCTGCTGGGGCCTCTTTTAGGTGGGCCGGTGGCTGGGGTGCTGGTGCTGCTGTTGATTCCCCGCTGCTGGCAACTGGCTGATCGCGAGGGGGTGGTGTGGCTGTTTCGCTCGATCCTGTTCACCCACCGGTTGGGCCAGGCCCGCGACCAGCAGCTGCGCCAGCGCTTGCAGGAGCTGGCCGAGCGCATTGTGGCGATCGAGCAGCAGCAGCCGGCCGAGCAAGTGCAGCTGGTGGGCCACAGCTCCGGCAGCTTTGTGATGGCGATGCTGGCGGCCACGCTGCGGCGCCACGGCTGCTTTGGCCAGCTGGCCCCGCGTCTGCGCCTGCTGAGCCTGGGCCAAAACCTCGCCAACCTGGCCGTGCACCGCGGGGCTGTGGCCTTTCACGACGACCTGCGCACTCTGGCCCAGCAGCCGCGTCTCCCCTGGCGCGACATCACCTCCCGGCACGACTACCTCTGCTTTGCCGGGGTCGATCCCTACCGCAGCTGCGGACTCCCGATCGCAACGCCGGCCTATCCCCAGCTCGAGCTGGTCGACCTGGCGCAGCGGCAGGGCCTCGGCAACTGGTGGGCCCTGATCACCAACCAGTTCCCGCTGCATTTTGAATACCTCAAAACCGCGGCGCCCGAGCGCCAGGGCGGGTTTGATTACTTCGAGGCGTTGCTGGGGGATCAGCCCTGATGGCCTGTCCCCTGGCGCAGGTGCCGGTGTATCCCAAGCCGGCTCCCTACAAGAAGCACTTTGTCTGGCGGCTGTTCAAGGGCCTGCACAGCTGGTTGGGCTTGCTGTCGGATGTCGACTTCCGCATTCCGATCGGCTCGGTGCAGGTTCGGGGCCTGCACCTGGTCTTACTTAACGAGCCGCAGGCCGTGAAGCGGGTGCTGGTGGAGGAGGTGGAGGCGTTTCCTAAGCACCCCATCACCCTGTGGATCCTGGAGCCGTTGATCGGCCGGGCGATCTTCTCGGTGAATGGCGCCGAATGGGCCCGGCAGCGGCGCCTGGTGGACCAGGCGTTTCAGTCGGCCCAGCTGCGCCGGGTGCTGCCGCAGATGCGGGGGGCCGTTGAGGCGCTGCTGGAGCGGCTGGATCGGCAGTTGGCGCACTCGGTGGAGCGAGGTGGCGAGCCGGATGGGCTGGTGTCGATCGAGATCGATGCGGAGATGACCCTGGTGACGGCCGATGTGATCCTGCGCACGATCCTGTCGCGGCCGCTGCAGGGGGATGAGGCCGCCGGCATCTTCCGCGCCTTTGCCCGCTACCAGCGGCGGGCGGGCCAGGCCTTGATGCTGCGGTTTCTGCGCCTGAGCGAGCGGCGGTTGCAGGCCTACCTGGGGCGCCACGCCAGCACAATCCGCAGCTGGATCGGCGCGGCGATCGAGGCGCGGCTCGGGGGTGACGCGAGTGGGTGTTACGGAAGTGACCACAATTGTGACCACATAGCTGACACCCCCGAAGCCACTAGCTCCCGCCCGTCGCCCCCGCAGGACCTGCTCCAGGCGCTGCTGGAGGCCCGCGACCCTGACACCGGCACTGGCTTGTCCCGCGAGGAGCTGGTGGACCAGGTGTGTTTTCTGTTTCTGGCGGGCCACGAAACCTCCGCCAGTGCCCTGGGCATGGCGGTGTATCTGCTGGGCTGTTTCCCCGAGGTGCAGCAGCGCCTGCGCGCTGAGGTACGGGAGGTGTTGGGCTCCCGGGCCGGCGCGCCAGAGCGCCCGCTGGGCTTTGAGGATCTGCGCGGGCTGTCCTATGGGGCCGCCGTGTTCAACGAAACGCTGCGGCTCTACCCGCCGGTGAGCTTCTTCATCCGTGAGGCTCAGGGCGACACGGAGCTGGCCGGCAGCCGCTGCCCGATGCGCTCTCTGGTGGCCCTGTCTCCCTGGGTGATCCAACGCCATGAACAGCACTGGAGCGAGCCCAATGCCTTCCGGCCCGAGCGCTTCATGAGCGACGCCAGCACGGTTGATGCCGCTGCCACCAGTGCTGACGATCGCCGCTGGGCCCGCGATGCCTTTCTGCCCTATGGGCTGGGGCCGCGCAAATGTCCGGGGGCGGCGTTTGCGCTGCAGGAGGCGCTGCTGGTGCTGGCGGAGCTGGTGCGGCGCTATGAGCTGCTGCCCGATCCGGGGCCGGCCCCCGATCTGGTGGGCCGGCTGACGCTGCGCTCCCGCAATGGCATCCGGGTGCGGCTGCGGCGACGGCTCTGAGCGCGGTCAGAAGCTGAAGCCGAGCCGGGCCCCCACCCGCACCTGGTCGTTGCCGAGCAGCTGGCCGAGGTCGTAGAGGCCGGAGGCGTTCGACACGTAGAGGTCCACGGTGGTGGAGGGGGAGGCCAGCCAGCGCAGGGCCAGGCTGCCGTTGGTGCCGTTGTCACCGCCGAGGTCGGTGGCCACCACGTTCACCTCGGGGATCAGCTGGAAGCGCGGCCCCAGCTGCAGGTTGGCGGCCAGGCCCACACCCCAGCTGGTGCCGGCTCCACTCCAGGCGAGCTTGGGGTTGAGGTGGAAGGCGAGGCTGGGTGTGGCCTCCCAGGTGTTCATCGTTTCGAAAAAGAAGTAGCCCTGGCCGCTGCTGGCATCTTCATTGCGGCCGAGGCTGACCCGGCCGGCGGCCCACAGCGGCAGGCTCTTGCTTGGCCGAAACACCATCGCCTTGCCGCCGAAGCGGAGGTTGAGGCCGCCGTCGCCGGCGAAGGTGGTTACAAAGTTGTTGCGGGGCTCGATGCCGTTGAACACGCCGGCGGCCAGCTGGAACTGGAAGTCGTTGGATACCGAATAAGCGGAGCCAGCAAAGAGGTTGCCGCGGCTGTCGCCGTTCAGCCAGATCTGGGTGGTGCCGTTGGCGGGAGTGAGGGCGGTGTTGACGAACAGGCCGCCGAGGGCGAGGGAGGCCTGGCGGGGGGTGTAACGGGGGCTGGGGGAATCGGGAGCGCCGGGGGTCCAGGCGAAGCGGGCACTGAGCATGGGCTCGCTGGGGGCACTGGGCAGGGCGAGGATGGCGGTGGCCGGGCTGAGGCCAAAGCCGTTGGTGATGCTGGCCTCAAGGCCGATGCGGGGGTTGACGGCGATGGTGGTGCCAAGGCTCAGGATCGGCACCCGGTAGAAGTCGAGGTTGCCGTTGAAGGCGTTGGTGCCGGGCCCGAGGGGCACCATGGCGGAGCCGAACAGCTGCACCTGGTTGCCGAGGCGGTAGTTGGCGCCCACCCCGAGGCTGACGTTGGTGCCGAAGAAGGTGCCGGCGCCGCCCTGGCCTTCTCCCTGGGAGTCGGGCAGAAAGGACACCGCTGGCACGAAGGAGAGCTGGAGGTTGCGGTTGGCCTGCCAGGAGAGGGGCAGGGAGAGGGCACCCACCCAGTTGCGGGTGTACACCTTCTGGCCGGAGTTGTTGAAGATGTTGGGGGTGCCGGGCCCGTCGCAGCTGACGGCACCGCCGCAGCCGCTGCCGACGGTGAAGAGCTCCAGGGAGCCCTCGGCGGCCAGCTGCCAGCTGCCGGCGCCCTCACCCTGGCCCGCGAGGCGGGCGCGCAGGCTGCCGCCCTGCACCAGCCAGGAGTTGGCGGGTTGGGAGGGGCGGCTGGGGATGGGCGCGAACAGCGGGTCGTCGGCGTAGGTGAAGAAGCCGCTGAGCATCAGGTTGGGGTTGAGCACTAGGTCGGCGCGGAAGCCGTAGTTCTGGTTGCCGGAGCCGCCGGCGGCTCCACCGTCACCGGGGCTCACCTGCTGGAAGCTCACCCGGTCGCCGCCCTCCTCGGGCACCACGGCGGTGGGGAGTTGGCCGAGGCGCAGCAGGGGCAGGTAGTCGGCCCAGGTGGGTACGAGCTCAGCCAGGCGGGCCTCCGCTTCGGTGTAGCTGGAGGGCGGGCCTGCGGTTGGGTCTGGCGATTCGCCCGAGGTGGCGTCCGAGTTGTCCTGGGGGTTGAGGATGGTCCAGCTGGGGGGCTGGGCTGGCGTGGCCTCTTGGGGGAGGGGCGTCCAGGTGGGCCCAGGAGTGGCTGCTGGCTGGGCGGGCACCGGTGTGAATGGCACCGGCTCGGCCAACGGTGTGGCCGGTGCGGGCAGGGGTTGCCAGCGCACGGGTTGGCCGAGGGCGGCGTTGGGCGAAACCGCTCCAAGCAGGGCAGCCAGCGCGAGCCAATGCCGATCAGGCCGCATCGCTGGTGCTGGACTCGGACTCACAATCGGCGGGTTGGCGGGCCAGCAGCAGCAGGCCGGCTACAGGCTGTCCCTGGAGGCGCAGATCCTGCTCCAGCTTGCGAAGTGCTCGGCGGCTGGCCGTGCCAGGAGCCGTCAGCACCACCTGGGCCTGGCAGCGGCTGGCGATGGTCAGATCGGTGCTGAGCAGCACCTGGGCGGCTGGATCCAGGCGTTGCAGAGCGGCCTGCAGCGCCGCGGCCACGGCCTGAGCCTCTGGGATCGGGCCCACGGGAATCAGGGCCACCTGGGGGGCGGCCGCCAGGGGCCCCTGGGCCACCAGGGCGAGGCTGGGGTCATTGACGCCCTGGAGCTCAGCTAGCAGCGGGAAGGGCAGGAGGGTGCGCAGTTCGTCGCTGGCGAACACCAGATCGGTGCGGCGATCCAGCACCAGGGCGGCACCGCTGCCGAGCACCAGGCCGGCCAGCAGCCCCAAGGCCAGGTTGCGGGCCGGGCGGGGGGCCACCGGCTGCTCGAGCAGGGTGGGGGATGAGATCAGCTCCCAGGGTTGGCCGTCGCGGGCCAGATCGAGCTGCTGTTCGGCCAGGGCATTCTCAAGCCGCTGCAGGATCTCCTGATCGCGGTTGGCCTCGCGGCTCAGCTTCTGAAACTGCTCCAGCACCCCGGCGGGACGCTGCAGGGCGGCCAACTGGCTCTGGGCCAGGGCGATCGAGTTCTCGAGCTCCTGGGCCAGCTGGCGGTTGATCGCGCCCACCAGAACCTGGCGCTGGCGTTGCAGGATCGCGATCGAGGGGTCGTTGTCCTGAAAGCGGGAGCGGCGCTCGGCGATCAGGCCATCAAGATCCGGCAGCGAGACGCTGGCGGTCAGGTTGCCCACCAGTTCTGCCAGGGGGCCGCCGGCAGTGTTGTTGAACATCACCGGCTCGCGGTCGCCGGCGGCGCGCACCCGCGCCAGTTGAAAGCGCAGCTCGAGGATGCGCTTGTTCAGCTCGGCCTGTTGGGTTTTGAGGCTGCCGGTAGGGTTTCCCAGCAGGCCTTCGATGCTGCGATCCAAATTCAGCTTGACCCCAGCGCCGCCGCCACTGCTGGGCACGGCATCGACGCTGGTGAGGGTGTAGCGGTTGGCAAAGGCTTCGGCCCGCTCGCGCGAGGCGTCGGCGCGGGGGCGGTAGAGGTTGATCTGCTCGTTGAGGTAGGTCACCAACGATTCCAGGATGCGCTGCCGCTTGCGACCTGAATAGCTCTGGTAGGTGGCGGCCAGCTTGCGCCCGGCGGCCAGCGTGAGGGCACGGCTGGGGCCCCGGTAGCTCACGTTGAGCACATTGGTGCCCTTTTCGGCTTCCACCTCCACGTTGTTTTTGGCCCAGTCGCGAAAGGGCAGCGTCCTCGTTTGGCTTGCCGGCAACTGGCGCTTGACGTACTCAAACACCGGCAGCAGCACCGAGGGGCTCTGCAGCACGGTGCGCTCGGTTTCCAGGGCCGAGCTCGCACCCACTGCCCCCCCCCCAGCAGCCCCGATCAACCCGGCCAGGCCGCCGGCCTGGGAGAGGATCGAGTTCAGAGCGGAGCCGCCGCCTTTGTCTTCCGAGAGCACGATCTGAAAATCGGCCTCCCAGGTGCGCGGTGTGGTGAGCGTGATCCAGCTGGCCCCCAGCAGGCCAAAGCCAGCGCCGGCGGCGATGGCGCGCCAGCGTCGCGCCAGGGCAGCACCGAGCTGGGCCAGATCGATTTCATCGTCGGCCGCTGCAGGGGGGGGGGCGTTGCTGATCAAGGCGAGAAGATGCTGTAAAGGGAATAGATGCTCAGCACGGGGCCAGTCATCTCATTGAGCACACCCACGCCGGCGCTGAGCAGGGATTCATCCACCCGCACGATGTCACCGGCCATCAGGATCGGGTTTTTGTAATCGCCGGTGGAGGCGTTGGGGTTGTAGCTGAAGCGGCGGCG
>Ga0194122_10002210_pt1 | contig 21765 bp, 21 predicted proteins | sample TA2MahCa10mmetaG_FD_155487 | JGI IMG/M metagenome (GOLD analysis project Ga0194122, IMG submission 155487) | Freshwater microbial communities from Lake Tanganyika, Tanzania - TA2015021 Mahale Deep Cast 10m | ecosystem: Environmental > Aquatic > Freshwater > Lake | place: Tanzania: Lake... | reverse complement strand
AAACTGATAGCCGGAACGTATTCGCCCACTCCGTATTCATCCAAATGAAGTCGTGGCTCCTGCTCACCGCCGTCGCCTGTTCGCTGCTCGCTGCCCAGGAAGCAACCTTCCGCGCCGACGTCCAAGTGGTTAGCCTGCCCATCACCGTCCGGGACGCGAAGGGCCAACTCGTCACCGGGCTCACGCGCGACGACTTCGACGTCTTTGAAGACGGCGAGCGTCAGGCTATCTCATTCTCCGCGCCCAGCGCCTGGCTGCCCCTATCGCTCGGTCTCCTCTTCGACGGCTCCGGCAGCCAGGACGACTTCACCAAGAAGCACCGCCGCGATCTCCGCGCCTTCATCCAATCTGTCATGACACCCGCGGCGGACCAGGCATTCCTCGTCGGCTTCGGCAACCGCATCCGCCTGCTGACTGACTTCAACGGGAACGACGAAGAGCTGCTCACGGCGCTGGAAAACTACAACAAGGGCCGCACCCGCGGCACAGGTTGCTGGCCCCCCCCAATGAGAAACGCGAGGCTGGCACCGCGTTCTACGACGCCATCTATTACGCCGTGAAGGAAAAGCTCAGCTCGCCAGACCAGCACCGCAAGGGTATCGTGATGTTCAGCGACGGGAAAGACAACTCCAGCGCGCATCACCTGCTGGACGCCATCGAAGCCACGCAAACCGCCGGCGCGCCCATCTTCTGCATCCGCTACATCGATGCCGGCGACGGCCGCCTCACGGCGCGCAACAAGTACGGCATCTCCGTGATGAACCGCCTGGCGCTTGAAACCGGAGGGGCCGATTTTGACGCCGTCACCGGCAACCTGCAGGAAGCCTTCGCGGCGATTCGCGATCAGCTCAAATCGTCCTACGAACTCTCCTACGCCTCCACGCACCCGGAGCGCGACCGCACGTTCCGCAAAGTAGTCATCCGCTCCCGCCAGCCGGGCCTCAAGGTGCGCCACAAAACCGGCTACTACGCGCGATAGAGCGATAATCGAACGATGGCTCTCGACGCAAACGCCAGCGGTCTCTACCCGATCGCACCCACACCGTTCGACGCAACCGGCAACATTGACTACGATTCGATCGACCGGCTCACCGGCTTTTACTCCGCCGCCGGCTCCACCGGCCTTACCGTGCTGGGCATCATGGGCGAAGCGCCCAAGCTGGACCAGACTGAAGCGGTGGCTGTGGCCAAGCGCTTCATCCAGCGTGCGCCGCAACTGCCCGTGGTAGTGGGCGTCTCCTCGCCCGGCTTCGCCGCCATGGCCTCGCTCGCGAAAGCCGCGATGGACGCAGGTGCGGCGGGCGTGATGATCGCGCCGCCCCCGTCGCTACGCACAGATGACCAGATCGTGACGTACTTTGCGCAAGCCGTCGAAGAGATCGGGGCGGACATTCCGTGGGTACTGCAAGATTACCCGCTCACGCTCACCGTTATCATGACGCCCGCCGTGATCCGCCGCATCGTGATGGACAACCCGTCCTGCGTGATGCTGAAGCATGAGGACTGGCCGGGCCTCGAAAAGATCTCCACTCTGCGCGGCCTCCAGCGAGACGGCTCGCTCCGGCCGCTGTCGATCCTCTGCGGCAACGGCGGCCTGTTCCTCGATTTTGAAATGGAGCGCGGCGCGGACGGCGCGATGACCGGCTACGCGTTTCCCGACATGCTGGCTGACGTGGTGCGGCTGATGAAAGCGGGCGCGCGCGATGAGGCGCACGATCTGTTCGACGCCCATCTGCCGCTTGTCCGCTATGAGCAGCAGCAGGGCGTGGGTCTCGCCGTGCGCAAGTATGTGATGATGCGCCGCGGCATGATCGCCTCAGACGCGCAACGCAAGCCGGGCTCGAAGATGAGCGCCGCCGCGGTCGCTGAAGTGGAGTACCTGCTCACCCGCCTCGCCCGCATCGATCCGCGCGCCAGGCTTCCGCGCCCTTGATTTAAAACACCAGCCGCAAACCGAACTGCAGAATGCGCGGCGCAGAGGCGCTCTGAATGCGGCCTAGCGTATTGGCAGCCGAGATGTTGGCGGCGGGGTTCGCAAAGTTGGCGTGGTTCAACGTGTTGAAAAACTCCGCGCGGAACTGCAGCTTCATCCGTTCGCGAATCGGGATCATACGGAACAAAGAAGAGTCGAGGTTATACGAGCCCGGCCCCTTCATGATGTTCCGCCCGGCGTTGCCGAAAGCGCCCACCGGCGGCAGCGCAAAGGCCGCGGGATTGAAGTATTGCCGCAGCAGATCGTTCTTCGGCCGGTTCGGATCGAGAAACGGATCGCCAACCAGATTCGGGCGCTGCGTGCCGGCGCTGGTCAAAGCGCGGTCCACGCCGCTGGTGGCAGAGAACGAGCGGCCGGTGGACGCCGAGAAGATCCCGTTGAATTGCCAGCCGCCCAGCAGCCACTTGCCGATGCCGCTCTTCGGCGCAGGCAACTCCCACAGGAAGCTGGTGACGAAGCGGTGGCGCAGGTCGAAGTCCGAGAGTCCCTTCTCCGGCGTCCAGTCATTGTGATTCTGCGCGCCACCGAAGGCGTCCACCGAGCCGTTGTCGATCGATCGCGCGAAGGTGTAGTTGGCGAGAACGGAGTAGCCTTTCGCGAACCGCTTGTTCACTGTCGTCTGCAGCGCATGATAAGTGGAGAATCCGAGCGGCACGTAACTGGAGATGCTGCCCAGCACGCCCGGGCTGAACGGCCGCCGGGCGTTCACATTCGCACCGGTGGCGCCCGCGCGGAAGATACCCGCGTTCAACTCGCGCAGCACGGAAAAACTCGTACCCTTCGAGCCCACATACGCGCCCGAAACCACAATTCCTGACACAGTCTCTCGCTGCACGCTGAGGTTCCACTGTTGCATGTACGCCGTGCCCAGCGAGGGGTCCAGCGATTCGCCCACCACCACCGGCGTGACGAACCGGTAGTTCCGCCGGCCCTCGGCCGTTGACGGCGGCTTGTACGGGAACGGGCTGGCCCGCCGGCAAAGGGATCGGAGAAGGACTTCGGTTCGTTGAACTGCAATTGCACGGAGAACGGCTGCGTGTTGGCGAAGCCGCTCAACTGATGGATCACCGGGAAATCGTAGAACAGGCCGTAGCCGCCGCGCACCGAAGTCTTGCCGTCGCCAAAAGGCGACCAGGCAAATCCCACGCGCGGGGCAAAGTTGTTCCAGTCGCGCGGAATGCCGGAGCGCGGCACATCCGGATCGCCGACGTAAACCAGGCCATCCGGGGCATTCGCGTACACAGTGGACTTGCTGCCGGGCCGGAACATCGACATCTGGTCACGCGCGTCGTAGAACGGGAACAGCGGCTCCCAGCGTAGCCCCAGCGAGAGCGTGAAGTTCGGCCGCAGCTTCCAGTCGTCATTGAAGTAGAAGGCTGTGGCATTCGAGCGCACGGCGTTCACGCGCAGCGAACCCTGGTTCATCACCGATGGCAGCCCCAGCAGAAAATCCGCGTAGGTGATAGTGGAAAACCGCCCGTCGAAGGTGAACTGCGGATCGGTGAGATTGGCGGTATCCCGGTCTGACTTCGTGCGGCGATACTCGGCGCCCGCCTTCATGATGTGCGAACCGCGGGTGAGGCTCACGTTGTTGACAATCTGCGCGGCGCCGCGATTGATGGTGACGTAGTTGTCCTGGCCCATGTTCCAGTAGCCGTTCACTTGGCCGCGCCAATTGGTGGGCAGGTTCGGCGTGTCGGAAGGCGCGCGCACGCCAAGCTTTTCGTCGTTGAGGTTGTCGAGCAGCGGCAGCGGTCCGCGAGTGAGATTCACGCCGAAGTAAGTGAACTGCACGGAGTTGAGCAGCGTGGGCGACAGCGTCCAGGTGTGGTTCACCATCGCGTTATAGGTGTGAAAGCGGACGTCGGATTGGAGAATGGGCAGGCCAGCGGTGGCCTGGCTGCGGGTATGGTCGTCAAAGTAGCGGACCGAAAGCCGCTGCTGGCCGCTTAACGAGTGATCCCCGCGCGTGATGGACTGATTGGAGCGCGTTGACTCCGGCGCGTTGAAGATGTGCTGGCCGCTTGGTGTGTTGGGCAGCGGCACGAGCAACTCGAGGAACTTCAAGGACGCCGGATCCTGGCGCGAGCGTGGAATGACGTTGCCGGGAAACGTGGCGCGGGTGGCCGGGTCATTGGGCCGGCGTGCCGACGCCGTGAAGTCGCCCGTGCGCTCCAGTGCCGTGGGCGTCACCAGGGTGGAGTTGGTGGTGGCCCGGCTCTCGCGGAGCCCCTCATAGGAGAAAAAGAAGAACGTGCGGTCCTTGCCGTTCCAGAGTTTCGGCAACACCACCGGACCACCGAGGCTCCCGCCGAACTGATTGCGCCGCAGCGTGGGCTGTTGCAGCGAGAAGAAGTTGCGCACGTCGAACGTGTCGTTGCGCACGAACTCAGAGAGCGAGCCTTTCAGCGTATTGGTGCCGGACTTGGTGACCGCATTCACCACGCCGCCTGCGTTGCGTCCGTACTCGGCCGAGTAGTTGTTGGTGAGGATCGAGAATTCTTCCAGCGCGTCTGGATTCGGCGTCAGCGCCGCCACCCCTGCCTTTTCCCAACGCCGGACCAAGGTCCCCAACGTCGTGTTGATCTTCGCCGACGATCTCGGTTCGGGCGACCTCAGTTGCTACGGCCACCCCACCATCCGTACGCCGCATCTTGACCGTCTGTCGGCAGACGGGATTCGCTTCACGCAGTTCTACTCCGCCGCGCCCCTGTGCTCACCCAGCCGCGCCGCATTAATGACGGGCCGCTACCCCGTCCGCAGCGGCATCAACTTCGTGCCCTTTCCGGATTCCCAGGGCGGCCTGCCGGACTCCGAACTCACCATCGCGCAGTTGCTGAAGCAGCAGGGCTACGCGACGCAAATTGTAGGCAAGTGGCACCTGGGCCACCTGCCGCCGTATCTGCCTACGCGACACGGTTTCGATCACTACTTCGGCATCCCGTTCTCGAACGACATGAGCCTCACCACCAACGTGATCTACGACGAGATCGCGCGGAAACGAGGCGGCCAGGCGCGCTCGCCCAAAGCACTTGAGCGCTACCGCACTTTACCGGGCGTCCCGCTGATGCGCGACGAACAGGTGCTTGGAAGCGATCCCGATCAGACGCAGCTCACCGCCCGTTACGCCGCCGAAGCCACCGGCTTTCTGCGTAAGGCCGCTGCGGCGAAGCAGCCCTTCTTTCTCTACCTCGCGCACACGATGCCTCACGTCCCGCTCTTTGCGAGTGAACGCTTCCGGGGCAAGAGCCGCGGCGGACCGTTTGGCGACGCGGTGGAGGAGCTGGACTGGTCGGTTGGCGAGATTCGCAAGACGCTTGCCGAGTTGAAGCTGGAGCAGGACACGCTCATCCTGTTCACGTCCGACAACGGCGCCACGGTCCAACTGGGTGATTACGGCGGCTCCAATGGCCCGATGCGCGAGGGCAAAGGCACCACGTGGGATGGCGGCTACCGCGAGCCGTTCATCGCCTGTTGGAATGGCCGCATTGCGCCGGGCCGCGTCTCCGGCGATGTGGCGTCCTCGCTCGACATATTTCCCACGCTCGCGCGTCTGGCCGGCGCAACCGCGCCCAAGGACCTGGTGCTCGACGGCCGCGATCTCGCGCCTCTGCTGTGGGAGAACACCGGACGCCAGCGAGCGGACTTCTTCTACTATCACGCCGGCGCGCTGTATGGCATGCGCCGAGGCCCGTGGAAACTGCGTTTCGCCAATCCCACGCAGCCGGAGAGGGTCGAGCTTTATCACCTGGAGTCAGACTTTGCGGAACGCTTCAACGTCGCGGCCCAGCACGCCGATCTGGTGGCCCAGATGCGCGATGCCATCGCCACGCACCAGGCGGGGTTCCAGCCCGCGGTCACTCAACGGTAGTCGCGGCAATCTTCACCAGCCCGGGCCGCGAGGCGGATAGAACCTCGTCGTGAAAGCGGTCGCACCCGATGCAGAGGTTGGCATAGGGAACGCCTGCCGGTGTGGTGGTGCGGCAACGGGAGAGAAACATCTCTTCGCTCCAGCCGTGTTTGAGCCCCATGCGTTGCGGCTCGCCGGCAGAGATGGCCTGGTAGACAGGGTCCGCCGCGCGGCGGGCGAGGATGCTTTCAAGCGACTCCTCCAGAACGTTGCCCACGGGCAGACGGGTCTTCAGGCAGCACGGGTACACGTTGCCGTCCGGGTCGATGGAAACTTCGGCGCCCTCTTCGCCCGTGCGCAAAAAGTTCTGCCCGCCAGACCACCGCGCGCAGAAGTTCTCCGTCATGTCGGCGGTGGAGAGATCTTTCATCCAGGCCCGGCCACGCGGCCACAGCTTGCCGATCCACATATCGGGCGTCGCGCCAAAGAAGTGGTAGCGCGTGCGGGCGGCCAGTTCCCCATCGGCCTCGCGTGTGCCTCCGTACGTCATGCCCAGCTTTTCAAAGATCGTGGTGAGCTTGTCGCGCAGCGCCGCCTGCGCAGAAGGCTCCTCCAGCCCGGCATGGTGGTGATCGATGCCGCTTACCGAAATCACGCGCACGCCGTGTTCCAGCAACTCGTTGGCAATGCGCTCGGTCAACAGATCGCCCGTGGTCTGCACCACCAACTGCACGCCGCCGCCCGCATAGCGCTGCCGGAGCTGGTCCAGCGCGGGGTAGAGCGCGGGCTCACGCACGGCATCCAGCAAGACCTCGCCGCCTGCGAGGATCACCGTGCCGGCACGCTCCGGGCCCCCTGCCGCTTGCCGAAACCGGAGGCGCTCGGGGAAATTCGCGATGATACGCGGCGCGTTGTCCCGCGATAACCCAGCCATGCGATCCCGGTCCGCGCCGTAGTGGGGCCGAAAGCGGTCCTCATAACAGTGCGGGCACGTGCGATGACACAGCCACGTGAGGACGAAATAGATGGACTCCACTGTTCCCATGCTACCCCCTTTGGCCGAAATTCCCCTGAGGCAGTCTCAACCCGCCGCCCTGCGCGCAACGCCTGTTCAATTGTGATAGTCTGCGGTTGGAGCTGTGTCACCGTGGACGCGTGGCGAAGCATACTGACGTTCGGTGTGTTTGCCTGCCTCGGCTTTGCCGCCGATGCGCCGCCACCGCTGCGCGAACCGAGGGCGATCTCGCTCGCGCCGCTTGCCTGCCAGCGCTCAGTTCCTGCCTTGATCGTCGTGCGTGGCGAGGGTTTGGCGGACGCCACCAGCGTCTTCTTTGAGCCGCCGCACGCAGGCTTACAAGCTTCGATTGCCAAGGTGGAAATTGAGCCGCCCAGCGAGGCGAGCATGCGGGCCAAGCGCAGTTTCGACCTCGTGCATGTGCGGCTGGACCTTGCCGCCGGTCTGCCTGAAGGCTCCTACCCGCTGCGCATTACCACGCCGCGCGGCTTCACCAACGCGGTGTCTATGTATGTGATGGCCGCGCCCGTGGAGGCGGAGCCCGCGGGCACGCACGACACGCCGGCCGCGGCCGCGCCGCTCAAGGTGCCGGGGATCGTTTCAGGGCGCATCACGCAACGCGGCGAATCGGACCTTTATGTGTTTGACGTAGCGGCTCCCGGCACACAGGTGACATTTGAGACCATCTCTGGTTTGCCCGCGCCCGGAGCGCCCGGTGGCAACGCCAACGGGTTCGATCCGTCGATCGCCGTCTACGAAGCGTCGGGCAGTTGGTTCGATCCGGGCCGCTTGAATCGCCTCGCGTTCAACGACGAGCCATTGTGGGTGCTGGGCCGCCGCACGGATGCCCATCTCACCCACATCTTCAAACGCGCCGGCCGCTATTTTCTGCGCCTGGAGGCGTTTTCCGGACAAGGCGGCGCGGACTACACGTACGTGCTGCGCACGCACGCGGGCGCGGTTGCGCCGCCCAGCCAAACGCCTGTCGTCAAGGGATGGGAAGAGCGCGGTTTCACGCGGCGTCTCGAGCCTGAGCGGCTGCAACAACTCGCCGAGCGCGGCGGCGAAGGCGCGAGGAAGCAGCCGGTCATGGAAACCTACGCGCCCGGCGCGACCCTGAAGCTGCCCGCGGTGGTGGAAGGCGTGCTGGCGCAACCCGGCGACACGCAGCGCGCGCGCTTTCAGGTGGACAAGGCGACGGACTTGGCGATCGAACTGGAGACGCCCGATGCCGCGCCGCCCGAGTTTAATCCCGTGGTGCGGCTGGTGAACGAGCAGAACGAAGAGGTGGCCACCAGCCTGTTTGCGGGCCGCGGACTCTGTACCGGTGCGTTGAACAAAGGGGCGATGTCGAAAGTGGTGGTGCCGCTGCGTGACACCGGGCTCTACACGATTGAAGTGCGCGATCTGACTTCGGACCTCGCCGCCCCCCGTTTCCGCTATCGCGTGGTGGTGAGGCCACAGTTGCCGCATCTCGGCAATATCGCTTTCAGCGACGACCGCGTGCAGATGCCGCCGGGCGCGGCTCGTACGGTACGCGTGGCGTTCGATCGCGAAGAGGGCTACAAAGGCGCGATGGCAGTGATCGCCGAAAATCTCCCACTTGGAGTGACGGCCCTCGCTGCGGCGGACTATGAAGAAGACCGCGATCCGCCGGCGAGCTGTGGCAAGCGTGAACGCTACACGCCGCGGACCGAGCGGCTGGTGGTGGCCTTCTCCGCTGACGCGAGTGCGGCGCCCATGAGCGGGCCCGCGCTGGTGAAACTGGTGGCCCGCCCGATTGTGAACGGCAAGCCCGGCGCGGCGATTGCCAGCCGCGAGATTCCTTTGATGGTGGTGACTGGAAAGCCATGATGAAGCGTCCTGCCCTGGGTTTGCTTTGCGGTGTGGCTGCCGCCTCCGCCGCCACGCTCAAGATCCTGCCGTTCGAGTCGCAACTCACGGGCGCGGGCGCATCGCAGCAGTTGGTGGCGGTCCTCACCGCCGACGATGGCACCGAACGCGACGTGACGGGCGAAGTCTCCTGGCGTGTGACGCCGCCTGCACTTGCCGCGTTGGACGCCGCGCGCGTCACCGCCCGCGCCGATGGCGACGCGCGCATCACGGCCACGCTGGCCGGCGCGCCCGCTGCGTCGGCTATTGTGCACATTCGCGAGTCCGCCAAGGCGCGGCCCGTCACCTTCGCGCGTGAAATCGAAGCCATCCTCACGCGCCAGGGTTGCAACAGCTCGGCGTGCCATGGCGGCGTGAAGGGCCGCGGCGGACTGAAGCTTTCCGCCGGCGCGCTGTACCCCAAGGACGACTTCCACTGGATCACCGAGGGCGGCGTCTACCAGGTGCTGACCAATGAAGTGAAGGGCGCGCGCGTGCCGCGCATCGATCGCGCTGCGCCGGAGCAAAGCCTCTTGCTCACCAAGCCCACAGGCGCTGTCGCGCATGGCGGCGGCCAGCGCTTTGACAAAGCTTCGGCTGACTATCGCACGATCGCCGAGTGGATCCGCGCCGGCGCGCCGTTCGGCGACGACTCGGGACGCCAACCGCGCCTCACCGGGCTCGACGTGTTGCCGCCGTCGCTGGTGCTGCAGAATGACGCGCAGCATCGTCTGGTGGTAGTGGGCAAGTTCAGCGACGGTTCGCGCGAGGATCTCACGCGCCAGGTCATCTTCTCGTCGAACAATGGCGACGTGGCCGTAGTGAACCAGAGCGGCGTGGTGATGGCGAAGTCATTGGGGGAAACCGCGATTCTCATCCGCGCGGCGGGAGCATTTGCCAGCGCGGGCGTGGGCGTCACCGGTCCGGCGCTCAGCCGCTACCCCTCCGTGCCGCGCGGCAACTTCGTGGATGACGCGGCGTTTGCCAAGCTGCGGCGCTTTCAGATGGCGCCTTCGGAACTTTCCTCGGACGGCGAGTTTGTCCGGCGCGTTTCGCTCGATCTCACCGGCACGCTGCCGCCCGCCGCGCGTGTGCGTGAGTTCGCACAGAGCCGCGCGCCGCGCAAGCGCGAGCAGGTGATTGACGCGCTGCTGGCGTCACCGGAGTTTGTCGACTATTGGGCGTTCCGCTTCTCTGACCTCTTCCGCGTGGCCATCTTCGCCAACGGCCTGACGCCCAAGTTCAGCCAAAAGTATTGGGAGTGGATCCGCGCGAACATCGAATCGAACCGGCCCTATGACGAAGTGGCCCGCGAGCGGTTGTCGGCGCAAGGCTACGGTCCGGCGTCGCGCCACTTCATTCCGTACAACCAGATCGGCACGGCGCAGGACACGATGGCCGAAGAGCTCCGTGTGTTTTTCGGCCGGCGCCTTGATTGCGCCCAGTGCCACAACCATCCGTACGAAAGCTGGAGCCAGGATCAGTTCTGGGGCATGGCGGCGTTCTTCGGGCGATTGTTCAAGGTGGGCTCGATCGTCATCGACCATCCCGTGGATATGGATTGGAGTTCGAAGGATGTCGATGCGAAAATCGAGTTGCTCCATCCGCGGACGAAAGCGCCCGTGCGACCGGCGCTGCTCGATAACTCGGCGATCGGCATTCCAGACTACGGCAATCCGCGCCGCGAACTGGCGCGCTGGATGACTCGGCATCCCTACTTTGCCGAAGCGGCCGTCAATCGCATCTGGGGCTACTTCTTCGGGCGCGGCATCGTGGACCCGGTGGACGATTTCCGCTCCACCAACCCGCCCACGCACCCCGAATTGCTGGCCGCGCTGGCTGATGACTTTCGCCAGAACGGACATGACCTACGCAAGCTGATGAAGACCATCACAATGTCGCGCACCTACCAGTTATCGAACCGGCCCAACGAAACCAACCGCCGCGATGTGACCAACTACGCGCGTTCGTTACCGCGCGCTCTCGATGCGGAAGTGCTGTTGGATGCGGTGGCCGTCGTTACGGGGGTGCCTGAGATCTTTTCGACGGCCGTGAGCGAAGCCGGCTCGGTGGGCCAGGCGCCGGTGGGCACGCGGGCGATCAACCTCAAGGACCCGGACATGTATTACTCGCGGTTCCTTGAGCTCTACGGCCGCCCGAATCGCGGCGCGGTGCCGGAGCGCGACACCAAACCAAATCTGGGCCAGGCGCTGCATATGCTGGCCGGCGCGACGTATATCGGCCGTCTCAGTGGCCCCGGCAGCCGCCTGGCCACGCTGCTGGCGGCTGGCGCGTCGGACGCGCGTATTCAGGAGGAGTTCTATCTTGCCGCCTTCGCCCGCGCGCCCAGTGCGGACGAGGCGCGCGATTTCACCGTCATCATGGCCACACGCACGCAAGACCGCGAAGCGGCGCTGCGCGAGTTCATCTGGGCCCTCATCAGTTCGCGGGAGTTTGCGGAGAATCACTAACATGACGAACAAAGCATCGCGTCGCAATTTCCTTGAGGCCGGCTCGCTCGGCTTCCTCGGCCTGTCACTCGCCAGCTATCTCAAGGCTGCGCCGGCGGTCGGAAAAGGCAAAGCCAACTCCGTGATTCTGTTTTGGCTCGAAGGCGGGCCGAGTCATATCGACACGTGGGATCCGAAAAGAAACTCAAACTTCAAGCCGATCTCTACTTCGCTACCGGGCTTTCAGGTATCGGAATTACTGCCGAAGTTCGCGAAGAACGCGCATAAGTTCTCGGTCGTACGGTCCATGCATACCCGCGGCAACGATCATCCGCAGGCGACGCACTACGTCATTACCGGGCATGAGGTGAATCCAGCGATGCAGTTTCCGAGCGTGGGCTCCATCATCACCAAAGAACTGGGCGCGCGCAACGCGGTGCCGCCGCACGTACTGGTGCCGAATTGGGACCGCGGGCGTCAATACGAAGATTACTTCCGCGCGGCGTATCTGGGCGGCGACTATGACCCGATGTGTATCCCCGATCCGGCTAAGCCTGATTTTCAGGTCACGGATTTAAGCTTGCCGAAGTCCGTGTCACAGGCTGCGGTGGAGGGGCGCTCGGCGTTTCTAAAGGTGGTGGACAAACAGTACCGCGCGATGAATAAGACGGCCGAGCACGCCAACCTCGATGCGTTTACGGCGCAGGCCTGGAAGATGTTACTCACGCCGGAAGTGCGCAGCGCGTTTGACTTGTCCGGCGAGTCGGACAAGACGAAGGATCGTTACGGGCGCGACTCGATCGGCCAGTCGTGCCTGCTTGCGCGGCGGTTGGTGGAAGCGGGCAGCCGGTTTGTGACGGCGGCGGGTTACCATGGCACGTCGTGGGACACGCATAGTAATAATGATGTTTCGCATAAAGACCGCCTTTGCCCGTCGCTGGATCGCACGTTGACGGCGCTGGTGGACGACCTTGAAGAGCGCGGCTTGCTGGACACGACGCTGGTGATTGCCATGGGCGAGTTCGGCCGTACGCCGGTGATCAATGCGAACCTCGGGCGCGACCATTGGCCTAATTGCTGGTCTTTGGCGCTGGCCGGCGGCGGCATCGCGAGGGGCGCGGTGGTGGGCGCTAGCGACGATAGGGGGTACAACGTCACGGATCGCGTGGTGACGATGGGCGACTTGTATGCGACCGTTTACAAGTGTCTTGGGATCGATTGGAAGAAGGAAATCATGTCACCGATCGGGCGGCCGATTAAAATTGCCAACTCCTTGGACGATGTGACTGGAGAGCCGGTGAAGGAGTTGCTCGCATAGGCCCGTGAAATGGTTCCGGCCTATATTCCTTCCCTTGTTCACCTCCGATACGCTCTTTAGGAACGCTCTATGGCTACACCTCAAATGATGCCCTCTCCCATCCCCCAGGTGGTCATCCCGGACCTTTGCCGGATGGCGGCGGTGGCTGCCCGTCTGTCCAAGTCTTGGGCAGCCAGGAGGTCCGTGCGGCGCTGATGGGCATCAGCAGTAGATGTTGTCGTGGTTCATACAGGCGACTTGACTGCTTCCGGCTCGAACGCCGAGTTCATGACGGGTAACACATTCATCCATAGTGACTTCAAGAACGGGTCGCAACAGGCGGGCCTCAGGCCTCAACATGGACCAGCGTTCCCGGCAGGCAGTGTTGTTCGATATCCCTGGCAATCACGATCTGTGGAGCCGTACGAGTCCGCGCGCCTCAAGCGCCTTCGCCGAACGCTACGGCGGCAGTTACCCGCGGCGGCTGCGAGTGGAGAATGAACGTGGCGCGGTGGAACTGCACGGCTTCGACACGAATCGCGGCACCACCTGGCGTCACCGGATCGCCGATGGCGAACTGCCGCAGAACCAGCTCGACGCCTTGTCCGTCATCGCCGCGGAGCCCAAGGCCGCGGCGTGCCTCGCCTGCCTGCACCATCCCATCCACGTCGACCGCACCGATGCCCCGAAACTCGCAGGCCGCGGGATTCTCAAGTTGAAGAACCGCGCCGGCGTTGGCCGCTCATTGCACCGCGCAGGATTCGACGTGGTGCTAACCGGCCATGTTCACCGCGCCCGCCATCATCCCGCCTACGGCGCGCGTCCCGCGCAGTGGACGGCTGGCAGCGCCTGTCAAATGGGTGCCGAGGCGCAGTTTTGGGTGCTCGACGTGTACGCGGACGAGGCGATCTACTACTCGCTCGCCTTGAAGGAGCCTGACGTCGCTTTCTGGCCTGAGTTCGCCGTGCGCGGGCGCTGCCCGTTCTCATTGCCAGGCGACGGCTTCGAGTAGACCTCGCGGCCGCCTAGCCAAGTCGATAACACGTTGATCGACTTCACCTGCGCTTCGGGGCAAGTGAGTATGTCGCGATCCAGCACGATGAGGTCCGCCAGCTTACCCGCTTCGAGCGAGCCCTTCTCTTTCTCTTCAAACGTCAGGAACGCATTCTGAATCGTGTAAAAGCGGATCGCCTGCGCGCGCGACACGCGCTGCTCCGGGTGCAGCACGGTATTCGTCCAACGAGGCAGGCGCGCAAGCATCACCCACATGCTGAAGAACGGATTGTAGGGATTGATCGAACGCATGCTGCCGATCTTCTGCATGTGGTCCGATCCGCCGCCCACCATCACGCCCGCGGTTTCAAGCGCCTTATAGGGCTGGAAGTAGGAAAGCCGCGCGTCGCCGAACTGCTTCATCAGCGTGGCGCCGTCGCGCTCAAGCCAAGCGGGTTGAATATCAGCCACGATGCCGAGTTTGGCCATCTTCTCCACCGCCTCCGGACTCATGAAGTTACAGTGCGTGATGCAAGGCCGGTGTTCGCGCACCGGGAACTCAGCGTTCACGCGCTCGTAGGCTTCCACCAGCGCATGCACCGCGCCGTCGCCGACCGAGTGCGCCGTGGGTTGCAGGTTGTTGCGCAGAGCCTGGCGCGCGGCCTCAAACAGTTTATCGGCGGGGATGTACCGCATCCCTCGGTAGCTGGGATCGGTGATGGAGTACACCTGGCTGACGCCCCACGGCTCGCGCATATACGCGCTCCCAGTGAGCATGCCGCCGTCGAGGAAGAGCTTGATGCCGCGCAGCCAGAGGCGGTTTGAATAGGTGCGGTGCAGCGGATGCGCCGCGGCATAATCGATCCTGCGGCGGATGTCCTCCAGCGGCGCCTGCCCGTCCACCGCGAGATTCAGAAACACGCGCACATTGAGATGGCCCGCCCGGAGCAGAAGCTCGTAGACGGCCACCTCTTCATCGCCCGCGTTGCGGTCGCAGATGCTGGTGATGCCGCTGGCGTTGTAGTCAGCAATGAGTTTGGCAAGCTGCGCCGCTTTCTCCTCGCGCGTCGGCTTCCGGCCCGTATTCTTGTAAGGAATGAGCCGCGCGCCATTGCGCACGATGCCGTTGGGCTCGCCGTTGGCATCCTTCTCGACGCGTCCTGGGCGGCCGTCCGTTATCTCGTAGCCTTTGCCGATGCCGGCCTTTTGCAATGCGAGCGAGTTGAGCGAGGCGTCGGGGCCGGTGCCGAAGTACACGGGGTGTTTCGGAGCCGCCTGGTCGAGTTCGGCGCGCGTGGGAAAGCGCTGCTCCCGGAGTCGCGTGATGAAGACCTGCGAGACAAAGATCCACTCGCCTTCGGGAACCACCCGGGCGCGCGCGCGGATGTAGGCCAGCACGTCGGCAATGGTCTCCATCTCCGGCACCGCGTGATCGAACTCAAACATTGCCGCACCAACGGCGTGCGTGTGCGTGTCGGCAAGGCCCGGCAGCACGGTGCGGCCGCGCAGATCGATCTTGCGCGTATTGGGCCCGGCAAGCGCGAGCATGGCACGCGAGGTGCCGGTGGCAGCAATGCGGTCACCACGGATGGCGATGGCCTGGGTGATGGAAAACTTCGCGTCAACAGTGACGATCTTGCCGTTGTAGAGAACGGCGTCCGCCGGGGCTTGCTGAGCCAAGCCCGCAGACCCGAAAAGAACAACGGCTAGCGAGGCGAAATTCACAGCGGCGCCCGCCCTAGTTGGGCAACCGCAGCGATTGGTGCGCGGCCAGCTTCCACGCGCCTTTTTGATAGACCCACAGATGCAGGAAACGCAGGTGCGCGGGCGCCTGCCGACCGCCCTTCTGGCTCGTCTTGATGTTGGCCATCGCCATCACCACGGCGGAGTTGTTGTAGAGCCGCGCTTCCACCTTCTCGTAGTTCACTTCGTGGTACTTGCGCGCGCCGGACTTCATGTTCCCGATAAAGACGGCCTTCGAGTCGGTCTCGCCGTTTGAGTGTGTGTAGGAAAGATCGTCAGCCAGGAGGGCGTTGAGTTTGGCTTCGTCACCGGCGGCGGTGGCTGCGCCCCAGGCACGTTCGGCGGCTTCGACCGCGGCGACGGTTTTGGCATCGGCAGCGGCCAGCAGGCCGACGCTGAGAGCGAGGAGAAGGATGGTGCGGATCATCCTTGTCAGCTTACACCCGACCACGCGGACAGTGAAACGTACCGCGCACGCGAGTCATATTCGGCGGGTGATTTTTCTCAACTATACTCGTGGACTATGGGTTGGTGGCGCGATCTGGTTGGCCCAGGACACGAAGAGATCTGGCAGCAGTTCGCCAGCCAGGTGGGCGGACGGTTCACCGACGGCGGCTGGTTCGGGCAGGATCGCGTGGACGCGCGGTGGCAGCAATGGACGCTGACGCTGGACTTTTATGTAGTGAGCCACGGCAAATCCTCCACCAAGTACACGCGCATGCGCGCGCCGTATGTGAGCCGCGACGGGTTCCGCTTCAAGGTCTATCGCGCGGGCTTCTTCACGCCCATGGGCAAAGCGCTGGGGCTGGTGGAGGACCACGAAATTGGCGAGGATCGGTTCGACGAGAAGTTCGTGGTGCAAGGTCCGGACGAAGCGCGCGTGCGCCGCATACTACGCAACGCAAAGATCCGCACACTGATCGAAGACCAGCCGGACGTTTCGTTTGAAGTCAAGGACGACGAAGGCTACTTCGGCAAAACGTTCCCGGACGGCGTGGATGAATTGCATTTTCTGGCCGTAGGCGGGATCAAAGACCTCGATCAGCTCCGGCGGCTCTGCGACCTGTCATCGAAGTACTGGACTATCTGTGCGCCGCTGGCCATGCGCATCGCGAAGACCCGCGGATTGAGTTGAAATGAGTTGGTGCGATCTGGTGGGCTTGGGCTACGAGGACATCTGGCGGCAGTTCGCCGAACAGGTGGATGGGACTTTTACCGAGAGCGGCTGGACTACCCATTCCCGCGTGGACGCGCGGTGGCGTGAGTGGACGATGACGCTGGGCCGCTTTCACCAGGGCAAGCTGCAATACACGCGCCTGCGGACGCCGTTCCTCGCCAGCGATGGGTTTCGGTTCCGGCTCTATCGCGAAGGTTTCTTCACGCGCGTGGGAAAGAAGCTGCGCATCGTGCAGGACATGGAAGTAGGCCACGAGCGTTTCGACTCGGATTGGGTGATTTAAGGCAACGACGAGGCGCGCGTGCGGTCGCTGCTGGCGCAGGAACGAGTGCGGAAAATGATCGACGACTTGCCCTTCGATCTGGATTTCGAGTTGAAGGACGACAAAGGCTGGCTTGACCCGCTTCCGTACGGCGTGGACATGCTCAGCCTGACAACGTCCAGCAAGCTTCAGAATCTCGAAGAACTGCGCCAGCTTTACGAGCTCTTCGGCGCCGTGCTGGACTGGCTCGTCACCCGCGGAGTTGCGCGCCCTGCGGACCCCCGCGTCAACCTGTAGCCTGCATCCACGCCCGGACTTCGTCCCAACTCCGCGCCGCGCCGCGCGGCCCGCGCCCAGCATCGTCACGCTCAGTGCGCCGGTGGCCCACCGGCATCGTGAATCCTGCCGCCCGGCTTACACCTGACAACGCGGACAGTGAAACGTGCTGCGCCCGGCCTGCGTGAATCGCTCTACTGTTGACGCCGCGCGGCAGCGGCGGCAAGGCTTGCCCTCGCGTCCGTACACCGCGCACGCGAGCAAGTCCGCCTCGGGAAATTCTTCCGGTGCGCGGGCTACTTCGAAGGTGCCCTCAATGGCGCGCGATAGCGTGCGGCGGATGGCGGCGTGCAGGCGGCGCCACTCCGGGAGCGTGAGCGCGTTGGCCGGCTTCAGCGGACTGATGCGCGCGTGATAGCAGGACTCCGCGGCCCAGATATTGCCGAGCCCCACCACGCGCGCCTGATCGAGCAGCAGCGGCTTGATGGGCAACCGCGAGGCGGCTGCGCGGTCGCGCAGAATCTGCCACGTGAAGGCGTCATCCAGCGGCTCCGGCCCGTAGTCCGCAAACACCTCGGGCAACTCCGCCATCGCATGCAGATGCACCGATCCGAACACGCGCGCGTCCTCAAACGCAATGCCGCTGCCGCCTGAGAGCGCCAGTAACACCCGCGTGAAACGCGGCTCGCGGCGATGATCGGCGATCCAATAGATATGCCCGGTCATCCCCAGTTGCACGCGCAACGTCTCGCCGCGATCGAGATGCAGCAACACGTTCTTGGCGCGCCGCGCGTAGCCTTGTATGCGCCGCCTGGCGAGCGCGGCTTCCAGTTCACGCGGGCGGTGCGGCTCCACCGTCTTCGGGCGCAGCACGCGCGCCTCCACAATCCGCGCCCGCGGCGGCACGGCCTCAGCTAGCCGGCGCACCATGTACTCTGCCTCAGGAAGCTCCGGCACTCTGCCACTCCTTCGTTGTCTTGCGCCACACGAATGCGAGCGTAATGCCGATGGCAATCAGCGCTGCGGTGAGCCCCGCCCACAAACCCGGTGTGCCCCAGCCCGCGCGGAAACACAGCACGTAGCCAAGCGGCAAGCCCACCAGCCAATAGCCGATGCCGTGTGCGATGGCCGTCGCACGCGTGTTCCCAGCGCCGCGCAACGCGCCCGTGGCCACGCCCTGAGCGCCGTCGAAAAGCTGAAACAGCGCGGCCAGCGCGAGCATCACGGCCGAGGCCTCAATCACCCGCGCATCATTGCTGAAGGCGCGCGCGACCAATCCAGGCGCGCCGACAAACAACAACCCGCAGCAGCCCATGAAGGTCACTCCGAGCGAGATAGCCGTCCACCCGGCCCGCGCCGCGCCCAGGCGATCCTGCGCGCCGATCAACTGGCCCACGCGCACGGCCGCCGCCGAACCCAATCCCAGTGGCACCATGAACGAGTAACTCGCGGCACTCAGCGCTACCTGATGCGCGGCGAGCGAAACGGGGTCGAGCCGCGAGATCAACGTTGTGGCGAGTGCAAAGATGCTCACCTCAATCACGATCTGCAACGCCGCGGGAAAGCCGAGCGCCGCCAGCGCGCGGATACGCGCGAAGTCCGGACGCAATGGCGCCTCCCAGAGCGCGGTACCGTAGCGCCGGTCTTGCCACCACGCCGTGGCCGCGAGCACGGCCGCCATATAGATGCGCGAAACCGTCGTGGCCCATCCCGCGCCTTCCGAGCCCATTGCCGGCGCACCGAGTTCGCCGAAAATCAAAACCCAGTTGGCAAACGCATTCACCAGATTGGCCGACACCATGGCAAACATCACCGGCCGCACCAGGCTCATCGATTGCAGATAGCGCCGCAGCGCCGCATAGGCCAGCAGCGGCGGCATGCTCCAGGTGAGCGACCGCAGGTAGGGCTTGGCCTCCCGCAACACCGCGGGGTGTACTCCGCTCCATTCCATTACCGGACCCCAGCCGAGCGCGGCCAGCATCAACAGCGGCGCCATGGGCGCGGTGAGCCACAGGGCATTCACCAACGATTTGTGGCAGTCGCGCACATCGCCAGCGCCATAGGCCTGCGACACCAGCGTGTCGAGCCCGAACATCAGGCCGATGCCGAACGTCGCCACCGAATAGAACAGAATCCCCGCGACACTGACGCCGCCCATCGCCTCCGTGCTGAGCCGCCCCACCATCATCGTGTCGACGAGGCTCATCGTCATCCAACCGAGTTCGCCCGCCACAATGGGCAAGGCGAGTTTGAGCAGTGGACGCAACTCCCGCCGCCACTCCGCCCACGAAACCATATCACTCTACGGTAAGACACAAACGGCGGAGCGCCCGGAAAGGACGCTCCGCCGGTGCGCTGAAACTACCGGCCCTTACGCGCTCGCCGCCTCGACAATCCGCGCATCCGGCGCATTTTTCTGTACGCTGGCGATTCCGTTATCGCGCGAGCGCTCGGCTTTGTACAACTCGCTCTTACCGATCGCCTGACCGTTGGTGGCGGTGAGAGTGAGAAAGAACTCACCATTTTTCGCGGTCTTCTTGGCGAACCGCTTCTCGTTGGCGGCATTCTTTTTCACGGACTCGATGCCGTTGAGGCACGCTTCCTTTGTCTTGTAGCGCTCACTGGTCAGGATGACCTCGCCGTTGCCTGCCTTCAAGTTGAACATGAACTGACCCCCGGCAGCGGCCTTGACTTCGAGCTTTGCAGCCATGAGGGAAAAATCAGGCTCCTTTCGAGTAGCTATGTTACGGCAAACGGCGATCCACGTGGCGGAAGCCGGCAGCCATCAGCGTCACTTGCTGATCGGCGGGCAACTCCACGTCGTAGCCCCAACCCCAGCCGCCGATTAACAGCAGCGCTTCGCCGAGATCGCGGCCCTGCGCGAGTTCCACGGCGTTGCGCACCACCTCGCCGAAACGGCTCTGATCCTTGTTGCCGGGCGGCGCGGTGGGCGCGGGGGAAACCAACTGCGGCTTGGGAAAGTACATGATTGCGCCACCATAGATGGAGGGGTGATCGAGTCGAAAGGCTGGGGAACCGAGCAGCCGCAGCGCTTCCTGGCGCGCGTCCCACACGCCGGCATGTTGCAACGGCGCCCAACGGCGCATGATGCGGCCCCAACCGAACGGCCACATCTCTTCAAGACACGTGCCGGTGGATTCGGCCTCGAGAAAGGCATCCAGCAGATCGCGGTAGGAGCGGCCCCGAAAGTCATCCGGCTCGAGGCCGCCACAAACCGTCACCACATATCCAAACACCCGGTCACTTTTTTCGGCGGCAGCGCTCACTCTACCGCTATCAGAACACGATCCGGAGGCCGAATTGGATGTTGCGCTCGCCGCCGCCTTCGATGATCTGCCCGAACAGCGGGTTGGTTACGTCGGTGGCCGCGCCCCGCACGTCGAATTGCGGCGCGTTGAACACGTTGCACATCTCGGTGCGGAACTGGATGCTGATGTCGCGGTCGCCCCAGATGATGGGGTTGTTCTTTATCACGGACCAGTTCACGGCCTGCCGCCAGGGAGTGCGCAGGTCGGGCTGCGAGAGGCTGTCGGTGGGCACGGTGAAGTCTCGCGCGGTGCGGAAGGTCGTCGTGTCGAACCACTTTGTCTCGCTGGGATTGTCGATCACGCCGCTCTTCAAGCGGTCGGCGCGGCCGTTGGTGTAGGCGAATTCGTACAGGAACGTTCGGTCCGGCGCGCTGATCAGAATCGGGCGCCCGGCCTGGACCACGGTGATGCCGGAGAACTGCCAGTTGCCCAGCACACGCGCGGCCACGCCTTTGTTCAGGCGATCCTTGCCGATGCCGAACGGCAGTTCCCACAGGTGGCTGAGCACGAGGCGGTGGGGCGTGTCGTTGGCATCGAGGCCGCGGTTGTACTTGCGATCGAACAAGGCGTTGGACGGCCCAATGACCCAGGTGTTGGACTCCGCCGTGGAGGCAATCAGCTTTGACGTCGTGTAGGCGGACGACAGCGTGAAGCCGCGGTTGTACGCCCGCTCTTAGCGCGCCGTGAAGCTCTGGTAGTGCGAGTCGCCGTACGGACGCCGCACGGAGAGAATCTGTTGATATTGAGGGAACGGCCGGAGCAGTTGGCGGCGCTGGACGTTCTGCGCGCCCAACGCTCCGCCGCGAATCTGGCCGAAGAACGGATTTTGCACCGAGTCAAGCAGGCCGGAGCCCCATTGCTGCAACAGCAGCGGGTCATTGGCGTTGTCAAAGCGATTCCAGAACAGGTGCGTGGCCTTGGTGCCTACATCGCCCACCTCCACCAGCGACTTTTCGCTCAGCTGACGCTGGATCGAGAAGTTCCAGTTGATCAGGTAGGCGAGCTTGTGGTCCGGGAAGTCGACGCGAATGTTCTGCCCCACGAACGTCGTCTGGCCTTTTACCGGCAGCGCCAGTCCACTGGCGAACGGATTGGACCACGAACCACCCGCGGGCGGTGTGTAGCGCAGAGGGTTGGGTTCGCCAAGAAACAGCGCGTTGGTGGCGAAGAGGCCGGAGCCGAAGTCGCTGGCCGCGGCGTTCAGGCCGTTGTTGGCGGCGTTGAAACCCACATTTCCGTTTTGAGCCGCGCGTGCGAGTCTCTCGGATGCTCGTCTGCATCAATATCCATGAGGGTTTGAAGGCAGCGAAGACCCCTGCGGAGGACAGCACCCAATGGGTGACAAACAAAACCAGCCCTTTCAGCTCTCTTGCAACGGCCTTCTCAAGATCGACTGCCAGGGATCGCGCGTTACCTACGATGGCGGTCTGATCCTGGTGCGTGAGTTGGACGAGCGGCTGGGCTTCGGTGATCTCATTGCCCAACACCTGACCGACTCACGGCGCGGC